>UMDP01042997.1_pt1 | contig 10198 bp, 8 predicted proteins | sample 1964521 | NCBI WGS metagenome assembly UMDP01 (sample SAMEA4835997, study PRJEB28245) | human gut metagenome | biome: gut microbiome; material: fecal sample | place: Denmark | collected 2008 | reverse complement strand
CTTTCAGCAATTTAAACTCTTCCGGAAGTATCGGCTTACGATCCGATTTTTTCTTTTCCGGCAATTCCGGTTGTATTCCCTCGGCTATATTACGCACCATCTCCTCCACGTTACGAACGGAGAGTCCTTGAGCCAATATCTGCTCATATAAAGCTAATTGAACCTCCGGATCATCCACCGGGATCAATGCCCGGGCATGTCCCATATCGATCTTCTTGTCCTTCAATCCTACTTGGATCTCGGCGGGAAGTTTCAATAAACGAAGGTAATTAGCGATCGTAGCACGTTTCTTTCCAACCCTTTCGCTCAGCCCCTCTTGGGTCAAGCCGTAATTATCGATTAATTTTTGATAAGCTAACGCGATTTCGATAGAGTTCAAGTCCTCTCGTTGGATATTCTCTATCAAAGCCATCTCCACCACGTTCTCGTCGGCCGCCGTCTTAATATAAGCGGGAATACGCTCCAAACCTGCTTTAAGCGACGCACGATAACGGCGTTCGCCAGAGATGATCATATATTGCTCGGGGCCGATTTCCTTCAACGTAATCGGCTGTATCACGCCTAACGAACGGATAGAGGTAGCCAACTCCTCCAAGGTCTCTTCCTCAAAGACAGATCGAGGTTGTTCCGGATTAGGCTGGATCTTGCTTAACTCGATCTCACTAATAGACGATGAACCACCTGTCTTCAGGTCATCCATCGTAATTAACGCGTCTAATCCACGGCCTAACGCCGATCTTTTTAATGCTGCCATAATCCTTTATTTTTTTCAACAATCTCCTGCGCCAACTGCATATGGTTGATAGATCCTTTCGAATCCGCATCATACAATAAGACAGGTTTACCGTAACTGGAAGCCTCGCTCAACTTCACGTTTCGTTGGATCACGGTAGTAAATACCAAATCGCGGAACGGACGTTTCACTTCCTCATAAATCTGGTTCGCCAAACGCAGGCGGGAATCATACATAGTCAAGAGGAATCCCTCTATCTCCAGTGCCGGGTTCAGCTTTGATTTGATAATCTTGATCGTATTCAACAGCTTACTGATACCTTCCAAGGCGAAATACTCGCATTGTACCGGGATGATCACCGAATCGGCGGCTGTCAAGGCATTCACGGTTATCAATCCCAAAGAAGGAGAGCAGTCGATCAGGATAAAATCGTACTTCTCTTTCAGCGGTGTCAATATCTGCTTCAAGATCCGTTCACGATTCTCCAAGTTTAGCATCTCGATCTCCGCTCCCACCAAATCGATATGAGAGGGGATGATATCCAGTCCTTCCACTTCAGTCTGTGTGATAGCGCCGCTCGCGTCCTCACCGTTCACCAGACATTCATAGATAGAAAGTTCTACATTACGTATGTCCACACCCAGACCGGATGAGGCATTCGCCTGCGGATCAGCGTCTACGACCAGCACCTTTTTCTCAAGAGCGGCCAATGACGCAGCCAGATTAATCGTGGTGGTTGTCTTCCCGACTCCACCTTTCTGATTTGCTAAAGCGATAATCTTTCCCATACTATACCTAATTAATTCGAGGGCAAAACTAAACATTAAAAACTGAACCAAACAGGGTTCAATCAAAACAATGCTTGTTTTGTTGATAAATCGCCCTAACTGTTGATAACTCGCAAATATAAGCAGAATAAATCAAATAGGGGGTTATAAGGCTGGTATATAGGTGTTTTTTTGGAAATGATAACGAAGTTTTAAGTTACATACAGACCCATCCCATCCTCCGGGCAATGTCTTGGAATATATTTTTATCGCAGGAAGGAACCTTTATCGTATAGATCTCAGACCGTGATTCCACATGAAAATATCCCTTTTCCGGAAGCCTTTCCTCCGGCAAGGCCTTTCCCTCAAAAGACTGTAGCTCATAATGATTATCATTATAAGACACATTGAAATATTCATTGTCATTCTCCGGATTCAGATAAAGAGTCCTTAAATCGATCCTTCCTCCCCAATAATCATCCAGCCTAGAGGATGAAATCTTAATACCCGTATACCTGCATCCAGCCCCATCATCGAAAAGCAGGCATAAGTATTGCGTACCAAAAGAATCTTTAGCCACAAGGATTTGAGGCACACCATAAAACTCTAGGATCCTATCTAAAAACAAATTAGTCATAACATCATTACCTTTGCCTTATTTACATCAAAACAATAAGATCGCCACCAAGAATAATGAGCCACACCGAATGTCTTTTTAATCATGCCATCTTCTTTGCGAGAAGAAATCCAATGATTTCACAGGATCTCCTTCCGCAATTCTATAAAACACCCCACTACACGCCATAGCATCCGAAGGTGGACATAAGTCCGGTAGCTCCTCAAACCATTTCCTTTCTTCCATGATATCGCAAATATAAGCAGAATAAACAATATACCATATCAAGAATCCCATAAATATGACTAACGAGAAACCATAGCTAAACCACGTTTACCATTTTGACAATTTGTAATATCAAGTCCCGGAGAATCGATTTTTCCGGGCTGATGGACAGTTCATTCTCAAATACGAGAAAAAATTTCAGCAATCATTTACATGACAGCGTCTTATCGAAAAACGGCCTTTCATTCTAGCGGAATTCATTCATTGTAATTCATATTTAGTGGGTTGCTTGAGGGGGTTTATGGGGTTAGAACTGGGTCGTAACAAGGTTATGATGCCCATCCACAAGTATCAACAACCCTATTCTTGACTATTCACGATGCCCATCGGCACTACCGGCGTTGCCCAACGCGACCTATCGCATAGGCTTTCACCACTTATCACGTACAAAAAGGGGGCTTTTTCAATGAAAAATGCCGTTTACAGTCATCCAGCCTCTGCTATTTTACGCTCTCCACCGAAAAGGGATGTCACACATATAGACATTTATCTATCAAAAAGAAAGAATAACAGGGCAGTAGAGCCTAGAACCTGCACGAGTAGTCCTTACAATCCACGCCGGTAGTCGCATATGACAACACCGATACTCACACAAGGTGCTCATGAGAAAAGTATCTTAGTTTCATCGCCCCATACGCCTAAGATACTTCGCCAATGAACTTAGGATACTTGCTCAATGAAACTAAGATACCTTGTTTTTGTATTTAAATATGAAACACTCGTAGGGGAACGCACAAAAGCCCCGCCGAAGTACATCGACGGGGCTCTATCTTATGAACTGTGTCTTTCCTTACGGAAATTCGATCAGTTTTCTACTTATTTAACGATTGTCTTAACAGCCTCTTCACCCTCAACAGCTACAGCTACGATACCAGCAGGTACAGCGATAGTTGCGTTGTCTGAAGTAAGAACTGTCTCAGCAACAACCTTACCTAAGATGTTAGTGATAACTACAGACTTACCAGCAGCGCCTTGAACAGTTACAGTACCGTTACCTGCTACTACGGATACGCCTTCAGTAGCGATTTCGTCATTAGAAGTTACCATATCTTCTTTTTCAGTCTTCTGGAATGCGTTGAATACCAATGCACCGTCACCACCAGTCTTAGCATTGTCGAATGTAGCATTCACATCTGTCAATACCAAGCAACCATTGTGCATCTTCAACCAAGCGGCAGCCTTTTCAGGGGCGATAGCCTCATCCTTGTTGCCTTTTACTGTCTGATATTTCTCACCAGCAGCATATACATTAGACTCGATCAAGAATGCGTTGTTCTCGCCTTCCTTGCCATCCTCATAAGCTACAGCAGCAGCCTCAGGATTTACATAACGGAATGACCAAGTTACATTCTTATGGTTATCACCATTCAAGTAATTGATAAATGAAGGATATTCTTTCTTATAAGTAGCGATCATAGATTCGATACCCTCGTTCTTCAATTGCTCTTTCGTCATGCTTGCATACTTACCAGTCAAGACTAACAATGTATCACCATATTGAACAGCAGGAACAAAACCTACACGAGTATAGCTACTGTTAGAAACAGCCTTCGTATTGAAGATAAACGGATTTACGTCAGCTTCACAAGTAGCGGCAGAATCAGAGAAGTTAACTAGATACTTACCATAAACGAATGCCGGAGTCTTAATATGAACAGCGTGTACACATTCGTAAGGATTATCTGTCGGAGTTCCATCGGGTTTGATGTGCTTGCCATCCTCTGTACAAGGAATGATCTTCTCACCTGCGATTACATCTTGGAATGCAGAAATCAGGTATTGAGGTTTGATCTCGCCTGCGCCACGTTTCAACCATGCAGTATCAACACGGAATGCCAATTTACCATTAGCCTTATCTTTATTCCAGATACCAGCGTAGTCTACTGTAGAATGTTGCAAGTTCGTGTTGTTCTCATCCATTAAGTACTCTTTACGGATAGACTCAACAAAATACAAGCTATCAGAAGCATCATTTACGTTCTCACCTAACAATTCATTGTTGAAACGACGATACAACGGAGTATTGTCTGGTTCTACTGAGAAAGAAGAAGTTCTCTTCTCATTCAAAAGCTCAACCTTCAAACCTGCCTCTTTACCATCATCTGCGATACCTACTTTATGAGTAGTAGCCACATTTTCAATGTTTGCAGCATACTTATAGTCAAAGCCAGCCTCATTAGCGACATAATGAGATTTAAGAATAGCATAGAAATGCTTAGCTCCATCATGGTTATTCTCCTTAAAGAAGAATGTATCCGGTGTAGCGATAGCACCCATAGCATACTTCTGGCCATAAACAAACTCCTCACGCAAATATTTATCGGTGTTAGCCAACTTAACTACATAGTTAGTTCTCTCCAATTGAGCCAAGCCCTTGATCCATTTTTTAGCCTCATCAGTAACCTTATAACCATAAGCAGCAGTAGAACCCTTAACCAACTCATAGCGGCTAGCCTCTTTCTTCACATAAAGCAAAGAGTCTTTGCCATCACCGTTTGCGATCCAATAATCCGGAGTAAACGGATTCAAGTAGTTAAATTTATACTTGTTTACAGATAACTCAGCATCTGAAATATACTTATAACCCAACTTAGCATCCTTAATCAAACTTTCTTCCAATGCGTCAAATGTAACAGCAGAAAGGACTTTATTATCTATAGATGTATTACCAACTAACTCTCCTTTCTCATTCTTCGTAAATTGAACAGTCTCTGAAAATTGCGGGAACTCACGGTTCGTAATTACAACAGGAGAAGTTTCGATAGCCTTATCAGAATGCATTGTTTTCAACACAACCCATTGATAAGCAGGCATATGCTTCGGATCTTGAGCATCCAATTTAACCCATTGAACATCATTATTAGCCTCGCCAGCAACGTTGTCGTTCAGATGGATAGGAGCAGCCAATACTTCACCCTTAGCGTTCTTGATAACATAAACACCATCGTTTACAGATGTCTTGTCCGTGCTAGTGAAACAGCCGTCTACACCAAAACTAATGTGTGTATTAATCGGTTTTTTGCCAATTGTAGCAATACGATCCGCAACAGTAAAGTTCTGCAACTTAACGAACAAAGAATCAGCTGAATCTGTTCCTTCGCAAGTAACCGCATGATATACAGTACCGTACTTAATTGGAGTCATATCCTTCCAATAGTCATTCTCTGTTCTCTTCTCCGGCAAATAACGAGCCTCTTGAACCTGAATGAACAAGCTATCGCCAGAAGGTCTGTAAGTAAACAAGAACTTGTGTTGGTTAGCGATTTCACCTGACGTTAAAGCATCCTCAGAACCCTTAGCTTTGACATCAGTCCAACCAAACTTCAAGAATTGAGTACCTACACCATTAGCGGCAGTATCTACCTTCAAATAAGAATTTTCTTTTGCTTTATCCGTTACATACACGAAGTTATGATCAGTATCGCTGTTAATACCTTTAGCAACAAAAGCTGTTGTAGAGAACGGGTTTACATCTGCGTTAGCGTCCGGATTAAATTTCAAGACATTCTTATTTTCTTTCAAATAAGCATTAATCTCAGCGGCACTCAACACATATGTACCTGCGTTGAACAACGTGAACTTCAATGCGTCTTGATAATTCTCAGCCTCATTTGCTTTGATTTTCTTAGCCTTAATACCATCGCCCTCCGCTAATAAAATCAACACATTATCTGCCTCTTGATAAGTATATAATGTTTGATTCCTTTCTAAGCTTTCCTTATAAACAGAAGAGAAGGCCCATCCACCATAAGATTCACCAACAGAAAGAGCAGCAGTCGTTTCACCAACTTTCATGCCATCGGGCACATTAATCGCCAACATTGCACTCTGTCCCTTGTTCACAAAGTCATAGATAGGTTGTTGTCCTCTGTCTTGTGCCTCAGTGATCTGAACACACCACAAAGAAGACTTCACGTCTGACAAATTCGCAGAAGTGACCAATTTGTACTCACCCTTATCATTTACAGTAAGAATTTTACCATCAGAAGTTCTTAATTGATAAACTCCCTTCGGCGTTGTAGAACCCAACTCACTCATTTCGGTAGCATCACCGCCCTTAAGAGCACCGCTCAAATCCTCTGCCTGAGCTGTAAATGCTGAAGAAAAAAGCAAGCTAGCGCACAAAAGCGTAGAAAACTTTTTGTTCATAATTAAATAATTTAATATTAATACTAAAGTGTAATAAGCTCTTCTATTGGATTGCCTGCCTTTTAAACGGACTTAGGGCAATCGGTTTTATTCATCATTGCAAAGGTACGCGTTTCTTTGATTCGTGCAAATCTTCCCTATTATTTTTTTGTTACCATATACGCTTTCTTATCAATCAAATAGGCTATTCATTACGAAACCGCCGATTATAAAGACAAACCATCTCTTATCCAATACCACAATACTTATCTTCGGTTCATTCCTCCAACAGATATACACTATTACACACATTTTACAATGTACGTGTACATTATAAAAATACGTGGTAAAAAACCACTCCGATCAAAAAGTCATTTGCAATAAGAGACTTCCTTAAAAGCATAACGGCGAATGCTTCCATCCCGTAATGCTAGCAAAAGATGCCCGGTTGATTCTATATCATGGATACAGGCCTCGAACTCGCCGGACTCATCCTTATAACCATGATACCCCTCTCTTCTATACAAAGCGGATTGATAACGAGCTCGAATATCCTCGTGTTCCTCTTGGAGAAGAGATAAATAATAGCGATAGAATATTGAGAGGAAACGGTGCAAAACCTCTTCCCGATCTACTTCCTTACCGATTATTTGAAACAAAGATACAGGATTCGGAGCATCTCCTCGAAATACCGTTTGATTCAAGTTTATGCCGATCCCGATGATGGAGCAATACAGATTATGCCCCGACAGGTCGTTCTCAATCAACATTCCGCAAATCTTCTTGTCTTTCCAGTAAATATCGTTCGGCCACTTCACGGTGATATGATCCGCATATAAGTCCAACGCCTCCTTCACGCTTAGAGCTGCTATTTGAGAAATCAAGAACTGACGGTTCGCAGGGATGCACGTAGGGTACAGGACTAAGCTAAACATCAAGTTCTTTCCCGCCTCAGACTCCCAAGTATTCCCGATCTGACCACGTCCGGCTGTCTGGAAATCGGCAACGACCACACTTCCTTCCGCAAGAGATTCCTTGATGACCAACTCACGAAGCAAGCTATTCGTAGAAGCGGTTTCCGCCACACGCAAGATGCGGGGAGATTCATTATCAGTGCTCATCATTATAAATTTCCCTTATATTTTTTGGTAGTTTAGCGATCACTTCCCGGTAAGAATGGAAGATCCAGCGTTTAATCTCCTCGTCTTCCATATCCCGGTCCAGATAAATGCTATTCCAGTATTTCTTATTAAAATGGTAAGCTGGCTCAACCGCCGTATAATGTTCCCGTAACTCTTCCACATAATCCGTACTACATTTCAAGGAGACATGAGGCTCCTCCGCATCCAAAGGAAGCAGCAGGAACATCTTATTCTCTACCTTAAAGACCAGCGATACCTCATCGAACGGGAAACACTCGATGGTATTCTTCAAGGAAAGGCAGTATTCACGTACTTCTTCTATATTCATAACTTTTATCTTTTAACGGCAAGGAGCATAGAAAGCATCTTCGATATGGTCGATCAGGAAACCCGTCTCTTTCTTGATCAATGTCACGATATCAAAACGGACTGGTAAGTCTATATTAAAATAACGGACATAGGCATCCGCAGCGGCGACAATCCTCCGAATCTTCTTGGTGTCTACCGCATCTTCCGGTGAAAGCAAAAAATCCTCAGAGCGTGTCTTTACCTCCACCACGATTAACTCATCTTCCTTGACAGCGATAATATCCAGTTCATAATGATGCCAATGCCAATTGGTATGCAACACGTTATATCCATGTTTTACCAGATAGGCACGAGCCTCAGACTCACCTTCCCGACCCATATCGTTCTGTCTTGCCATCGCATTAATTTGCACAAATATAGCCATTTTCTTTGTTATTCGGCTATTCACTCGTACATTTGCAAATGTATGAAAGAAGAACGTAAATATTCATCGGCTCACCCCAATCATCCGAGGGTACACAAAGTGACCTTTATGCTGAATGACGAAGAGCATAAAGCGGTAAAACGTTACCTTTCACGCTACAAGATCGAGAATAAGTCCCGTTGGTACCGAGAGACGATCCTTTCTCACATCCTCAAGACCTTGGAGGAGGATTATCCGACTCTTTTCAACGAAAATGAGATGAGAAGATGAATCCTTTCAATGACGAATATTTCATGAAGCAAGCGTTGGTGGAAGCTCGTGCGGCAGCGTCCGAGGGTGAGGTTCCCGTAGGAGCTGTTATCGTCTGCAACAACCAGATCATAGCGAGGGCGCATAATCAAACCGAATGCTTGAACGACGTGACCGCACATGCCGAGATGTTGGCGATTACGGCCGCCGCCGGAGTCTTAGGAGCGAAATACCTGACAAATTGTAGTCTATACGTAACCGTGGAACCCTGCATAATGTGTGCCGGCGCGATCGGATGGGCACAATTAAGCACGATCGTATACGGGGCATCCGATGATAAAAGAGGTTTCTCCAAATTCGCCCCTCAAGCCTTCCATCCGAAAGCGATTATCAAAAAAGGTATCCTTGAAAAAGAGTGCGCGGAAGAAATGCAGCGTTTCTTTAAGCAAAGACGCTAAGCTCTATTTAACTTCCTCGTAATCCACATACTCCCCTTCATCCTTGGCGAATATCTTCTTACGGTGCACATAAGGTGTACGATCATCATCATCGTCCCGGGCGGTAGTAGTCGTAGAACGATGTCCGGAAGTATTGCTATTTGTTTGACGACGTTGTTCTCCCTTACGAGTGCTGTTTCCGCTACCAAAAAAGATGTTCTTAAAGGTACGCAAGATGGAGAAACCCATCAGAAACACCAACAGGATAAAGAAAAAGAATATTACAAACAAAAACTTAAACATAATCCGATACTTAAATGATTCTTTACTATCACAAACACAAAGATAAGAATTCTTGTTTATCCCTTTTTGTTAAAAATAGACAAGACTATATATAACAGGATGGTTCCAGAGATTCCCAAGAATCCCCATAACGCCACGAAAATAATGGCACAAGCGATCAATATATAGCGAAGCTCATTACCCTTCCACGCTAAGGATTTCACCTTCAGCGAGAACATCGGTATCTCAGACACCAACAGCAAGGAGGTAATAAACGCCAAGATAACAGTCACCAACACGAACAAGCCTTCATTCGCATGGATAACCGGTAAAACAGAATATCCCACCGAAGCCCAAAATAAAGCATGCGCCGGAACCGGCAAGCCGATAAACGAGGTAGTTTGCCGTTCATCAATATTGAACTTAGCCAAACGCAAACCTGAAAACGTAGGGATCACGAACGCCAGATAAGGGATATACGTATTCAAAGAGCCAAAAGGCAAAGCCGTAGAAGCCTCTCCCAACAACCAATAGACCACCATGCCCGGAGCGAAGCCGAAACTTACCATATCCGACAAGGAATCCAATTCCTTTCCCATCGGCGAGTAAGCCTTCAATAAACGAGCGGCAAAGCCATCGCAGAAATCAAAGACCGCGGCTATAATAATCCAAATCAACGCAGATAAAAGATTTCCGTGCAAGGCCATAACACTGGCGACACAACCGGACAGAAGGCTTAGACACGTAATTGTATTAGGAATATGTTTTCTTATACTCATTTTGACAAACGGGCTATAGGCGTTTGATTGCCTGTTACTTTTTGATC
>UMDP01043778.1_pt1 | contig 10274 bp, 9 predicted proteins | sample 1964521 | NCBI WGS metagenome assembly UMDP01 (sample SAMEA4835997, study PRJEB28245) | human gut metagenome | biome: gut microbiome; material: fecal sample | place: Denmark | collected 2008 | reverse complement strand
TACTGTTCGGGATCAACCGTATGTTTTCGCTTGGACTTTCACAGAAAGAACTGATGGAAAGAGGCGTGACACTGGGAGCAGATGTTCCTTATTGTGTTATGCGCGGAACCGTTCTTGCAGAAGGGATAGGAGAGATCCTCACACCACTTCCGGCATGTCCGAAATGCCATGTGCTGATCGCAAAACCGCCGATCAGTGTGTCGACAAAACTGGTCTATGAGAAGCTGGATTCCCATGAGATTGAGAATCATCCGGATATTGACGGAATCATCGATGGGCTGTATGACCAGGATATTACAAAGGTAGCATCCCGGATGGGAAATGTACTGGAGAAAGTAACAATCGAAGAATATCCGGTTATTGAACAGATTAAAAATGTCATGAAGGAGCAGGGAGCACTGAATGCGATGATGAGCGGAAGTGGTCCAACGGTATTCGGCCTTTATGAGACAAAAGAGAAAGCAAGAAAAGCAGCAGCAAAGATAAGAGAAAAGCAATTAGCAAAGCAGGTGTATGTGACCGGCATACATAATGCAAGGAGGAAATAGGCATGGAACCGAATTTTAAAGTAAACATGAATGAGTATCTGCCACTTAGAGATGTCGTGTTCAATACTTTGAGACAGGCGATTCTTCGAGGCGAGTTAAAACCGGGAGAAAGACTGATGGAGATCCAGCTTGCCAATAAACTGGGAGTCAGCCGTACTCCGATCCGTGAAGCCATCCGTAAGCTGGAGCTGGAAGGACTTGTGCTGATGATCCCGAGAAAGGGCGCAGAAGTTGCAGAGATCACAGAGAAGAATATGCGGGATGTTCTGGAAGTCAGAAAGGCTTTGGAAGAACTGGCGGTTCAGCTTGCATGTGAGAAGATTACGGCTGAAGAGAACGAAGAGATGAAGAAAGCGGCCGAAGAGTTCAGGATGATATTAAAAAACAAGGATATCACAGAGATTGCCGAAGCAGATGTACGTTTCCATGATATCATTTATATGGCAACGGATAATCAGAAACTGATTCTGCTTCTGAATAACCTGCGTGAACAGATGTACCGTTATCGTGTGGAATATCTGAAGCGTGAAGAAGCACATCCACAGCTCATTGCAGAACATGCGGAAATTATCGAGTATATCAGCAAAGGTGAGAAGAAAGCTGCAACAGATGTTATGTGTAAACATATCGATAATCAGGTGACGACCGTGATTGATGTGATTCGTACAAAGCAGAGCTAGAAAACAAAAAATTCAGAAAGTATGCCAGGAGTGTATAAATAAGAACCATTGTGTCGAGACTTCCTGTATCAGTAAAAATTACCGTTCATGCAGTATCTGTGAACGGTAAGAGGCAGGAAGGAGATACATAGATGAAACGGGAAAGAATTTGCCTGATCATAGCATGTCTGCTGTCATTTGCGCTGACAACCGGGATTATGGAACGGCGTATGGAAGTTGTTCATGCGGAGATTGCACAGACGCAGAAAACGCTGGCAGAGGAAGTGTTCCGCTTTCATGTGATCGCAGAAAGCAATAGTGTGAAGGATCAGCGGATTAAATTGCACGTCCGGGATACGGTACTTAGCTATATGAAATCACAGATGCCGGAAACGGAGCGTAAAAGCGCACAGTTAACGAAAGACTGGGTGAAAAAGCATCAGAAGGAACTGGTGAAGACTGCTGATGAAGTGTTAAAAAAAGAAGGCGTGTCATACCGGGCACAGGCAAAGGTGATGAGCTGCTATTTCCCGGATAAACGGTATGGTGATATCATATTTCCGGAAGGAGAGTATGAGGCGCTGAGGATCACTCTCGGAAGCGGAAAAGGACATAACTGGTGGTGCGTGCTGTACCCGAGCCTGTGCTTTACCAATGCGACCTGTGCGGTGGTTGATGAAGACGGAAAAAAAGAACTGAAAGAAGCACTCAGTGCAGAAGAATATGAGATGGTAACTGCTGCTTCGGAATTCAAGATAAAATGGTTTTTCTTCGGGAATTCCGATAAGAATACGGAAGAAGAGCATACAAAGGAGTCAGACTAACTATGAGAGACAATCAATATACTACAGAGGGGAGAATCCGGTTCAGTGAAGTGGATCATACCAGAAGAATCACACTGCCGGGGATCGTGAATTATTTTCAGGACTGCAGCACATTTCAGTCGGAAGATCTCGGACTGGGAATCGTGCATTGCAGCGAGCGGAAAAGAGCCTGGATCCTGTCGTCGTGGCAGGTAGTCGTAGAACGGTATCCGGAGATAGGAGAGAAGATACAGACCAGTACCTGGGCGACAGATTTCAAGGGATTGTTCGGGGAGCGTAATTTCTGCATGACAGATGAGAATGGAAACGATGTCGCATATGCCAATTCCCTGTGGGTATACATGGATATAGAGAGAGGACGTCCGGCAAGACCGGATGAATCAGAGATTGCCCCATATGGAACCGGAGAGCCATATGAGATGACATACGAATCCAGAAAGATTCCTCTTCCAACAGAATCGGAAGAACTGGAAAGCTTTCCGGTGCGCAGATATCATATCGACACGAATGAGCATGTTAATAACTGCCAGTATGTGCAGATGGCACTGGAGTCGCTTCCGAAAGACAAAGAAGTACACCAGATGCGAGTGGAATATAAGAAATCTGCAGTATATGGTGATATGATCTATCCGCGGATTGCAGCAGAAGATGACAGAACAGTCGTTGAATTATGTGATGAAAATGCAAAGCCGTATGCAGTGATCGAATTCAGATTTGCGTAAGCAGGTAACAGATACATTAAAAGAGAAGGAAACAGAGAGGAAATATATGGGATTAACAGATTATTTGGGAAAGAAAAGAAGATTGATGATCGTCAAAGAAGTGGAGTTCGGAGTATATCTGGGAAACAAAGATGACAAAGTCCTGCTTCCGAAAAAACAGGTGCCGAAAGATGTAGAAGTCGGAGATCCGGTAGAAGTATTCTTATACAAAGATTCCTCCGACCGTCTGATCGCAACCACACAGGAACCGAAGATCACGCTGGATGAACTGGCTGTACTGAAGGTTGCAGACACAGGAAGAATCGGAGCATTCCTTGACTGGGGACTGGAGAAAGATCTTCTTCTTCCATTCAAAGAGCAGACTGCGAAAGTGAAAAAAGGTGATGAAGTTCTGGTTGCACTTTACGTGGACAAGTCCGGAAGACTCTGTGCAACAATGAAAGTATATGAGAAGCTTCGTACAGATTCTCCATATAAAAAGGATGATCATGTAGAAGGAATCATTTACGAGACGAGTGATAACTTTGGCGTGTTTGTGGCAGTGGATAACTGTTACAGTGCATTAATTCCAAAGAGAGAAGCTTTTGGCAGGTTAAAAGTAGGTGATCGTGTATCTGCCAGAGTCCTGAAAGTAAGAGAGGACGGAAAATTAGACTTAAGTGTCAGAGAAAAAGCATTTCTTCAGATGGATGAGGATGCAGCGCTGATCATGAAACGCATGGAAGAATATGGCGGGAAGCTTCCGTTTAATGACAAGGCAGATCCGGAACTGATCAAACAGGAATTCGGATTAAGTAAAAATGCGTTCAAACGTGCTGTCGGAAGACTTCTTAAAGAAGGACGCATAAAAATTTCCGAAAAGAATATTGAAATGAAAAAGAAATAAGGTATAATAAAAGCGTTAAGACTGTTAAAAACAAGATAAATAAAAAAGGAGAATGAGAAATGAAAGTACAGAACATTACCGATATCGAAGGATTTTTCAAAGTAGTTGATTCTTGTGAAGGAAGAGTTGAACTTGTAACAGGTGAAGGTGACAGACTGAACTTAAAGTCAAAATTATCTCAGTATGTATCTATGGCAAATATCTTCTCTAACGGAGGAATTCCGGAATTGGAAATCGTTGCTCATGAGCCACAGGATATCGATAAACTTGTAAAATTCATGCTTCTTGGAACTGGAAAAGAAGACTAAGGCAAACATGAATGTTTGAGAGGGTGTTCCCTGAAGGGAGCACCTTTTTTCAATATATTTAACAGGAAGGGAGAAAGCTATGAGCTTTGCACATCTTCACGTCCATACAGAGTACAGCCTGTTGGATGGTTCAAATAAAATTAAAGAATGTGTAGCCAGGGTAAAAGAACTTGGGATGAACAGTGTGGCGATTACGGATCATGGTGTGATGTATGGCGTGATTGATTTTTACCGTGCGGCAAAAGCAGCAGGAATCAAACCGGTTCTCGGGTGCGAGGTCTATGTTGCACCGGGATCCCGATTCGATAAAGAGGCTGTCGGAAGCGGTGATGACCGTTACTACCATCTGGTACTTCTGGCAGAAAATGATATCGGATATCACAATCTGATGAAGATCGTATCCAGAGGATTTACGGAAGGTTATTATTATAAACCGAGGGTAGATATTGAAGTACTGCAGGAATTTCATGAAGGGATCATTGCGCTCAGTGCATGTCTGGCCGGTGAGGTACAGAAGAATATCCTGCGTGGGATGTATGAAGAAGGGAAGGCAGCAGCACTCCGGTATCAGGACATTTTCGGAAAAGGAAATTTTTTCCTGGAACTTCAGGATCATGGGATGCAGGAGCAGCAGATCGTGAATCAGTCGCTCCTTCGTATGGCTCAGGAGACGGGGATTGAGCTTGTTGCAACGAATGATGTACATTATACCTATGCCGAAGATGTAAAGCCACATGATATTCTGCTGTGTATCCAGACTGGAAAGAAACTGGAAGATGAAGACCGTATGCGGTATGAGGGCGGTCAGTATTATATTAAGTCTGAGGAAGAGATGCGGCAGTTGTTTCCGTATGCGCTGCAGGCACTGGAGAATACACAGAAGATTGCGGACCGTTGTAATGTGGAGATTGAATTCGGTGTTACAAAATTGCCGAAATATGACGTGCCGGAGGGATATACTTCCTGGGAATATCTGAATAAGCTTTGCTTTGATGGCCTGAAAGAACGTTATCCGGACGGGGATCATTCGCTGAAAGAACGTCTGGAGTATGAGTTGTCGGTCATTCAATCTATGGGATATGTGGATTATTTTCTGATCGTGTGGGATTTTATCAATTATGCAAGAACACAGGGAATCAAGGTCGGACCGGGACGAGGTTCGGCGGCAGGAAGTATCGTATCGTATTGTCTGGGAATCACAAGTATTGATCCGATCAAGTATCAGCTGCTGTTCGAGCGGTTCCTGAACCCGGAACGAGTATCCATGCCTGATATTGACGTGGACTTCTGTTTCGAAAGGCGGCAGGAAGTTATCGACTATGTAGGAAGAAAGTACGGTGCAGACCGGGTGGTACAGATCGTAACTTTTGGTACGATGGCGGCCCGTGGAGTCATCCGTGATGTGGGACGTGTGATGGATCTTCCATATGCATTTGTAGACAGCATTGCAAAGATGGTGCCGACAGAGCTAAATATTACGTTAGATAAAGCGCTGAAGATGAATCCGGAATTCAAAAAACTGTATCAGGAAGATGAACAGGTAAAGGAACTGATCGATATGTCGAGAAGACTGGAAGGTCTTCCGAGACATACATCCATGCATGCGGCAGGTGTCGTGATCGGTCAGAGGGCAATAGAGGAGTTTGTGCCTCTTTCACTTGGATCCGATGGCTCTGTGACGACACAGTTTACCATGACAACCCTGGAAGAACTGGGACTTTTGAAGATGGATTTCCTGGGACTCCGTACATTAACAGTTATCCAGGATGCAGAACGTCTGGCAGGTATCAGCAGTGGAAAGACGATTGATATCAATAAGATAGATTATGATGATAAAGCAGTCCTTGCATCCATCGGAACAGGAAAGACGGACGGAGTATTCCAGCTTGAAAGCGCCGGTATGAAGAACTTCATGAAGGAACTGAAGCCACAGAATTTGGAAGATATTATCGCCGGTATTTCATTATATCGTCCGGGTCCGATGGACTTCATCCCGCAGTATATCAAAGGCAAGAATAACCCGGAAAGCATTACCTATGACTGCCCGCAGCTGGAGCCGATCCTTGCGCCGACTTACGGCTGTATCGTATATCAGGAGCAGGTTATGCAGATCGTGCGTGATCTTGCAGGTTATACCCTTGGACGAAGTGATCTGGTGCGTCGTGCCATGTCCAAGAAAAAGGGTGATGTTATGGCGCGAGAACGTCAGAACTTTGTTTATGGAAATGAAGAAGAGGGGGTTCCGGGTTGCATCTCCAACGGGATTTCCGAACAGACGGCAAATAAAATTTTTGACGAAATGACGGATTTTGCAAAATATGCTTTTAATAAATCCCATGCGGCAGCATATGCGGTAGTTTCTTATCAGACTGCGTATCTGAAATATTACTATCCGGTAGAATTTATGGCAGCTTTGATGACTTCCGTGATTGATAATTCCACAAAAGTGGCTGAATATATTCAGGTGTGCCGTTATATGGGAATTGCTGTACTGCCGCCAAATGTCAATGACGGATATGCGGGATTTTCCGTATCCGGAAAAGATATCCGTTACGGATTATCGGCCATCAAGAGCATTGGCCGTTCTGTGATTGACGGATTGGTGCAGGAGCGCGAGGAGAATGGAAAGTTTAAATCTCTGAAAGATTTTATTGAACGAATGACTGGCAGGGAATTAAACCGCAGAACCGTGGAAAATTTTATCAAGGGCGGTGCTTTTGATGGACTTGGTGGTACACGAAAACAGTTTATGCAGGTGTATGGCAGCATCATGGATCAGATAGCAAATGACCGGAAGACAACCATGGCAGGACAGATGTCATTGTTTGATATGGTTGCGCCAGAAGAAAAGAAGCAGTTTGAAATCCGTTTGCCAAACTGTGGTGAGTTTACGAAGGAAGAACTGCTTGCTATGGAAAAAGAAGTGCTTGGTATCTATGTCAGTGGTCATCCGTTGCAGGAATACGAGGCAAAATGGCGCAAAAACATTACGAAGACTACCGGTGATTTTGCATTGGATGAGGAACTTGGTGTTGCCCGCGGAATCAACGATGGAGAAAATGCCATGATCGGAGGTATGATCACGGCAAAAAACATCAAATATACAAAACAGAATAAGACAATGGCATTTCTGACAGTGGAGGATCTGTACGGAAGTGTGGAGGTAATTGTTTTTCCACGACAGTATGAGCGTTATCAGGCATTGATGCAGGAGGATTCCAAGGTGTTTATTCTGGGACATGCTTCTGTGGAAGAAGAACGTAATGGCAAACTGATCTGTGACAAAATCTATTCTTTTGACGATGCAAGACGGGAATTATGGATTCAGTTTCCGGATAAAGAGACTTTTGAAAAGCAGGAAAACGAAACTCTGGCACTGTTATCTGCTTCAGATGGACAGGATCAGGTCGTTATTTACCTTGCAAAAGAGCGTGCAATGAAGCGGCTTGAAAAAAATATGAGCGTATTTGCCAACAATGAGCTTATAAATGAACTAAACAAAAAAGTTGGTGAAAAAAATATCAAAGTTTTGGAAAAGTCCATTGAAAAAATGTAAAAAAAAGTTTAGAATAGTAACAACATGAGGAAAAAATGAAATGATACAGGTATAGGAGGTTTTGTCATGGCTAAGGAAATACAGACAATTGGTGTGTTAACAAGTGGTGGAGATGCACCTGGCATGAATGCGGCTATCCGTGCGGTAGTGCGTCAGGCAATCTCAAAAGGGAAAAAAGTTAAGGGTATAAGACGTGGTTATACAGGTTTGCTTGCAGAGGACATTGTCGATATGGAAGCAAAAGATGTATCAGATATCATTCAGCGTGGTGGTACAATACTTCAGACTGCAAGATGTCCGGAGTTCCGTACCGAAGAAGGACAGAAACTTGGTGCAGAGATGTGCAGAAAGCATGGAATCGAAGGTATCATCGTAATCGGTGGTGACGGATCTTTCCGTGGAGCACAGAAACTGGCAGCGCAGGGAATCAATACTATCGGTATTCCGGGAACCATCGATCTTGATATTTCCTGTACTGATTACACCATTGGTTTTGATACTGCGGTAAATACTGCAATGGAAGCCATCGACAAAATCCGTGATACCGCATCATCTCATGAGCGCTGCAGTATCATTGAGGTAATGGGACGTGATGCCGGATATATTGCACTCTGGTGTGGATTGGCGAACGGTGCTGAGCAGGTACTGATCCCGGAGAAATATGATTACGATGAGCAGAAGATTGTTAACAATATCATTGCAAACCGCAAACGTGGCAAGAGACATTACATCATCATCAATGCAGAAGGAATCGGACATTCTACTTCTTTGGCAAGACGTATTGAAGCAGCTACCGGAATGGAGACCAGAGCAACTATCCTTGGTCACATGCAGCGTGGTGGAAGCCCGACATGTAAGGATCGTGTATATGCATCTACTATGGGCGCGTATGCAGTAGATCTTCTCTGCGCAGGCAAGAGCAACCGTGTCGTTGCATACAAAGATGGTAAATTCGTAGATTTTGATGTGGACGAAGCGCTGGCTATGGAGAAAAAGATTTCTGATTATCAGTTTGAGGTAGGTAAAAATCTTTCCATCTAACTCCATCTAATTAATTGTAGAGAAACCTGTGAAGGAGTATTTTACGAATCTATGCAGAAACTGCAAATAGAATAAAAATAAGAAAAAGCAGTTTACATCGTTGAGATGTAAATTGCTTTTTTTATGGAAAACGATAAAAAAGATATGAGCATAAAATTGGGGCGTCAGCTTCACGATATGCAAATATTGGGTAGGATTGTGGGAGTACGAAGTACGGAACAATTCGTATGGCATCTTTTGCCCCCCAACATTAATTTTATCTTAACAGTATAGGACAGCACACTTTCTTGCTTTATAGGAAAGTTCTGATATAATAGAAAAAGCGGATTGCGAATGTCCGCTTTACTGATATGTTTTCAAAAATTGCGATGAATTTAGAAAAGGAAAAATATATGATTACAAGTACATCAAATGCACAGGTCAAGGCACTGAGCAAATTAATAAAAAATGCCCGGGCTCGCAGACAGCAGCAGGTATATATTGTAGAAGGCATCCGGATGTTTCGTGAGACACCGGAGGAGCGGATTGAAAAAATCTATGCTTCCGAATCTTTTGCAAAAGAACATGAGGTATTATTGGAGGGTAAAGACTGGGAAATGCTGTCAGATGCTGTGTTTGCAAGTGTTTCTGATACAAAGACACCTCAGGGGGTGTTATGTCTGGTGAAAATGAGTGAGAATCGTCTGGAAGACATGCTTCAGCAGAAAAACGGACTTTGGCTGATTCTGGAAAATGTGCAGGATCCGGGGAATTTGGGAACGATGTTTCGAACCGGAGAAGGTGCAGGAATTGCCGGTGTGATCATGGATCGTTCAACAGTGGATATTTACAATCCGAAAACAATCCGTTCCACTATGGGAAGTATTTTCCGTGTGCCGTTTTTTGTCACAGAGGATCTGCATGAGACGATCCGACAGCTGCAGAACGCACAGATCAGTGTATATGCAGCGCATCTGGAAGGAAGTGTCTGCTATGATACTCCGGATTATACAAAGGGAACCGCTTTCCTGATCGGAAATGAAGGGAACGGACTGACGAAAGAGACAGCAGCACTTGCTGATACTTACATCCGTATTCCGATGGGTGGTCAGTTAGAATCCCTGAATGCAGCGATGGCAGCAGGAATTCTGATGTATGAAGCAAACAGACAGAGGAGAGTGTAAGATGTTTCGATTATGGGCAAAAGAATTTAAAAGTAACCGTATGTTGCGGGACACGACAATCTGTGATGACAGCGCAGAAACCCGCACACATAAAGTGTTTCATGCACTGGATGAAGTGTGTTACGAATTTGATTTAAGCAAACCGATCTGGCTTGATAGTACAATTGAAGAATTCAGACGGCATGCAAAAGCAAGATTTTATCAGGATAATTTTATAGATCAGATCGATTTTGATTTTCTGGAAATCCAGGTGATCGAGGAGGATTAAAAATGACAGATGGCACAACGCGCAGAAAAGAATTAATGAAACTACTTCAAAATGAAATGCGACCATTGTCTGGAACAGAGCTGGCAAGACATTTTGGGGTGAGCCGTCAGGTGATCGTACAGGATATTGCACTGTTGCGGGCAACCGACCGGAATATTTTAAGTACGAACAAGGGTTATGTGTTATATCATCCGGAGCAGGAGGAAGAACGCAGCAGAAGAATCCTTGCGTCTCATCATGACAAAGAGCGGATGCAGGAGGAACTGTATCTGATCGTAGATAACGGCGGCTGTGTTTGT
>UMDP01033169.1_pt1 | contig 10478 bp, 10 predicted proteins | sample 1964521 | NCBI WGS metagenome assembly UMDP01 (sample SAMEA4835997, study PRJEB28245) | human gut metagenome | biome: gut microbiome; material: fecal sample | place: Denmark | collected 2008 | reverse complement strand
GTATGACCGCTAGTGGCGCACCGAATTAGCCGTCAATTGCAATTACATTCATAGCAGATTATGTTTTGTTACCATAAGGATTTTTGCTAGAACAGAACGAACGAAAGTTAGTCGTGCCCACAATATGCGTTTTGTTACCATAAGGATTTTTGCTAGAACAGAACGTTACAACGAGCATAATCGGATTGGCATTCGTTTTGTTACCATAAGGATTTTTGCTAGAACAGAACTCAATTTCACTTTCAATTTGTTCGAGTTTAGTTTTGTTACCATAAGGATTTTTGCTAGAACAGAACTTTGGCATTGTAGCTTCGCTTGGTGCAACTGTTTTGTTACCATAAGGATTTTTGCTAGAACAGAACTTGTAATAACCATAACCAACAATAGGGCCAGTTTTGTTACCATAAGGATTTTTGCTAGAACAGAACACAATATAAGAGTGATCACCAACGCAACTAGTTTTGTTACCATAAGGATTTTTGCTAGAACAGAACATGGTTGTGACGTATGTCGGAACTGCAATTGTTTTGTTACCATAAGGATTTTTGCTAGAACAGAACCCGTGTCCACCATATCCATAATAGAGAACCGTTTTGTTACCATAAAGATTTTTGCTAGAACAGAACACTTCACATAAAAATAAGTCTAGACATAAAAAAAAGGGCGCTTACTCATAGACATAAAAGTAAATGAATAACACGCACACAAATAAGCAAATAAATTATAGCGTGTTTGTTTAAATTGTCAAGATTAGGAGGTGTTTTGTTACTATAATGAATTTTGCTAGAACAGATTTAAAAAATGAAAAAGGGAGTGATACCCCGCCAGAAAGGGCAGAGGACCACTCCCACTTACATTTTATTGTGTAAATGTTAATTGCACAAGAAAGAATCTAAATATTTGATTAAAAGGTATATGATGTTTTTTTGTAAATACAATACAAATAAACTTAGTCCATTTTGTTACTGTATATTTTTGCTAGAATATTGATTTGTGATTAAATATTGCTTATGTGATTAAATATTGCTTATTTGTCTTGTGTTATATTAACTACCACATACTCACATACACCCTCTGTTCTTATTGGAAAGCCCCAACCAACAAGGCCTGAGCTTATGATTTTTGTATAGTTTCTGAATGTTTCTTTTCCGTAGTTGCCCGCAAAGTCGGGTTGTAGGTGATAAGAATAAGAGAGTGGAAACATTTGTCCGTTGTGGGTATGACCACTGAGTTGAAGGTCGACATTGTTTTTAATGTTTTCTTTTGTTCCTTGTGGTTGATGGTCTAGGACAATATTGTTGGTTTTATTTGTAAGATGGTAGTCTTTGGTTTTCTTTCGGTTTGGGTTTGTGTAATCTTTTCTACCTACTAAAGTTATGTTGCTTAATTGTACTTCTTGATCATTTAGAATGGTAATGTTGTTTGCTGTGATGGCTTGATTGAGTTTGGTTCTTGAAAACTTTATCTTGTTTTCGTGATTGCCATATACAAAATAGACAGGGGCTATTTTAGTAAGTCTTCTGAGTTGTTTAAATAATATATTCATATCTTTTGTGGATGTGGATTCATCGACGAAGTCTCCGCCTAATAGGTAGAAGTCGGGTTTTACTTTCATTAATGTATTTGTGATTGCTTTTAATCGTTGAGGATTATTCGCATTGGGATAGTGAACATCGGCAATAAAACAGATTTTAGTTGGATTTATGTTCTTTTCTGTTGTTAGATTGTAGTTTGTTTGATGAATCGTATACATATTCACATAGCCAAAAGTAACGATGGATGTGGATATGATAGTTGAAAGAAGTATGCAGATGATTGGTTTTCTTTTCTTGAATACGATTAATAATACAAGTAAACAGAATAAGGTATGTACAGCCCACATAGCTTGATACGTATGCATATTTGAACAATTGATTAGTAATGCGATACAGATAGGGTATCGTATTTTTTTTGTTTAATTTGTTCTTTAAAAGCTTGTTTAAGAGTAAACATAAAAATACTTCTAGAATGAGGATTCCAATTTGAAAATAGATTATACTATCACTTCCTTTTTGCTTTATCTTACAGCATTGTTAGAAAGATTTCCTGGCCTATGCAGTATAATAAAGTGGGTGAGATTATGTATAAAATATTGATTGTAGAAGATGATGAACTCATCTCAAAAAAGTTAGAATCGTTTCTTAAATCTTGGAATTATAGTGTTGAAAGAGTTACAGATTTTTATAATGTGATGGATGCATTTCAATCTTTCAATCCAGACTTAGTATTAATGGATATAACACTGCCTTATTTGAATGGATATTTATGGACGGAAAAGATTCGTGAAGAATCAAAGGTACCTATTATCTTTATTTCAAGTGCTACAGACAATATGAGTATTGTGATGGCTATCTCTAAGGGTGCGGATGACTTTGTATGTAAACCATTTGATTTAAATGTTCTAGCTGCTAAAATTACGGCAATATTAAGACGTAGCTATGACTTTGTATCTAATCATAATATCCTTGAATATCAAGGTGTACGCTTTAATCTGGATGATAATACGGTATGTTTTCAATCTTCTCAAATGGAACTGAGTAAGAATGAGGCTAAGATCCTACGTTTACTTATGGAAAAGAAGGGGACGATTGTATCTCGAGATAGTTTAATGGAATATTTGTGGAAGACGGACTTTTATGTGGATGAAAATGCACTGAGTGTGAATGTGAATCGTTTGCGTAAAAAGTTAGAGAGTATTGGAATTGTGGATTTTATTCAAACAAAAAAAGGGTTGGGATATAAGATATGAAATTGTTTATCCATTATTTAAAAGATCGATTGTTTTTTATAATGATTTATGTTGTAAGTGTTTTGATCTGTTTATGTGTATTTAAACTTTATAATCTAGAACTAGAAGCTTTTACATATGCCTTTATGCTTTTATGTGTTTTGTTGGTGGTTTGTTTCTTTTGGGATTACCACAAATATTATAAGAAACACCAAACACTAGTAACACTTCAATCCAATAGTAATGTTTCTTTGTCTTGTGATCTTCAAGATTCTTCATTGATGGGAGAAGACTATCATAAAATCTTAGTGGCTATGAAAGAGTATCATGATGAGTATGTTATTTCTTCAGAAAATAAAATGCATGATCTAGAAGATTATTTTACGATGTGGGTACATCAGGCTAAGCTTCCCATTGCTGCTATGAAATTACTACTTGAAGATGAGAAATTGAGTCGTAGTGAAATTAAGCTGCAACTCTTACGCATGGACCAATATACAGATATGGTTTTAGCCTATTTACGCTTACATAGTACGCACACAGATTTCTTATTTAAAGAATTAGAATTGGATGATTTGATTCGACAATCGATTCGCCGTTTCTCAACAGAATTTATTCGTAAACACATTCAGTTGAGCTTTAAAGAAACCGGGGATGTTATTTTGAGTGATGAAAAGTGGCTTGTGTTTGTGTTGGAACAAATTCTTTCGAATAGTCTTAAATATACCAATGAAAATGGTTTGATATCTATATATATGAAATCAAGACATGTCTTAGTTATTGAAGATACGGGTATTGGCATTAGTGCAAGTGATATAAATCGTGTATTTGAAAAGGGATATACAGGCATAAATGGGCGTAGTGATAAAACGGCAAGTGGTCTAGGTCTATATTTATGTAAAAATATTTTAGATATGTTAAATCATAAAATAACAATTGAATCGAGTGTTGGTAAAGGGACTCGAGTGATATTAGATCTTACGCATTTTGAAGGAAGAATTGAGTAATCTTACAATCTTGTAAGATGAGTGTTAGCTGAATCGATGGCTGCATTTTTGAATTCTTTGTAGAATTTTGGTGTACATGGAGGTAATGAATATGGCATTATTGGAAGTAAAAAATTTAAAAAAAGTATATACAACAAGATTTACACAGAATCAAGTACAGGCATTGACCAACGTTAATTTTAGTGTGAATAAAGGTGAATATGTCGCTATCATGGGAGAGTCTGGATCAGGTAAGACAACACTATTAAATATCTTGGCCGCTTTAGATAAACCAACAAGTGGACAAGTCTTATTACATGGTAAAGATATTACGCATATTTCAGAAAAGGAAATTGCGAACTTTCGAAGAGAACACTTGGGCTTTGTATTCCAAGATTTTAACTTATTAGATAATTTTAATAATCGCGACAATATTTTCTTGCCTTTGGTTTTAAGCAAGAAAAAATATCCAGAAATGAAAAAAAGATTGGATCCTATCGCAAAACGATTAGGAATTGAGGGTATTTTAGATAAGTTTCCATATGAAATCAGTGGTGGTCAAAAACAGCGTGTAGCTGTTGCTCGTGCCATTATCACAAATCCAGATCTAATTTTGGCGGATGAGCCAACGGGTGCTTTGGATTCAAAGAGTACAGAGGAACTTTTACATTTGTTTGGAACAATCAATGAAAATCAACAGACGATTGTGATGGTTACCCATTCGACAAAGGCGGCAAGTCATGCGTCTCGCGTTCTGTTTATTAAGGATGGAAAAATCTTCCATGAAATTTATAAGGGAAACAAGAATTTAGATCAGATGTACCAATGTATTAGTGATACGTTGACATTACTAGCTACAGGTGGTGTGCATCATGAGTAGAGCTTTCTATTTAAATTTAGCTGTAGATAATTTGAAGAAGAATGCGCGTACCATCATTCCTTATATATTAACGAGTGTCTTAACGACAATGATGTTGTATATGGTCGTTTCTTTGGCAAACAATCCAAACTTAAATGAGATGTTAGGGGCAATGACACTAACACAGATGTTAGGCTTTGGAGTTGTGATTATTGAAATCTTTGCGTTTATCTTCTTGTTCTATACATATAGTTTCTTGATCAAAAGAAGACAAAAAGAGTTTGCGCTATTCTCTATATTAGGAATGGAAAAGAAGCATTTAGCTCGCGTCTTGTTTTATGAAACTGCGATTACTTTATTTGTATCATTAGCTTTAGGTATTGGTTTAGGTATCTTGTTTGATAAAGCGATGTTTTTAATCATCGCAAAAATGATTGGTGCAGATATTATACTTGGTTTCTATTTCTCATTTATAGGCATGAAACAATGTATTCTTGTGATTGGATTGATTTATGTATTGATCTATTTCTATTCTATGATTCGTATTCATATTTCAAGTCCGATTGAATTACTTCATTCCAATCATATGGGTGAAAAAGAGCCTAAGGCAAAATGGTTTCTTTCTATTATTGGCATTCTTTGTCTAGGTATTGGATATTATTTGTCAGTTACCACAAAAAATCCTTTAACGGCATTCTATTTTTTCTTTGTGGCTGTTGTACTTGTGATTATTGGAACGTATTTATTGTTTACATCCATATCAGTGACCTTCTTAAAATTAATGAAGAAAAATAAGAATTACTATTATAAGACGAATCACTTTATTAGTGTTTCTGGCATGATGTATCGTATGAAACAAAATGCGGTAGGACTTGCGAATATTTGTATTCTTTCTACAATGGTTTTAGTGATGTTGTCTACAACCCTTAGCATGTGGTCAAGTATTGATCGTGTTGTGGATTCACAATATCCAAGAGATTTTATTGGAACAGGATATGGGGAAGCTACCAATATTGATTTTGATGAAATGAGTGAGGAGCTGATTCGTATGGGCATTGTTCCAAAGAATCTTCTTGCGTATAAGAGATTGGATTATGCTGGATATTTAAAGAATGGCACTTTGATTACGGATTACCAGAATGAGGGGATGAATGCAGTAAATGAGATTCAAGAATTTTATTGTCTTCCATTAAAGGATATTCAAGATTATGAAAATATCAAGGGTTCTTTAAAGCCAAATGAAATCTATGTGTATTCCAATGTAGAAAAGGTTAAAGAGAAAACTTTATCTTTATTTGGTAAGGAATATGTAGTTAAAGGTCAATTGAACCACTTGAAGATGGATGAGAGTAATCCAAATGTGACAGAGCATTATTATATTATTGTGGATTCAGAAAAGACTTTAGAAACGATGCAACAAGATCAATTGAATGTATATAATGATAATGCGAGTACAATATATGCGAGTTATTCATTTGATTGTGATGCGAATGAGCGTGAAGTTATTAAAAAGTTAGGTCAGAATGGAAATATAAATAATTTTATTTGGTTAAGTAAATCGGATCAGAAACAAGGTTTGATTGAATTATATGCAGGCATCTTATTTATTGGAATCTTCTTAAGCTTCTTATTTATCATGGCAACCATTCTGATTATGTACTACAAACAAATTACAGAAGGCTATGAAGATAAGGATCGTTTTGAAATTATGCAAAAAGTAGGACTTGAACAACAAGATGTAAAGAAGGCTATTCATTCACAGGTATTAACGGTATTCTTTATGCCATTACTTGTGGCAGGGCTTCATGTTTGTTTTGCGTATCCAATGATTGAAAAGCTACTTCATTTATTATTTGTGAGTGATTCATGGCTTTATATTCGTACGACAATATTCTGTTTTGTGGCCTTTGCACTAGTCTATATAGTGATTTATGTATTAACTTCAAAAATCTATTATGGAATCGTAAAGAGAAATGTTTAATTGGATATTAGGGTTTCTCTTGATTGGATTATGTATCTATATTTATTATGTAAATCATCATGGAAAATAGTACTCGAATAGAGTACTATTTTTCTTAGGTGATATATATGTTTATAAATGGATTTGACATCTTGTGGGATGAAATTGATGATTATGTGGCCGATATTCAAAGTATTCGAAGTATCGATCAATTCATGTTTAATAAGCCGGTTACTTTCTTTTGTGGAGAAAATGGAAGTGGTAAATCCACCTTGTTAGAGGCTCTTGCGATTAAAAATGGATTGAATCCAGAAGGTGGAACAAGAAATTATGAGTTTTCTACTTATGATTCGTATTCTAGTTTGCATAAACATATGCGTTTGTGGCGTTCTAGAAAACCGGATTGGATGTATTTCTTAAGAGCAGAAAGCTTTTATAATGTGGCGACAAAAGAAATGGAATATGCAGATGCGTTACATCCTTCAAAAGAATATCATATGAAGTCGCATGGTCAGAGTTTCTTTTCTGTATTGATGAAACAAACAAATAAAAATGGACTTTACTTTCTAGATGAACCGGAAGCGGCTTTATCTTGTCAGAATCAATTGGCATTATTATACTTGATTGAGGAATGTGTGAAACAAAATTGTCAATTTATCATTGCGACACACTCACCTATATTATTAGGGTTTCCCAATGCACAAATCTTATCATTTGATGAAGATAAGGTAGAAGAAGTGGATTATAAATCAACTTCTAGCTATCAAACGATGAAATTGTTTTTGGATCGGTATGATTATTTTGTGAAAGATATTCAAGAGAATAATGAAGGAGGGATATTGTGATTAAATTAATTGCGATTGGTAAGAATAAAGATAAGTCGTTACAGTCTTTAGAGAAAGAATATATGAAGCGATTGTCGGCTTTTTGTAAGTTTAGCGAAATCGAAGTCAAGGATGAAGCAAATGAGCATATTTCTAGAGAAGCTGAAGTTTTATTGGTGAAAGAAAAAGAGGGAAATCGTGTTCTAGAAAAATTGTCGGATCAAGATTTTGTGGTATTGCTTGATCTTCATGGCAAGATGATTGATTCTGAGACGTTTGCGAAAAATTTGGATATGTGGCAAATGAAGCATTTAAATATTGTCTTTGTGATTGCGGGAAGTCTAGGACCGAGTGAAAAATTAGTTTCTAGAGCGAATTATCGTTGGAAATTATCGGATCTAACTTTTACACATTTAATGACGCGAGTATTGATGTTGGAGCAGATTTATCGTGGTTTTATGATCAATAATGGTCGTAATTACCACAAGTAAGTGATGTAAGCGCTTTTTGTGAAATTTTTTACTTGTGAAAAACTAGTCAATCAATTTATGTAGTGATATAATGGATGTGCAAAAAAATGACAGTAGGAGGAATATACATGACAAAGAGAACTGTTAAAGACCTTGATGTAGCTGGAAAAAAGGTCATCGTACGTTGTGATTTTAACGTGCCAAGAAAAGATGGTGTTATCACAGATGATAACCGTATCGTAATGGCTTTACCTACAATTAAATATTTAGTAGAAAACAAAGCTAAAGTTATTTTGATGTCTCACTTAGGAAAAGTTAAGACTGAAGAAGACAAAGCTAAAAACAACTTGGAATGCGTAGCCGTACGTTTACAAGAATTGTTACCAGATGTAAAAGTAACTTTCTGCCCAGTAACTCGTGGTGAAGAATTAGAAAACGCTGTAAATGCATTAGCTGATGGAGAAATCGTATTAATGCAAAATACTCGTTACGAAAAAGGCGAAAGTAAAAACGATCCTGAATTAGGTGCATATTGGGCTAGCTTAGGTGAAGTATTCGTTGAAGATGCATTCGGATCTGTTCACCGTGCTCACGCTTCTACTGTAGGTATCCCTACAAACATTAAAGAAAATGGATTAGGATTCTTAGTTGAAAAAGAAGTTACAATGTTAGGAAAAGCTGTTGATGAACCAGCTCACCCATTTGTAGCTATCATTGGTGGATCTAAAGTATCTAGTAAGATCGATGTTGTTGACAACTTATTGAAAAAAGCTGACAAAGTTATCATCGGTGGTGGAATGGCTTATACATTCTCTAAAGCTGTTGGTGGTTCAATCGGTACTTCATTAGTTGAAGATGACAAATTGGATTTAGCAAAAGAATATTTAGAAAAAGCTGGAGACAAATTAGTTCTTCCTGTAGATAACGTAATCGCTGATGCATTCAGTGAAGAAGCTAACACTAGTGTTGCTGATGCTGGACAAATTCCTGATGGATGGATGGGATTAGATATTGGTCCTAAATCTGTTGAATTGTTCAGAAAAACTTTAGCTGGTGCTAAAACTGTAGTATGGAATGGACCTATGGGTGTATTCGAAATGCCTAAATTCGCTAAAGGTACTGAAGAAGTATGTAAAGCTATCTCTGAATTACCAGAAGCTATTACAGTAATCGGTGGTGGAGACTCTGCTGCTGCTGCAAAACAATTAGGATATGCAGACAAATTCTCTCACGTTTCAACTGGTGGTGGAGCTAGTTTGGAATATATGGAAGGTAAAACATTACCTGGTATCGCTATTATCAGCGAAAAGTAATAAGGAGATGTACTTAAAATGAGAAAACCTATTATCGTTGGAAACTGGAAAATGAACAAAAACAACGCTGAAACAAAAGCTTTCTTCGAAGCTGTTGATGGTGTTGCTGCTAGCGAAAATGCTACTTATGGAATTGGATGTCCATTTACTGATTTAAGAACTGCATTGGATCACGCTAAAAACTTAGTTGTAGCTGCTGAAAACTGCCACTTTGAAGATAGTGGAGCTTTCACTGGTGAAGTTAGTGTTCCTATGTTAGAAGAAATGGGAGTTAAATACTGCATTATCGGTCACTCAGAACGTCGTGAAATGTTCGGTGATACTGATGAAACAGTAAACAAAAAAGCAAAACGTTTGATTAAAGCTGGAATCACTCCAATCTTATGTGTTGGTGAAACAGAAGCTGATTACGATGCTGGAAATTCAGAAAAAGTAATTCGTGAAGAATTAGCTGGTTCTTTAGCTGACTTATGTCCAAAATGTGTTGGTGAAATGGTAATTGCTTACGAACCAATCTGGGCTATCGGAACTGGAAAATCTGCTTCAGTTGAAATTGCTGAAAACTGCTGTAAGATCGTACGTGACCAAGTTAAGGTTATGTATGGTGAAGAAGCTGCTGAAAAAGTACGTATCCAATATGGTGGAAGTGTTAAACCTAATAACATCGTTGAATATATGGCTCAACCAGATATCGATGGTGCATTAATTGGTGGTGCTAGTTTGAAGGAAGATAGCTTCACAGAAATCATTGAAAAAACAAAATAATTGATGATTATCTAGGCCTCTTTGAGGCCTTTTATTTTTAGTTGTTTCTAACCGAAAATAAAATTTAGGGTTGTTTGTGAGGTGGTTTCGTGGTAAACTAGTCGTGAACTATTTTAAATAGGGGGTAGAATAAAATGAACTTTGTAGAAAATAATGGTAAAAAAGTCGCAGCGATTTTATGTGTAGCATCTGCTTTCCCTGTTGTGGCAACAGTAGTTGCAGCTAAGGAAGAACCAGGATGGCATGGTGATCGCTATGTCAATGAAGATAAAACTGTGGCAAAAGGATGGCAAGAAATCGAAGGAAAATCTTACTATTTCTCAGAAGATGGAACAGTAAATTCTTCAAAGACTGAAAAAGCAACAACAGCTAGTGTTTCAAGTAACATTACAGGGGAAGTGAAAGAAACAGTAGCAACAGCTAGTCAAGAAGCTGTAAAAGAAGAAACAGAACAAAAAGCCGCAGAAGTAGTTGAAACTCCAGTAACTACAACTGAAGCAACAGATACAACTGAAACTCCAGCAGAAACACCTG
>UMDP01033008.1_pt1 | contig 10583 bp, 16 predicted proteins | sample 1964521 | NCBI WGS metagenome assembly UMDP01 (sample SAMEA4835997, study PRJEB28245) | human gut metagenome | biome: gut microbiome; material: fecal sample | place: Denmark | collected 2008 | reverse complement strand
ATATAAAAAGATAGTCAAAAAGACATATATGATTTATTATAATCATTATTCTGAAAAATCGAGTGGAAAGTAATCAAAAGGCAGAAATTAAATTGATAACCAATAACATACTTGTCGGACCTTGTATTGTTGGAAAAGAATATTGGACAAGGGGATTTTTTGGACGAACAGATATAACTATCAAAGATATACCACAATTTAATTACGGATTTTATTATATTGGAAAATCTAAGTATGTTGACGAATTTGGAAATGAAATTTTTGAAAAACCTGATATGGTAGAATCGTTTGGAGTAGCTACAATAACAGGAATCGCATATAAAGTGAGGAAGGAATTAATAATTCATTCAGATTTGGTCAAAAAATAGTTAAAGAAAAGAAGCTAAAATTCTTTGGAGGTATAAAAATACTATGTTTAGAGAATACAATTTTTTTTGGACTACAATGGAACTGTGTGATTGGGATCAGGAAGGCGATGATGACAAGGTATTAAAGCCGGTTATTGAATATCTCTCGAATCAGGAGGATTATATTATTTTTGAATTTGACGATTTAATGTCGGAACTTTTATATCATTTAGATACAGAAAAACTAGCAGAACAGTGTAGAAAAGTTGATCCATTGATGAGTGATGATTCATTCTTATATTCCAGATGTGTTGCTTTGATAAACGGACCAGATTACTATAAAAAAGTCAAGCAAGGGAACAAAAAAAGTGTGTGGGATATGGAATTTGAATCATTGCTTTATGTTCCAGAAAAAGCGTGGGCTTTAAAGCATCAAAGTTCTGCGGAAGAGTATCCGCATATTTCTTCGTTGAGTTATGAAACCGGTAGTAATAAAAAGGCAGATAATAAATGATATGGAAACAATTTCAATTACATATAGAGGTTTAGTACATAAATTAACAGAATACGAAAAACTAGCTGATACAATAGAAACGATATATGCTATGTGTGATCAAAAAATTACTCATTGGGCAGATAGTATAACAGGTAAAAATGGCGGTAAAGTGAAAAAGTATAAAAGGGGTAAAATATTATATAATAGTCTCAAAAATAACGAATTAGAAAGAGTGAGTTTTTTCTCTTTACCGGAAAATTTTGTAACAGCAGCATTTGACTATACTATATATATTTCCATAAATTACAAGGATAAGTATATAACAGCGGTATTTGAGAAAAACATATTAAAGGATAAAAAAGTTGAAGCGATAAAAAATATGTTATCAAGTTATATGGAATTGCCATATACAGAAGAAATATACACGATGGATAAAGAAGAAACACCATTACTGTATGCTGCAAGAATAAATCCGAAAAGTAGCTTTAAAACGTTAAAAATATTATCTAGTAAAAATGGTGGTGTACAAGAAAGGGAATTTTAATGAAAAAAAGAATGCCCTCTATACTGTTGCTGGTCGGAGTTTGTTTATCTATAACTGCTTGTTCTCCAATCACCCCCTTTTTACATATTAGTGAATGGTGCATGAAATTTTGAATATAGCAGATACTCCAACGGTTATTGATCAAGATACCGGATTCTCGACAGGAGCGGTTAATTATTACAGGCGACCTTGTATGAGTACATTGTTGTGCGACATTACCTATGATAGATTAAAAACAAGTTTGAGGGTTAGTTTTGCAGATAAGGAGTTACCAGAAGATCAAATTAAAACCCAATTTGAAGAAACATGTCAATGGCTAAAAGACAACACAGAAAAATGAAAAAATTTTAAATAAATATATCGTTGTATATGAGGTGAGTGTTATGGTGGAATTGACGGTAGAACTAAACGCAAAACTTCAACCAATACACAGAGGAGAAATGTTTGAAGAACCATTGGAGAATGTTTTGATTCAGGCTAATGTGGGTGAAGTTTTAGGTGGTGGAACGTTTATGTCAGCTACAGGGGAGATTGAGAAATGTGATATCACTCTGGATGTAAAAGATGACTGGATAGCAAAGGTTTTTGCATATCTTCAAAGGATTAAGATTATTCCAAAAGGAAGTAAAATCATTTGTAAGCAAGAAATAACTCCCATCGGCCAGGCTGAGGGGATGGCAATTTATTTAAATGGGACTGATTTACCTGCAGAAGTTTATCGGACAAATGATATTAATGAACTAATCTCAAAGTTGCAGGATGCTCTTGGAGACAAATGCTTTATGTTCAGTTGGTGGGAAGGTGGAACTGAGACTGCTTTGTATTTCTACGGAGAGAGTTATTTGAAATTGTACGAGTCTGTTAAACATATCTTGGAGATTCATCCTCTATGTAAGCTATCGCATGTAAAACAGATTGCATAATTCTACAGTATATGTTTTGAAATATAAAAAATCCGGTTTGTATGAAATGTGACAGTGTGAAATCACATAATATCATCCCAGTGATTTTTCACCAGTGCTTTAATCCCCTCATGAATATCAGTGTCTGGATTTCCATCCTGAAATGTGACAACCCGGAAGCCGATACCAACATATTTCCTGCGTTCAGCTTCAAATTCTTCCTGTGAGGAGAAGTCACTGCGCCAGAGATAATACGTTGGTTTACGCAAGGCTATCACAACCTTTCTGTTAAATTTTCTATCATTATCATATAAAAAGTGGACCGTTTTCGTGTCTGTCCACTTTAAAATAATTTTATCATTCACGGTCTGAATGGCTTAACTGACCTCTTTTTGCAAGTTCCGGTATTTCTGGTGGAATATGTTTACGTCCGGTTATGCTGGCGGTTTCTCCACGTTTCAGATCTGGATATTTTATTTCCCGTACATGAATTTTAATACTATTGTTGATTGCATCATCCTTATCTGCTATTATTTGAAATTGTTAAAAGTATCCAAGACAGAAATCAAAGCGTTTATACGTGAATTTGAAAAGATTAGAAAGGAATATGAGAACTCTGTAAATTCTGGAGTTTCATCAATCACTATTCTTCCTGATTTAACTTCTCGTATGACAATATTGAAAAATTCTTTTTAGGCGGTTGCATATTTTTTGTGTTTATAGTATATTATTAATAGCAATTGGGGTATGTGTTTGTGGACGCATACTTGGAGGAGTCGGAGAAATCGGGCTCCTCTTTTAGTATACGAAAAATTATTAAGTAGTGTTTGCTGAATAAAAGATAATTCGCTTAAAGCTATTGATTTTGCTGTTGATCAACTAACTGATCTGATGACTGCAGAACCATCAAAAAGAAAAGAGATTATAAAAGATAAGCAGTTTTTAAGCTCACAGAAATTAGGAGCAAATGAAGCAGATATTGAAAAAATCAAGATTCAATTTATGGCAATAGTACGTGATATTAAATCTGGTATGCAGAAAAAAGAACCAACAAAAGCGGTTGCTACAGCCGAAGCCGTACAGATGATCCGGAATGCATTGCCTGATAAGCCGGCTTCTGATATTACAAGTACTGACGTAGCAAATGCAGTAGCTTTTTATATGGGACAGGCAACAAATCTGAATGATGAGGGACTTGCAATGGTGCAGAATTTGGCAAAATATATCTGTGACAATAGTGTATCTGAGAAAAATTCAGAGAATAGCTGACGTAAGTATGGATATACCTTTCTTCAAATGTGGCATCGTCTGAATAACCGCATTGTCATGCTAATATTCAGACGCAGTTTTGTTCTTTCAGGCAACTCCTTTACGGAGTACCTTTCAGCACAGAATGCCGGGAATTTAGGATAATCACAAGGATATAGAATTTTTTCCCGGCAGCCACAATTTCATAAAGGTATAACACACTAGACTTTCCTGACGGAAAATCGTGTGCCAACAGGGATGCTACTCGCCCCTATTGGATTACCCAGAGTGTAATAATTAAATATTATTAATAATTTACTTTAATAGAAAGGAGCATATGATGCAAAAATCCGATATTTTTTTACAGACATATTTAAATCTTGAAAAAGAAGTAATTGAAGTATCTAAATACATATTTTTTACAGATGAAGTACTGGTGAACAGTAATGGTAGCATAAAGGCTCAATCATGTAAGACACAGCTTGAAACATTTTCCCCTCATATTGCAGATCTGTTAGTACGTTGTTGTGTACAAATAGAAGCCATATCAAAGGAATTATATTTTGATAATGGTGGAAGCAAAGCAAGAGGCGACAGTACTATCCATTTTGATGAAGATTGCCTAAAATTAATTGATATTAAGTGGCAGACACATAATAAAATTGTAATGGTTGTAGCACCATATTTTAACCTAACCAAAGACGAAAATCGTATCCTGAAACCTTTAAAAGAAGCACATAAAAGACAGGGAACTTATTGGGAAAAAGCTTATCAAGCAGTAAAACATGATAGGTACTCTTCTTTACAAAAAGGAAATGTGAAGGCTTTGCTCCAAGCTTTGGCTGCTTTATTTTTATTAAATTTGTATTATCATAACGAGTCATGGATTAGCAAATATAATGATATTCCAAAAATTGATTATAGTATGGGATCTAAGATATTTACAGTAAAAGCGCCTGAAGCAGATCAACTGTGGTACAAAAATATTCCCAATATTAGTGAGAGTCCATATGTGGTTACATATCAAGAAGAAGATTTTAAGCAAATTGAGAAAATGCAAAACGATGAAGAAAAAGCGATAAATGATTATTGGCAAGCACAGCCAGAAGTGCATGAAGACGCTTTTAAAGATCAATTGCACAAAGCTCTTGAAAAAAGTCCTCACACAAAAGTTATCTATATTTGGGAATTAGCAAAATATCGTTTAAATAAAAAAATCCCTAATTCATTAAGCTTCGAGGAGAAAAAAGAACTGTTAATTAATAGCGAGGAGTGGAATGGATGGATACATCAAAATAATAACCATCTTTCAGCAGATGAACTCACAGAAGCCAATATACAAGATGAAATAAATGTTGTTGGCACTTGTTGGGGGATGGAAATAATGAAAAAACTACAGAAATTGGAATGGCTTCCAATTGCTTTGAATAGAGAAATATGCAAAATATATATTCCATCATAAATACATTTCGATACAAATATACAATTTTATTTACATTATTAAAGGAGATGAATATATCATAATGGTGGAATATGGCTATACGAAAAAAGACTGGGCATTGTTCAGAGAAAAAATTGCCGATTGGCAAGAAGCCTATATGGATAAGTTGAATAAAGAATATATTGATTTATTAAATGGCGATGGAAGACCTTCTGAAAAATTCTGGGCTTTGGAAGAGCGAATACGGAATGATAAAAAAGATACAGGTGTACAGTTAAGAATGAGCCGTTCCAACTGTATCTACAATATTGTCTCATTGTTGAATGAAGGTGCGATTACTATGGAAGATCTGGAAGAATTTAGTGATGAGTTGAAAGAAAGAGTACATTTTATTGCAAAATAAAAAGCCCTATCCATTTGGAACAGAGCATTTATAGATGAAAGAGATTATTTGGCAGGCGTCGCGGCTCCTGCATCTCTTTTAACCCATAGGGTGCGTGGTTGCAACGAAATTTACCACCTCAAATAATCTCTTTACTATCTTATACATATTATAACCCAATTATGCTTTTTTGTAAATAACATCCTTGTTACGTAAGTAGTTATTCAGTCTCTTTTCAGTTATTTTCCAACTGGTAATCACAGAATTTTTATAATCCTTATTATCATCAGAAGTTATGATTTTCAATACCAGAAGAGAGCGTTCCTCGCCATTAAGGATCTTTTTAACAACCAAACCAGTATTTGGACGCTTGTCCCTGAAAATATAATCCGGGTCATCTAATATGTCTCTTACGTAATGCATCGTATCTATGTATGCTTCTGGATGCCTTTCACGAATATGCATCATTTGTTCTTCTGTAATAATCACTTCATCAGCTATGTGGTTACTGGAAATACAATCATAAATATCCCAGTTCAGAGTTCCAAGGCTGTGAATTACAATATTTCTCTCTTTAACGATAACGCCATCTCCTATACGAACCTGATTATACTTCATAATGGTTCTCCTTTCTGCCAATAACTTTTCTTGGTTTGTGATTGTGCCCTTTTGCACAACCAGTCTACGTTATTATCATAACACAGGTGCGTTACTATGTACAAGTAGAAACTAGATTCTTCGCACTATTCAATCCCTCCACCCAATTACACAAAATTACAATCGTTTCATAATTTACATTGATATATGAACGCCACCTTTTCTACCACCAAGAACATCTTTCCCCTTTAAATCAGTCCACTTAAAATCTTTCATCTCTTCTCTGGCAACAAGAAAATTACCGGCGCGCTGAGTCAGTTGGGCAAAGTTGACGACAGAATCGTTAGCACCTTCGTTATATGTGTAGATGGATGCTTCTGATCCCATGAATCCAATATCAGCTTCACCGGAGATGACAGCAGTCATTGTCTTGTCGGCTCCAAAACCGGTTACGAGAGTGAGTTCAATTCCCTCATCTTCAAAATATTCATTTTCAATGGCAACATACATAGGGGCATAGAAGATAGAATGGGCTACCTCGTTCAATGTCACAGAGACAGGAGCAGAACTGGTATCTGATTTGGTTGTGTTGGAGCCGGTTTCTGTTGTGTCGATTTTGGAATTTGCATCATTATCTTTGGAAGAATCAGAACCGCAGGCTGATAACAGTCCAACAGTCAGAGCAGAAGCGAGTATTACGGAAATCAATTTCTTTTTCATAAATCCTCCAGAGTGATATAAGATTCTCGTTTAAAATATGCAAGAAAAGAGAATATGTGTCAAATTCTACTCCAAAGGGGTGTTCATTTTGGAAAATATCCTTTATGCTTAGTGTAAACAGAAAGTAGGTGAAATGTATGGATCTTGTTAAAATTGGAAAATATATTGCAGGGAAACGGAAAGCCCTAGGAATGACGCAGAAACAGCTTGCAGAAAAATTAAATATGAGTGACAAATCAGTATCAAAATGGGAACGAGGCATTTGCTTACCTGATGTGTCGGTTTATATGGAACTATGTGAGATATTGGGAATCAGCATAAATGAATTTCTTGCAGGGGAGGATATTGACGCAGAAAATGTAGAAAAAAAGTCAGAAGACAACATTATACAAGTTACGAAAGATAGTAAAAAGAAACAGAAAAATTTAAAGAGCATTTTAGCAGTGGTAACGACATTTGCAGTAATCATGGTTCTGGTTTTAGGAGCAGTTTTCGTTCATAAGGTGATGCAGCCGAAGAATTATATTACAGCAGTTGACCGGACAAGTGCAGAAATGAAAACCGCAGAATTATTGTCGGGAGCAGATGGGGCATATCTTTTTAATTTTTATGCAAAAGAAGAGTATAAGACATTGACAATTTATTTGTCAGAGTATCAGGCGGGAGAATTGATTAATAAAAGTAAAGTGGCAGATTTGGACTATGATGGGATCGAATCGGCTAAAAGAGGTGTGATTGCTGTGATACCGGATTTTGAATTGTTTCGAGTGAAATTGATCATAGCAGACGATTATTCTAAATGTTCTACAGATTTTCCGATTCTGGAAAATGTAGAAAACAGAGAATATTATGGAAGAAGTGCGACACAAGTGGAAGGTGAAGTTCCGATTCAGCGGGATACAGAACAGGGTCTGATGGCATTGATTTACGGAGAAGATGGATTGGAAGCAATTCCGGTAAAAGAAATGGAGCAGGGAAATTTTAGGGAGAAGAATGATTATGTCTATTATCTGTCCTTCCGGTTTGGAAAATAATTACGTAAATGAAAATATGAGAGGTAAGATGAGATGAAAACAAGAGAAGAAGCTGCTGCCTATGGATTAACTTTCCCGGACAGCTATGAAGACAGGCCTTTTAAAGACCAACGATGGCAGGTGATCCGTGTAAAGCCAGGTAAAAAGATATTTTTGTGGATTTACGAAAAAGACGAATTGATCCATTTGAATGTAAAGACGGATCCGAGATGGAGGGATTTCTGGCGTGCAGCGTATCCATCGGTAATTCCTGGATATCATCAGAATAAAGAGCATTGGAACACAATTATTCTGGATGGATCTGTTCCGGACAAGGATATTGAACGGATGATCGGTGAGAGCTATGATCTTGTGACAGACAGTCCTACAAAAAGAATTTATGAAGCTGTAAAACGGATTCCAAAAGGGCATGTGGCAACTTATAGACAGGTTGCGAAGATGGCAGGAAATGAAAAGATGTCAAGAGCAGTTGGAAATGCGCTTCATAAGAATCCAGATCCAGATCACATTCCATGTTTCCGTGTTGTGAATGCGAAAGGCGAGCTTGCCGGAGCATTTGCATTTGGCGGAGCAGATGTACAGGCAGAGCTTTTGAGAGAAGACGGTGTGGAAGTAGTAGATGGAAAGGTTGATCTGACAAAGTATCAGATGGCGGATCTGATGGAAGAGTAAGATAGTACTGTTTCTTTGGGGAAAGATAGTGTATAATACTTACGAGTGATTGCTGTTCGCAAAGTACTGCGAACAGCATCTTTGTATAGTGCAAAGAGCAGGAAAGAATACATCATTATGGTTTCGCTTTTGAAGGCAAAAAGTCCTGATCGGATAAGAAATGGAGAAATGAATGAAAATTAAGAAAGTGGCAGTCCTCGGTGCCGGAGCAGTAGGCTCTTATGTAATCTGGGGATTATCGAGCAGAAATGACATAGAGCTTGGAGTGATCGCAGAAGGAGAACGAGCAGAGAGACTGAAACAGAATGGATGCACAATTAACGGAAAAATATACCATCCCAAAGTATGGAACCCCGGAGAAACAGACGCTGTCGATTTACTGATTGTTGCATTGAAGTATGGCTCACTTTCGGCGGCATTGGAAAGTATTCAGAAAGCAACCACGGAGAATACTGTAATTATGAGTCTGATGAACGGGGTAGACAGTGAAGAGATTATTGCAGAAAAAGTAGGAGTGGAGCATCTTCTTCCGGCAGTGATCAAGGTCGCTTCACATAAGGAAGAAGATGGCTATCATTTTGATCCTGAGACAACAATCGGAATTATTTTTGGCGAACTTACTGCACATTACGATAGTGATCGCATCAGGGCAATTGAAGAACTGTTTAAGGATACCGGAATCCATTTCCGGGCGACAGAGTATGCAAGAGAAGAGATGTGGAGCAAGTTTCGGCTGAATGTCTGTAACAATCTGCCACAGGCAATTCTCGGCGCGGGAGTTGGATGTTACCGTGACAGTGTGCATATGAAGACAATCAGTGATGGACTGAAAGGAGAACTGGAAGCAATTGCGCAGGCGAAAGGAATCGATCTGAGTAAGACTGAGGCGTCTTCCGGGCGTGGAAGTGCAGTACCGCCATCTGCGCGTTATTCTACTTTGCAGGATTTGGATGCAGGAAGACACACAGAGATTGATATGTTTTCAGGTGCACTGATCCGTATGGGAAAGGAACTTGGAATTCCGACACCGTATAATGAGTATACATATCATATGATTAAAGCACTAGAAGAGAAAAATGACGGACGGTTTAATTATACAGGAGATGAAGAACCGACCTGGTCAAAATAAAACAGGGAACAATTTGTGGCAGAGGCAGGTTATGAAAAAATATTGAAACAGTGATGTTGAAACAACATAAAAAGGTGAGGTAAATTAAGATGAAAGAATTATACGAAGCAATCGAAGCAAAAATTAAAGCAAGTGGTTATCCGAGAGCAATCTCCGGAGAAGATGTATACAACGACATCTGTGACCAGATTGACGGAAAAGAGAATGGAAGTTATGTATTGTTATCCAAGTTCGAAGATGATGTGATTTTTGAGTATCATATCACGATTCAGGATGAAGATTTCAACCTGGGGATTTTGACAATGCGAACACCGGAAGGCGTGTTTGAGACAGATTTTGATGCGGAATAAAGGGGGAATTTCAGACGATAGAAAAAGCGAAATGAGAGGAAAAACCTTTCATTTCGCTTTTTTGAAATTCCGAAAGATTCTCATTGACGTGAGTTTCTAAAGCCCAAACTCGTTTAATAACTTCTTCTGATATTCTCTGTCTACTGCTGCCTTGAGAATCTCATCACTTCTATTAAGCTCAGATAATTTAAGATTCAGTTGATTGATTCTGCTTTCTCCAAGAGCTTCCCCTTCTTCTCGTTTTTCATCTAATTCATCTTTCATTAATTCTAATAACGCATTACACATATCTCTTTTTCCCTCCTTTAGTCGATTCTCGTTTGCTTTTACTATAATCTCCATAACAGCCTGATACAGCTGATTCTCTTTGTTCTTTTTATAATCCTCCAAAAGCTGCCTTGTGACAGACATGTCTTCCAGTGTATCTGTCAAACTATATAACCAGAGATTTCTCTCCGGTGACAATCGATTTGTTACAAGAATCTGAATCGGTAAGATATCTCCATTTACATAATAAATCCCTTCTTCCGGATTATCAATAGTGTAGTGGCGTACTTCTTTTTAATGATCAACACATCAATTGCCATTGGCTTTGAACTTAATAGATACTCCCGCTCAAACTTTAATTTTTCCGTTTCTTCTCTGAATTCAATCTGCAAGTCTGCATAAAATGCAGGATGCCACTGAAGCAGCTTTCCATTTGCCGGTTTTTGTTTTTCCG
>UMDP01047495.1_pt1 | contig 10840 bp, 6 predicted proteins | sample 1964521 | NCBI WGS metagenome assembly UMDP01 (sample SAMEA4835997, study PRJEB28245) | human gut metagenome | biome: gut microbiome; material: fecal sample | place: Denmark | collected 2008 | reverse complement strand
TAATTAAAGACCTTTAACGTTGATAGTTTTTTACTAATTTGAAAATAGATTGTTTTGTTTTTTACAATTTTTTAAGTACTACAACCATATATCTAACTTATTGAAAGCGTTCGGTTTTCAAAAATTTTTCATCCGTTGTAATCTATATCTTGTGTCAATGAGTTTTTATTTGTCAAAATTTGGTGTTTTTACTATTTGATTTTCACTCTCTTATGTTTAAAATGACACGCTCGTTAATCAATTTTTTTTCTCTGGCGGTGCTGTACCGCAGGTCCTGAGGATGTGCCATGAAAGTTGTAAAAAAAGATCAGTCACTTGAAGACTTCAACCCGCAAAAGATCTCTATCGCGGTCAATAAGGCCGCCATGCGTTGCGATAAAACCGTTGATGAGCCTTCTTGTCACAAAATCGTTGAAGCCATCCTCCGTCGTATCAAAGACCGCGACCAGGTGACCGTCGCTGAACTTCATGAGCTTGTCATTGCCGTGTTGTCGGTGACCGGTTTTGAAGACGTCGCCAAGTCATACGCCGAGTACCGCTATTACAAAACCAATTACGCCAAGACCTTCGAAAAGCTTCGTCAGGATGCCGATGACGTGCTTCGTTTGGGCGACCGTGAAAACGCGAATTTCGACAGCTCCCTCGTTTCCACGAAGGGGTCTTTGATCAAGGGCTATCTCACTAAGAGCCTTTATAAACAGTTTTATCTGTCCGCCAAGGAAAAAGAACTCATTGAGCGCGGCGATATTTATATCCATGACCTTCGTGACATGATTTTGGGTTGCGTGAATTGCTGTTTGTTTGATATTAAGACGGTCCTTCAGGGTGGTTTTGAAATGTCCAACGTTCAATACACGGAACCGAAGACGGTGCTTTCTGCCCTGCAGGTGATCGGCGACATTACGCTTGTGGCCACAGCTCAACAATTCGGCGGCTTTACGTTAGCTGAATTGGATAAGGTTCTTCTGCCCTACGCTCACAAGACCTGGAATAAGGCTTTTGGGGATGCGCAAAATGAATTGGGTTTGAACGAAGACGTTGCCCGTCAATACGCCGATAAGATTTTGCTTCGCGAGTTGGAGCAAGGCTTCCAGTCTCTTGAATTGAAGTTAAACACGGTGCCTTGTAGCCGAGGCGACTTTGCTTTCACCACGATTTCTTTCGGTCAATGGGATGTCTCTTTGCCCGAGGATGACAAGCGCCTCTTGTGTCTCATCAATTCCGTTATGCTGCGTGTGCGCAGAAACGGCCACGGTCCCGACCACAAGCCCGTGGTCTTTCCGAAGTTGGTTTATCTCTACGATAAGAAGCAAGTGCACGGTGATTTGCACAGCGCGCAGCTTTTCGACGAAGCCGTTAAGACTTCCTCAACCTGCATGTATCCGGACTACCTTAGCATTTCAAGTGAGTACGGCACGGTCTCCCGTCTTTTCAAAGAAGAAGGCGTCATCACGAGCCCCATGGGTTGCCGCGCTTACCTCTCTCCGTGGAAGGATCCGGAAACCGGCAAATATGTCACAATCGGCCGCTGCAATATCGGTGCTGTGAGCTTGAACATCCCCTTGATGATCAAGGTGGCTATGACCGAGCATCCCTTGGATTGGCGTGAAAAGTTCTGGGATTTGCTCGACGATCGCCTGCAGGTGATTCGTGACTTCTTAAAGAAGCGCTACGATGTGATTCGCAACCAACGTTGCTCTTCCAACCCCTTGGCCTTTACGCAAGGCGGCTTCTACAAGGGTACGAAGGATCCCGATGACCGTGTCGGTGACTTGGTCGATTACATGACGGCCAGTTTCGGTATCACCGCATTGGATGATGCAACTTATCTCTGGACGGGCAAGCGAATGATTGAAGACAATTCTGCGTTTGCTGTTCAAGTGTTGCGTTACTTGCAACAAAAACTGAATGAATTCAAGGCAGAAGATCATTACCTCTATGCTATTTACGGTACGCCCGCTGAGAGCCTTTGCGCTACGCAGGCTCGTCAGTACGACGACTACTGCAAGGAAATGGGCTTGGTCAATGAATTTGCAACGGCTGAACACTACAGTACCGAATACTTCACGAATTCGTTCCACTTGAATGTTACGGAAGATATTTCTCCGTTTGAAAAACAAGACCATGAATTCAAGTGCTTCCACTTGTGTGAAGGCGGTCACATTCAATATGTTCGCCTGACGAATCCGGAAAACTACGAGGCTGACAAGGCCATTATTGAACGCGGCATGGAAATGGGCTTTTATCAAGGCGTTAATTTTGACGCGGCCTACTGCAACAACTGTGGCAAGCACTCGACAAACGTGATGTTTAAGTGCCCGCACTGCGGCAGTGATAATTTGTCTGTCATTAGTCGTGTCTGTGGTTACTTGGGTTACAGCAATGTAAACGGTCAATCGCGCATGAATGACGGCAAGATGGCCGAGATCAAGCGTCGTGTGTCAATGTAAAGAGGCTTGTCAATGAAGTACGCTCAATTACGTGAATTTGATACAACGAACGGCCCCGGTGTTCGAGTTTCGCTTTTTGTCTCGGGCTGTACCCTACACTGCAAGGGCTGCTTTAACTCTGAGTCTTGGGACTTTGAAGCCGGTGACGATTTCAATGAGCAAACTATTGAGCGCATCATTGAGTTACTTAAGCGCCCTTACATGTCAGGTTTGAGCGTTTTGGGCGGAGACCCGTTTGAAGAGCAAAATATCGGTCCTGTCACAGAATTGTGCAAACGAGTTCGCCAAGCCTGCCCGGATAAGACTATTTGGGTTTGGACAGGACGCAAATATGAGCACTTTAAAGACCGTGAAATCATGGACTACATTGACACATTGGTTGATGGTCCTTTCGTTGAAAAACTTAAAGTGAAAGAACAAGGACAATATTTCGGGAGCACAAACCAAAGAGTGATTCCGATTCATCCGGCTCAATAAAATCACGGCCCGCTGTTGCGGGCCTAATTATTTCTTATTAGTGAAATACAGGAATAACGTACAGTAATACTGCAAGAAACTGTAGAACAGTGCCGGCAAAAACAAAAACGTGCCATATTGCGTGACTATAGGGAATCGATTTCCAGATGTAAAAGATCACGCCAAGACTATATGACAAGCCACCAGCGGTCAACAACCACAATCCCCCGTTTGCAAGATTTTCTATCAATGGCTCAATGACCAGAATAACTAACCAGCCCATCGCCAGGTACAAAAGCGAATTAAGCCATTTACTTTTTTTAATTAGCAGGCCCTGTAAGGCGATACCGACGATTGCAATGGCCCAAACAGCAATACATAGAGCAATTCCCGTTACACCTTCAAGTGTGACCAAACAAAACGGTGTGTAGCTACCGGCAATCAGGACATAAATCATTGAATGGTCAAGCCGTTGCAGGATTCGTTTGGCTTTAGGATTGGGAATGGCGTGATAAAGCGTCGAGGCGACGTATAGAAAGATCATGCTTGCGCCAAATACGCTGACTGCGGTAATGACCGTTGGTGAGCCCGAGTAGGCAACAGCAAAGCCGACTAGAATTGCTAAACCGGCGATGCTCATTAAAGCCGCAATACCATGCGTAACAGCATTGGCAATCTCTTCGCCTGTTGTATAACGCCTGGTATGATCGGTCGCATGTACGGAAATAACCATGACATACCTCCCCTCTTTTTTACCGATTTTATGTCAGACCTTTTAGATTAAAACATGTCTAAAATCACGACTTTGTATCAACTCATTTCAATTCGATCATGAAAAAGCTTTTAATTTCGATTTCTTGTTGTTTGATGGCAGGCTCTGCCGTGGCCGCCGTTCAAGTGGGCTCCAACCAATTTGAGGACAAATTAACAAAAGAAGGTACGGAACTTGTTTTAAACGGCGCCGGTCTGCGTGAGATCTTTTTTGTTGATGTTTATTCTGCTGGTCTTTATTTGAGTCAAAAGTCCAATGATGCGAATACAGTGATTACCATGAAGGGACCGAAGAGTGTCCGCTTGGTGTTGGAACGCGATGTGGATGCGGCGGACTTTGTTGATGCGCTCAAAAATGGTATTACTGATAATACGACAGATAAAGAAAGAGATGAACTAAAAACGGAATTGCAGTCTTTGATCGCTGTGATGAACCTGATCGGCGATGTTAAAAAAGGCGATCAGGTGGATTTTGATTTCACTGATAAGCATGCAACAAGCGTCAGTGTGAACGGAAAGTTGATCGGTGAAAAAATCGGCGGCCTTAAACTTTATCAAGCTGTTTTAAAAATCTGGCTAGGTGACAAACCCATTGATTCTGGGCTAAAAGCCGATCTTTTAAAGTAATGATTTAATTTAGATTGACGCAAATTTTACCGACTAACTCAAGGATATATGCAAAATTATTATCGCTGGAGTTAAAAAGAAACCGGAACTGCCAATATTAAGCAGTTTCCGGTTTTGGCTTTTAAAAACAAGCAGAATTTAATTAGAAGGCATAACGAACACCAACATTGATACGATAATCGGTATCCACTTCACCGCCGTTTGCAGCTTCTAAGTCAGCATATACATGCGTTTTTTCGGTTGCATTGAAGTTTAAACCAATACCATATTCGTACCACGTTCCGCCAAGGTCTTCACTCAAAGAGCGATAGCCTGATCCGGCTTTTGCGAATGAGAAATCCGCATCACCTTCCCAGTCATGTAAAACAGAAGCACGGACATATGCGTTACCGCGATTGGCAGGACATTCAACACCTAAAACAAAGCCAGCTCGGCCGATTAAAGCTTGAGCGGAATCTTGTTTAACTTTGACATTGGTGGAAGTTTTGTAGTCAACGCTGTCAACTCGACCATACATAAATTCGACTTGAGGTTCAATGAAGACAGTTTCAGTTGGATAGAATCTCCAGCCGGCTTCAGCTGAAACAGAGTAAGCATTGGTGTGGTAGTCGCCGGAAGACGAAAAGCCGGGCATTGAAATATCAAATTCATTCTTAATGCGTCCGATCTTACCGGTGACATCCAAGAACATACCGTTATCCCAAAGTTTCGAACCGTAAAGTGTAAAGTTCATCAATGAACTGTCACCATCGCCTTGGTCAAAGTCGTTGTTGCCATCTGTGTATGACAAAGCTCCACCCAACCATAAACCTTGATCAATTTGTCGGTCGTAACCGAATTGGAAGGCGGTGTATTTGTTGGTGATGTCAAGCTTACCGAAATCAGCTTTACCATGATAGACACGAGCCCAAACACCGTTGGATTGAGCGGAACTATCTCGCAATTCACCCAAGCGTTTGTTCATATCATTAATTTCATTGCGCCAAATATGAAGGCTTAAAGCTGCCATTTCTGTGATACCGTGGACATTTGCATTAGCACTGGTTGATACGTTTTCAACACGAGCTTGACCATTTTCATCCACGACAACCGTACCTTGTGCGGAATCAAAGATGTCATTAGCAGCAACACTTAAGGTAGCTCCGTTAGCAGCAGAAGTTTTTAAAGCCTCAGATGCATCTTTACTGGTTAACTGAACAACGTTGACGATTTTGTTTAGGTCAGAGGCAGCATCGCCAGTATTATTGTTACCGGTTGCATTGACAGAGATACTGGTGTTATCGACATCCATTCCTCCGGTTTGAGACAAATAAACTGTGCCGGGGTTGTCTGAATCCAAGACATTGACGTTAATATTTGAAGAAGTGATGTTGATTTTTTTGTCATTCCAGTCTGCATTCATAGTGCCACCGAAATCGACAATTGAATCGCTGCCCAAGTTGATATTTAAGTCGCCTGCAATTGTAATGTTCGGTTGTGTGTCGCCGTAAACAGAAGCGTTTAGTCTACCGCCGTCATTAACCGTTATCTCACTTAAGTTAAAAACTGGGGTTTTGGTTTTGTCGCCTGCTAGTACTTCAAAATTGAGTTTTTTACCTTCGCCAACAGTCAACGATCCAATGGTAATACTACCTTCTCCATTGGTTTGAATCTTTCCGTCACTAGAGTTTGAAGTTATTTTCCCAACAGTAACATTTGAGCCATCTTCAACTTCAATTCTATTGTCCCCCGTTCCGCTAAAGAGTATTTCGGAGGTGATATTTAGATCACCATCAAATGCTAAACCGGTTCGTCCAGAACCGCTGATTTCAATCTTGTCTACATTTTTAATAAGACTATCGTCGTTGATTAAAAAACCAGCTTGGCATCCTTGCCCGATGATTTGAAGTAATGGGGTAGATAAAACGGCATCAAGTTCAAGTTTTTGGTTATTTCCACCTGTACGAGTGTAAGTGATTCGATCTGTAGCGGTAATGCTGCCACTAAATACTGGGTTTTGATGGCTGGTTGACAAATCAAAAATTCCCGTTTTGATGTCTCCAGTATTTGTAAAGGATGTATTCTCTGAGATTACTACTGAATCGTTTTCGATTGTTCCCTTATTATTGAAAGACTCGCCAGTAATATTGACATCTTGTTGGTACAGAGAGCCCTCTTCAACTTCTAGAGCCAATGAAGCTGAAGCAAAACCTGAGAAACAAGCTAAAAGAGCGATGCTTAATAATTTTTGTTTCATTTTTATCCTCTTGAATAAAATAAAAAATGGACATGGCTCAAGTATCGCCCCTTACCCCCCCCCGTTTGTCAAGCTATTGAGGGCAATTGTGTGTTTGAAATGCAACAAAATTATTTAAGGTCAAAAGTTTTGTTTAAAGACAAATAAAAATTGGCTCCGAAATGAGTCTCTCGGAGCCAAGCAAAAAGTTACTTGAAAATTAACTTACTAAATTTCCTAGTGTTTTTTTACTAAGTCTCTAGTATGTTTGGAACATTTCTTGAATCTTCTTCGGATCGTTCGTCTTCGTCAAAGCCAATTGCAAGAGCAAGCGAGCCTTTTGCGGATTCAAGGAGTAGCCGTTTAAGAAACCAGCCTTGGTGTACTTGTCATCGGGACCCGTGGGGGTGACGATGCCACTACCCGTACGGCTGGAGCGCACAACCACAACACCCTTCTTCACAGCGTTAGCCAAGCCTACTTCCGTGTCCTTATGGATGGAGCCGTTACCGGAACCGGCGGAGATGATGCCCTTGGCACCAGCCTTAACAGCGGCGTCCACTAAGACGGAGTCATCATTGGCGTGAGAGTAAACAATGTCAACACGCGGAAGCTTATCGAGCTTACTTACATCGAATTCCGTTTCGTGCGTGTGCTTCATCGTTGTGTCACGCAAGAAATAGTTTTGACCGCCGGCAACGTAACCCAAAAGACCCAATGTCGGAGCCTGGAAGGTATCCACGTTGGTGGTATTGGTCTTCGTGCCTTCACGTGCAGCATTAATTTGGTCGTTTAAGGCAATCAAAACACCGCGGTCTTGTGCATTCGGGTCAGCAGCGAGCTTCACGGCATTTAAAAGATTCATCGGGCCGTCAGCGGAGATGGCCGTAGCGGGACGCATGGCGCCCACAAGCACCACAGGTTTCTTGCTCTTAACCGTGAGGTTCAAGAAGTAGGCGGTTTCTTCAAGCGTATCGGTACCGTGCGTAATCACAATACCGGCAATCTTCGGATCAGCCAATAATTCGTTGCAACGCTTGGCGAGCTTCAAGAGCACGTCATCGGTCATGTTATTGGAGCTGATCTTGACGATTTGTTCGCCGGAGACATTGGCAAAGTCTTTGATGGCGGGAACGGCATCAATCAAGGTTTGAATGGCAAGGTCACCGGCCTTGTATCCGGTCACTTGTGTGCTGGAACCAGCGGTACCAGCAATCGTGCCGCCTGTAGCCAAAATGGCAACGTTAGGCAATTGAGCGGCAAGGGCGCTGCCTGCGAGAGATAAGGCCAAGGCAGCCGCAAGCAAGGTCTTTTTCATTTTAAAACTCCTCAATGTTTGAAGTGACGTGCAGAGTAAACTCTGGTCGGTAGATATTGTGTAAGAACTTTTACTTAGATACAAGGTGGGAAAACACCTACATTTGATGCGTTGATTTGACAAAAAAAGATTAAAACTCAACAATAAAAGTAAATCCCGAAAGGAGAAGTTATGCGCTCCAGACCGGTTCAGTTCAAAAAAACTGTTTTAAACAGCCTCTTGCTTGCCGCTTTCAGTACAAGCCTGGCAGGTTCTCCTTTGGCTTACGCCTATTCCGTTGAACCGGTTTATTCGCCTGAAGGTATTCACTATATTAATTTCTGTTTGGCCGAAGTCGGCCTTAAGTACGACAACTTCGATTTCTTTGGCTATACGCCTGCAGATCGCACCCTATCCCAAAACGAAATAATCGGCATGAAGATGGGGTTGAATTATTTTTGGGAAGTATTAAAAGACGACTATCGGGCCAAAGCCCCCATCAATATTCTGATCATCCCTTATTCAGTGCGAGACGATAACGCCAGTGCTCTGAGTTTGCGGCTTGAAGGAAGTCAATTGACTGAATTAGGCGCATTATGGACCGGAGACGAGTCCACCAATCCTTACGCTGCCTATATATCGATTGATTTGCCATGGTACGAAGAGGATTGGTATATCGATAATCTTCCGGTTTTGCCCAATGTTGGAACTGGCAGTGATTTACCCGGCACAATGTTGCATGAGTTATTCCACGCCTTTGGGTTAAACAACGTAGCAGTCAGAGAAGACGGACAATTTCAGATTTGGCCGCAATACCATACTGCCTACAACGATTTTCTTTACGATGCGTATGATCGAAATTTAGGTACCTTGGCTGACGCTGTCGGTGACAATCCGATCTTTATTACTCCGGTAGATCCAGACACCGATATAACAAGTTGGGAGCCTAATCGTTTTTATGTGCGTTATGAGAATCAACTCTCGGGGATTTATTTTTCAGGTCCCATGGTTGATGATGTTTTAAATGCTGCAATGATTGCTTGGCCAACTGACTTGTATGAAGAGGAAAGAGAGCTTCCCGAGGCTGTACCGGGCTTGCCGATTAATGGTTACGAAGCTATTGGTTATGAAGGCTATGAACCCTATTATGACGGCAGTCACATTGAACTTCAAAACAGTTTGATGAGCCATCAGATGTACCGAAACTGGTGCGTACTGATGGAGGCCGAGCTTGCCCTGCTGCAAGATGTTGGTTACAACATTGATCGAAAACGCTTTTTCGGCTTTTCCATTTATAACGATGGTAAAACCATTATAAATACTAACGGGTATTGGGCCCGAAATGAGAGCGGAACCGATTGGTTAAGCGGTGTTGCCTCAACTCAGGATTGGGGCATCGGTCTTCACGTTTACGGCTCTGGCAACACAATTACTCAAAAGGCTGATCTTTTGGCCGATGGTCAGTGGGGAATTGGCGCAAGGATAGACGGTTCAGACAATAATCTCACAATTGCCTCGGACGTTCGAATTCAGGCCAATGGCTATGGCGGAAAAGGGATTCTCTTTTCTTGGGGCAAAGAGCAGAATCTGACGATTGAATCCGGTGCGCAAGTTGAAGCCACAGGCGAAAACGGCATCGCGGTTAGCTTTGATTTCGGCTCCAATGAGTTGGGTGACTATTACGGCTATTTCGGCTCCTATACCGCACTTTATGAATTTAAGCCGTTGGAATCTATACCGGAGGTTCTGCAAGGTGCTTTGGTCAATGAATTTAGACTAAAAGGCGACATCAAAGGCAGTTTTGCCAGCATCTACATCTCCCCTAACGCTTACGTACGACAGATTGTTGTTGAGCCGGGCGCTCGTATCGAAGGCGATATTATTTCGTTGTGGAATCCCGACAGGACACTCTATGGAGCTGAACACTGTGGAGTGCCCGAAGACGAAAGTCTGATTACTCTTTTAGTGTTCGGAACGGATGAGGAGATCACGACTTTCAGTTCCGCCACTGATACGATCGAATTTTCCGATCAGATTTGGGGACCGGAAAGTCTCGCGATGATTGTCAACAAAACCACTATGGATTTCTCAGGACAGGCCGCGGTCGTTAATGTGACAGTAGCGCCTAACTCAACTTTAAAAGGTGGAACCTACTATATAATAGCCTCGGATGATCCAGATCTGTCTTATCCGGCCAAATTTTTAAACGGTGGAAGTTTGATTTCAACTCAGAACTCCCCGGTGACAATCTATGGTGACTATGTTCAGCAAGATGCCAATCTGACACTGAGCGTTCAAGACGGCCGATTTGTTCCTTTAAATGTCTCCGGTGAGGCTACCCTGACGGGTTCTTCAAGCATTACAGCAACCCTTGAAGGCGGTTGGCAGCGCGAAGGTGTTGTCACAGTTGATCTCGATTCTCCCGTCATCAACGCTGCGACAGTTGATCAAGGAGATTTAACCTATAGCTTGACGCCTGCTTCTGACCTCCCCTCTTCCCCTACCCTCATCATTGAAGATTTGGACGGAGATGATGGCTGGATTGTAAGCCGGAAACCTCAGGCTTACTCCCGCTATGTATCAGGCGAAGCTAAAGAAATTGCGGAAATTTTTGATAAAAGTGCAGCCGCTTTAAGCGATGACACGGTAAAAGATTTCTTTGCCAAATTAGACTGGTCGGATACACAAGGCCTGGGCATTGCCGAAGCGGCACAGGCTCTCTATGGTGACGGTGTAATGGACGGTATCGGAGCGATGCTCGGTTTGGAACGCCTCGCTCAACGTGTGCTTTCGCATCCTCATTATCTCGCTCAACCTGATGGTGAGTATGCCTGGATAACACCCTTTGGCGCAAGCGCCACGGCTCGAACAATCAGCAACGCCCGAATGAAAGTTGCCGGTTTGGCGGGCGGCTGGGTTAATAAGAAGGCCGATCGCCAGACTGGGCTTACTGTTGCCACCATGGATAGTGACGGTAAAAGCGCTAAGGCTTCTGAATTGGATGCAAAAGGTCTGTGGCTTTCC
>UMDP01020464.1_pt1 | contig 11006 bp, 9 predicted proteins | sample 1964521 | NCBI WGS metagenome assembly UMDP01 (sample SAMEA4835997, study PRJEB28245) | human gut metagenome | biome: gut microbiome; material: fecal sample | place: Denmark | collected 2008 | reverse complement strand
TCGGCAAAATCCGTTACTGGAACGAGGTACGAGTGAACAGTAATACTCTTTTATAATATTGCATGATTATGCATAAAATGTTTGAAAAATTGCAGAAGAAACGCTACACTATAAAACGTATGGAAATACAGAAATATGGAAAGTTCTGATTGATTGTTGACAGACAAAAAATCAGTAATGTTTGGAGGAAACATATGAAAAGAAAACAGATCGGAATGCTTATTTTTCTTGCAGTGATCGTGATATTACTGTTTGTAACGGCAAATACATCCGGGGTGATCACAGATCCGGAAAATTCCCAGTGCAGTGTATATGCGACGGTATTTGCGCTGCTGCCGCCGGTCATTGCGATCGGTCTGGCCCTCATCACGAAAGAGGTATATACGTCCCTTTTAGCCGGGATCATCACCGGAGGACTGTTATATTCCAATTTTAATTTAGAACTGATGATCAACACGATCTTCTTTCAGGAAGACGGGGGTATGGTTTATAAACTTGCGGACGCCTGGAATGTGGGTATCCTTGTATTTTTAGTCATGCTTGGAATTCTTGTCTCGATGCTTAACAAAGCGGGCGGTTCTGCTGCGTTTGGAAAATGGGCATCAAAGCATATTAAGACAAGGATCGGTGCGCAGATTTCCGTTATGATCCTTGGAGTGCTGATCTTTGTAGATGATTATTTTAACTGCCTTACGGTGGGAAGTGTGATGCGTCCGGTCACAGACCGGCACAAAGTATCCCGTGCAAAATTATCCTATATCATTGATGCGACTGCAGCTCCGGTGTGCATCATTGCGCCGATCAGTTCGTGGGCGGCGGCAGTGACATCCTCGGTGCCGGAAGATTCCGGAATTAACGGTTTTGCTGTATTTTTACAGACGATCCCGTATAACCTGTATGCGATACTGACACTGGTCATGGTTTTTCTTGTGACGGTACTCAGGGTTGACTTTGGACCGATGAAAAAACATGAGATGAATGCAATCGCAGGAGATCTGTTTACCACGCCGGGAAGACCTTATGAGGGAAATGAAGAAGAGGTCATCAATGAGAAAGCACATGTGCTGGATCTGATTCTTCCGGTTGCGGTTCTCATCGCAAGCTGTATTGTGGCAATGGTTTATACCGGTGGATTTTTTGAGGGTGCTTCCTTTGTCAATGCGTTTGCAGCTTCGGATGCATCGGTGGGACTGGTGCTTGGCGGTGCGGTCACGCTGGTATTTACATTTATCTATTATATGATGCGTGATGTGCTGTCCTTTGAAGAGTTTGCAAAATGCATCCCGGAGGGATTCCAGTCCATGATCGCGCCGATTCTGATCCTTACGATGGCGTGGACGTTATCGGGTATGACAAACCTGCTCGGTGCAAAATATTTTGTGGCAGATCTTGTGGCAAATTCTGCATCTGCGATGCAGGGATTTCTTCCGATGATCATTTTCTTGGTTGCTGCGTTTCTGGCATTTGCAACCGGAACATCCTGGGGAACATTCAGCATTCTGATCCCGATCGTGATCGGGGTATTCCCGGAAGGACAGATGATGGTTATCTCCATCGCATCCTGTCTGGCGGGTGCAGTCTGCGGAGACCACTGTTCACCGATCTCCGACACGACGATCATGGCATCTGCCGGCGGTCACTGTGAACACGTCAACCATGTGGTGACACAGCTTCCGTATGTGCTTGTTGTGGGAAGTGTATGTATGGTTGGATATCTTCTGATCGGTATTTTTAAGGCAGTGGGACTTGACGCCATTGTATGGCTGACACTTCCAATCTGCATCGTGCTTCTTTGTGTGGTTCTCTTTGTGATCCGGACAAAAAACGGCGGCAAAGAGGAAATTTGAGTTTTGCGGGTACGAAGGATGATCCGTAATTGCAAAAATAAATAAGAGGATTAAAATAGTGGTATCAGGTCTATAACGCCTGAAGAAAGGAAAAACAAAATGGTAAAACATATTATTTTATGGAAACTGAAAGAGGAATTTTCAGAGGAGGAGAAAAAACAGATCAAAGCAGGGATCAAGGAAGGATTAGAAGGTCTTGCCGGTCAGATCCCGGGAATGACAGAAATCAAAGTGCGCATCGACTGTCTGCCGAGTTCAACCGTGGATGTCATGCTAGATTCCACATTTGAGAGTGCGGAAGCATTAAAAACTTACAGTACACATCCAAAACATGTGGCAGTCGCAGACAGTAAAGTCAGACCTTACACAGCGGTGAGATCCTGCATGGACTATGAGATTTGAAAACAGCAAAAGGGTTCTTTATAGATTACAATATCTGAGCCTGCAGGTTACACAGAAAAGAGGATTTATATGTCATTAGAAAAAGCGAAAGCATATTTGGAGAATAAAGGATTTTTGGATCATGTGATCGAGCTGGCTGATTCCACGGCAACCGTTGCGATGGCAGCGGAAGCACTTGGGGTAGAACCGGGCATGATCGCAAAGACGATGTCTTTTTTACAGGGAGAGCAGGCGGTGCTGATTCTGACGGAAGGAACGGCGAAAGTCGATAACCGCAAATACAAGGATACATTTCATATGAAAGCGAAGATGATTCCGGCTGATGCGGTTGAGGAAGTGATCGGTCATGCGCCGGGCGGGGTGTGCCCGTTTGGAATCAACGATGGTGTGGAAGTGTATCTCGACGAAAGTCTGAAAAAATTTACTATCGTATATCCGGCAGCGGGAAATGACCACAGTGCAGTGAAACTCACGATCCCGGAACTTGAGCAGATCGCCGGGGCAAAAGGCTGGGTCGATGTCTGCAAGGAAGAAAATGTTTAGACAGACCGTAGTGTGAAAAATTAGATTTTCACATGTAAGAATTGCGGTTAAATGAAAGGAAAGATACTTTGGAATGAAAGTTGGAGTAATTGCAGATATTCACAGCAACCAGACCGCATTCCGGGCATGTGTGGACTATATGGTAAATGCCGGATGTGAGGAATTTCTGCTTCTGGGAGATTTTATTTCGGATACCGCCGGTGCAAGGCAGACGATGGAACTTCTTTATGAATTAATGGAACAGTTCCCATGTCATGTGCTGCGCGGAAACCGGGAAGAATATATGATAGAACAGCGTAAGATCCGGGAGAAGGAGGAAGAAGAAAAATTCTGGCTAGCCAATTCCGCCAGCGGCAATCTTTTGTATACTTACAGGCAGCTCACGGAAAGAGATCTGGATTTTTTTGAGAGACTTCCGATCACGTTTCGTTATGAAAAGGAAGGATATCCGGCGTTTACCTGCTGTCACGGTTCTCCGGTCAATACAAGAGAACTGCTCCAGCTTGACAGTGACCGCACAAAAGAGGTATTAGAAGAGATCGATACTGACTATCTGCTTGCAGCCCATACACATTTTCCGGGTATCAGCAGATATCAGGGAAAAACCTATATGAATACCGGTTCCTGTGGAATTGCGATCGGAGATCCGGGATACGCGTATGCCATCATCTTAGAGTCCGGTCAAAATGAATGGAAACCGGAATTTTTGCGGATCCCATACGATAGTAATCAGGTGATACAGGATATTTTTACATCGGGACTTTACGATATGGCGCCATGGTTTTTGAATAACAATCTGCACATTTTACTGACTGGAACAGATCTGACACCGGAACTTGTTAATCTGGCAGCGAAACTGCAGGAAGAAAATGATATGGGAGCAAAGCGCTGGCCGCATATCGAAGAAAAATATTTTGCACAGGCAGCGGATTCATTGAAAATTCCGGATTACACATTTTTGCGCTATATCCGCCCCGCTGTAAAAGAAGATACCGGGAAAATCTTAGAATTGTACCATTCCATGATCGGCGGAGCGGCAGGCTGGAATGAGTACTATCCTGGAATTGACACAATAGAATCCGATCTTTCCAGAAATGCGCTTTTTGTGATGGAAAATGAAGACGGGGAACTGCTGGCGTCGATCTCCATAGATGCAGACGAGGCAGTGGACAGCTTAAAATGCTGGAATCAGACGTTGCTTCCGGGTGCCGAACTGGCAAGGCTCTGTATCCGGAAAGAGTATCAGAATAAAAAACTGGCAAGGATGATGATGGCGTATGCCATGAATGTCCTGAGGAAACAGGGAAAGAGATCTGTTCATATTTTGGTGCATGAAGGGCATGAGGTGGCAATGCGTGCTTATATGCATCTGGGATATGAGAAAGTGGGGGAATGTAGTCTTTATGATATGCGGTTTGTGTGCATGGAAAGGGCGCTGTAGTGAAAAATGAAATAGAGAATAATTGCTGGTCAGGGCAGGCTTATTTGCCTGCCCCTAATTCTCTGTCTTTTGCCATAAAGAACAAGGCGATGGTATCCGGACCCACATGGCTTCCGGTACAGAAATCGTAAGAAGTATTGATAAATTCCCGCACAGAGATTTTTCCCTGAATTTTATCCATGACATAGAGCGAGTCTTCGTAGGCATCGGCATGTGCAATTCCGATGATCTGTTTTTCCGGTTCTGTGATATTGTCACAGACGAGAGAGACGAGCTCGTTCAACGCAGCTTTTCTTCCGCGGCATTTCTTGTACTGGACAATAAAACCGTCTTTGTTTCCGCGCAGGATCGGTTTGATACTCAAAAGGTTGCCGACGAGAGCAGTTGCGCCGCTCAAACGTCCGGTTCTGGAAAGATATTTTAAATCACCGACGGTAAATACACCGTTCATCTTAGCAGGATATGTTTCGAGAATGTCTGCAACTTCGTCAACCTCCATTCCCTTATCACGCATTTCACTTGCATAGATCGCTAAAATTCCCTGTGCTAAAGAAGCATTGAGTGAATCGATCAGACGGATTTTTCTGCCGTTTACCGGATCACGCATCAGATCTTCTGCGGCGAGTCTTGCGGAGTTGAAATTTCCGCTGATATTTTTGCTGAGTGAAAAATACAGCACATCTTCGTTATTTTCCATGGCACTGCGGAATGCATCTTCAAATATGGCAGTGCTGATCAGACCGGTCTTTACATCTGCGCCCTGGCGCACGGCGTCGTAATATTCATGGCCTTTTTTGCGTTCTTCCTCCGGGGATAAATTCGGATCAAAACAGGTGACTTCTTTTCCATTTACAAAGTTGATGAAAGAAAGAACTTTGATCTTATATTTTTTTACAAGTTCTGCGGGAATATTTGCCGCAGAGTCAACGATAATCTGAAACATGATGTTCTCCAATCCTGTTAAATAGTTATAGTATACAGTGTAAGCGGTTTTGAAAACTATGTCAAGTGGTTTTTGGACGTTTTCCTCTTTATTTTATAAAAGAGAATAATAGTATCATTGACGCTGACCATGTGGTATACTGCATTTAAGTAAATCGGTGTTTGGGAGGAAAATTCTTTTATGAAAGTGAAGTGTGTTTGGGAACATAATGGCGATGACAGTATTCTGTATGCGTCCAATTTCATTGGTGCATTTACAAGAGGTAAATCTAAGTGTGAAGCTATTGGGAAGATGTCGTCTGAAATTTCAGCTTACCTGAAGTGGAAAGGAGCTTTAACCTGGGATGTTCCGGAACCTGAGATCATTCAAGAAAAAGTGTCAACACTTACCATTTCTGATGCAGACTCAGATGTGCTTTTTGACGAGGAGAAAAAGCCATTAAGCATGGCGGAATATGAAGAATTAAAATCACTTGCCCTGAAATCTGCACGGGATTTCCTGACGATGTACGAAGCGGTACCGGATAAAGATAAAAGTGTTTTACCGGTCAGACAAACCTTTTACGGTGAGATTCCACGCTCAGCATATGAAATGTATGAGCATACGAAGAATGTGAATGCTTACTATTTTGGAGAAATTGGTGTTCAGGCAGATAATAACGGAACTATCGAAGAATGCAGGAAACGAGGATTTGAACTGTTAGAGCATCAGCCGGAATTTTTGGAGAATAAAGTTTATCTTGGAAGCTATGATGAAGAATGGTCATTGCGGGAGGTGGCAATATGTGGTTCTGGTGGTTTATTTTGATATGCGATTGTATTATTCCAGCGATTATGATAATTGCGGGCAGAATGATGTGGAAACATTGTCCAAAGAAGATCAATGGAGTTGTGGGATACCGAACTAAGATGTCAATGATAAATATGGATACTTGGAGATTTGCACATGACCATGCAGGAAAACTTTGGTGGAAAGTCGGTATTGGTCTGTTGGGACCTACAATGCTTATACATATTCCTTTTTATGGAGCAAGTGACGATACAATGGGAATTTTGAGTATTATTATCATTGTAATACAACTGGTGTTTTTGATTGGGTCTATTTTTCCAACGGAAAAGGCATTAAAAAATAATTTCAATGAGGATGGGACAAAGCGATAGATTCCAATTTGTAGAATTAGGGGAGAGTACATATGCATTTTGTAGAAGCAAAGGGAATTCTTTCAAGTAATAATGGAATGAATATATACAGAGGCTGTACGCATGGCTGCATTTATTGCGACAGCAGGAGTAACTGCTATGGATTTACACATGAATTTGAGGATATAGAGGTAAAAGCAAATGCTCCACAGCTTCTTGAAAAGGCATTAAAATCCAAACGCAAAAAATGTATGATAGGAACCGGTGCTATGTGCGATCCTTATCTTCAAGCAGAAGAAAAATTAAAACTGACCAGAAGATGTTTGGAGCTGATTGACAAATATGAATATGGTGTTGCAATTCAGACAAAATCTACCAGAATATTGCGGGATATGGATATTTTAAAATCAATCAACGCGAAAGCAAAAGCTGTTGTACAGATGACAATGACTACTTATGACGAAACACTCTGCAAGATTTTAGAGCCGAATGTTTCTACAACCCATGAGAGATTTGAAGCACTTATGCAATTTAAAAAGGCAGGGATTCCAACTGTCGTGTGGCTGACACCTATATTACCTTTTATAAATGATACAAAGGAAAACATCAATGGTATTCTTGATTACTGTATGGAAGCTGGCGTAAAAGGAATCATATGCTTCAACATGGGAGTTACATTAAGGGATGGAGACAGGGAATATTTTTATCAGGCATTGGACAGATATTTTTCAGGGCTTAAGAAAAAATACATCTATACATATGGAAATGCATATGATCTGGCAAGCCCTGATAACGAGAAACTTATGGATATGTTCAGAAAAAGATGCGCCGAAAATGGAATTATCTATGATCCAAATGAGTGTTTCCGGTATCTTCATGAGTTACCGGATAAATATGTTCAGATGTTTTTGAATTTGACATAATAACAGAATGATAATGTCTCTTAAAAAGTTTGGAAAAATAGTTGTTGTCGTCAAAACCACAGTCCGTTGCAATTTCCTGTATGTTATTTTCTGTATTAACCAGTAGCTGAGCAGCTTTTTGTAGCCTGTAGATCTTCGACAAATTCTTATAAATAATAAAATTGGTCCTAGTGTTATTGCGCGTGGGGTGCAGTAATTAAGGAAGACGTTCCGTTTTGTTTCTTCAAAACTCCAATGTACGGATATATAGTTGATGTATATTGTATTCCTGAAAAAAGAAGAAACGGTTATTCTTCAAAAATAATAGAAGAGTTACTACAATGGTTAAAAATCAAAGGTGTTCATATGTTTATAGAATCAACTTTCTAAGGCTGCCTCACCTCTCAAGTGCGATAGCCTTTCTTCATATAACAGGAAATGAATAGCAAAAAGGGAGAAAAATAATAAGAACGGTGGGAAATTGTAAGAAATCTGTAAGAAATATCCCACTTTTTTTGTAAGAAGCCCCGGATAAGATAGACATAGGCTTTAAGGAGGAGTAAATACAGCATGAGTGAATGTATATTAGTCGTGGATGACGACCGCGAGATCGTAAGGGCAATCGCAATACTTTTGGAAAAGGAGGGATATCAGGTATTAAAAGCGTATGATGGCATGCAGGCATTAGAGCTCATAGCGGAGCAGAAGGTACATCTGGTGATCATGGATGTCATGATGCCAAAACTCGACGGATTATCTGCGGTATTGAAAATACGCGAGCGAAAAAACATTCCGATCATTGTGCTCAGTGCAAAGAGTGAGGACACAGACAAAGTCTTAGGACTGTCCATGGGAGCGGATGATTATGTGGCAAAACCTTACAATCCACAGGAGTTAGCAGCGCGTGTGAAAAGTCATCTCCGCAGGTATACAAGTCTTGGGGATATCCATAAAGCAGATGATGATGGATGTATCACGAATGGCAGGCTGGAGTTCCATACGAATGAGCGAGTGCTTTATGTGGACAAAGAGCCGGTCAGGCTGACTGCGACGGAGACAAAGATCATGGAGCTTCTGATGAAATATCCGGGACGCGTTTTCCCGGCGGAGGAAATTTACGAGCGTGTCTGGAATGAGCAGGGGTATGCATGCGAAAATACGGTCATGGTACATATCAGGCGCATCCGTGAAAAAATTGAACTCAATCCAAAAGAGCCGGAATACTTAAAGGTGGTGTGGGGAATTGGCTATAAAATCGAAAAAATGGAAAAATAGGATTGTATTTTTAGTGTTCTTTATCGGAATCAGTATGCTGATGGCAGGAATCGGCAGATTTGCATATGAGAGCTATTCTGTCGGTGTGGATGAGGTCTGTGCGGAACTGAAAGAAAAGGACTATCAGGAGTCTAAAGAATTTAGAAACACCGTGCTGAACAGATTTTATACGTTTCTTGATGTGGCGACTGGAAACTATCATGGGGACAGCGGATATAGCGGTAGTGCTGTGAACGAGGAAAATATTGACGATTATCTGTCACCGGGAGGAAATTTTTTTGATAGGCTGTTTGGAACAAATAACGGAATTTCGGAGTATGTAGTGGGCACGGCTGCGACGTCGGACATTTATGAAAACCCGGATGCAGCAGAGACTGCGGGCACAGATGAGAACTCTTCCACGACGTATGAGGAGGTGTCAGACACGGAACATATTTATATGGCGTCTGACGACAGTACCGGTTATCAGGAAAAAAGCGAAGAAGAATATTTTGCGGACGTTAATAAGGATCATAATTTTTTCTATGAGATCTGCTATGACGGAAAAATAATGTATTCAAATATGCCTGATGATGTAACAGATGCTACATCATCAGATGGCGCATCCTCTGATGGGAAAAACAACACGGCTGCTTTGTTAAAAAATCTTCCGGAGGGGTATAATTATGCATTTCATTTTGATGGAAAAAAAGTGACGATCGAAAAAGACGGAGTGGAGCAGGATGTCTATGGAGATGGCATTTACCGCGAGGGAGAGGACTGGTATGTACCGGGTTTTCAAAACCTGATGGAAAAAGAATCCTGGGAGAAAGCGGATATCCGGATCATCATAGCAAAAGATCCGGTGCAGTATATGGGAGAAGATGATGCTGGAAATTCCTGGATCTGTAATTCTTTTTACGATCTTAATACACGGTGGACGCAGCAGCATAAACGCTATATACAGGCAATTTATTTTATCATTGCAGGCATTCTTTGTCTGTGTGCCAGCAGATTTTTCAAAGATGCAAAGAAACAGGAAGATAGCGTGATCGCCGCCCTGAGTGCGAAAATCTGGTTTGAATGGAAAATCTTAGCTACGATTCTGGTGCTGCTTCTTGTCTTGAGGATACAGTATGATTTTCCGGGTCTGGTGGAACTGCCGGTGATTTTTTGGCTCTGTTATTTCTGGATCAATGATGCAAAATATAATAAAAAAATCTGGCAAAATGGATTTTTCGGAAAACTGCTCGCACAGGCAGAGACAAAAAATATGTCCCTGCCATTTGCAAAACGGCTGGTAAGGGCTCTGTATGGGATCATTGGAATTACGGTATTTGGGCTGGCGGTAACTTGTGTGATGCTTGTTTTACTGCTGATCGTAAATTACAGACTGGCAAATTTTATTTACTGGCTGTTACTGCTGACCGGGTTTGCAGGGGTATTTTGTATCCTGCTTGGTATGGAATATTTCTATCAGAAAAGAAACCGGAATTTGGCAAGATCTTTAGAACAGCTTTCAAAAAGGATTACAGAGATCAGTAGTGGACATTATGAACCGGCAGATATGGTGAAAGCAGAAGACAGTGATATCCGCGCCATGGAAGAAGCATTAGAGCAGATCGGACAGGGAATGGAAACTGCGATAGAGGAGCGTATCAAGAGCGAGCGCATGAAAGTGGAACTGGTGGCGAATGTGTCCCATGATATTAAAACACCACTGACCTCCATTATCAGTTATATTGAGCTGCTAAAACAGGAGGAAAATCTGTCACCGGAGATTCAGGATTATATCCGGATTCTGGAAGAAAAATCGGAGCGGCTGAAAAATATGGTGCAGGATGTATTTTCTGTCAGCAAAGCGGCATCCGGACAGCTTGCGGTTGAGATGGAAGAAATTGATTTTGGAAAGCTTCTGCGGCAGACACTTGCAGATATGGACGGTGAGATTCAAAAGAGCCCGTACAAATTCAAAATTGATATACCTAAGGAGGCGGTCATGGTATATGCCGACGGAGACCGGATGTACCGGGTATTCCAGAATCTGATCGGTAATGCACTCAAATATTCGCTGGAGGGTTCACGGATCTATATTTCATTAAAAACAGAGAAAAATGCTGCAGTTGCAGATATTCGCAATACATCGCGCAGTGAATTAAAACAGGATGTGGATTTTACCGCACGTTTTACAAGAGGGGATGAGAGCCGTACCGATGGCGGAAGCGGGCTGGGACTTTCGATTGCGAAAAGTTTTACGGAGGCCTGTGGTGGAACATTTGAAGTGGAGACGATGGCGGATCTGTTTACGGTAAAGGTCAGTTTTGAACAAAAAAAGTGCAATGTTTGACATGGAAACCTCTTCGAAAGTGCAGTACAATAAAAAAATTAAATCATGTATATAAGGAGAGGAAATATGAAGATTACAATTTCACAGAGAAAACGTGCGGATATCATGCCGGATATGATGGGACTGTTTTTTGAGGATATCAATTATGCGGCGGATGGAGGTCTGTATGCAGAGATGCTGGAAAACAG
>UMDP01045689.1_pt1 | contig 11186 bp, 7 predicted proteins | sample 1964521 | NCBI WGS metagenome assembly UMDP01 (sample SAMEA4835997, study PRJEB28245) | human gut metagenome | biome: gut microbiome; material: fecal sample | place: Denmark | collected 2008 | reverse complement strand
CCGTTACCTCTTTGACATCGTCTTTTTCACAAACTGGCGGTAGAACAGATATCCTGCCAGCGTTGTGATAGAGTCCGTCACCGGAAATGTCAGCCAGAAATAATTCAATCCAAATCTGGAAAATAAGTACGCCAACGGAATAAATAAAAACACTGTTCGAATAATCGTCAAAATCGAACTTTTTACCGCATGTCCCAACGCCTGAAAAAATACCGGGAACGTCAGAGAACTTACCAGTGGAATAAAACTGATTCCAATAAAGCGGAATGCCACTTCGCCAATGCTGATGACTTTCGAATCATGGGAAAATACATGCAGCATCGATCCCGGAATGGTTTCAAATAAAATAACACCAATCATCATCAACGCGATTCCGAACGCAATTGCCACTTTCAGTGTCTTTTTGCAACGCTCGTATTTGCCCTCCGCATAATTGTAACTTACCACCGGCACAATACAGGTTTGCATTGCGCCCAACGGAATAAAGAAAAATGCCTGCCACTTATAATACAAACCAAGTACTGTCACCGCCTGGTCTGAGAAAGTTGCAAGGATCAGATTCAAGCCAAATATGTAAAAAGTATACGCTGCCTGCATCAGAATATTTGGGATTCCCAGTTTATAAATCCGCTTGATCTGATGTGGAAATACCACAAATGCCGGAATCTTACGAAATCCGCCTTTCATAACAATCAATGCTGCTGCAATCTGTCCCACAACGGTTGCTGTGGCAGCTCCGCCGATTCCCATTTTCGGCAGTCCGCACAGTCCGAAGATCAGAAACGGATCCAGCACAATATTTACAATTGCACCAACAATCTGTGCGATCATCGGTGTCCGCATATTTCCTTCCGCCTGATGTACTTTCGTCCAGACACTTTCCAGAAACAATCCGATACTGATCACACAAACGATTCTTCCGTATAGGACCACCATCGTAATGACTTCCTCAGAAGATGTATTCATCCTTGCATACGCCGGCATCAGAAAAAAGCAGACTACTGCAAAAATCACCCACATCAACAACGCAAGCGGGGTGCCAATCCCTGCCGTATCATCAGATCTTTTCTTTTTTCCAATTCCAAGATTATATGCCATCTCCGTGTTGATGCCGACACCGGTTCCAACCGCCAGCGCGATCATCAGAAGCTGAATCGGGTAAATAATAGAGAGTGCCGTCAGTCCACTCTCTGAATAGCATCCAACAAAAAAGCTGTCCACCACGTTATATAATGCCTGGATCAGCTGTGCCAGCATGACCGGCGGCGCCATTTTTAATAATATTTTTGTGATTTTCTCTGTTCCAAAAAAATCGCTGTTCAAATTATCCCCTCGCCTACTTTTACTTTATCTATTACCTGCTTGTCGCCTGCAAAAGCGGAAGCATCTTTTATATCGTATATACATCATCTAGCATGATAGTATATTTTTCGGGGAAAATCCAGTGTAAAATAAAAAAGATATTATTGCATGATTTTCCAAATCCAATACACCAGTCCTAACAGCCAACTCGTAAAAATACCATATAAAATAACAGGTCCGCCAATGGAAAAAATCTGACTTCCGATTCCGAATACCTGACCTTCTTTTTTAAACTCAATAGCAGGAGCAGCCACACCATTTGCAAAGCCTGTAATTGGCACAAGCGCACCTGCGCCCCCAAATTTTGCAATAGTCGGATAGATGTTCCATCCGGTAAGAATTACACTGATTAACACCAGAATGAGACTCGTCCACTTTCCTGCGGTCAGTGTATCCATGCCACGACTCAGGCAAAAATTCGTGATTCCCTGTCCAATGCAACAAATAATACCTCCAACAAGAAAAGCTTTCAGCATATTCAAAGGTAAACTGTAGGTTGGTGTTACCTGACTGACATAAGCATCGTATGCATTTTTCCGCGCTTCTTTTTCTTCCTCAGTTTTGGCATCTTCTGCTTTTGAAATTTCCCGGATCAGCTCTTCTCGCGGCGTATTTTTGTAATCTGATTTTGTTTTTTTCTTATTATCGCTCAAAATGTTAACCACCCTTCAGATTCTAATTTTTACTTTTCTTATACTGAGACAAATTTGTTAGTGATCTTCCCCTGCAAATACTTTTCCGCAACTCACCAAACTAAACTTTCTAATTCATAGACGAATATCAGAAAAATTTTCTTTTATAAATCCTTTTTTCTTCTTATGCAATCCAGAAAAAATAAACCAAACCGCCCACGGTCTTTCCTGCTGCAAAAGCTGTGATCAGAAATCCAAGTCCATTTTTCAAATTAGCTCTGCGAAACAATACCGGAAATACATTCAGTACTTCTGCCAGTGCCACCGCCAGGCAGCCTAAAAATACACCGGACGCCAATCCATAAACTACAAGAAACCATATACCGACCTGAAATGGAAGCTGTGGGAAAATTGCTAAAATACAGCCAAAGATTCCGCCAAAGATCAGTGCGTTTTCCAGTGCTGGCACATATGCTGCTACGCTTGTTTTTCCCGCTATGCGCGGCACCATGCCTAAACTTGCCACCAGTGCAAACACACCAGCTGCGACACCAATGCCAAATAATAGCCCCAATATTCCTAATACAATTTGATAGCCCCACATCTTGCACTTTCCTTCTTCCTGATATTACTTTTTATTACACAACGTATAAGATAATTTTTTCGTCATTCTGATCCTGCTAAATTTATAGCAAAATATAAATCAAATCCACGTACTGATCTATTTCTCAACTATACAGATTTTTAAATTATCCGCGCTTATTAATATATTTACACATCATAATTCTTCCCTTTGCGACTGCTGGTTTCAATATACGTCGTATCCACATCCTGTTCATACTTACGCATTGCCACCTGAATCGGGGTCGGATCATCCGTGATTTTCTTATGTCCGACATGATTATAAAAGACCATGATTCCAATCGCCAGCCCAATACAAAAACAAATTTCCAGTGCACTAACACCAGTGTATGTCTGCCCTGTCACTCTTGTATACAATGCGGCAAATACCTTTGAAACCGACACGTCCTCTATAAACGTCATGATTGTAAATGCTGCCCCGAAAAACAGGATCACGCACACGATCGCCGTTTTGAAATACTGCACCGCTTTCTTTTCCGGATCAGGCACATAACGAATGACAAAATCCGGCTCACCAATGTTTTCAATTTCCAGAGTTGGATATTTTTCATGAATTTTCTGAATAATATATAAAACAGAAAAAACCTGCACGAAGCTGCTCTTTTCATTTTCGTGAAAATGATAAATCTGCTCCTGCAGCACCTGACGGCGGATACCCACATCGGTGCACTCCACCGATGCGATATCCTGCAGTTTCACACTGCGTTCATATACAATACAATTTTGTTCTATCTTCAGATATAATGTCTGTCCCGAAGCACCCATCTTATTCCTCCGCCCCGTCTTCAAAAACCGCCTGCGCGGATTCTTTCATCTCAGACACATCCTCTTTGATCTCATTGGCTGCGTGACGCACTGCCTCTCCCGCATGTTTCCAGCTGTCCTTCATTTCATCCGCAGAATATTCCGCCGCAAATTTCAGTTCTTTTGCAATGTCTTCGCCCTGTTCTTTCATACAGCCACACGCCTGTTTTACTTTTTTCTTTTTGTCCTGCATCTTTTTTCCAAAACTTCCTTCTTCGTACATGTCCTCTCCTTTTAACCCGCACAAAAAATAAAAAACCGCTCCCGCGATCATGGCGATCACTACTAAACAGCAACACTTTTTCATCAATTTACAACACATGTAAATTTCCTCCTTCCAGACTATAAACATTTGGTTTATATGACTTTGTTTTGCTGTTAGTATGGAGCGATTTTTGTAAATTATTCAATTTTCAAATTTTCCAGTTTTCGGACTGCAGCTGTGCCTTGATCATATCGCGATAAATACCATCTTCATTTGCCCGTTCTGCTGCCGCTGCGTGTTCTTCCACCAATGCCGCAAACAATGCTTCCTCCGACATCATCACAACATTTTTGTTATTTTTTCTTGTAACAATTTATGCAAAAATCCGGCTCCGGGATAAATTCCCGAAACCGGATTTTCTATTTCATTTGTCTAGGAAGTAAAGACTCTAATTTTGTTTCTTATACTCGTACTTTTCCGTTTACAACTTTATAAGTTCTACCGTTTGATTTAACCGTTCCGTTGTAAGAGAAATCTACTTTACCGCCTTTGATGTACCACCAGCCGTTGCTGTTCTGTGCAATACCGTTGAAATTGAAGTTTACTTTACCGTTTTCGATTCTCCACCAGCCGTTTGCGTTTTTAGCAACGCCTGTGTAGTTAAAGTCAACTTTACCGTTGGTGATCTTCCACCAGCCGTTCTCGTTTTTCTCAACGCTGTTGCAGTTGAAATCAACTTTACCGTTTACGATTCTCCACCAACCGTTCGCGTTTTTAGCGATTCCTGTATAACCAAAGTCTACTTTACCGTTTGTGATCTTCCACCAGCCGTTCTCGTTCTTTGCTACTGTATTTGCGGAAAAATCTACTTTACCATTGCGGATAATCCACCAGCCGTTCTCGTTCTTTGCTACTGTATTTGCGGAGAAGTCTACTTTACCATTACGGATCAGCCACCATCCGTTCGCATTCTTAGCTACTGTGTTTGCTTTAAAATCAACTTTGCCGTTCTTTACATACCACCAGCCGTTTACGTTCTTAGCAACTGTTGTTACGTTTGTAGCTATCTCGCCATTTACATAATAGTACCAGTTTCCGTCTGCTGCTTTGGAGTTTGCAAGACCGTCTGCATGTGTTGGAGTTGCAGGTTCTACTGCTTTTTTCTCAAGAGCTGCAATCGCTGCATTCAAATGTGCTGTAGATTCATCTACACTCTCCTGACTTGTTTTGCCTTTTGCAGCATTTGCAAGATCGTCCTGTGCTTCTTTCAGCTCTGTTTCCAGATTACTCCATGTTTTTTCTGTATAATCATCTTTATTCAGAGCTTCTGCTGCTTTGATTGCTGCTTCCAGTTTGCTTGTATCACTTACCGGTGTTGCAGTATGAATATCATCTGCAGTCACATTTACTTCTACATTTGTATCTGCATAACCAAGTGCATGAATGGTCAGTACCCATTTTCCAGTTCCGTCAGTTCCGTCCGGAAGCTGGCATCTTAAGGAATCTGTCAGTCCAAGCTGAATTCCCATAGATTTATGCATCCAGTTATCAGCCGCAAATTTCGTTCCATATGTTGCAAGAGCTTTATCGCCATTGCCATAATATGTCCACTCTACAGACTGCATTGCTGCTCCGAGATTACCATAGTTCTCAGTCAGATCCATACGGAGAAAATCACCATATTTACTGTTGCTTACTACTTCTACACCCATTTTTGATGTATCTGCTGTCTTTAATTCTGTATCTTTCAGTCCGGATGTTGTGCCAGTTGCTGCTGCTCCAAAGCTGAAGCTTCCGTCTGCACTCATGGAAACAGTTTTCAGACCATTTGTATTAGCATCTACTGCTGCAACTGCTTCATAACTCTTCAAATTATTCTCAGAATATCCACCAGAGAGTTTTTCACCATTTTCTACTACACTGTAAGCTTTTTTGAACGCTTCCAGATTTTTTGTTTTTACTTTTACCGGAACATATTTGATTCCTTTGATCACATAATGATCGTATGTAGCAGTTTTTCCATCTACTGTTAATGTAGTAATACCTGTTTTTCTGTCAGATGCTTTTACAAGTGTCTTTCCATCTTTTAAAATTGCGGTATTTCCATCTGTCCAGGAAACTGGCTCATACTCATTTCCATCTGTGTCATAGATCACGACATCCTGTTGGAAACTTCCTCTGTGGAGACCGTGATTTGCTGTCGCACGGGTAACAACGTCAAATGCGCCTTTATCATACTCACCGTTTGTATCCATTGTATCAGAAGATAATGTAGATCCTGCATTCTGAACATTCTCTGCTGCATAGTACTCAGCATAAGAAAGAGAAGCATATACATAGGAGTATTCCGGAACTACATAAGTAAATGTGAAATCATTTGCATATCCGGTTGCTTTTACAGAAACAGTAAACTCATCTCCCGGCTTTGCATCTTTAAACGGAGTTGCTGACTCATTTAAAGAGCCGTCTTTGTTGATGATCGTAACAGATTTTTTTCCGGATGCAGCATAATCTTTGCCATTTACATTGACACTTTTAATATTTTTAATGTAAGCACTCAGATCATCTGCTGCTGCATCTTTTGCAGCAACAAGACTGTCACTTGCATTGTCATAGGCTGCTACTGCTTTGTCTGTTGTCAGTTCAAATGTTGCAGAAAGATCTGTGTATTTACCACTCTTATCTGCAATTTTCAAAGTATACTGTCCAACTGCAGCACTCTTATCAAAGCTTAATACACCATCTTTTACAGAAACATTATTCAGTCCGTCCACACTGTATACCGCATCATAATCAGACGGCAATCCTGTAATAGCTACTGTTGTCTTTCCTGCATCTGCAGAAGCATTTTCTACTGCTACTGTATTTGCAAATTTCACCGGAACATACTGATTCAGTGAAATGTTATATACACCGGCATCTGTGTAATAAGTAACTTTGTTGATGGTCTGCCCCATCATGGATACATAGTCTGCATAAGAAAGCTGGCAGCCATGTGACTCTGTTACAAATCCCGTACTCCAAGCGAGTTCTGTCTTTTTCCAAATATTCTCCACATGACGTAATCCGTAGCTGTCACCCTCTTTTGTACTGATTGTGACACCGTATACTGTATTGATATTTTCCGGAAGTCCTTCGATATCAAGCTTATAATCACCATACTTTGTAGATGTGGATAAGGTAGCGGTTGCATTATCTAAAGTTGTTGCAGAAGATGTCTTCACTGCTCCAAAGCTGAGTGTTCCGTCCTTGTTTACAGTAAGCTCTTTATAGTAAGATGGTGCTTCACTCAGTACGTAGTAAGAATAATCCGCACTTTCAAATAATGCATCTTTTCCTGTATAAGTTGTAGTGGATTCTTTTCCTTTAATCGTTGTTGTAATGTCAACTTTGCTGTCATCTGTAATCTGCGTATATTTTCCTGTCAATGCTGCCAGATCACTTACTTTTACAGGGAATGTGATACCACTGATATCTGATCCGTCATTGTTTACATGATAGGAACCGGCTGCCAGGGATGCTCTGGTTTTCATCTTTGTTGCGGATGAAACTGCATCTACATCGGAATCACCCTCTGCTGCATAAAATGCTGCATATGGAATGTTCATCAGAACATAAGCTTCCTGTTTCACATCCTCTTTCTTTGCTTCTTCAAATTTAGAAAGAGCCTCTTTTGCAGCATCTTTTACTGCTGTTCTTGTAATTGTAGCACCTGATTTTGTATCATATCCATTTGCAGTAAACCAGTTATCAATACTTTCCTGTGTTGCCGGCTGTCCCATCAAAGATTTGATTCCAATTTCCGGCTTTTTTGTTGTTCCGTTTACTGCTTTTTCAAAATATGATTTACTTCCATAGTCTCCCGATGCCTCATATCCATTGGTCGGAGTCACCAGAAATTCTTTAAATTTTCCATCCTCAACAGTTACTCCGACAGTCACATCATAACTGCTCCATTCATCATCTGATTCTACATGTGCAGTCGCATTATTCACACCATCTGTTGCCACCTGAGATCCAGTTACAGCAAAAGCGCTGACCGGGCAGGTACTCATAAATGTAGCTGCTGCAAGAACTGCTGCTGCTACTTTCATTGAAAGTTTCTTTCTTCTCATAAATTCCTCCTTATATTTTTCATTTTAAAAAAATCAAAAATATCATCCGATTGTACCAACAAACTTTTTTCTCTAACTTGTCTTAGCAATAAACAATTTTCATTAGCACTATCTAACGGCGGTTATGATAGCATTAGTTTCAGTTAACGTCAACACACTTTTTTCACATCCCCTTTTATTGAAATACTTTATCATTAATATTGAGCATCTTTTTTCATTTATATTTCTTATTGATTATCTTTTCTCTCGAACAAAAAAAGGCAAATCTATATTTCAAGATTCACCTTCTTTTATTCTGGATAAATTTCAGTTCTCAAGCAGGAATTTTTTCACATATTTTTGAACGAAATTGCCTGTTTTTCATCACCTTATTTTATCTCTTATATTACGACTTTTCCTCCACGGATTGTATAAGTTTTATGATTATATTTTACTTTTCCGTTGTAGTTGAAATTCACTTTTCCGTTCTGTAAATACCAGGATCCATTCTGGTTGCTTGCAATTCCGGTAAAGTTGAAGTTCACTTTTCCGTTTTCAATTCTCCACCAGCCATTTGCATTTTTTGCTACTCCTGTGTAGGAGAAGTCTACTTTTCCTCCACGGATATACCACCAGCCATTGTGATTTTTCTCAACGCTGTTGCAGTTAAAATCTACTTTTCCGTTTATGATTCTCCACCAGCCGTTTGCATTTTTTGCTACTCCTGTGTAGGAAAAATCTACTTTTCCACCGCGGATGTACCACCAGCCGTTCTCGTTTTTCTCAACGCTGTTGCAGTTGAAATCTACTTTTCCGTTTACGATTCCCCCCCAGCCATTCTCATTTTTTGCTACAGTATTTGCTGAGAAATCTACTTTTCCATTCTTTACATAGTACCAGCCGTTTACGTTCTTAGCAACAGTTGTCACATTTGTTGCAACTTTTCCATTTACATAATAGTACCAGTTTCCATCAGAAGCTTTCTCATTTGCAAGTCCGTCTGCATGTGTCGGAGCTACAGGAGTTACTGCTTTTTTCTCAAGTTTTGCTGTTGCTTCTATGATTGCATTTGCATAAGCATCTACCTCTGACTGCTGACTTGCTTTCTTACTGTAATCAACCGTTTCCAGTACTTTCTGCAAGTTTGCAACACTCTTCTCTGTGTAAACACTCAGATCATCCGGAATTGCGTCAATTGCATCGTATACTTTACTGTAATCTGCTTCTGCTTCTTCTGCTGTAACTTTGATCTGTGCATCCTGATAATTATCACTTACGATGGTCAGTGTATATTCCGTTCCTGCTGTCAGTTCTTTTTCCAGTGTAAGATCCAGTGCATCTAACTTGCCTTCTGCTACCGTTACACTTCCTCTTCCCTGGAGAACAGATAATGTATAAGTCGGATTCTCCAGATCTTCCAGAGATACATTTTTCAATGCGATTCCAAGGTAATTACCTTTTGCAGTCGCTTCCACTTCCACAGTTGAGTAAGTTGCTTTGACTTTTTCTGTCAGCTCACTGATCAGTTCTGCTGCGTCTGCAGATGCCGCTTCTTTATTTGCGATCATTTCTTCCGCTTCTGCTACATGCTCTTTCAAATCCGCATTGTTCTCATATCCGTTTGTTGCTTTTGCTTTGTCTACCCATTTCTGAAGCTCTGTCACCTGATCTGCTACAATTGGTGTGGACATTGTTCTTGTAATTTCCGGATAATTTGAACTGCTGATAGTCAGTGTGTAGGTTGTCCCTGCCTCCGGTGCTTTTTTCAGTGTTACTTTTCCGTCTTTGATTTCAGCATTTGTTGCAAGACCACCGGATACAGAAATTTTTACATTCTCCAGATCAGACGGTATACCACCAATGCTCAGCTCTGTGGAATCATTGTCAATGGAATACTGTAAGTTACTCAGATCACCTGCATAATATTTTGTCAGTTCCAGACCGTTCTCACCGCAAGGCACTTCGATGGTTCCAAGATCTGTGATCAGTGTGATGCTCTTTAAAGTTGCACCATTCATATCGCTGAACTGATAAAACTCATCGCCTGTGCCATGTCCACGTTTCAGACCCTGACCTTCTTTAATGGACCACGCGATCTCCACATTCGGTGTCTTTGTTCCAAGCCACAGATTTTCCAGACAAGTCATTCCATAAGTTTTTCCCTCTGTGGTATTCAGGATTGCTCCGTAAAGGGTATATGGTGTTGTCTCATTCTCACCTGTTTTTAAAGTGCCGTCTGTTCCAAGTCCGTCTAGTGTAACCTGATAATCACCGTAACCTGCATTCAGGTCAAGTTCTCCAACTGTGATATAGTTGCCGGAAACAGATGCTTCCTGAAGTTTGCTGAAGCTGTATGTTCCATCTGCATTGACTGTCATGGTGCTGAATGCTGCCGGAGCGGTATCCAGATCTGTCATATAATAATTGTCATTCGCTGTCAGATTTTCTGCTTTCAGTGCTTCGTAAGTCTCTTCCGGAACTGCAACTGCCATGGTCACGCCCATGATATATTTGCCGTTGTTGTAGGTTCCTTTTGCAAGACCTGTTGTGCCTTTAAACTTATTGGTTGTCGCTGTGGAAACAGCATCTAAACCATTCTCAACCTGCCAAACAGCTTTGTCTGTCAGATTGTAAGCTGCGTAAAAGTCTGTGTACGGTACGTTCATGGTCACGTATTTTACTTTAACTGCTTCTGGTGCTTCGTTAATAGCACTATCTACTGCTGCAAGAATTGCCTTTGATGTGCATGTTGCTCCAGATTTTGCGTCAACACCAGTAGTACCATTCTGGGCGATAATTTTATCTTTTAATTCTGTCATCGCCTCCGTTGAGAGCTTTTTATTTTTCTTTATTTCGGTGCTATCTGCACCATCTACATAAAACTGATTTTCCTCTGAAAAAGCTACATCTGTGATTTTGCCATCGGCAACGGTCACATCTACACTGATCGGATAATTTGTGAAATCCTCATCCTCATCTGCTACAACCGTAGCGGTTCCTGTGTAAGTGCCATCTTTTGTCTTTGTTACACTGGATGCTGCAAGAGCGCTCACCGGCATTGTTCCGGCTGTCATTGCTACCACCATGGCTCCAGCTAATGCTTTTGTCAGAAACTCTCTTCTCTTTTTCATGTCATCCTCCTTTTTGAATAAAAAAATAGACTCCACCCATATATGCGTCCTGTGCCGCATGCGGGAGAAGTCTCTACCAAGTCCACGAACAGAAGTTACTCTGCCTCGCGAATTGCAATATTTGGTTTTGCGTTTTATTAGTGTTTCCTAACAACCGTTACTTTATCATTACAACTTTGATTTTGTCAACAACTTTTTTTCAAGTTTTTTGTTATCGACTTTCTTTCTCAATAAAATCTGTTTACTGATATCTTTTTTCATCTATGTTATGTTAAAAACACACTGTTACGTTGAAATGCACGTAGTGCGACGCGAA
>UMDP01013740.1_pt1 | contig 11205 bp, 9 predicted proteins | sample 1964521 | NCBI WGS metagenome assembly UMDP01 (sample SAMEA4835997, study PRJEB28245) | human gut metagenome | biome: gut microbiome; material: fecal sample | place: Denmark | collected 2008 | reverse complement strand
AGACGTGTGCGGTGATGTAGTTGTAGATGTCGCCCACGGTCTTGAGCTTTGCCAGCTCCTCGTCGGGCACGGACACGCCGCAGGCATCCTCCAGGGCCATGTTCAGCTCCACAGCGTCCAGGCTGTCGGCCTCCAGATCCTCGGTCAGGCTGGCCTCCATGGTCACCTTGTCCTCATCGCAGTTCAGGGTATCGACAACGATCTTCTTCATTTCTTCAAACGTCATGGTAGTGTTCTCCTTTTGTATGTTGGATGTTCTTAGATAGCTAAAATGTTTGAGTAATTCGGAACACGACCATTATAGCCGAATCGTTGGATAAGTCAACAAAAATAACTAAAATAATTTATCTTTTACAGTTCTGACACACTTTCCTTCCTTTTTATAATGCACGGTACAGGTGGCGGTCTGTGCACAAAACCCATTGACACGATATGAAAATGGGATCATAATACCCCCAACACACACAGCAAACGGCCTGCCCACCGGGGCTGGGTGGATGTCTGCAAGGAGCCGGACGCAGAGCAAAAACAAAAAGGGGGAGGCCCCTCTGCCGGGTGGACCGGACAGGGAAACCTCTCCCTTTGCGATGGTCTGGATTCAGGACACCGCCGCTTCCAGCCGCCTGGCGGCAGCTTCCGGCGTTTCGTGGAACGCTACGGCCAGCTCCTCCCGCAGGGTGCGCTCGGCCATCTGGTAGAAGTAGGCGTCCATGGCGTTCACCTTGCGGCCCTTGCTGCGCTGGGTGCTCTGCTTGTGGGCAAGCTCCCGGTACAGCTTCAGGTACTCGTAAAAATCATTGGTGTGGATCACGGCCTGATAATGCTCCGCCAGCACGGTCTAGTTGGCAGACGCCGGGGCCGCGTCCGGTTCGCTGCGCACCTGCTCCAGACAGGCAGCGGCCTGTTCCGGGGTGCTCACCGGGCGCAGAACGCCCTCCTTGGCCGTGGGGATATAGCTCCGGTCGTGAGAGTCGGAAAAATAAGGGCGGAGGGTATAATATTCCCGGGCCGGTTCGCCGCAGAAGCTCTGCGGGCCAACGGCTTCGATCTCGTGCACACCGAGGTTTCCATAAACGACCAGCGTTCCTGCTTGATACTGTGACATCGTGCACCTCTTTCGCTTGTATGGAAAGCAACTGCAAAAAACGGACTTTCCAGCGCAGTTTTCGTTCCTTATTATTGTACCACAAACCGGCGGGGGGCTTCAAAGGCGCTTTTCCACAAAGTTTGCACTGCGCAGGATGCGCAGAATGACCAGCACAATTCTTGTGCAAAACTACCTTTGCAAACCGGTCGGCAAAACCGTATAATGATTCCGTACAACGAGTGGCTCTCATGCGTAAAACCAGTTGCATGAGCGTGGCTCGTTGTTTTCTTTTGCCCTGAAACAGGAAAGGTAAGGTGAATCCCATGGAACATTCCAATCAATTTCTCGGCACGGAGCGCATCGGCAAGCTGATGCGGAGCTATGCGATCCCGTGCATTATTTCGCTGCTGGTCGGCGCACTGTACAACATCGTGGACCAGATCTTCATTGCCAACGCCAGCTACCTCGGCTCCTACGGCAATGCCGCCAACACGGTGGTGTTCCCGCTCACGGTGGTGGCGCTGGCCATCGCGGTCATGATCGGTGACGGCTGCTGTGCCTTCGTCAGCATCAGCCTTGGGCAGGACGAAGTGCACCGCGCAAAGCAGAGCGTGGGCAACGCGGTGGTGCTGTGCGTGGTCAGCAGCCTTGTGCTCACGGCCGTCTACCTGCTCTTTGCCGATACCATTCTGGCCATGTTCGGCGGCACGGTGAACGCCGAGACCTACCATCATTCGCAGGAATACTTCTTCTATATCACGCTGGGCGTGCCGTTCTACATGTTCGGCCAGGCCATGAATCCCATCATCCGTGCCGACGGCAGCCCCCGGTTTGCCATGATCTCCACGCTGGCGGGCGCAGTGCTCAACATCATCCTGGACCCCGTCTTTATCTTCGGCTGCCACTGGGGCATGATGGGCGCGGCCGTTGCCACGGTCATCGGGCAGGTGGTCACGGCGGTGCTGTCGGTGTGGTATCTGCTGCACATGAAGATCACCCGCCCGGAAAAGGGCGATTACCGGCTGAAAGGCACCATCTGCGGCCGCACCCTGACCCTGGGCATGACCAGTTTCCTGTCCCAGATCAGTCTGGTGGCCGCTATGGCCGCCATCAACAACATGATCCGGAAGTACGGCGCACTGGACCCCGTGTTCGGGCAGGAGCAGTACGCCCAGATTCCCATGGCCGTGGTGGGCATCGTGATGAAGTTCTTCCAGATCGTCATCTCCATCGTGGTGGGCATGGCCGCCGGCTGCATCCCCATCGTGGGCTTCAACATGGGTGCAGGCAAGTCTGCCCGTGTGAAGGAGCTGTTCACCAAGCTGCTGCTGGCCGAAGCCGCCGTGGGTGCTGTGGCCCTTGTTCTGGTGGAGGTGTTCCCGCGGCGGCTCATCGCGCTGTTCGGCGCCGCCAACGAGAGCGTCTACTACACGGATTTTGCTGTGAAGTCCTTCCGCATCTATCTGTGCATGATCATTCTGGCCTGCGTCAACAAGGCCTGCTTCATCTTCCTGCAGGCCATGGGCAAGGCAGGGGAGTCTACCGCCCTGTCCATGGTGCGTGAAGTGGTGTTCGGCGTGGGCTTTGCTCTGCTGCTGCCCCGTTTCTTCGGGCTGGACGGCGTGCTGTACTCCATGCCGATGTCGGACCTCCTGACCTTTGTGATCGCGGCATATCTGATCGCCAAGACGTATCGGGAGCTGAACACGGGGACGCTGTGCGCAGAATAACCAATTCTTCCGGCAAAAAACTGGAAATGTTGATGCAATGCAAATCTTGTAAAATGCGCTTGCCTCGGCTATAATACCTTTCATGAATGTACAAAACGTCCTGCCTCTTTCCGGCAGGGCGTTTTTCACGGCAAAAATGCAGAGCAACGGCTCTTTTTTGCATGGATGGGAGGAAAACTATGACAAAGGATATGACGCAGGGCAGCCCGCTGAAGCTGATCCTTGCCTTTGCAGTGCCGCTGATGCTGGGCAGCCTGTTCCAGCAGTTCTACAACCTGGCCGATACCATCATCGTGGGCCGCTTTGTGGGCGTGGAAGCGCTGGCGGCCGTAGGCAGCGTGGGCGGCCTGAACTATCTGGTGCTGGGCTTTGTCAACGGCATTGCCTGCGGCTTTTCCATCCCCATTTCCTGGACCTTCGGTGCCAAGGACTATAAGGAGATGCGCCGCTACACGGCCAACACCGTGTGGCTGTCGGTAGCCTTTGCAGTGGTGCTGACGGTGGTCACAGTGGCCCTGACCCGGTCGGTGCTGGTGTGGACCAACACCCCGGCCAACATCATCGACATTGCAGATATTTACATCCGCACCATCTTCTGGGGCATCCCCTTCACCCTCCTTTATAATGTGACCAGTGCCCTGATGCGTGCTCTGGGCGACAGCAAGCGGCCCCTGTATTTTCTGCTGGTGGCCAGTGCGCTGAACATCGGGCTGGACCTGGTGTGCATCATCGTGTTCCGCATGGGGGCCTTTGGCGCAGCCTTTGCCACGGTGTTCAGCCAGGCGGTGGCTGGCATCGGCAGTCTGGTGTATATCCTGCGCCACTACCATGAGCTGCGCTGGAGCAAGGACGAAGGCGCGTTCAGCCTGCCCCACTGTGCAAAGCTGTGCAGCATGGGCATCCCCATGGGCCTGCAGTGCAGCATCACGGCCATTGGCAGCGTGGTGCTGCAAGGTGCCGTGAACGGTCTGGGCAGCGACATCGTGGCCGCACAGACCGCCGGCGGCAAGGCGGCCCAGTTCCTCTGCGTGCCCCTGGAAAGCATCGGCACTGCCATGACCACCTACACGAGCCAGAACATGGGTGCCAAGGACCTGGACCGTGTGGACCGGGGCGTGCACACCGCCCTGGGCATTGGCTGCGTGTACAGTGTGGCGTCCTTCCTCATCCTGCGGTTCACGGATAAGCTGCTCATCGGCCTGTTCCTGGAAGCCAAGGAGACTGCCATCATGGCCAACGCCCAGAGTTTTATTTTCTGGAACAGCGTGTTCTACATCCCCCTGGCGGTGCTGATCATCTATCGCTATACCATCCAGGGCCTGGGCTATTCCAGTCTGGCCATGTTTGCCGGGGTGGCCGAGATGATCGCCCGGGCCATGGTGGGCGTCTGGTTCGTGCCCCTGTGGGGGTACTTTGCCGCCTGCATCGCAAGCCCGGTGGCCTGGCTCTTTGCCTGCTTCTTCCTGATCCCGGCCTACATCGTGGTGCGCAAGCGCCTGCAGAACAAAAAACAGGCCGATGCGCAGCAGGCGGCAAGGGCCTGAGCGTTTCCGGTTTAAAACAAAAGGGCTGCTGCACAGCATTTGTGCAGCAGCCCTTTTTCGATGCAAGTTGGTTGAGACTTAGTTCTCCGGTGCAGCGAAGGCGATGGGGGTAGCGCCTGCAGCGGCGTCCACGCTCTTCAGGGAGATGGGAGTGGTCTCGTAGTGCAGGGTCTCGAAGGCCTGGGTCTGGCCGTCCTCGGTGGTGAACTCCAGCACATAGGTCACGTCAGCCTGCTTGTCGGCCTCCACGTCGCGGGTGATGACCACGCTGTCGCCGTCAGCCAGGCCCTCACCGGCCAGGTTGTCGCCCTTGTCCTCGGCGCCGACTTCGTACAGGTACAGGTCGGTGACCTTGGAACCGGTGGTGTTGTACACGGTGTACTCGGCAGTGGTGGGCTCAGCAGCCTCGCTGGAAGCAGCCTCAGAGCTTGCAGCCTCGCTGGATGCGGCAGCAGAAGATGCCACAGAGGAGGAAGCAGCGGTGGAAGAAGAGCTGCCGCAGGCGGTCATGCCGACAGCCAGTGCCAGAGCGGTAGCAGCGATTGCAACATTCTTGAGTTTCATATGAGATGTACTCCTTTTTTTCGTGTTTCAATGGACCAACCGGTCGGGCCGATTGGTTTGGAGATGATTATACGGAAACTTTGACAAAAAATCAAGGCCTTTGCTGGCATTTTTCACGATGAAACAGGAACTGTTACCATTTTGACATGAATCTGTCACAATTTAGCAGGGACTAACTTGAAGTTCCGTCCTACTGCACCGGCGCATCCGGGACGCAGCACCGCCGTGGCGGGTGCCGCATTTTTGCCCCATCTCCCGATTTACAAATCCCCCCAAAAGGGCTATACTATAAATAATTATGCAAACAGGGAGGTGAGCACATGGCAGAACAGGAGCTGGAACAGCTGGAAGGCACGGTGGAAGATATCATCTACGAGAACGCCGACAACGGCTACACCGTGTTCGAGGTGTCCGGCGGCGGGGTCATCACCGTGGTGTGCGGCGTCGTGGGGGAGCTGCACGCCGGGGAAAGCGTCATCTGCCGCGGCCGGTACGAGAACCACGCCACCTATGGCCGGCAGTTCCACGCGCAGGAGTGCGAGACGGACATGCCCAAGGATCTGGAAGCCGTGTACGCCTTCCTTGCCAGCCGGTCGCTGCCCTACATCGGGGCCAAGACGGCGGACAAGATCATCGACCTGTTCGGGGCCGAGGCGCTGGAGGTCATTGCCAACGACCCCGCCCGGCTCACTCAGGTGCCCGGCATCTCGCCGGACAAGGCCGACCGCATCCAGCAGGAGTTCAAGCGGATGTTCGGCATGCGGGAGCTCATCGCCTATCTGGCACAGTTCGAGATCGGCCCCCGCAAGGCCATGGAGGTGTTCCGGGCCTTTGGCGTGGGAGCCATGCAGGCGATTTCGGCCAACCCCTACCTGCTGTGCGGGGAGCCGCTGCAGCTGGACTTCCGCCACGCCGACAGCATCGCCCAGTATTACCACATGGAGGGCGACTGTGCCCAGCGGCTGGAAGCCGCCCTGCTGCGCACTTTGCGCCACAACGCGGGCAACGGCCACACCTGCCTGCCCCGGGCCCAGCTGCTGGAAACCGCCTCCAACTTCATCCACCAGCCGCCGGAAAAGCTGGCCCGTGCGCTGGACAAGTGCATCGAGACCGAAGAACTCTGCGTGAAGATGTTCGACGGCGTGCCCTACATCTACCTGCCGGACCTTCTGGCCGCCGAGCAGGACATTGCCCACCGGCTGGCCATTCTGGCCCGGCGGGGCAAGAACACCGCCCGTGACCTGGACCGGAACCTGCAGGTGCTGGAACTGACCCAGGGCTTTGCCTATGCGCCGCTGCAGCGGGAAGCCATCCGCAAGGCCATGACCGAGAACTGTCTGGTGCTCACCGGCGGCCCCGGCACCGGCAAGACCACCACCGTGAACGCCATCCTGCAATTGCTGGAAAATCAGGCCGAGCGGGTGGCCCTGTGCGCCCCCACGGGCCGGGCCGCCAAACGGCTGAGCGAGCTCACCGGCCGCAAGGCCAGCACCATCCACCGCCTGTTGGAGGTGGACTATACCGGCGGCGTGGTCAGCTTCATCCACAACGACAAGAACCTGCTCAAGTGCGATGTGGTCATTCTGGACGAGATGAGCATGGTGGACGTCAAGCTGTTTCAGGCGCTGGTCACGGCCCTGCGTTATAGCTGCCGCATCATTATGGTGGGCGACGCCGACCAGCTGCCCAGCGTGGGCCCCGGCAACCTGCTGGGCGAGATCATCCGCTCCGGGTGCGTGCCCACCGTCTGCCTCAACGAGATCTTCCGGCAGGCCAAACGCAGCCTCATCGTGGAAAATGCCCACCACATCATCTGCGGCGAGCCGCTGCAGAAGGGCGGCAAAACGGACGATTTCTTCTTCCTCGAAGCGGACGGCGACGCCGCCCAGAAGCTGGTGTGCGACCTGGTCACCACCCGGCTGCCCCGCAGCTATGGGTTCGACCCCGTGCGGGACATTCAGGTGCTTTGCCCCACAAAGCTGGGCCCCACCGGCACCCAGGCGCTGAATGTGGAGCTGCAGAACCTGCTCAACCCGGAGCAGAAGGGCAAACCCCAGCTGCAGAGCGCGGCCCGGGTGTTCCGGGTGGGCGACAAGGTGATGCAGGTGCGCAACAACTACGAGATTGTCTGGCAGCGCATCGGCGGGGAACAGGGCGTGGGAGCCTACAACGGCGACATCGGCATCGTGGAGAGCATCAACACAAGGGAGCGCTCCATGGTGGTGCGCATGGACGACCGGCGGCTGGTGTACCCGGCCGAGAACCTCAACGAACTGGAGATCGCCTACGCCATCACGGTGCACAAGAGCCAGGGCAGCGAGTTCCCGGCGGTGATTTTGCCGGTGGCGCAGGTGCCGCCCCGCCTTTGCTACCGCAACCTGTTCTACACCGGCGTCACCCGCGCACGCAAGCTGTGCATCGTGGCGGGCCGGCGGGACGTGGCCAACCGCATGATGAGCAATGTGCGCCAGAACCTGCGTTACAGCGGCCTGTGCGCCCTGCTGCAGGCGGAGCTGCCGCCGGAGCAGGTGCGTGTGGATGCTGCTTTTGCAGAGTGAACGATTTAGAATAGCCTCCGCGCTGCTCTGGCTATATTCAGCGGAAATATTATTTTTATATTCGCGTTTGTCGCGGCCTGCGGGCCGCTCCAAACGCCTTTTCACGGAAGGGGTCGTTACGGCAAGCGGCATCGGATGACAGAAAATGCGGAACGCGCAAAACTTGTATACTTTTTGCCGCAACTATGTTATACTGAACTTTGATCTGATTTTTGCCCGCCCGGCGGGCTTTTTACGATAGAGGCACAAGAGAAAGGAACGAACGACTTATGGCACAGAACGATATCGGCATCGACCTGGGTACGACTACCATCATCATCGCGCAGGAGGGCAAGGGCGTTGTGCTCAACCAGCCCAGCGTGGTGGCGATGGACACCCGCAAGAACTCCGTGCTGGAGGCGGGCGACAAGGCCCTGGCCATGGTAGGCCGCACCCCCAACTACATTTCCGCCATCTTCCCGCTGAAGGACGGCGTCATCAGCGACCACACCATGACCCGGGAGCTGATCTGCCGCTTTGTCAAGCAGGTGTACAGCTCCCATATGGTCAAGCCCCGGGTGGCCGTGTGCGTGCCCGCCGCCATCACCGGCATTGAGAGCGACGCCGTGGTGGAGGCCGTGGTGGCCGCCGGTGCCCGTCAGGTGTACCTCATCGACGAGCCCATCGCCGCCGCCCTCGGCTCCGGCATCGACATCACCCAGCCGGACGGCCGCATGATCATCGACATCGGCGGCGGCACCACCGACATCGCCGTGCTGAGCCTGGGCGGCAAGGTCAAGGCCACCAGCGTGCGGGTGGCCGGCAACCACTACGATGAGGAGATCCTCAAGCATGTGCGCAACAAGTACAGCATCGCCATCGGCCAGCGCACCGCCGAGGAGCTGAAAAAGCATGTGGCCTGCTGCCCGCAAAAGACCGATTTCCACGAGACCATGGAGATCAAGGGCCGCAGCCTGCTCACCGGCCTGCCGGTGCGCGTGAACGTGTCCACCGATGACCTGTACGAGCCGGTGATGATGCTCAGCGAGCAGATTGGCACCGCGGCTCACCAGGTGCTGGAAAAGACCCCTCCGGAGCTGGCCGGTGACATCTACCGCAACGGCGTCATGCTCACCGGCGGCGGTGCCCAGCTGCACGGCCTGACCGAGTATCTGGCCCAGGAGCTGAAGGTGGAAGTGACCGTCTCGCCCGACCCCGTCAACTGCGTGGCCCTGGGCACGGCCATGAGCCTTGGCATCGGCGACAAGCTGGAGACCGGCTTCACCGACGCAACCCCGCGCATCGGCCGCCGGTAAGAATGTTGCGGGAAAAAAGAAAATTTGTCCATTTTTGTTGAATTAAATGGGAAAATAAGGTATACTATTTCCAAATCGTGTTTTTGCGGCCGGTGCCTGCACCGGCTGCGAATCGTTGAGAAACAGGAGGAAAAACCATGGATTTAGGTTTTGACGTCGTCGTTACCGTTACCGGTATCGTGCTGGTGTTCTTGATCCTCGTGCTGCTGATGGCGATCATCACGCTGGAGGGCAAGATCTTCGACGGTCTGGGCAAGAAGAAGGCTGCCGCAAAGGCTGCTGCCTCCAAGCCTGCCGCCCCTGCAAAGCCCGCTGCCCCGGTGCAGCAGGCCGCTGCTCCGGCTCCCCAGGTGGAGGAAGGCATTCCCGGTGATGTGGTGGCTGCCATCATGGCCGCCATCCACGCAATGGGCAATGGCAAGTACACCCTCAGGGCGGTGCGCCGCGGCACCAACGGCTGGGGCAAGGCCGGTGTGAACGACACCACGGCCCCGTTTTAACACAGGAGGAAGAACATGACACAGTTTATTGATACTCTGGTCGGTATTTTCCAAAGTTCCGGCTTTGCACGGTTCGGTGAGCCCGGCGGCTGGCTGTACGCAGTGATGATCTGCGTGGGCTGCTTTTTGCTGTACCTGGCCATCGTGAAGGAATTCGAGCCCCTGATCCTGCTGCCCATGGCATTCGGCATGATCCTGGCAAACCTGCCGGGCAGCGGCGTCATCCACATGGAATATTTCGTCGGTGACGGTCTGGAGCACCCCATGTGGGTCCAGATCCTGAACAACGGCGGCCTGGCCGATATGCTTTACATGGGCGTCAAGCTGGGCATTTACCCCCCGCTGATCTTCCTGGGCATCGGCACCATGACCGACTTTGCTCCGCTGATCTCTAACCCCAAGAGCCTGCTGCTGGGTGCTGCTGCACAGTTCGGCATCTTCGGCACCTACATGGGTGCACGACTGCTGGCAGCCACCGGCCTGGTGGACTTTACCCAGAAGCAGTCTGCTGCCATCTCCATTATCGGCGGTGCCGACGGCCCCACTGCTATCTTTGTTACCTCTCGTCTGGCTCCTGAGCTGCTGGGCAGTATCGCCGTGGCAGCCTACAGTTACATGGCGCTGGTGCCTGTTATCCAGCCGCCCATCATGAAGGCACTGACCACCAAGAAGGAACGTACCGTCGTGATGAAGCAGCTGCGCACCGTCTCCAAGACCGAGAGGGTCATCTTCCCCATCATGGTCACCATCATCGTGTCCCTGATCGTCCCGGATGCCGCCGTTCTGGTGGGTATGCTGATGCTGGGCAACGTGATGAAGGAGTGCGGCGTGGTGGATCGCATCCAGAAGACTGCCGGCAATGAGCTGATGAACATCATCACCATCTTCCTGGCCCTGTCTGTGGGCTGCACCACCAGTGCAAACACCTTCCTGAACACCCGCACCCTGTTCATCATCGTGCTGGGCCTGATCGCCTTCTCCTTCGGCACCGCAGCCGGTGTGCTGTGCGGCAAGGTGATGTACGCCGTGACCGGCGGCCAGGTCAACCCGCTGATCGGTTCCGCTGGCGTTTCCGCTGTGCCGATGGCCGCCCGTGTGTCCCAGAAGGTGGGCCAGAGCGAGAACCCGCAGAACTTCCTGCTGATGCACGCCATGGGCCCCAACGTGGCCGGCGTTATCGGTTCTGCCGTTGCTGCTGGTATTCTGATCAACATCTTCGGCTAAGCATTCCCTGAAAAACAAACGTTCCCGTCCGGTGGTCCTGTACTGCCGGGCGGGTTTTGTTTTGCGGGGTCGCTGCCGCGATGCTGAAACCTTCCATAAACACAAAGGCCGCCCGCGTTCAGCACGCAGACGGTCTTTTTTTGCGCCATTCTCTGAGGGAGGCGGGTTATCTGGCAAAGTTCGACTTTCTGAACGAAGCAACGTTGAAAAAGCAACTTCGCCAGCATGGCAAAATTCAGCACGTCTGGCAAGGTTGGAACTTTGCCAACAGGGAGCAACTTTGCCAAGTTGGAAAACATCAAAAATTAAACGTAGATAAATTATAATTTTTGAACTTTGCCACTTGTTTCACTACAGTAGGGAAGCCGTGTGAACCAACCACGGACAGCGCCCTCCCGGCCTGCCGGTAAAAGCAATTGTAGATCCGGGACCGGGCGGAGATGGTTCCAGACCCCCTGCGCAGAAAATGGGCCGCAAAATTTCCGCGCAAATGCCGCCTGCAAACGCACCGGCTATTCTCAATTTCCTGAAAATGTGGTATACTGTTCTTTGACAATAAAAGGAGACAGGGGAACCCATGGCAACAGATCTGACACAAGAATTCTGCGCTCTGCGCGACACCTATATCGAAAAGCAGTTCGGCCGCCTGAACGAGATGCAGCGGCGGGCGGTGTTCACCACCGACGGCCCGCTGCTCATCCTG
>UMDP01038455.1_pt1 | contig 11361 bp, 9 predicted proteins | sample 1964521 | NCBI WGS metagenome assembly UMDP01 (sample SAMEA4835997, study PRJEB28245) | human gut metagenome | biome: gut microbiome; material: fecal sample | place: Denmark | collected 2008 | reverse complement strand
GAATTTACTTCTGCACTGGAATTTACTTTTTCAAGTTAGCTTTCATAACTTTTCAAAGTCCTTTTTCAGAGAAAAAAATCCGCTATACTCACCTATCGTATAGCGGATTAATAAAACATTATTTAATTTTCATCTTATTTTTTATTGCTCTAAGCTATTGTGCCATTTGCAATGTCGTTCTTTGCAAATAAATATGTAATAACCGGCATAAGAATGGCTGAAATAATTGCTTTGACAATATTACCAACACCAAGCTGTGCTGTAACGGCATATGTAACCATACTTACAATGAATCCCAGGGCTGCAAATGCAAAAATAAGCACCAAACCAATCTTTTTGTGTGCGAAAAGCAAAATACCGATAGAAACAGTTATGACAATCTGTAGTATAACGCCAATGAAACTCAGTACGACATATATCGAACCTAATCCTAAAGCAGCTCCTACGACTGAAGCACCCAGTGCAACGACAATACCGCCAATTGCTGCAAGAACATTCACCACGAAAATAATCCATAACCATACGGTTAAACCTGTTGAAAGCTTATTGTTTTCCATAATTATCCTCCTTTAGTAATCCCAATTTTATTTCAACATGTTCATTATAATGTACTTGAAAAATATTTCAATAGTCAAAAGGTCTCATTTTGAAACTTTTTACATCCGGGCTAATCAAAAATATCATTGATTTAAATGACAGATGCATTTACAATATAGCTATTATGAAAAAATTATTTGTAAAATATGTCTCACAAAACATACTCGGCATGGTGGGTATGTCATTATATATACTTGCCGACACCTTCTTTATATCAAAGGCGGTCGGCTCAAACGGTATCACCGCGCTCAATCTGGTGCTGCCTGTATACAATTTGATTTTTGCCATAGGCGCAATGATCGGAGTCGGCTCCGCCATCAGATATGTCGTAGAGAAAAATAAGGGCGATACATCCGGCGAGAGCTACTTTTTTCATGCCCTGCTGTGGTGTATTATAATAAGCGTTATATTCATATTGATTGGTATTTTCATCCCGGACAGGCTCGTAGGGCTGCTCGGCGGAGATTCGGCAATTATAAATACCGGTAAAAACTATACACGTATTTTCATGCTTTTTACACCGTTTTTCATGTGCAACTATGTGTGCAACGCTTTCGTAAGAAATGATGGCGCACCATCCATTGCCATGTGTGCCACACTTTTCAGCAGCCTTTTTAATATTGTTTTTGATTACATACTCATGTTCCCGCTTGGACTTGGTATGGAGGGAGCCGCTTTAGCTACCGCTATTTCACCGATTATAGGCATCATGATATGCTGTATTCATTTCTGCTCAGACAAATGCTCCGTAAAGCTTAAGCCGACGGTTCCATCTGTCAAGAGACTCTTTTACTCCTGCCAGGTTGGTGTTTCTTCCTTTGTTGCTGAAATATCATCAGGTGTCATAACTATTGTCTTCAATATGATTATCCTGAGGCTTGCAGGAAATATCGGCGTGGCAGCATACGGTGTGGTTGCCAATACGTCACTGGTCGCTGTAGCTTTGTTCAACGGAATAGCACAGGGTTCACAGCCTCTTATCAGCGACTATTACGGCAAAGGACTTAGAAAAAATGTAGGTTCGATACTCAGGATGGCTGTCGTTTCATCTCTCTTAATTGCTGCACTGCTTATTTTGTTCATATGCACCTTTGCACCTTTTGTGACATCTGTTTTCAACAGCGAGCACGATGCCAGGCTTGCTTCGTATGCCGAGAGCGGACTGCGCCTTTACTTTACAGGCTTTATTTTTGCCGGAATCAATATAGTAGGTTCTGCTATCCTAAGTGCCGTTGAGTCCGTAAAATATGCGTTCGCGGCATCTATCATGCGTGGTTTTATCGCTATAAGCATTTTCGCATTCGCACTTTCAGCCGCTTTCGGCATGACAGGTGTGTGGCTTGCTTTTCCGGCAGCTGAATTTGTGACTATGTTTATTATTGTTAAGGGATTAAGAAAAAACTATTCTAATTATAATAGATAAATTTTTTTCAAAAGCATTCGTTATGTTGGAAATCAAACATACAAGTTGTTTTTATAACGCTATTATTCTATCAGAAACATAAAAAACTACTGATGGAGGAAAAAAATATGTTTTGTTTTCAATGTGAACAAACGGCCGGATGCACCGGCTGTACCGGAAATACAGGTGTCTGCGGAAAAAAGGCAGATACTGCACAGCTACAGGATGAATTGACAGGCGCACTGATTGGTCTGGCGAGAGCTGTCGATGACACATCAGCTGTTTCAAAAAAGACCTGGCAGACCATTATCGAGGGCTTATTTACCACAATTACAAATGTAAGCTTTGATAATGCAGCAATTGAAGATATGATACAAAAGGTCAGAGCAGAAAAAGACTCTCTGGTTGGCGACTGTAATAAATGTCAGTCTCCTTGTGGACGAACTGACGAATATGATATGCAACAGCTATGGAATGCTGATGAAGATATCCGTTCCCTGAAGTCACTTATTCTCTTTGGTATTCGCGGAATGGCTGCATATGCCTATCATGCATATGTCCTGAATTTTGAAGATCCCGAGGTAAATCAGTTTTTCTGTGAAGCCTTGTTCAAGATTGGTTACGCAGAAAGTATGGATGAACTGCTTCCAACAGTTCTCAAGGTAGGTGAAATCAATCTAAAGTGCATGGCACTTCTAGACAAGGCAAATACACAAACCTATGGAACACCGGAGCCAACAGATGTTACGCTTACAGTGGAAAAGGGACCTTTTATCGTAGTAACCGGACACGATTTAAAGGACCTGCAGCTTTTGCTTGAACAGACAAATGGAAAGGGAATCAATATCTACACTCATGGTGAAATGCTCCCTGCCCATGCATATCCACTCTTAAAGAAATTCCCTCACTTGAAAGGAAATTTCGGAACAGCATGGCAGAATCAGCAAAAAGAATTTGATCATATTCCTGCTCCTATTCTCTACACCACAAATTGTCTGATGCCTCCAAAAAGCAGCTACATCGACAGAGTGTTCACAACAGAAGTGGTTGCCTTCCCGGGTACTGTTCATATCGATGAACAGAAGGATTTCACTCCTGTTATTGAAAAAGCACTTGAGCTCGGTGGTTACAAGGAGGATCAGACATTCACAGGCATAAATGGCGGCACACAGGTAACAACCGGTTTTGGTCATTCAGCAATCCTGTCCCATGCGGATACGGTAATAGAGGCCGTAAAATCAGGAGCTATCCGTCATTTCTTCCTGGTTGCCGGCTGTGATGGTGCCAAACCGGGCAGAAATTACTATACAGAATTTGTAAAACAGACGCCTTCTGACAGTATCGTCCTGACTCTGGCATGTGGAAAATTTCGTTTCAACGATCTAAATCTCGGAGAAATTGGTGGTCTTCCGCGACTGATGGATATGGGACAGTGTAATGACGCTTATGGCGCGATACAGGTTGCAATAGCACTTGCGGATGCATTTGGATGTTCAGTAAACGAGCTTCCGCTTTCCTTTGTACTCTCCTGGTATGAACAGAAAGCAGTCTGCATCCTCTTAACACTGTTACATCTTGGTATAAAAAATATCCGTCTCGGTCCTTCTCTACCGGCGTTCCTTTCTCCTAACATTCTGAACTTTCTGGTAGAAAACTATGGTATTGCACCTATTACCACACCGGAGGAAGACATCAAAGTGCTGTTGAAACAATAATATGTATTTTTCCGATGTTCTAATACACTAATAGGGGACTCCAAAAAACACAGGATATAGCGCCTTTGCTGTATCCTGTGTTTTTAAATTAACTTTAAATTAATATGCAATCATTAGGGTAATCTATACTAATTCTCCCCATACATCTCCGGCCGCCTGTCCCTGAACAGTCCCCAGCTCTTTCTCTCACTCTCCAGCTCATCCAGATCAAAACTGTGGAGTATGAAGCCCTCCGTTACTCTGTCCATCTGCTCAACAACCTCTCCGGTCGCATCTGTAATAAACGAAGAACCATAAAATGTCAGTGCAGAGCTCTGGTTTCCGTTTTCTGCACACGGTACAACCTCCTCTGTGCCTATCCTGTTTGCCGCCACTACCGGCATCAGATTGCAGGCTGCATGTCCGGTCATACACCTTCTCCAGTGTGGCATGCTGTCACATTCCAGTATCGGCTCGCTGCCTATGGCTGTAGGGTAAAAAAGTATCTCTGCGCCCTTTAAAGCCATGCCCCTTGCTGTTTCCGGGAACCACTGATCCCAGCATATGCCGACTCCAATGGTTGCATAACTTGTCTTAAAAGCTTTAAAGCCTGTATTTCCCGGTGTGAAGTAAAACTTCTCCTGATAATAATGATCGTCCGGGATATGTGTCTTTCGGTATATTCCAAGCACCTCTCCGTCGGCATCTATCACCGCCACTGAGTTGAAAAGCTGTCTGCCCTCTCCAGCCTCATAAAAGCTCACAGGAATCACTACGCCAAGCTCCTTTGCAAGTGCCTTCATGCTCTGCACCGCATCATTTTCAGAAAGTGGCTTTGCATAGTCATAATAATCGTACCGCCTCTCCTGACAGAAATACTGTCTCTCAAACAGCTCCGAAGGAAGTATTATCTGTGCTCCGGCCTCTGCCGCAGCTCTTATAAGCTTTGCTGCTTTTTCAATATTTTCTTTTACGTCACGGCTGCAGCTCATCTGGATTGCAGCAATTGTAACCTCTCTCATACTATTCACCTTTCTCATCCCGCCGTCTCACAATGGGCTTTTCCCAAGTCTCCAATGTGAGCTGGAACGATTACAACCAATTAAATTACTGTGGTATCTGCTGTGTGATACAGTGTATATTTCCCCCGCCGACAATTATGTCGCGCGCATATATCGGATACACTTTTCTTCCCTCAAAAAGGCTTCCGATTGCCTTAAGCGCAGGCTCATCCATCACATCACCAAACTGAGGAATGAGCACACCGCCGTTTGTGATGTAAAAATTCACATAGCTTGCCGCTAAGCGTTCTCCTGCCTCACGCTCATCCTCACCCTCCTCAAAGGTGAAGCCGGAAAGCTCATATTCTGTGATACACACCGGATTCTTTGGAATGTAAACCTTGTGAACCTCAATTTTCCGGCCCCTTGCATCAGTTTCATTTTCCAATATTTCAAGGTCCGCTGAGGACATCTGATACTGTGGGTCATCCATGTCATCAGTCCACGCAAGCACCACATGCCCCGGGCTTGTAAATGCACATACGTTGTCGACATGCTCGTTGGTTTCATCATTGTATATTCCATAAGGAATCCAGATAATTTTTTCGGCACCGAGATAATCCTTTAATTTCTGTTCTATTTCAGGCTTCGATAATTCCGGATTTCTGCCCTTGCTTAGCAGACAGCTTTCCGTCACTATCACAGTTTTCTCTCCGTCTGTGTGGATGGCTCCACCCTCTAAGACAAACGGATGCGCATCATACATGTCGTATCCGGCTTTGTTGCAAAATAAAGCCGCTACTCTGTCATCCTTTGTCCAGTCTGCGTACAGTCCGTCCACCTTGCCGCCCCAGGCATTAAAACACCAGTCGATTCCTCTGACAGCGCCATCCTCATTTTTCACGAAGGTCGGCCCCACATCTCTGGCCCAGGCATCATCTGACTCCATTTGTATATATTTCACCGGGAAATTTTCCTGATAATTTTTCTGCTTTCTGACAGCTTCCACAACAGACCTTGCATTGTCTATCACATCTGCCTCAGCGAGCACATATGCCTGCTCAGACTCTGCTATTGCACATATCACCTCCGCAAAAGCCTCTCTTGCCCGCCTTGCACCGTAAATCCATGAGCCCGGGCGCTTTGGCCAGATGATGATGGTACCCTTGTGGGGAGCATACTCTGCCGGCATATAAAAGCCGTCTGCTCTAGGACAGCCTGCATTTAAAATCTTCATATTCGAATCTCCTGATAACCTTACAATCGTTATTTTCATCCATTACTGCAATGTCCGGAAGCGGCATGCCGTTAAATGTATTATTTTTGACCATCGAATAGATTGCCATATCGCAAAAGCACAGCCTGTCGCCGGTTTTTATCTCTCTGTCAAATGAATAATCCCCTATCACATCACCTGCCAGGCAGGTACATGAGGACAATCTGTAGGTATACTTCTTCTCACCCGGCTCGCCACTGTCCATAAGCGGCGGACGGTACGGCATCTCAAGCACGTCCGGCATATGGCAGGCTGCGGAGGTATCCAGAATGAGTATCTTTATGCCATTGTTTTCAACTATATCAAGCACCGTTGTCTCCAGATATCCTGCATCAAGCGCAACCGCCTCTCCCGGCTCCAGATAGATTTCCAGGTCGTATTTGTCACGCATATGCGTAATGCATTTTTCAAGCCTTTCAATGTCATAGTCTGCCCTTGTGATGTGGTGTCCGCCTCCCATATTGAGCCACTTTAGCCCATACAGCAGATCTGCGAATTTCTCCTCTACCGCTGCAAGAGTCGTTTCGAGCGCATCCGAATCCTGTTCACAGAGCGTGTGAAAATGAAAGCCCTCTATACGTGATAAATCAAGCCCGTTTTTAATAGCCTTATCGAGTGCCTCTCTCGTTATCCCAAGCCTTGAGCCCGGCGCACATGGGTCATATATCTCATGCCCCTCCTGTGTGGAGCACTCAGGGTTTATTCTGAGCCCGACACTTATTTTTTTATCAGCCTTTTCTATTTTATCCCTGTGAAGCAGATACTGCGATACGGAATTAAATACAATATGGTCACATATTTCTACAAGCTCATCCATCTCCTGCGGCAAAAAAGCGGGACAGAATACATGGTTTTCCTTTCCCATTTCTTCATGTGCAAGGCGGGCTTCAAAAAGCCCGCTTGCAGTTGTCCCGCTTAGATATCTGCCGATAAGAGGATATTCATAAAATGCGCTGAATGCCTTCTGTGCCAGAAGAATCCTTGCACCTGTCCTTTGCATGACACCGTTTAATATCAAAAGATTTTCAGTTAATTTTCCCTCGTCTATCACATAACAGGGAGTTCTTAATTCATTTATCTTCATACCGGCCTCCGGACTAATCCATATGTACTGACTCATCCTCAGTCTTGTAGCAATCCACAGGAACCGGATTCTCCACTACCTGCCAAGGCAGTCCGAACTTATTAAGAGCCTCCATGTATGGATCCGGATCCATCTCCTCGAGATTGAACACTCCCGGCTTCTTCCAGAGTCCCTTTACCACCATCATGGCTCCAATCATTGCCGGCACACCTGTGGTATAAGAAATCGCCTGCGATTCAACCTCCTTGTAGCACTCCTGATGGTCACATACATTGTAGATGTAGATTGACTTTTCCTTTCCGTCCTTGACACCTGTAAAAATACATCCGATATTTGTCTTTCCGACTGTACGAGGTCCCAGGGATGCAGGGTCAGGAAGTAACTCCTTAAGCACCTGTATTGGCACTATTTCCTTTCCGTCCACCATGATCGGGTCTGTCCTTAGCATGCCTACATCCTCAAGACACTTCATGTGTGTGAGATAGCTCTGTCCAAAGGTCATGAAGAATCTGATTCTCTTTATTCCCGGAATGTTTTTGGCGAGCGACTCAATCTCCTCGTGGTGAAGCAGATACATATCCTTTTCTCCGACCTGGTCAAAATTGTACTGCGCTCTCCACTCCATAGGCTTTGTCTCTACCCAGTGGCCGTCTGTCCAGTATGAGCCGTTCGCAGAAACCTCACGCAGATTTATCTCCGGATTAAAGTTTGTCGCAAACGGGTATCCATGGTCACCGCCATTGCAGTCGAGAATATCTATAGTATGTATTTCATCAAAATAATGCTTAAGCGCATATGCAGAATAAACAGAGGTCACACCCGGGTCAAATCCGCTTCCAAGAATAGCTGTAAGCCCTGCCTCCTTAAATTTCTCCTGATATGCCCACTGCCATGAATAATCAAAATATGCCGTAAATCCAAGCTCCTTGCAGCGCTTTTCGTAGATTGCTCTCCACTTTGGATCCTCAGTATCCTCACACTCATAGTTGGCAGTATCGATGTAGTCAACTCCACACGCAAGACATGCATCCATGATTGTAAGATCCTGATACGGAAGCGCAACATTTAAAACCGCATCCGGCTTGTATGCGCTAATCAGCTCTTTTAATTCCTCCACATTGTCGGCATCAACCTTTGCAGTCTCAATTTTTGTGCTTGTCTTTCCCTCAAGCTTTGCCTTTAAATCGTCACATTTTGACTTGGTTCTGCTTGCAATCATAATCTCGGTAAATACCTCGCTGTTCTGGCAGCATTTTCTGATTGCCACCTGCGCAACTCCACCACATCCGATAATAAGTAATCTGCTCATTTTTGTCCCTCCTGATTCGCTTTGGTTATGATATAGTTTTTCTAATTTGTTTTACTTTGTTTCCTCTTCCTCGAGTAAATCCTCCACATATTTCGGAAGCATGAAGGCTCCCCTGTGTAAATGTGTTGTATAATACCAGGTTTTAAGCCCCAGTGCATCCCATCTTTTTGCATCCAGATCATAAAGCGGATGATATTTCTTCGATGCAAACCCAAACAGCCAGTAGCCTGACGGACAGGTTGGAATATGTGCCTGATATACCCTGCTTATAGGAAATGATTTATACACCTTTCTGTGCATTTTCCGGCACTCAAGCTCATCCTCATCATAAAAAGGGCTGCCGTGCTGATAAACCATGATTCCATCATCCTTTAGTGCCTTATAACAGCTTCCGTAAAACTCTTTTGTGAAAAGTCCCTCCGTATGTCCGAGCGGGTCTGTGGAATCGTTGATTATCAGATCATATTCATCATGCTTTTTGCGTAAAAATCGCAGACCATCATCATAAAACATGGAAATTCTTTCATCCTCAAGTCCACATGCTACCTCCGGAAAAAACCGCCTGCATACATCGACAAACATCTTGTCTGTCTCAACCACATCAATATGCTCGACAGACGGATATTTGATGAGCTCCTTTGCCACGCCGCCGTCGCCGCCACCTATTATAAGTATATTTTTGGCATTCGGGTGAACCGCCATCGGCACATGTGTGACCATCTCATCATATATAAACTCATCTGTGTCCGAAAAAACAATCTCGCCATCCAGCGCGACCATTTTGCCAAACTCATATGATTTAAACACATCTATTTTCTGATAATCACTCTGCCCTGAAAAAAGCTGCTCCTGTATCCTTACATCCAGCTTGACATTGACAGTATGATATTGTGAAAACCACATTTGCATAGCTTTTCCTCCTGTTTACTGCTCCAATACCTTAAGATATTCTACCGCAGGATCCTCTGTTCCCTGCATTGAACAGCCCTTTTCCTTTGCGTAGACAATGTATTGCGCAATCTCTTTTGTGATAAGCTCTCCAGGTGCAAGAATCGGGATTCCCGGTGGATAACACATGACAAACTCACCACTTACAGCGCCTACCGCGTCCATAATGCGCACTGATTTCTTCTGCGAATAAAACGCCTCCTGCGGCGATACCGCCACCTTTGGATTTATGTACTCTCCCGACAAAAGTCCGGTCTTGTCCTTGCTGTAAAGGCGCTTGATATCCTCCAGCGCACCTACAAGCCTCTCTATATCCTGTATTCTGTCACCGATTGATATATACGCAAGTATATTACAGATATCTCCAAACTCTATCTGGATATCATACTCATCACGCAGCAGATCATATACCTCTATTCCGGCAAGCCCTATATCGAGCGTATAGATGGACAGCTTTGTCACATCATAATCATATATGCTTGAGCCGTTTACAAGGTCACGCCCATACGCATAATAGCCGCCTATGGAATTAATCTCCTGCCTTGCATACTCCGACATCTGTGCCACCTTGGCAAAGGATTCCTCGCCTCTGAGTGCCAGATTTCTTCTTGATATATCAAGGCTTGACAATAACAGATACGATGCGCTCGTGGTCTGGGTGAGGTTGATAATCTGCCTCACATAATCAGCATTTACATCCCTTCCGGTGAGCAGAATCGAGCTCTGTGTCAGGCTTCCTCCCGATTTGTGCATCGATACCGCAGACATGTCTGCCCCGGCTGCCATTCCTGATATCGGAAGCCCCTTTCCAAAATAAAGATGTGTACCATGTGCCTCATCCGTGAGCACCTTGATTCCCTTCGAATGAGCCAGCGCAACTATCGACTTAAGGTCAGAACAGATTCCGTAATACGTCGGATTGTTTACAAGCACAGCCTTTGCATCCGGATTTTCCTCGATAGCCCTCGCCACCTGGTCAATCTCCATTCCAAGCGAAATACCAAGCTTCGCATTCGTCTGCGGATTGACATAAACCGGTATCGCTCCGCAAAGCACGAGTGCATTGAGAGCGCTTTTATGAACATTTCTCGGCAGTATAATCTTGTCTCCTGCCTTGCAGGTGGACAAAATCATGGCCTGCACCGCAGAGGTGGTTCCTCCTACCATAAGAAAAGCATTTGCCGCTCCAAAGGCATCTGCCGCAAGCTCCTCCGCCTCTCTGATTACCGAAACCGGATGGCACAAATTGTCAAGCGGCTTCATTGAATTGACATCAAGCCCTACACACTTTTCTCCGAGCAGATGCACCAGCTCAGGATTTCCCCTGCCTCTTTTGTGTCCCGGCACGTCAAACGGCACCACTCTCTTCTTCTTAAACTCCTCAAGAGCCTCATAAATCGGCGCTCTTTCCTGTCTTTTGATATCCATTTACTTCTCCTGTATTTAAAAAAGGATGATGCGTGCAAGCATCATCCTTTAGATTCGTCTTAACAACAGTAAAATCGTAACATATACTATGGAGTTATGCAAGAATTTACGTTTTATTTTTGCTAATGATAGTTACGCCATTGCAGGCTCTTTCTTCTTAATAATTGCCTCAACTTCATCAACACCTGTTTCAGCTACATCTGCGATCTGATCCAATGTATAACCCTTTTTATACATATTCAGAATAAACTTTTCGCTTGTCTTTTCAGTAGCTCTTTCAGTAGCTCTTTCTTCAATTCCTGTACTCAGATTACACATAATTCTCACATCCTCTCTAAATTCCTGACTGATTGGAATATTATATTCATGTTCTATAATATCCAATTTTTCCTGTTCTTTCAATTCACTTGAAAGCAAAGCTCCAATCAACCGGTGCATTTCATATTTTTCATCATGTTCCGGAATCTCATTTGTGATTCCTATTAGCACAATGTTTAACAGGTCGAGATTACCTTTCCAGTTACATGGTTTCAGCAGCTCATCTTTTGTCAAATGGATATGGCTTAGGCTGTTATCATCCATGTTCATACATATCCATATGCTGAATACCTGCTTAATGTCA
>UMDP01022097.1_pt1 | contig 11473 bp, 10 predicted proteins | sample 1964521 | NCBI WGS metagenome assembly UMDP01 (sample SAMEA4835997, study PRJEB28245) | human gut metagenome | biome: gut microbiome; material: fecal sample | place: Denmark | collected 2008 | reverse complement strand
ATATCCATGGGCACGAACGAGAAGAAGCCGATATATGGCTGTTTCAAGCCCGTCCACTGGTTCAAGGCCCAGCTGAATTCACGGATCTGCGAGCGAATGTCGGCGCCGAACGCGGCCAATAGCGTGGTTGGAATCCACAGCCAGCCGATTACGAACACCAGCATGAGTTTCCACCAACAGTCGGTGCAGCGGATGAGTTTGCGCCCCGTCCATACGATCACTGCATGCAGGACGCGCCCTGGGCGGCTGTGCGCGGCATCATGCAAGTGTCGCAACATAATGCCAAGCACGGTGGTCGGCGTTCCTGCAATCTCGTTGCATAGTTTTTCATGCCGTCGTGCGCAATATTGCGGAAGTACGCGACGGCCGCGGCCGAATCTGACCAATGCGACAACTATCGAAAACCATATCGCGAAAGCGACCACCAAATACAGCACATTCAGCCAGCCGAAGTCGGAAAGCCCATCGCCGAACCAATACAACGGCCCGATCGCGCAACACCATGCCACCCAAAGGCATGCCAGCACGGCCAGCATCCAGCTGAGGAATGTGCCGATACGCTCGCCACGCTTTCCAGTTTGTTTGACTTCGCTCATAAGCGGCATAATAGCGGCACTCCCCGAATGAACTTCACCTCGTTGACGCTTTCCGTTCAGCGATTCGCCAGTTGGGCGGCTACACTTGACGTTTATGAACTCCGATCAGGCAGACATTCTCGACCTTCTGGCAGGGCACACCGACGATTCAACCATCGAACGGCTCGCTTTCGAATGCCTGATGACTTCTCTTACGGATGATCGCGTCGCCTCGTTGATGAATGTGCTTGGTTGGCGTGGGGATTTCGATTGTTTCGCGATTGGCGGCACACCGGAAACGAGTCCCGCTTCGGCTTCGCTCGTTGCGCGTAAGGCGGTGCGCGATCTGGGCGGAGAACATGTGATTGTTGGCACATACGGCAGTTTTCTGCTGGCGCTTGTCTGTCAGAGTGGCGCCGCCACTGCCGAAGTGACCTGCACGTCGATTATGCCCGCTTTCAAAGATGACGAATCGGTGTATTTGAGTCCGGTGCGTTCCGGTGTCGCCGGCGCTTCGCACGTGTTGCGTGAAACCCTGTTTTCCTTGCAGGCTGCTCCCGCTTTGGCGTCGCCGTCCCGCCCGTTGCGTGCCGATGAGTTGCTGCCGGAACGGGCGCTGTTGGGCGATGATTACGCTCGTGAAGAGTTGTATCAGAACGTGTATCAGGTGCTTCATGGCGAGAATCCCGACGATCCGACGTTTGTGACGGTTTCCACGTTTTTGCGCAACGGCAGTTCGTTGGAAAACACGGCGAAGGAATTGAATGTGCATCCGAATACGGTGCGTTATCGCTTGAAGCGTGCCGCGGAAACGACCGGTTGGGATGCGACCGACCCGCGTGACGCATACGTTTTGACGACGGCGCTTGCGATTGGCCGTATGCGCGATCGTTGAAATCACTTTTCTGTTTTTAATATCTATCTGATATCTGGTTTCATTGAAATTCTTTGATATTCAGACAATTGCAAGATCATTATGTATTAAATGAGACCGATAATCGCAAGATACATACGAAAAGACCCGCATCTCGCGTTGGGGCAGGATGCGGGTCTTTTGCAAGCTATATAGAAGCTATCTGCAAGCTATATTGCTCAGGCGATGACCGTCGGATCAACCGGGACGCCCGGGTTCATCGTGGAGGTGATGGTCGCCTTGGTGACGTAGCGGCCCTTCACGGTGGACGGCTTCAGACGCTTGATTTCGTCGGCAACAGCCTTGAAGTTCTCGTCGAGAGCCTGCTCGGTGAAGGAGAGCTTGCCGATGAGGAAGCTCAGGTTGCCGTTCTTGTCAACACGGAAGTCGACCTTGCCGCCCTTGATGTCCTTGATGGCCTTGGTGACATCCATGGTCACGGTGCCGGTCTTCGGGTTCGGCATGAGGCCACGCGGACCGAGCACGCGGCCGAGGCGGCCGACCTTGCCCATCATGTCCGGGGTAGCCACCACGGAATCGAAGTCCAGGAAGCCGTCGGCAACCTTCTGCACGAGATCGTCGTCACCGACGATGTCGGCGCCAGCCTCGAGAGCCTCGGTGGCCTTCGGGCCACGGGCGAACACGAGGACCTTGGCGGTCTTACCGGTGCCGTTCGGCAGGTTGACGGAACCGCGGACCAGCTGGTCGGCCTTACGCGGATCCACGTTCAGGCGCAGCACGGCCTCAACGGTCTGATCGAACTTGTACTCCGGCATGCTCTTGACGAGAGCGATGGCTTCGTTAGCGGTGTAAAGATTGTTGCGATCGATCTTCTCAGAAGCTTCGCGGTACTTCTTGGAACGCTTTACCATTTGTCCCTCTCCTCTCAGTCGGTAACCGTGATACCCATCGAGCGGGCGGTGCCCTCGATGATCTTCATGCCGGCTTCGACGTCGCGTGCGGACAGATCAGCCATCTTGATTTCGGCGATCTCACGGACCTGAGCCTTGGTGACGGAGCCGACCTTGTGGGTCAGCGGGTTTTCGGTACCCTTCTGGATGCCCGCGGCCTTCTTCAGCAGAGCTGCCGCCGGCGGGGTCTTCAGAATGAAGGTGAAGGAACGATCTTCGAAAACGGTGATCTCAACAGGGATGACCTGGCCCATCTTGTCCTGCGTGGCAGCGTTGTACTGCTTGCAGAAGTCCATGATGTTCACGCCATGGGAACCCAGTGCCGGGCCCAGCGGCGGGGCCGGGTTGGCCTTGCCAGCCTGAATCTGGAGCTTGAGAAGCGCCGAGACTTTCTTCTTAGGAGCCATTGTATGGTTCTTCTTTCTGTAGAAGCGGTGGTAGCGGCACCGGAGTAGGTTTCCCGCGTCCGGTTCCTTCCGCAACGTATATTGCTGTGCTGTGCTAGCGGATTCCGTACCCTCATTCAGGCACGCCAAACCCTCCAGACACAAGCTTTCCTATTGTGCCCACTCCCCCAGACAAAAAAAGACCCCGCAATGCGCGGGGTCTTTCAAAGACTTATCAGGACAGTTTTTCTACTTGGTTGAAGCCCAACTCCACTGGCGTGTCGCGACCGAAGATGGACACGAGCACCGTGAGCTTCTGGGTGGTGGGCTCAACGTCGGAGACGACAGCTGCCATGGTGGTGAACGGACCGTCGGTGACGGTGACCTGATCGCCAACGGCGTAGGAGACTTCAAGGACGCGCTTCTTGTTGGCGGCCGGCTTGTCACCAGCCTTCTTGAGCGCTTCGGAAGCGATCATCGGAGCCATCATGGAGACGACTTCCTTGCGGCTCAGCGGCGCCGGTTCCTTGGTCGGACCGACGAAGCCGGTGACGCCTTCGGTTTCACGCACAATACGACGGGCGTTCTCATCCGGAAGCATGCGAATCAGCACATAGCCGGGAACACGCACGCGGGTGATGACCTTCTTGCCCTTTTCGGTGTGCTTTTCGACTTCTTCCATCGGAACTTCAATCTGGAAGATCTTATCTTCCATGCCGAAGCTTGCCACACGGGATTCAACGTTGGTCTTCACACGCTTCTCATAGCCGGAGTAGGTGTGCAGCACGTACCACTTGCCTTCGAGGGTGCGCAGGCTGTTGGAGAAGTCTTCGACGGCCTTGGCGCCAGCATCCAGCTCTTCGCCGCCCTCGTCCTCCGCGGACTCTTCGGAAGCAGCTTCAGCAGTCGGCTCGGCCTCAGCGACTTCCGGAACGCTTTCACCCTCGGCCTGCAGCTCCTCAACGGCAGCTACGGCCTCGAGATCAGCTTCTGGAGCTTCGTCGAGGTTGTCGGAAAACACTTCGTCAGTCATGCAGTTTCACCTTCAAGTCGTTGATCAGCCGAAGATCCACAGGGTCAGCTTACCCAGACCGAAGTCCATGCCGGTGACCAGTGCCATCAGGAGCAGCACGAAGATGAACACGGCGAGTGCCCAGAAGAACAGCTCTTTGCTGGTCGGGGTCACGACCTTGCGGAGTTCGTCGATAATCTGTTTGATGAACAAGCCAAGACGCATGAAGATGTTCGGCTTAACGGCCTTTTCGCTATTTTTTGCCTTCGCCATAATAATCCTCCGCTGAGCTTGTTGTAAGAAGCTTGGCAGGGAAGGCGGGACTCGAACCCACAACCTACGGTTTTGGAGACCGTTGCGCTACCAATTGCGCCACTTCCCTAGGTGTACTCTGCCGTTTCTACTTGCTGGCGAGGATTTTGTGCGAAAAACCACGCAAGAAGCAAGCGGCAAAACCGCCAAGTCGAAATAATAGCGGGTATTTGCGACTTAGTCCAACCGGTTTTTCAAGAAATGTCCCAAAACCGCTATTTTTCAACGAAAAAAAGATTCGCACCCGGCATGTCACCGCGGTGCGAATCGTGTGAAAAGTCTCAGTCAGGCCAGTATCAGTCCTCGACCCACTGCTTCATACGCTTCATGCCCTCAACGAGGTCGTCGTCGGCAAGCGCGTACGAGAATCGCAAGTAGCCGGGAGCGCCGAACGCTTCGCCTGGAACGGCCGCCACATGACCTTCGTCAAGCAGTGCCGCAGCCAGTTCGGACGTGCTCGCATAAGCGGTTTTGCTGGTGCCGAGCGGCTTGTTCAGCAGTGCGCTCACGTCGGCGAACGCATAGAATGCGCCGGTCGGCGTCGGGCAGTTCACACCTTCGATATCGTTCAACGCGGCGACGATGGTCTGACGGCGCCTGTCGAACGCCTCACGCATCTCGTACACGGCGTCAAGAGATCCGGACACGGCTGCGATCGCGGCACGCTGGGAGATATTGTTCACGTTCGACGTCATATGCCCCTGCAGCTTGGATGCGGCCTTCGCCACGTCGAGCGGAGCGATCATCCAGCCGACACGCCAGCCGGGCATAGCGTAGGTTTTGGCCACGCCGTTGAGCACCAGCAGCTGATCACGCACTTCAGGCACTGCAGCGCCGATATACGTGGTTTTTGCACCATCGTAGTTCAGATGCTCGTAGATTTCGTCGGAGATCACCCACACATGGTGTTCCACAGCCCATTCGCCGATCACCTTGACGGTTTCCGGATTCCACACGGCACCCGTCGGATTGTTCGGCGTATTCACGATGATGGCCTTCGTACGTTCGGTACGTGCCGCTTCCAGGTCTTCCAAGCTTGGCTCGAAATTGCGGTCAGCTCCCGCGAACACTTCGACAGGCACGCCTCCAGCCAGTTTCACGGCTTCCGGATAGCTCGTCCAATACGGCGTCGGAATGATGACTTCGTCGCCGTCATTGAGCAGGATTTGAAAGGATTCGTATACGGCCTGCTTGCCGCCATTGGTCACGATCACCTGATTCGGATCGACTCCATACCCCGAGTCGCGCAACGTTTTGTCTGCGATCGCCTTGCGCAATTCCGGCAAACCTGCCGTCGGAGTGTAACGATAGTTCTTCGGATCCTGCACCGCTTCGGCCGCAGCCGCGACGATCGCAGCCGGAGTCGGAAAGTTCGGTTCGCCCGCACCAAATCCAATGACGTCGATTCCTTCAGCTTTCATCGCTTTCGCTTTGGAATCAACGGCCAGAGTAGCGCTCGGAGCCACGCGGTTAATACGTTCGGAAAGAGTCTGCCAGTCAGCCATAGTCATGTTTGCCATGCTATCCCTCCCGCCCGAAAAACAACAGCCTTTTAGCACATTTTGGAATTCCTTTTCCCTGCTGACCGGTAGGGGCGGCATATTGCTATTTACAGGGCACCGAACAAAAGAGGGAAAGGGATTAAACCAAGACGAGGTTGTCGCGGTGGACTAGGGGGTGGGCGTATTCTTCGCCGAGGAAACGCTTGAGCTGGGCGGTATTGCGGCCGAGCATTTGCGGGATTTCTTCGGAATCGAATCCTACGAGGCCTTTTGCGAGGTGATTGCCCGCTTCATCGTCGATCCACACCGCGTCTCCGGCGGCAAAATCGCCCCGCACTTCGAGTACGCCGGCGGCAAGCAGGCTGGCGGCCCCTCCGCGTACCGCATTGGAAGCGCCGGCATCGGCCACGAGCGTGCCTTGCGGGTGTGCTGCGAACCCGATCCATAGGCGGCGTGATGATCCACGGTCGTTGATGGGGGCGAATGCGGTGCCGACTGGGTCGCCCATCATGGCCGGGCCTGCGTTTGCCGCGCAGGTGAGCACTGCGGGAATGCCGGAGACCGCCGCAACACGCGCCGCTTCCATTTTGGTGACCATGCCGCCGGTACCCACGTTTGATCCGGCGCCGCCGACCTGCACTTTGGCGAGCGCGTCCTCCACGTTCGGCACGTAGCTGATGCGTCGCGATCCGGGTTCGCTTGGGGGTGCCGTGTAGAGCGCGTCCACGTCGGTGAGGAGCACCAAAGCGTCGGCGACTACGATGTTGGCGATCAATGCGGAGAGTCGGTCGTTGTCTCCGAAACGGATTTCGTTGGACGCGAGGGAATCGTTTTCGTTGATGATCGGCACCGCGCCGAGGTCGAGCAGCCGGTCGAGGGTGCGTCGCACGTTGCGGTATTGCTGTGGTGCGATGGTGTCGGACACGGTGATGAGGATTTGCCCGACGCGCAGTCCGTATTGTGAGAAAGCGTTCTCGTACTGGGCCATGAGCAGGCCTTGTCCGACGGCCGCGCACGCCTGCTGGTCAGCCACGTCGGTTGGGCGTGAGTCGAAGCCGAGGGAGCCGAATCCGGCTGCGATGGCGCCGGAGGAGACGAGCACCACGCGCCCGCCCATGAGTCGCACGCGTGCGAGGGCCGCCACGAGCGCGTTGAGTCGTTCCGGATCGAGGTGGCCACTTGGTTTGGTCAACGAGCTGGATCCCACTTTCACCACGATGGTTTGCGCTTCGGCGATGGCGCGGCGCACTTGGGCTTGCGATGGCGTGTTCATGGTTCCTCCAGGCGTTCGAATGGCCGAAAAGAAAACCCGCCGACATGCCAATCGGCACATCAGCGGGCGTTTTGCTGCTTCTATTGTTCCACGTTTTCGGAATCGGTGGTTTCACCGCGTCCGAAGAGGCTGGTTTCGTCATGGCGGTCGTCGTCCACGGAAGGATCGGCCCAGTGTCCGGCCTTGCGTTCGGCCATCATGGCTTCACGCACGGCTTGGCGCGCATCCATCATTTCGTGGTACTGGCGACGGCGTTCCGCGTTGGTGCGGCGCTGCGAACGGCCGTCCTGTTCCTGCAGTCGCAGGTCGACGCCTCGTGCGCCAAGCTGGGCGCCGTCGAGCATTTCCGCGCCCGCAGCAATGGTCGGATCCCAATCGAATTCCACGGCTCGCGCGCCCTTGCCGATGCGTACTTCGTCGCCAGGCTTGGCTCCCTTGTTGCGCAGCTCGTCTTCGACACCGAGTTTGGCGAGGCGGTCGGCCAGGTAGCCGACTGCTTCGTCGTTGTCGAAGTTGGTTTGCATGACCCAACGTTCCGGCTTGGTGCCGAGCACTTCGTACCAGACGTCGCCGTTGCCGGCTTCCTTGCGTTCCACGGTGAAGTCAAGCGCGGTGCCGCCTTCGTCGTTGCGGCGACGGCGGTTGCGCGGCTCTTCGAGCGGCTTGATGACCACGCGCGCTTCTTCTTCGGCCTGTTCGCGTTCGGCGACTTCCTTGCGCATGTCGGCGACCATGGCCGCCAACGCCCAGTTGAGTTCCTTCAAACCTTCGTGGGATGCGGTGGAGATGACATACACATTGAGACCGAGTTTTTCGAATTCCGGTTTGACGAATTCGGCCAATTCCTTGGCTTCCGGCATATCGACCTTGTTGAGGATGATGATTCGGGGGCGTTCGGGGATTGGGATTGCGCCCAACGGCAGTTCCAGCTTGTCGGCATATTCGGCAAGCTCATGTTCGAGCGCCTTGTAGTCGCTCATCGGATCACGGTCAGGTTCCAGCGTGGCACAGTCGATGACGTGGGCGATGATTTCGGTGCGTTCGATGTGGCGCAGGAATTCAAGGCCGAGGCCCTTGCCTTGGGATGCGCCCGGAATCAGGCCCGGCACGTCGGCGATGGTGTACCGCATGTCTCCGGCCATAACCACGCCGAGGTTCGGCACGAGCGTGGTGAACGGATAGTCGGCGATTTTCGGCTTGGCGGAGCTCATGGCTGCGATCAGGCTGGATTTGCCTGCGGAGGGGAAGCCCACCAAGGCCACGTCGGCGATGGATTTGAGTTCGAGAATGACGTCACGTTCCTCGCCTGGTTCGCCAAGCAACGCGAATCCCGGAGCGCGACGGGTGCGGTTGGCCAATGCGGCGTTGCCAAGACCGCCGTTGCCGCCGGCCGCCACCACGAAATTGTCTCCGGCATGGCGAAGATCGGCGAGCTGCTCGCCCGGATGCTTAGGCTTGCCTTGCGGCCCTTTGGCTTCGAAAATCACGGTGCCCACAGGAACGGGCAGGATCAGATCGGCACCTTTCGAACCGTCTTTGGTGTCTCCCAAGCCCATGGTGCCGCTTCCAGCCTCGCGGTGGGGCATGAAACGGTAATCCAACAGGCTGTTGGCGTTCTGGTCGGCCATGAAGATCACGGAACCGCCATCACCGCCGTTGCCACCGTTCGGTCCCGCCAACGGCTTGTATTTTTCCCTACGGATGCCGGCGGAACCGTTGCCGCCGTCGCCGCCCTTCACATGGACGGTCACGCGATCGACGAAATCACTCATGTATCTACCTTAATCGTTTGTTCGAAACGGTCCGATTATTGTCCGTTTGATATGTCTTATGCAACTGTATGCAACGTTACGTGACATTTGGGACGGGCTGAAGGAAACCAATCCTCAGCAATCATCAAAATAAAGAAAAGCCGCGTCCATAACGGGCGCGGCTTTATCTTGTAAGCGTTAATTGCGCGTATTTCAGGCGGCAATCACGTCGACGACCTTGCGGTCACGACGCATGCCGAACTTCACGCTGCCGTCCTTGAGGGCGAACAGGGTGTGGTCCTTGCCCATGCCGACGTTCTCACCCGGGTGGAACTTGGTGCCACGCTGACGAACGATGATGTTGCCGGCCACGACGGCTTCGCCGCCGAACTTCTTCACACCGAGGTATTGCGCGTTTGAATCGCGACCGTTGCGCGAGCTGGACGCGCCCTTCTTATGTGCCATGTCTGTTCCTTTCGGTCCTTGACTCTAACCCTGCGCCAATCAGGCGATAGCCGTGATCTTGACAGCGGTCAGCTGCTGGCGATGGCCCTTGCGACGAGCAACGCCGGTCTTGTTCTTATACTTCATGATGCTGATCTTCGGACCCTTGGCTTCATCGTTGACAACCTCAGCCTTGACGCTGACGTTGGCGAGATCCTTGGCACCGAGGACAACCTTGGAGCCGTCCACAACGAGAGCAACCGGGAATTCCACGGTTTCGCCCTTCTTAGCCTCGAGACGGTTGACGTAGATGACGTCACCGACCTCAACCTTTTCCTGATGGCCGCCGGCCTTCACAATCGCGTACATATCCGTTCCTTTATTAACTTGGAAAGCTTACTGCCCGGCACGTTCGAGCCTCGCGGCCAGACACCAGCAATCTAATTTACACATACCCGCGTACAACCGCAAGTCTGTTTCCGGCGTGTCAGGTTGACAGACCGGAATAATCATTTATTCTTCTATGCTTCCTCGCCCAGTTCCGCATTGTTGGCGGCCACGGCAGCCGCCGCGATCTGCGCGAGTTTGGCCTTCACGTCCGGCGAGGAGCCTTTCGGCACCTGCACGTCCGTGCCGTGACCATGCTTGTTGGTTTTGACGAACGGGTCGCCGCCCTTGAGGGCGTACGGATCGTCATAATCCGCGGACACGGTCGGCTCGTCGTGAAGAATGAATCCGCGGCCTTTGCAGGTCGGGCATTCCTCGGAAAAGGCTTCCACCAGTCCCTGTCCGATGCGCTTGCGCGTCATCTGCACCAGGCCAAGCGAGGTGACTTCGGCCACCTGATGCTTGGTACGGTCGCGGGCCAGGCATTCCACCAGTCTGCGCAGCACCAGATCACGGTTGGCTGGCATGACCATGTCGACGAAGTCGATCATCACCATGCCGCCGATGTCACGCAGGCGCAGCTGACGTGCGATCTCTTCGGAAGCTTCGAGGTTGCAGCGGGTCACCGTCTCCTCAAGACTCTTGCCGCGGCCGATGAAACGGCCGGTATTCACGTCGATGGTGGTCATGGCTTCGGTGCGGTCGATCACGATCGAGCCGCCCGACGGCAGGTAGACCTGACGTTCCATGCCCTTGCGCAGCTGGGAGTCGATCTGCCACTTGTCGAACACGTCTTTGCCTTCATGTTCGGCCGGATCCCACTTTTCGAGCTTGTCTTTCAAGTCGGGAGCCATGGTGTCGAGGTATTCCTCGATACGGCCGTACACGCGGTCACCTTCAACGATCATCTTGGAGAAGTCGTCGTTGAAGATGTCTCGCACCACGCGGATCGCCACGTCCGGCTCGCCTTGCAGCAGCTTCGGACGCTTGCCGTGCAGGAATTCGTCTCGCTTGGAGGTGATGCGTTCCCACTGGCGCACCAGGCTTTCAAGATCCTTGGTGATCGCCTCTTCGGAGGCGCCTTCCGCTGCGGTACGAATGATCACGCCCATGTCTTTCGGCGCGACCTTCGACACGATGTTCTTCAGGCGGGAACGTTCACGCTCGCTGAGCTTGCGGCTCACGCCCGTCATGCCACCGGATGGCACGAGCACCAGGAAACGGCCCGCAAGGGTGACCTGCGAGGTCAGTCGCGCACCCTTATGTCCGATCGGATCCTTGGTGACCTGCACGAGCACCGGGTCCCCCGACTTGAACGCGAGTTCGATGCGGCGAGGCTGGCCTTCCAACCGTGCGGAATCCCAGTTCACCTCACCCGCATAGAGCACGCCGTTACGCGCCTGACCAATGTCGACGAACGCGGCTTCCATGCTCGGCAGCACGTTCTGCACACGGCCCAGATAGATGTTGCCCACAGTGGCGACTTCCTGAATGTCGGACACGTAATGTTCGACGAGCACATTGTCTTCGATCACGGAAATCTGCGTGTGGCGTTCGCGTTCGCGCACCACCATCAGGCGGTCGACATGCTCGCGGCGAGCCAGGAAGTCCTGCTCCATGAGCTGGCTTTGACGGCTGCGCTCACGGCGATTGTCACGGCGACGCTGCTTCTTGGCCTCAAGTCGGGTGGAACCTTCGACGTCGGTGATCTCGTCGATGTACTGCTGCTTGCGGGAACGACGCACGAGCGGCTCTTCCGTCTCATCCGTCTTCGCACCGCCACGACGGCGACGACGGCGACGGGTCACCGTGCCTTCATCCTCGTCATCGTCCTCACGGCGACGACGGGACTCGCCTTCATCGCTATCCCGCTGCTGTTCGTCGGCTTCCTCACGATTGCCGCGGCTGCGACGGCGACGACGGGTGCGCGTCGGCTGCTCGTCATCATCATCGTCATGACGATTGCGGGTTTCGTCATCAATCGGCGCATACGTAATATCGTCGAGG
>UMDP01038807.1_pt1 | contig 11520 bp, 10 predicted proteins | sample 1964521 | NCBI WGS metagenome assembly UMDP01 (sample SAMEA4835997, study PRJEB28245) | human gut metagenome | biome: gut microbiome; material: fecal sample | place: Denmark | collected 2008 | reverse complement strand
GGATTCTTTGCGGTTTTACAGGTTTTCACATAATCTATTTGAAATAGCACAATAGGTTAAATTAGCAAAAAAAAAGCACCGGTTTCGGTGCTTTTTCTGATCATGGTAAAACTTCCAGTATTTGTCCAACGCGGGAGTTTTCAAAGATCCCGTCAGAGATTTGCCCGTTCAGCTCCGCGGTACAAAGCTTTGCTGTGTCTCGTGTAATGCGGACAATAGAATAGTCATGTGTTCCCGTCTTGTCGAAATTGTCTACCTCGATGATACGGGTTCCGTTCTGCTCATTAGAGAAATCATACTGATAGGACGGAAAAAATGATTCTCTCTGTCGATGTCCTTCTGTCCCATATACCTTCCATGTTCTTGTAACCATAATAGTTTCCTCCTTTGTATCAGATCTGTGTATTCTCGACCAGGTTTCTGTGATAGGCTCTTATCTCTGAGATGTCTTTTTTCTCAAATCCTTCTCTGACTATGTACCCGTATTTTGGATGCAGGTCTGCGCAGTTGAGCGAATACAAAACACTACCGCTGACTCCGCGGGCAACATAGCCTTTCCAGTCTCTTTCAGACCGGAATACGATATCCAGCGGTTCTTTTCCCTGAATGATAGCATCGCGGTGCAGGTTTTCTTTTGCTTTTCTTTCTGCTTCCGCGGATTGTCTTAAGTCTTTGAGGTCATACAGGATCTCTCTTGCATCAATTCCTTCAATCTCAATCTTCTCCACGGAGCTGTTAAAATACTTAGCGAAGAAAACGCCGTACTCATCTTGGTATATATCAAGTACATCCATGGGTGCTGAGGCTTCGATTGTAAGTTTGAGACTTGGCCGTTCTTCCGCGGAAATACTTATCATACAGCTTTTTCCGTTGCTGGTAAATGGATAGTTTTTTGTCATATTCTGACTCCTTCTTTCGTACCAGGATTTTCTTTCCCGGATATATCTTATTCCATGAACAGCGGGAACTGTTCGTTTTTCTTCCTTCTCCGCGGTGATGACTGGAATCTGCCACGGAGATTTTTTTGCCCTGCGGATTAGTATATCTTAAACCCCGGGGAGGAGAGTTTGAGAAGGTCTTTTGTGGAATATTTTGCATATATGTCATTTAAAGATGAAAAATATTCAGCTTTGGAAAAAGGCTTCATCTTTAAATCCATGGCTTCTGCGAAAAACTTTTTGGTAAAACTGGTACTCATGGACATATATCTGAGTTTCTTTAATTCCCCGTTACTGCAGTCGAACAGGGAGAGTGTAAGAGACAGTCCTTCGCCTTCATTCGGAAGGGTAAACTTCGTCAGGTTCTGGCTTAAATGCGGAGTATATGAGGCATCCATCCAGTTCAGGGATCCAATACGGAATACACACATCATGATATCCTGCAGGGTGACAAAACGAAACTCAAAAGGGTTCGCTGCTCCAAACTGTGCGACCTCCTTTTCATCAGGTCTGGAAAAATACACTGCCAGAAATGCACCGTCATCTGCGAGATCGAACTGGGTACCTTCTCCTCTGATGGCGGCATCGTAACGTTTTCCTACTTCGTAGCTTATCATATTTCATTCTCCTTTGTTTAAGGCTGCAAGAAGCAGCCATTATTTTGTCGCTGGGACAGAAACTGTTTCATAACCGGCTTCCTGTTCCTTGTATTTTTCTATAATTTCTTCTGCCTTTTTGGTAAAACGGAATTCCCATTTTTCGGCAAATGCCTGGATTTCCTTATAGAATTCCGCGGAGACGACCATCTCCTGTTTATTGTACTCCCAGCTTGCACCGGGAAGGGACCTGGCTGCCTTGTATATTTTTTCATTGTATGGAGTCCACCATATGGCAAGCTGATCCTCAAATCTCTTGATCCATCGGTCGCATTCCGGGATGTAAGTGGTTAATGCTTTTTCCTTCGCAGCCATATCCGGGAATCTTACGGTGAACCCGCCTGTCAGCAGTGCTTTTCCGATTTCGCCTGCTCGATCCGGGAAATCTCCGGTGAGTTCATTGATCTTTCTTTTCCATACGCCGTCCCAGGAGTAACGGTGATCCTTTACAATTTTACGGAAATCGTCATCTTTTGGATAGTACAGTTTGATATAGTTCTCTGTATATTTTATCTCTACAACTCCGGGTTTCGTGCCGCCTTCCGGACGTACGATTAGGGATTCCACTTCCTGTGCCAGTTCTTTTCTTACTTCCTCAGGGATAGATTCCTCTTTTTTGCGTTCCATCATTTCGTCGTAAAATACGGTAAGGATCTCCTTAAGGCTGCGGTGTTCGATCCAGAATTTTGCCTCTGTATGTTCCTGTATCCCGGTATCAACCATATCCGGCAGCTCATCCGGAAGCACATAGACCGTATCCCACGTATCTGGACGTTGAAAACTGAATTTCTCCTTTTGGGATTCCCTGATACGATCAAGCTTATCATTGATCTCCTTATACAGTTCCATCCGGATCGTGTTTGCCCAGGCGGTCTGTTTTTCTGTACCGGTAAGGTCGGGAAATCCGTATTCTTTGGATAATTCCGCGGATTCTACGTTTGATCTTTTAATTTTTTCATCACGCTCTTTCTGCCAGCAGTCCGGGCAGAGGCGGGAGAATGCCCTTTCTTTTTTATATCCCCTGTCCTTTTGCGGGCCGATGATATTGACACGTCCCTCATGCCCACAGGCAAAAGTTCCCTCATACCAAGCCATATCTAACTCCTTTCTGCGTCTTCCTTTACAACGCGTTCCAACAGTTCCAGAACGTAATTTGGCGGATTCCTTTTTCCGCTTTCCCAGTCCTCCAGAGTACGGAGAGGGATGTGATACTGTCTGGAAAATTCGGTCCGGGAAACCTGTAAAAGTAACCTCATTTCTTTAATTGTCATTTCAGCAATTCCTTATAAGAAAAATTTTTATTAATCTAATTATACAACGCAATGCGTGGAAAATCAAGAAGAAAGTAGTGCTTTTCGATGAGTTTTATCTGAGATATAGCAGAAAGCCCCATACGACGTCAGTCGGTTTGGGGTAGTTCAAAGTATTTTTTCATCCTGAAATATTTTTGTCAATTTAATCGTATCAAAAACACGACCGGAGAATAAAGATACCGGTTTCGTGTTCTGAAATAAAACACAGGGGAAAAAATGTTATGAAAAAACAGAAGAAAATAGAAAAGCTGAAGAAAATAATGGCAGAAGCCGCAGCTGCAGCCGTAGCTGAGAAAGTGGCAGAAGAGATTATCGAAGCTGGAATAAATATTTTCCAGCACATCGGTCTTGCTATTTTAAGTCTTTTGGGCGGAACCACTCCGCAGCAGACCAACGAGCCGGCAGCTCCGGTTTGCGAGCAGAGTGTGATGGTTAATCCAGAAATTAACCAGTATATCATTATTTCGCGGTAATCAATGTGGCAGCATCCTTTGGGTGCTGCCTTTTTGTTTTCATACTTTGTAGATTTCTTCATGTTAATGATACAGAGAACACGGTTGGAGAATATATAATTGTTTGTACATTTGACGCAATTTTAAATCTACGTTATTATATACATAGAAAACCAATTCTCTGAATATATATACAGGAGAAGAAAAAAATGAGTACAAAAGAAAAGACAAGGATCCTGATGGAAGCCTGTAAGGGAAAGGAAAGAGATGACCAGTCTGCCAAAAGTTTTTTTCATAGAAAGGATTTTCTGGCAAACGTTTTGAAAGGAACGGTTTCTGAATACGCAGACCTTACTATAAGGGAAATTATGGACTGCATTGAGGGAGATACAATCCAGACAGGTACTGCTCTGGTTTCTGAGGATGCTGCGGATACTATCCGCGGAGAGAATACTCAACTCACTACAATAGGTGAGGCTCCGGTAACTTATGACATTTTGTTTCGTTCGTTGATACCTCAATTCAAAGAGACTATCAAGGTAAATCTCCATATTGACTTGGAAATTCAGCAGGAATACAGCGTATCCTATCCTTTGGAACGCAGAGCTGTCTATTATGCGGCGCGAAAGATTTCCGCTCAGCTTCCAAAGGTTGGTAAAAATGGAGTCGGATATAAGTATCTGGAAAAAGTTTACAGCATTTGGATATGCTTGGATGACATTCCACAGTATCTCCAAAACACAATTTCTTATTACAAAATGTCTAATTATAAAACAGAAGGAATCGGACAGGGTAAGAATAGCAAGCGTTTTCTTGAAAAAACACAGGAAGCTGCTGATCTGCTGGAAGTTGTTATAATCCGACTTGGAAGAGGTAATAGTGAGAGAGGCGTAATTGATTTTCTTACAGGAGTTTTTTCTGGAAATCAGGAAATCGTATTTTCCTATTTGCCAGATGACATAACAAAAGAAGAACGCGAGGAGGTTGGAAATATGTTAAGTCTTGTAGATTATGCGGAAAAGCGTGGAGAAAAAAGCGGAGAGAAACGCGGAGAGAAACGCGGTAAAAGAATTGGCGAAAAGCGTGGACAGAAAATTGCCGAATCCCGCATGCAGGAATTGTTACAGAAGCTTATCGCGGACAACAGAACTGAGGATTTGGTAAAAATATCCAAGGATAAAGAACACTTGAAAAAAATGTACAAAGAATATGGGATTGGAGAAGACGAGTAACGTCTTTGGTTCCATCAAGAAGCAGGCGTTTTGCCTGCTTTTTTGATACAAGTTATAATAATTTAACGACATTATAATTGTCGGCTCAAATACCTGCCAGTGTCAGTTAATTCATATAATTGGCATTCGCCTTCTCCAGAAGAGGCTATGAGATTAACAGAAACAGCTTTATCTATTATTTTTAAAGCTTTTTTTGATCATTTCTTATCTATTTTCTCCGGATATCATCAGTCTGAATTTCTTGTAATTTGCATCCTTTCCAGTGTCGGGTACGGCAAAACAGACATCCTTAAACCGATAATCTCTTTGCTCTAGCCATCTTTTGAATCCGCAGGCCACAACAGTAGCATCCTGTCCAAACACTCCGCAGCCAAAAGCCCCCAGGATCAATGTATCCACGTGGTTGTCTTCAGCCACATCTAACACAAAACGGATACGCTCCAGCAGTGCGGTTAAATTTTCATCTGCCGATACGCTGCCGTATTTGGATGCCGCGGAGTAGTTTGGTGCCGCACAGGTAAGGACGTCAGCTTTTAATTGCCGCGGAGGAGTAAGAGTATCTCCGTTGTCAAAGAAGATAATGTCCTTGCTGTAAAGCGCCCGGTCTGTGTACAGGGAGTTGTTTTTGTGTCTGCTGTTCCAGGTGTAGAATTCAGGATGGTGTATGAGAATATTGTACAACGTAGACGCATGGCACAGGCATTCTTCCTGGGCAGAAGAACCTTCCAAAAATCCGCCTCCTGGGTTTTGGTAGCTTGCAAAGTTAAGTACAGCAGTTTTCCTCTGTTGGTGCAAGAATAAGGCAGAGACAGTATCCAACGGTTCCACTGTAATATTAGGAACTGTTGAGCCAGGTCTCTTTTTTTCAGTATGAGGAACGGGGAGTCCATTTCCGCCATAGGTCTTTGTTTCTTTAACGCTCTGCCTTATTTCGTCCTTCATTAGAATATCCATTTTTCGAAAATGCTCCAGAGCTTCCGATTTTCTTTTTTCTTTCTTTTGATAATAGTTGTAGTAACTCAAAAAAAGTCCCTCCTCTTTAACGATTATGATACCAAAAAAATGCTTAAAATTAACTCTTATAGTTCTGACTGTGTGGTGTAATTAAGCATTTTTCATTTTTTTAAAATTTCTTCATATTGTTTTTGGAAGCGACCTGCGAAATTGCACAAATGATTCGCTAATCATTATTTCGAGCGTTTGAGACTTGAGAGCTGTGCGTTTTCGTAGGGGAGTCAAACGGAGATATTCAAACTTATGCTGGCTGTTCTGCTTGAGAGCTGTGCGTTTTTGCAGAGAAGTCAAACCTGGTGCTTTGACCGGACATTCTCTTGAGTGCTGTGCGTTTGCGTAGAATTGTTAAGATTGCCTGCTCTTTGTCTTCGGGCTTTCCGGGTTTGAGAGCTGTGCGTTTCTTAAGAAAGGCTAAACTTATCAGCAGTTAGAAAAAGTACGAATTTTTGTAAGGATGTTACCGTCATTCAGGCTACTCAACAAAAAAAAGACAGGTGAAAAGCCTGTCTGTTTTTGCCTGATTTTAAATCATTTTATCCATAAAAAGCATAGTGATTAAGCGCAACTCAAAATTTGCAAAACAAAAGACTTCTTTCGAAGTCTTAAGTTGCACACACTGTGCGGCTGGACGAACCAGCGGATTGAGATTACCTTTATTTGAACTCGCTGTGCGTTTGCGTATCTTTTATATTCTTATACTACTACAGGAAAGGGAGCTTGTCAATGAAAAAAAAGGCTGAAAAGATTTATCTTGGACTCAATGTTGGAACAAATTCGATTGGATATGCTGTGACGGATGAGCAGTATCGTCTTTTGAAATTCAATGGAAACGATGCGTGGGGAAGCATTGTTTTTGACGCTGCGTCTTCAAACGAAGACAGAAGAAACCACCGTCTGGTACGAAGGAACCTGGATAGAAGACAGCAAAGGATAGTTTGGCTGCAGGAGATTTTTGCTAAAGAAATTTCAAAAGTGGATGACCGTTTTTTTATCCGGCTGTCTGAAAGCTTTCGATGGAGAGAGGATGTCCAGGACCGATATGTTTTTTTTAATGATAAAGAATATACGGATGTTCAATATATGAAGGAATATCCAACAATCCACCATTTGATCTGTGAGCTGATGGATAATAAAACTCCTCATGATGTGCGTCTGGTATATCTGGCCTGCGCATGGCTGATAACACACAGAGGACATTTCCTTAATAATCTTAATGTGGAAAAACTGGATGAAATCATGGATTTCAGCTCTGTGTATCAAAACTTTATAAATTATTTTACTGAAAATGGATACAAAAGACCATGGGGTGAAATAGATGTAAGTGCTTTGTCAGAGGTTTTGAAACAAAAAACAGGTATAACGGTAAAAAATAAAGAATTACAAAATATTCTTCTGGAAGGAAAGAAGCCGGAAAAATCCGGAACTGAAGAGTTTCCGTTTAGTCAGGACAGTATCATACGACTTCTGGCAGGCGGGCAGTGTAAATTAAAGGACGTTTTTTGCAAAGAAGAATATCTGGATTTCGGATCAGTATCGTTGGGGATGGACGAGGAGAAGTTTGATGAAATTTTAGGTAGTATCGGAGAGGATTATGACCTGCTCATAGCATTACGTGGACTATATGACTGGAGTGTGCTGGCAGATCTATTAAACGGTCATTCTGAAACGATCTCCATGGCAAAAGTACAGATGTATGAGCAACATGGGAGAGATTTGAAGGTCTTGAAGTATTTTGTCCATAAATATATACCTGATAAATATAATGAAGTATTCAGAAAGGCGAAAGCGGATAATTATGTAGCTTACACAGGTCACATGGATAAAGATACTGCAAGTCAGATCAAAAAGAAAGCAAAAGCAGAGGAGTTTTCAAAATATGTCTTGAAGTTTATGAGTCCAATAAAGCCGGAGAAAATAGATTTACAGTCATATGAGGATATGTGTGAACGTCTGAAGCTGAATATCTTTTTGCCTAAACAAAAGAATACTGACAATCGTGTAATACCACATCAATTATATGAATATGAACTAATTCAGATCCTGAAAAATGCATCTGTGTATTTACCGTTCCTTAATGATACAAACAATGGGATCAGTGAAGCAGATAAGGTGTTATCAGTCTTCAGATATAAGATTCCATATTATGTAGGGCCATTGAACGAGAAATCTTCTTTTGCATGGATTTCGCGTAAACAGGGAAAAATTACCCCGTGGAATTTCAAAGACATGGTAGATGAGGATGCCAGTGAGAATGCATTTATCAGAAGGATGACAAATAAATGCACTTATCTGCCGACGGAAGATGTACTTCCAAAAGATTCTTTGTGCTATCAGAAATTCATGGTGCTGAATGAGATAAATAATCTCCAGATTGATGGACTCAAGATTCCCGTTAAGGCAAAGCAGGGGATATATCATGAATTATTTGAAAAGAACAAAAAAGTGAAGAGGAAAGATATTGAAGAATACCTGATAAGAAACAATTACCTTGACAAAGACTCAACCAAACTGATAAGCGGAATTGATGAACAGATACATTCCGGACTGTCTTCTTACTGTGCTTTTTTTAATCTTTTAAATAAAAAGATTCTGTCTGAAGATGACGTGGAAAGAATTATCGAAAGGGCTTCATATGCGGAAGATAAAAGCAGGGTAATAAAATGGCTCAGGAAAGAATACCCAGGCCTTTCAGAAGATGACATCCGTTATATTACCAGGATAAAGATCAGGGATTTTGGAAGGTTGTCTAAGACTTTCCTGACAGGATTAAAAGGATGTGACGTATCGAAAGGCTTTGATGGACAGGATGTAGAAATGATCTCCATCCTTCAGACAATGTGGGAAACCAATGATAATCTGATGGAGATACTTTCCGATAAATATACATTTCTGGAAGCTGTGGAGGCATTTACACAGGAATATTACACTGGGAAAAAGAAAAGCTTAAAAGAACGTCTTGATGAAATGAGTGTTTCCAATTCAGTGCGGCGTCCGGTTTACAGAACTCTTGCTGTTGTAAAAGATATTGAAAAGGCATTTGGGAAGCCGGACAAGATTTTTGTGGAAATGACGCGTGGCGGACAGGCTGATCAGAAAGGAAAGAGAATAAAGAGTAGAAAGCAGCAGATCCTTGATCTTTACGATAAGTGCAAGGATGATGTTCATGATCTGATCCGGCAGTTGGAGGCTATGGGAGAGTATGCGGACAGCCGTCTGCAGAGTGATCGGTTGTATTTATATTTTATGCAGTTTGGAAAATGCGCATACAGTGGAGCGCATATAGGGTTTGAACAACTGATGGCTGGTTCTGTTGAATATGATATTGACCATATCTATCCGCAGTCCTACGTAAAAGACGACAGTCTGAACAACAAGGTGCTGGTTCTGTCAGATCTCAATGGTACGAAAGATAACATATATCCTGTTTCTCCGGAAATCCGCGGAAAAATGCAGGGGCTTTGGAGCTGGTGGAACCATGTGGGGGCAATCAGCGACGAGAAATACAATCGCTTGATACGCTCTGCTCCGTTTACGGATGAAGAAAAAATGGGCTTTATTAACCGGCAGCTTACAGAAACGTCTCAATCCACAAAGTTTATTGCAGATCTGTTAAAAGAAAGGTTTCCAGATGCGGAGGTTGTATATGTAAAAGCAGGTCTTGTTTCTGATTTCCGGCATGAATTTGACCTGCCGAAATCCAGAAGCTACAATGATCTCCATAATGCCGCGGATGCGTTTTTGAGTGTGGTTGCAGGAAATGTTTATGATATGCGGTTTTCAAAAAAGTGGTTCAGGATTGATGAAAAATATAGCGTTAAGGTAAAAACAATCTTTACCCATGAGGTCAAATGCCGCGGAGACATTATTTGGGATGGAATGCCTATGCTCGAAAAGGTAGAAGATACTGCAAGGAAGAATACGGCGCATTTTGTGAAATATGCTGCGTTTAAAACAGGGGGATTGTTTGACCAGAATCCAGTTAAGAAAGGAACCGGCTTGATTCCTTTAAAGGCGGGATTGCCTACTGAAAAATATGGTGGGTATAATAAAGCTGGTGTAATGTTTTTGATACCAGTCAGATACAATATCGGAAAAAAAAGCGAGATCTTGATACTGCCTGTGGAATTGATGCATGGGAAACATTTTTTAGAAGATAAAGTGTTTGCCAGAAATTACACCTTCACAAGATTGGAAAATATCCTTGGGAAGAAGGTAGGAGAGGTTTCTTTTCCCATGGGTATGCGTCCGTGGAAGATTAATACCATGTTGTCATTTGATGGATTCAGGGTATGTCTTACAGGAACCGGTGGAAGGGGTAAATGTCTGGTGGCTCAGCCGGTAATGCAGTTTTCCGCTGATGAGCACTGGAGATTTTATATAAAAAGACTTGAGAGATTTGTCGAAAAAATCGGGATCAATCCCGATCTGCTGTATGATAAAGATCATGACAAGGTATCTAAGGACGAAAACCTGAAACTGTATGAGCTATACGTTGATAAACTGCAGAATACAATTTACAAAAAAAGGGTCAATTCGCCGGTACAGACTCTATTGAAAGGGAAGGAAGAATTCAAAAAATTGAGTATCGAAGAGCAGTGTCAGGTTTTACTGAACATTCAATCTGTGTTTGGACGAATGACTGGAGGTTGCGATCTGACATTGATCGGTGGATCAGCGCATAGTGCAGCAACTGGCAGTTTAAGCACTACGATCTCGAATTGGAAAAAGAAATATTCCACTGTCAGGATCATTGATCAGTCACCATCTGGAATGTGGGAAAAAAGTTCGGAGAATCTGTTGGATCTCCTCTAAAAAAAACGCGGTTAGTCTTACGGTTTCCAATCGTGAGATGCAGCCGCATTATTTTTTGCCTAAAAAAATCATTTTTTTTATTTTTCTTCATATTTAACTTGATTGTTTCTATGAACAGCACAAATGATTCGCTGATCATTATTTCGGACGTTTGAGGTTTGAGAGCTGTGCGTTTTTGTAGGGGAGTCAAGCGGCGTTAGCACGCTCTATTGCAATACGTTTGTTTGAGAGCTGTGCGTTTTTGTAGGGGAGTCAAGCGAGTCAAACTGCTTGATATGTTTCAATTCGGTTTGAGAGCTGTGCGTTTTTGCATGGGCCAAAAAGTGAATTCGAATTCACTTTTTTGGTCCCGGTAAGCAATCTAACAAAAAAATCATTTTAACGATTTCCGCGGCCTGATTAAAAGCAGTAAGCAGCGTAAACAGAAAAGTATTTTGCAATCTAAGAATAGGAGGCGAAGATATGCCAATTAGTTTATCAAAAGGACAGAAGGTAGATTTAACAAAAAAGAATCCGGGACTTAAGAAGATCATGGTAGGTCTTGGATGGGATGTAAACGCTTTTGATTCAGGTGCGGATTTTGACCTGGATGCAGCAGCATTTATGCTTGGGGCCAACGGAAAATGCCCTACGGAGAAAGAATTCATTTTCTATGGAAATCTGAAGCATGCCAGTGAATCTGTCGTTCACATGGGAGATAATCTTACCGGTGAGGGCGATGGCGATGACGAGCAGATCATGATCGATCTGTTAAAGATTCCGGCTAATATTGAGAGAATTGCTTTTACGGTTACCATTTATGATGCAGAAGCAAGACGTCAGAACTTCGGACAGGTTTCAAACTCTTACATCCGTCTGGTAGATGAATCCAATGAGGTGGAACTGATCCATTATGATCTTGGGGAGGACTTCTCCATTGAAACAGCGGTAGTTGTGGGAGAACTTTACAGACATAATGGAGAGTGGAAGTTTAATGCCATCGGAAGCGGATTTCAGGGTGGACTTGCAGCACTCTGCGGTCATTATGGAATTGAAGTAGCGTAAGGAGGATATATATGCCAGTTAGTTTAAAAAAAGGACAGAAAGTCAGTCTTACAAAAGGC
>UMDP01037940.1_pt1 | contig 11538 bp, 6 predicted proteins | sample 1964521 | NCBI WGS metagenome assembly UMDP01 (sample SAMEA4835997, study PRJEB28245) | human gut metagenome | biome: gut microbiome; material: fecal sample | place: Denmark | collected 2008 | reverse complement strand
TATTTGAGAATTACCAGTTCCCTCAACAGCACTCAAAGTGATCCAACTCGGTTTAGCTTTCAAAGCATATCCGGCGCGCATAACAGGTGCACCAACTCCATCAACCAAACCCCCAATTTCAACAGCAGTTGCTCTTTCATTCAAAGCAGAATCTCCAATCATAATGATAAAAATTTAATTATTCGTAAAAAAGTTTGAAGTTCCGCACGCCCCACAAGCTATTCCCCTACTGGGGTCTGCAAAGCGTAGCGGAACATTTAAAAGTTTAAGAAACAGTCCAATTAACATTAGAAGTTACTTTGACAGTTTGTGTACCACCAGCAGCTTCAAACGTTAGACTAGTTTTATCAAGATTCAAATAAGGATCTTGTTCAAACGTTGCAGTGTAAGTAGCATTTCCAGTAACAGTAACAGTTCTGCTAGCATTCGTATTACCATCACTCCATTTAACAAAGTGATAACCGGCAGACGGTGTAGCCTTTAATGTAGCAGTTGCACCATAATTGTAAGTACCACTTCCACTAACAGTACCACCTGCACCCGCAGTTACAGTCAGTGTATAACTGTTAATTTGCCATACAGCATAGTAAGTAACATTACCAGTAACTTTGGTAGTTGTGCTTACATTAACAGAACCACTAGCTGACGTAGACCATCCCTCAAAAGTATATCCAGTTCTTGTAGCAGTAGGAAGAGTTCCTAAAGCGTCATTGTAATGGAATGAACTACTAGAATTGCTAGGAGTACCACCATTACCATTCCAAGTAACCGTATAATTCTTATAAGTTGCAGTCCATCTAGCGTACCAAGTCTTATTAGAAGTAACCTTAGTTGTCGTAGTTAATTTAGTACCACCAGTAGCGGCAGCAGTATCGAACCAACCTGCGAACGCATACGTATAAGTATTATCCGCAGCTCTTGAACAAGTAGGTAACGTTCCAATAGCTTCATTATAAGCTTTAGTTATAGATGAAGAAGAAGGAGTACTACCACCATTAGCGTTAAATGTAAAGGTGTACCTATTAACAGCTCTGGTCACATAAGCATAATAAGTAACAGCACCTGTTACACTCGGTGTTTCTAAAGTTAATGAAGAACCAACCTTAGTTCCACCACCGTTAGCAGCAGTATACCAGCCTTGAAAAGTATAAGTGTACTGAGCATCATTTGAAGGCATAGTCAAAGTACAAGAGCCTTTCGACCCATAAGCAACAGATTGACTAGTCCTATTCAAAGACCCGTATGTTGTTTGATAATTTATCGTATAACTCCGTCTAGTTGCAGTCCAATGTGCATATATTGTAGTATTACTTGCACCCATTGTCGTATTAGCAGTAACTTGTGTTCCACCGCTAGCAGCAGTATACCAACCCGCAAATGCATAAGTAAATTCAGCATCCAAATTCTTAGTAGGCGTCGGCAAAGTACCATAAGTACTTCCATATTGAACGCTCTTAGAAGCAGGACTTACTGCATTACCACCATTAACATTGTAAGTTAAAGTATAACTATTAATAGACCATTGAGCATAATAGGTAACAGTACCAGTTATCTTAGTAGTAGATGAAATCTTCGTACCACCACTAGATGCCGTGTACCAACCAAGGAATGTATAACCTGTTCTAGAACAAGTCGGAAGAGTACCTAATTCTGAACCATACGTTTTAGTAATAGTTGATGGACTAGGAGTGCCACCACCGTTACCATTGAATGTTGCAGTGTAACTTCTAAGAGTAGCAGTCCACTGAGCATAATAAGTAACGTTTCCTGTTACAGTAGTAGATGCAGATATTTGAGTACCACCCGTTGCAGCTGTAAACCAACCTTTAAATGTATAAGTGTATTGAGCATCAGCAGCTCTTGTCGGAGTAGGCAATGTACCTAAAGTAGAACCATGAGTCTTAGTAGTTGACGTAGGATCTACAGTTCCACCATTAGGATTCCAAGTTACAGTATATGACTTAAGAACAAATACCGGAGTAATATGAGTATTGGCAGTAATGTTAGAAACTGTCAGAGGATTAGTAGTAGAACCATTAGACCACTTACTAAAATTATAGCCAGTACTTGGAGTAGCTGTCCAAATAGCAGAACCACCGTATTCTACACTAGACTTATTAACGCTCGCTGTACCACCAGTCGAATTAGCAGTAGTAGTTGTGAAAGTCTTAATTGTAAACTTAGCAGTTAAGCTGATATTGGCAGTAACAGCAAATGTATATGAAGCATTGCTAGATACTTTAGTTGTTCCATTGTACCAACCAGCAAAATTATAAGCAGCCTTAGGAGTTGCAACTACAGTAGCATTAGCCCCGTGTTCTACAGTTTGACCAGCAGGACTTACAGTACCTTTATTTATATCCTCAGAAGTTGCATTAACAGTATAGCTCTTAATCTTATATTTAGCAACAAGAGTTCTATTAGCAGTTAAAGTAACAGCAAAAGAAAGACTTGTAGAAACAAGATTAGAACCTTCATACCAACCAACAAAATCATACCCAGTAGGAGCAGCTTTAGCAGTCAATGTGACTTGTGTATCACGATAATAAGTTCCTTCTTTAACTCCACCTGTAGCGGATGAACCAATAGAACAATCACCAACATTTGTAATAGTAGTTCCTGAACTATTAGTAGTTAAAGCTGAAATCTTAATAGTAAACTTATCAGCTTCTACTTGAGTACAATTAATAGTTTTCGTAATACCGCTGACTGAAACAGTAACAATAGTTGTTCTGCTCGCACCGGCATTCTTACTCGCAGTTAAACCAACCGTTTTATTACCCGTACCACTCTTAGCGGCAGGGGTAAGCCAAGAAGCAATAGTCATCTTAGTACCCCCTCCCTAATTATGAAACCGTCCATTCGACGTTAGAAGTAACATTAACAGTTTGAGTTCCACCAGCAGCTTCGAAAGTAAGAGAAGTCTTATCTAATTCGAGATATGGATCTTGAGTAAACTTAGCAATGTAAGTCTTATCCGCGTCAATAGTAACACTTAGAGTTACATCGTTAGAAACCTTAACTCCATCTTTCCACCAACCGCCAAAGCTATAACCCTCAGCAGCTGTAGCATGAATAGTAGCAACAGTACCATCCTCAAATTCAGCAGTTTCAACTCCTAAATTAGATTCTTTATTGATACCAACACCACCTTGAGCTACACCTTCATCTTCGGTTTTAACTGTAAGTGTATAATGTGTGGGTTCAGGAATAAGATCACATTCAATAGTAACCTTAATGTTTTTCTCAACCACAAAGCTATACTGATTGTTACTGTTAAGAGTGATTTTAACACCATCAACAAGCACTTTATTCAAAGTATAACCCGGACTTACATTAACTTTAATCGTACAAGTATCACCATCATTATAAGTACCAGCACCTTCCATTGTAGCACTTCCATTAGGAATAGCTTCATAGGTAACTTGGAATTTATCAGGAGCATCAACCTCAAAACGAGCTTCAATAGATTTAGAGTCATTCATGACAATATCACGTGAAGTAGTCGAGGGCGCACCCGAATCAGTCCATTCCTTAAAATGATAGCCGCTATCTGCTAATGCTTCTACAGAAACGGTAGTTCCGTCAACAATATCAGAGTAAGTCTTTGTGCCACTATAATAGTCGCTCCAACTTCCATTGATCTTTGCACGACATTTACCACCCGTTCCAGCAGTAAGAGTTAGCGTTCGCATGATCACTTGGTCGAACGTAGCAATATGCGTTGCATTCGTTCCGGTTTTAGCAGTGAATGTTGCAGGATTATCTGAAACCTTTGCACCACTTGTATTCCACTCTCTGAACTTGTAATTGCCAACCGCACGAGCTTCAACTGAATAAATCGAACCTACAGCAGTTTTAAACGTGTGTTCAGAAGTAGACCAACTAGACCAAGAACCATCACCTATACGATAACGAGTTTCATTAGTTCCGTCAGAACCTACCGTAATAGTAACTTCTTCCGGTGGAATCTCTACGAACGTACAAGAGAAATCTACATTCTCAGTGATAACCTTTGAATAAGGATTAGAGTTAGAAGTAGTTCCACCAATATTCCATTGTTCAAAAGAATAACCACTATCAGGAACACCTAATACTTCAATTGTCTCACCGTCAGTAATGCTAATGTTAGAATGCGAAGATGCAGCTTCTGAATATTCACCAGAGCCAATCTTATATTTGCATTTACCATTAGAACCAGCAGTAATATTAACAATATGAGTTTCAGGTGGAATGTAAGTTTCCTTAAAATAAGCAGTATAAACTTTGCGATGCAGACCTTCTTCAACAATGATATTATTTTCATTATTAGGAAGATTAGCACCAGTAGGAGTTACCCACTTTTCAAATTCATAACCGCTATTAGCTTTACCAGCGATAGTGACAATAGTCTTTTCCGGAGCAGTTACTTCGTGTCTTTCTGCCCATTGAGACCAAGCATCATTAATATCTTTATATCGAACTAAACCATTCGCATCAGCCACGATACTAAATGTGAAATAACGAATAGCTTCTTTAAAGTTTACCGTAATCGTAAGATCTCGTGTAACAACGATGCTATATGTACCATTACCATTATCTACAAGATTACCACCAGAAGCAGTAACTGTATCAACAGCCCAACCCTCAACCGGACTAGGAACAATCATTGCAGTTTGACCAGACTTATAAGTACCGCCACCGCTAACTGAACCTTTATCAGCAGGATTAGTTATAATAGTTACATTGTACTCCTCAATAACAGGAGTATCAAGCTCGAAGTGTGCAGTATAAGTTTCATCTTTCTCAACAATAAGATCATATTGAAGATTAGTAGAAACAATACGATTTAAACTATCAGTCCAATGAGTAAAATGATACCCTTGAATTGCCGCAGCTGTTATAGAATGCCTTGTACCTTTTGGGAATGTTCCGGCACCAACTACATATCCTGCATTAGCCGGATCAGCATTGACATTAATATAGAATTGTTCAATAGGAGCTTCATCCTTTTCAAATACACCTATCAAATCCATATCTTTCTTAATAGTAAAAGACCAATTAGGACTAATAGACATAATCTCATTAGTATGGAACTCTTTCCAACCTTTAAAGTGATAACCTTGAACAGGTTTAGCATAAAGTTCAACACGACTACCAGCTTCAAATTGGAAACGGAAGCCATCTGAATTTTCATCAGGAACAATAGCAGAACCACTACATCCAACAATACCACCTTCTTCAGGAGAAGGAACTAAAGTAACTCTATAGTAATCACGTTCGATATGACCTGACTGCATAAAATCTTGAAGATCTTTGATGTAAGTCCAAGCACGAATATATGTATCTTGACAACCACAAGTATTATTTCTAATACCACGACTAGGATGCACATAATTAGCTTTAAGACCAATGCAAACAAGAGTGTCATCAGTCAAAGACTCACTACCAACAATCAACTCTCTATCAATAGCAATAATATTACCATCAGTAGTTAGATTAATTTCGCAACCTTTTTCATCATACATATAGTAACAACCATCAGTACGATGATAGAAGAATCGAACGTTATGCTCACGCTTAGGAAATGTACCAAGAGGAAGAACTTGTTTTAACTTGACAATTTTAATATTACATTCCATAGCATTAAGTTTAAACAAATATAACTACGCAGAACCGTTAAGCACTGCGTAGTTTTCCAAGCAACTTTAGTCAGTTGCAGTATTCAGAGAAATGGCATTATCGCCGGAACCTTTAGCTAAAGTCTTAATAGCTTCAAGTTTATTTACAACAGCATCGATCACAGCTTCCGTACCAACAATAATTTGGAATTTGCGAGGACTATTGTTATCAGCGGCAATCTCAGGGAATTGATTAAACTCAGCCGTAGAAATAACAAGATAAGCGACTTTACTAAAGCCAACTTTCGGGTCACCAATACCCCAAGCTTTCTGCCACTCATCATGAGGATTCCAACCCATGTTAATCAGAGAATAACGAAGGTCTTCATCACTAAGAGCAACATCAGCCAAGAAACCGGATAACTTCGTATGTTTAACGGTAATAGTACCATTGGCTTTTTGATCGGCAAGAATACCGAATACGTTCATCGTCAATTTAGTAGGCTTTTTAGCAACAACGGTTATCTGAACGGCACTATCAGCTTTCTCGATAGTAATATCAAATAACTCTTTGTTATAAGCAGTAAGACTAAGGTTCTTCTTAATCTTCTCTACCAACCGATCAACGGTATCAGTAGCATGAATCCGAACAGGTATTTGAACAATCTGAGGATTAGGATTAACCGTCAGACCATGGCGATACTCCTCAGAAGAACAAATTTCAATAGCACCACAGAACTCAGCATCTGCATTATATACAATACCTTCAGCAGGCTTAAGTGCCGGATTCGTAAGACCTTTAAGAATAATAGTTTCTTTCTGATCTGTTTCCGTATATTTACGAACGTTATAAGTGAAGTTAAAAGGATTAATATCCACTCCACGTTGATTCATAAATCCACCGTCCTTAGTAGGAATTGCAGACATAATTACAAACGGCTCAGGTCTACCAGTAGTAGGCAAAGCAGTACCATAAGCAGTACAAATGCCGAGTTGACCGTTAGATAACTTAGTATCAACAGTAACCTTATCGACAAATGTTTTTCCGTAACTTACAATTCTCATAGTAACGTTTTATTTTAAAGAATTACTTTCATTTATAGCAATTTGATAACCTTCATCTTTAAGTTTACCAAGAAGCTTCTGTGTAGCAAGGTTAATAATCTCGGTTTTAAACGGAAGTTCAGTAGCAGTATCAGTTACAATATTAAACCTAGTAGGTTGTCTAAGATATGTAATAGCAACATCGGTAATCACAAATGTATCATCCATATCTACTAAAACTCTATTGCTTTCTATCGTACATACGGGATGAATGTGTCTATTAAGACGATTGTGATACGTTTGAAGCATATCCCTACGCTGAACATCAGAAACTAAATCCATACCCACAGGTTTGCTCTCTCGCACCTTTGTAACCACTCCGTCAGAAGTGATAACCTCGTATAAGCCCGAATAACGCTCGTAGTCGAATTGTACTAACTCAATAGTATATTTATCTCCAACTACAATTAGCTGTGGCGTATCGAAGTAAAACACTAGTGATTCGGGGTAATACTCGTTATTGTAGCGTTCATAAGTCACATTGTAACCTTTTTGCAGCAATATGGAGAGCATATAGTTGATATATTCAAATAGACCCTCTTTACGATAGATCTTAGCAGGATAATGAAACGTAACGGTATCATTACCGATTTGAATAACGAAATCTTCTATATAACCGGGAATAGTTTTAAATAGCTCACTGATATTAACAACGTAAATCCTAGTAGTAACAGATTCAGTTGCTCGATAACGTTTAAACTTATCATATATAATACTTGCATCATAAGAGACACCATGTAGGTAATTCGCAGGCAAAAAAGCGAAGCCTCTATTACCCTCATTTGCTAGAAGGTAAAGAGGACTTCTATATGTAGTCTTTAGCACCTGCAAATCATCGTAATAACGACCAGTCTCTTCAAAGGCTTTAATCTTTTGCGTAAGCAGTACGTCAATAGCTTCATTAAGAGCAATATCAATATACTGCGGACGAATAGATTCTTGCCTATTAGCATTAATCTGCTGAATCTTATCGTTTACAGCAATATGTGCTTCTTTACAACTACTATACATACTGACACTATTTTGTTAGTTTATAACCGAAGCCTTATAAGCAGTGAAAAGTTGTGCTTTATATTCAACATTTTCGGGAGCAGCTAAGAAAGCCATAACACCCTCAATGGAAGAACCAAGAACTACTTCCGGACGCACAGTGTCAAAGTAATTATCACCGTCTTTCGTAATGACTTGAGCGGCGAGTAACTTATAGACTTGCGCCATTGCTTCTACATTCTTGTTATCAAACAGAGAAATAAACGCATCTGCATTCGTTTGAGAAAGTTCAGCTACAGCCGTCTGCAAATCTCCATGTTCCATTTTAATAATCTGTAGAGTATCAGCAGGAGCATTACAGATAAGCATATTTCTAATACGTTTATAAGAAGACTCATCACCTGTGAACAACTGAGCCAACTTAGTAGCAGTATTAACAACAGCTTTAGTCTTAGCATCTTTCATACGCTTAACATCTTCGATACTATGTAAGTAAAACCGAATGTTAGTAGATTTCTCAACATCTTCCGGTTTATTAGCAACAGTAGAAGTAAGCAGAGCAAGACGCCAAAGAATATAATCTTGCGGCTTAATAGGAGTCATGTACATATACAGATTCTCTTCATGAACCGCAGTACCTTCACCAAAGAGCATAGCATCAAAAATAGCTTTCTCTAATTTATTCGGAGCAACCTCAGTATTAATACTGTTCTTTTTAGCCCAATCAAGAATAGCATCACGTTTAACAGGATCGTTAAGAGAAAACTCCCAACCAGTTTCAAGCTCATAACCTTGAGCGGGAACTTCAACAGTTGAGTTTTTAAGATGCTTCAAAACGAGGTCTTGAAAGTTTACGTTACGGCTATCAGCAGAAGCTCCAATGATCGTAGGAAGTATAGAAGCCATTTCAGCAGTTTTACTAGATAGAGTAAGAACCGCTTTAATGCTCGGACCGAAAATAGTATTGAAAGCACCAATACTTTTCTGATTCACGACTTGAAACATAGTCGGATTCAGCTTTAACGCTAAGGTTATTTTGCGTGAGTATATCATATAGTTTATACTTTAGTAAGTTTATACTTTACAATAATCGTAATGTACGCTTATTCAAAAATCATTTCAGCCCAGAAAGAAGTAGTACCATTAAGCATATTGATACCTTGTGAAGACATAACCTCATAAGTAGCAATATCCTCTCTAGTAGATAACATCTTACTATAAGCACCCCACTCTTTAGGTAGCGGAGTAATACCTTGATAAACACCGTACAAATATTCACGACCCTCTTCACAAACCAACTGAATATTTGCTTCACCACTCGTGTTATCAATAGAGTGATCCAAGAACACCATCGTATAAGAGGTAACAGGGAAGCCACCATACATACGACCATTCTTACGATCCATTTCGGCACGAGAACCGGTATCAAACAAATCTACAACCTTAACAGAAACGGTAGCTCCGGAATAGTGCTTATACTGATTGAAGTATGCACCATAAGAAAGGATACCACCACGGCTTTGAATCTCCTCAGAACCTAACTTATCAAAGTAACCATTTCCGATAGCTTCATTCTTAATACACTGTTGGAACATTTTAGAACCACCTTTACCGGTATAAAGAACGATATTTTTGTTACTCAAATCAATATCGTTACGAACTTCAAAGATACGAGAAAGAATCATATCAATAAGCTCGATAGTCATGAATGAGTATTCGAAGTAGTTACCGAATGCGATAAGAATATCACGAACACCAGCACCACGAGGAATAGGTTTATTTGAATGTTTTTCTTGATTGTGAATAACACCGTTAATATCACGGTTGTAAGCAGAGAACCACAAATCCTCTTCTAACAAACGTCTACGCATGAACTCGAACTGACGCATTTCATAAGGCATCCAAAGAGTACCTTTAGAACCATCATCATAATCAAGTTCAAACTCGGTTACAATATTAGCAATATTACCGGTAATAATTTTGGAGAATCTATGGAAACCAAATTGGTTAGTCATTTCACTCCAAGATTCAGCAGTAGAACGAGAACCAGTAGATAATTCACCGGCAATCGTAGGAGCACCCATACCCCAATATTTACCTCTCTCAAAATTGCTGAGATCAATAAACTCATCAGGATTACCACCAAGGATAATCATTTCATAGATATATCCACCAGAAGCAGTCTGCTCACCATCGGTCTGCATACGAACCATGTGCTTTCCGTCAGGAGTAATAGCAGAATACTGATAAGGAATCCAGTTATCTTGGAACTCCGCTTTGAAAGACATAAACCCTTTACCGGGGGTTTGAGTAGGCGTAATCAAACGCACAATCGGGGAAGTGACAGTAGGTTTCCCCATAATCTTCCATTTATACTGAGTATCACCAGCATTAATAGGTTTCTTACGAGAGATATTCCCTTGACCTTCCGTAAGAGAAAGAAGAGGGAATTGATTACTGTTCCTACCCCAAAGATAAGTAAGAGACTTATTCAAATCGACAGCACCAAGAACATTAAAGTTCAATAGCATATCGGCATCAGAGTAAATCTCTTTGGAATACTGTTTTTTTCCAATTTCTCTAAGCATAGTTACGATAATTATTTATTTGAATCAATAATACCACCCGGAACAATAGGACGTCTATTAGGATTAACTTTAGTACCGCCACCTTGAGTGGATACCTTAACTTTAGGTTTACCACTAGAAGTAATGTTCAAACGACGAACAGCTTCTTGTCGTATAGATGCAGCAGCTAACTGACTAATATCAGCACCTAACAAGTTACGAAGTGCTACCATAGCGAACGTTTCATTATCAGCAAGCATATCAAAAACATCTTTCTGAGCTTGCGTATAGAAATCACCATTAACTTCAACAACAGGAGCTGTTAAATACTTGACAATATCTTTACGAGAAAGAATTTGCTCTTTACCATTAACAGTTCTTTTAACGCCTGCTGTTGGAATTGCAAGACCTCCGATAGTACCTTTATTAACGATCTTATCGTATAAAGAATCAGGAATGTTAAGCACTTTAGCTTTACCATTCTCATCATAGGTAATACCGTAGGCTTTATCAAGAGCCTCTTGAGCAGCTTGATATTCGGCTTCTTGCCTAGCATTTGCGGCTTCAATCTCACGTCTCTGAGCATTAGCAAGATAATCAAGACTTTCTTTAGCAGTTTCAGCTAATACTTTATCAGCTTTAGAAAAACGAATAATACGTTCGATTTGAGCATCAGAAGTACCTTTGCGTTTTTCAGCAGAACGAATAACAGCTTCTAACTGATCATCTGATTTATCTTCAAGGGTCATTGTAGTCCAATCAACATGATTAGCAAAACCCTCAAGAGAACCATACGTTTGTTTGTAAAGAGCAGCTTGATAAATATCCGGATTAGTACGGAAGAAATTGTTGATAGCTTCACTTTCAGCTTGACGTTTAGCAAGCTCTGCAATATCAGCATCACGTTGAGCAAGACCTTCAACAGTCATTTCGTATTGCTTAGGAGTACCATCAGCATTTACCGGAGTTAACCCCGAAATAGCAGAAATAGCAGAAACATCTATAGTTTCCTCTTGAGTTTCAGCAGCAGCAAATTCATCTAACTGAGCTTTAGTGTAAACAATCTCTCCGTCTTTAATGGCATTACCGTCAGCATCAAGATTATACTCAACATCACCGTCATCAGTAGTAAGAACAATCTTAGTAGGAGTTTCAGTTTCAGTTTTAGTTTTTTGAGTAGCAGTTTTAGCAGCTTCTTCTTCAGCTTTACGCTTAGCTTCTTCCTCTTCTGCTTTCTTACGTTCTTCTTCTGCTTTAGCAGCTTCTTCTGCTTCTTT
>UMDP01028042.1_pt1 | contig 11863 bp, 8 predicted proteins | sample 1964521 | NCBI WGS metagenome assembly UMDP01 (sample SAMEA4835997, study PRJEB28245) | human gut metagenome | biome: gut microbiome; material: fecal sample | place: Denmark | collected 2008 | reverse complement strand
CCATATCCGTACTGCCGACTCCGGTGGAAAATGCACCCAGCGCACCGTAGGTACAGGTGTGGGAATCCGCACCGATAATGACATCGCCTGCCACGGTAAGACCTTTCTCCGGCAGCAGTGCATGCTCTATTCCCATCTCTCCTACATCAAAATAATTTGTAATATCATGCCGGCATGCAAACTCTCTGACGCATTTACAATGCTGTGCAGATTTGATATCCTTATTCGGCACGAAGTGATCTAACACAAGTGCGATCTTATCCTTATCAAAGACACCGTCCACCTTCATTTTATCCATTTCATGAATCGCTACCGGTGAAGTAATGTCGTTGCCTAAAACCAGATCCAAATCTGCCTCTATAAGCTGTCCGGCACTGACTGATGGAAGTCCTGCATGAGCTGCAAGGATTTTCTGTGTCATCGTCATCCCCATGGGTATATCCTCCTAAAAAATTAAAATCTGTGTCAGGAATGGTGTGTGCCCGTTCCCGTTTTTTGTGTGATGTGTGTGTAGAACAACATTCGCTGTCCTATCTGTATGTTATTCTAACACAGGTGTTACTATAATAAAAATACATATTAAATATATTTACCATAACTAAACTTCATGGTATAATGAGAAAAATTATCGATGTATCCAGTATCAGAAAGGAATTTTATCATGAACCAGAATTTATCATCTTACCGGATTTTTTATACCGTTGCAAATACCGGCAACATTTCAAAGGCTGCCAAAGAACTCTACATCAGCCAGCCTGCCATCAGTAAATCCATCCAGAAATTAGAGGAAGGTGTCGGCTGCAAGCTGTTTTCCCGAAGTTCGCGCGGCGTTGTCTTAACCGATGAGGGAAAACTGCTCTACGACCATGTGAGCAGTGCCTTTGAGACTTTAACCCTCGGTGAGGAAAAATTAAAACGTTCCATTGAGCTCGGTGTCGGACACTTAAAGATCGGTGTCAGCGCAACCCTCTGTAAATATCTGCTGCTTCCTTATTTGCAGGAATTTATAAGACAGAACCCGCATGTCTCTATCTCCATCACCTGCCAGTCGACCAACGAGACACTTGAACTGCTCGAGGACAATAAGATCGATATCGGTCTGGTAGGAAAACCGGATAATTTAAAAAATATCCATTTTGATTTTCTCGAAGAGATCGAAGATATCTTTGTCTGTACCAAAGACTATCTGCGGAATTTGCGCGCGCGCGGCGTCCACAAGGATCAGATCCTTACAAACTCAACACTGATGCTGCTCGATAAAAACAATATGACACGCCAGTATATCGACGACTATCTTTCTGACAACCAGATTCAGGTCAAGGAATCCATCGACATCTCCAGCATGGATCTTCTGATCGACTTTGCCCGTATCGGTGTCGGCGTTGCCTGCGTCATCAAAAGTTTTGTAAAAGAGGATCTCGCCTCCGGCGCCTTAGTGGAGATTCCGCTTGGCATCCCAATCCATAAGCGTGAGGTCGGTTTTGCCTATAAAACAACGACAAAACCTTCCAAAACACTTGGGGAATTTATCCGGTTTTATAAAAACTTTTAACAGATACAATATAATAGAATGCACGCTCCGCGAACATTCTATTATCATGAACTATACAGCCAGGTTGGCAAAGCCAACTGCTAAATAAAACTTTACTTTTTCTCAAAACTATACAGCCAGGTTGGCAAAGCGAATTGGCTCAATAAACTTTATTTCTTTTCAAAACTATATAGCCAATTCGCTTTTAAGAAATAAATCAAAAAGATCACCGAACTGATTGACCAGGTCAGCGGGTACGCCCAGAAGATGACCTGGATTTTCGGGATAAAATGCACGGTAACCGTGATGTATGTAATTCTTATGATGCACCAGGATGCAAGCATGACAAACATTGGCACGGTAGATTTTCCCGCACCGCGCATGATACCGGCGATACAGTGCGAAAATGCCAGGAAGCAATAGAAAAATGCTTCTATGTGAGCCTGTCTGGTTGCAAATTCAACAACCTGCGCTTCATTGTTAAATGCCGCTGCAAGCTGCGGAATTGTAAAAAATACGATCACACCGACAACTTCTGCAAGCAGTGTCGAACAGGTAATGCCAAAATACGCACCTTTTTTGGCCCTGTCATACTGTTTTGCTCCGAGATTCTGCCCGATGAACGTTGTGAGCGACATTGCAAAACAGGTGATCGGCAAAAATGCAAATCCTTCTATTTTCGAATAAACACCACATCCCGCAACTGCCATCACACCAAATTTGTTGATATTCGTCTGCACGATGATATTGGCAAATGAAATGATGGAGTTCTGCATACCGGACGGCAGTCCGATTCCGATGATCTGTCCCAACATTCCCTTATGAAAACGGATCTGTGAGATCTGTACCTGATAGACATCTTTGGTGCGCATCAGACGGAGCATACATAAAAATGCGCTGGAAAACTGCGAGATGATCGTCGCAAGTGCCGCAGCACCAACGCCAAATCCCAGTAAACCTACAAACAATAAATCCAGTACAATATTTACAATCGATGAGAAGATCAAATAATAAAGCGGATGTCTGCTGTCCCCGACCGCCTGCAAGATTCCCATCACGATATTATACATGACAAATGCGACCGATCCCGCAAAATATACCCTGAAATATACAATGGAGTTTGGCAGCACCGACTCCGGCGTTCCCATCAATACAAGAATCTGGGGTGCCAATATCATTCCGACCGCTGTCAGGATACAGCCGGACACCAGACCAAATGCAATATTGGTATGTACTGCTTTTTTCAAACCGTCATAATCCGCCGCGCCGAAATATTTTGAGATAACGACTCCGGCACCGACTGCGATTCCGTTGAAAAATCCGACCATCAGAAAGATCAGACTGCCGGAAGAACTGACGGCTGCAAGTGCATCACTGCCAAGAAAATTACCGACGATCAGGGAATCGGCGGTATTGTATAACTGCTGAAACAGGTTTCCTAAAAAGAGGGGGATTGCAAATGACACAATCCCCTTCCAGATGGAACCCTCTAATAAGTTTGTTCCTTTTTTCATCTTATTTCATTACAATATTGACAATTCTTCCCGGAACGTAAATCTCTTTTACAATGTTTCCGGTCAGTTTATCTGCGATAGATTCTTTTGCTTTTGCAATCACATCATCTTTTGCATCATTTCTGCCGATTGCCAATGTTCCTTTCGTTTTTCCGTTGATCTGTACTGCGATTTCAACCGTATTTTCGACTGTTTTTGTCTCGTCAAACTCCGGCCATTTCTGCTGATATACATAACCTGTTCCGCCGATGATCTGCCAGAGTTCCTCTGTAATGTGCGGAGCAACCGGGTTTAAGAGAATTAAGAGTGTCTCATACTCACCCTTTGTCACAGCATTTTTCTTATAGAACTCATTGATCAGAGCCATCATCGCTGCGATTGCGGTATTGTATTTCAGGTTCTCATAATCGCTGCTGACTTTTTTGATCGTCTGGTGCATCTTGGTCTCAAGCTCTTTGGAATATCCTGTTTCATCTGTCATGATATCCTGTAATTTCCATACACGCTCTAAGAAACGACGGCAGCCCTTGACGCCATCCTCAGACCAGGATGCACTTAAATCAAATGCTCCAATGAACATCTCATAAGTTCTTAAGGTATCTGCACCGTACTCTCTTACGATATCATCCGGGTTAACGACATTTCCTCTGGATTTTGACATCTTCTCTCCGTTCTCACCAAGGATCATTCCGTGGGAAGTACGTTTCTGGTAAGGCTCCGGACATGGAACTACTTTCTCATCATAGAGGAATTTATGCCAGAATCTGGAATATAACAGATGGAGTGTTGTATGCTCCATACCACCGTTGTACCAGTCTACCGGCATCCAGTATTTTAATGCCTCCGGACTTGCAAGTGCCTCATCATTGTGCGGATCGGTATATCTTAAGAAATACCAGGAAGATCCAGCCCACTGCGGCATAGTATCTGTCTCTCTCTTTGCAGGACCTCCACAACAAGGACAGGTCGTATTTACCCAGTCTGTCATGGCAGCAAGCGGCGACTCTCCATTGTCAGTCGGCATGTAGCTCTCTACCTCAGGAAGCATCAGTGGCAGCTCGCTCTCATCAATCGGCACATAGCCGCATTTATCGCAGTGAACGATCGGGATCGGCTCACCCCAGTAACGCTGACGGGAGAATACCCAGTCTCTTAATTTATAGTTAGTCTTTGCGGTACCAATGCCTTTTTCCTCTAAGAATGCGATCATTTTTGCCTTTGCATCCTTTACTTCCAATCCGTTTAAAAACTCAGAATTGATTAAAACACCGGTTGCAACGTCCGTAAATGCGGCTTCGTTGATATCAACTTCCTCGCCGTTCTTTGCAACGACCTGTACCATTGGGATATTGAATTTCTTTGCAAATTCCCAGTCTCTTTCATCATGTGCCGGTACTGCCATGATTGCACCGGTTCCGTAAGACATTAATACATAATCGGAAATCCAGATCGGGATCTCTTTTCCGGTTACCGGATTGACTGCCATAAGACCGTCGATTTCCACACCAGTTTTGTCTTTTGCAAGCTCAGAACGTTCAAAGTCAGATTTCTTTGCGGCTTCCTCGCGGTATGCAGCGATGGCATCCCAGTTCTTTAATTCATCTTTGTATTTGTCAATAATCGGATGTTCCGGGGAAACTACCATATAAGTAGCACCAAATAATGTATCGCAGCGTGTCGTGTAAACACGGAGTTTGTCCTCTTTTCCGGCGATCGCAAAGTCTACCTCTGCACCCTGTGATTTACCGATCCAGTTTTTCTGGGAAACCTTGACACGTTCGATATAATCTACATCATTTAATCCCTCTAACAGCTTCTCAGCATAATCGGTGATCTTTAACATCCACTCGCTCTTTACCTTGCGGACAACCGGAGCACCACAGCGCTCGCAGACACCGTTTACAACTTCCTCGTTTGCCAGGCCTACTTTACAGGAAGTACACCAGTTGATCGGCATCTCTTTTTTGTAAGCAAGTCCTGCTTTAAACAGTTTTAAGAAAATCCACTGTGTCCATTTGTAATAACTCGGATCTGTAGTGTTGATCTCTCTGTCCCAGTCGAAAGAATAGCCCAAAGAATGAAGCTGCTCTTTGAAACGCTTTACGTTATTCTCGGTTACAATCTTCGGATGGATCTTATTTTTGATCGCATAGTTCTCAGTCGGAAGTCCGAATGCATCCCATCCCATCGGATACAGTACGTTATAGCCCTGCATTCTGCGCTTTCTTGCTACGATATCAAGTGCTGTATAAGGTCTCGGATGACCTACATGAAGTCCCTGTCCTGACGGATATGGGAATTCTACCAGTGCATAATATTTTGGTTTGCTGTAGTCGTCTGTCGCAGCAAAAGCCTTATTGTCATCCCAGACTTTCTGCCATTTTTTCTCAACGACTTTGTGATTGTAAAGTTCTGACATATAATCCTCCTTGTTTTGCGGAGCAAAATCCGAGTCCTTTGACGAGGAGAGGATTTTCCTCCTTGTTTTTCGAAGAAAAATCCGAGCCCTATGGCGAGGAGAGGATTTTCCTCCTTGTTTTTGCGAAAAAAAACTCCGTCTCCGAAGATATGCTTTTAAAATTGCACATCCTCTTAGAGACGAAGTCTATCTTACTCCGTGGTACCACTCTAATTCGTATTCTTTTGATTTCATTTCCCATCTGTCAATATTTAAAATCCATCTGCTCATCTGTCAGATCAATTTTAACATGAAAACAAGACAATACGCTCTTATGATCCTTAACGCGGACAACACGCTTTTGCTTACACACTATAAACCTAACTGATAGCTTGGGCAAAAGGACTCAAAGGCGAGTTGGGAATTTTTCTTTACTGTCTCGCAGCATCCGGCAGCTCTCTGAAAAATAAAAAATTCTTACTATTCCTTATCAAAGTCTGATGTATTTTATTCACAACATGATTTATTTTATCATATACCATGGTTTTGTCAAGTACCAACCGCCCTGCCGGAAACGTTTCCTCCAGCTGTCATAAAAGTTTTTCTGATACCGGTTCACAAGTTCTTAAGGTAAAAAAAGAACCATCATATGAAATGTACCACATGATGATTCTTTCTTTTATCTTTCCAACAATAAATCTATACTCTAAAGTATGATATCCATTGTCTCATTACTCAGCTAAAAATTAGTTGTTGATCAGTTTGTCCTCTTCGTTGTTCCAGCTGTACAGTTTACGGATCTCTTTACCAACCTGCTCTGATGGATGCTCTGCAGCTTTCTTTCTCATAGCCTTGAAGTGAACCTGACGTCCTGCAGGAGACATATCAAGTAAGAAATCTTTTGCAAATGTACCATCCTGGATATCGGAAAGGATCTGTTTCATCGCTTTCTTTGTATCCTCTGTGATGATCTTCGGTCCTGTGATGTAATCACCATACTCTGCTGTGTTGGAGATAGAATATCTCATTCCCTCGAAACCTGACTGGTAGATTAAGTCTACAATCAGTTTCATCTCATGGATACACTCGAAGTATGCATTTCTTGGGTCATAACCAGCTTCGCATAATGTCTCAAAACCAGCCTGCATTAATGCACAAACACCACCGCAGAGAACTGCCTGCTCACCGAAAAGGTCTGTCTCTGTCTCGGTACGGAATGTTGTCTCAAGAACACCAGCTCTTGCTCCGCCGATACCAAGTGCATATGCTAATGCAAGATCCTGTGCTTTTCCTGTTGCATCCTGCTCAACAGCGATCAGACAAGGTGTTCCTTTTCCAACCTGATACTCAGAACGTACGGTATGTCCCGGAGCTTTTGGAGCGATCATGGTAACATCTACATCCTTTGGAGGTACGATACATCCGAAATGAATATTGAAACCATGTGCGAACATTAACATGTTGCCTGCCTCAAGGTTTGGCTCGATATCTTTTTTGTACATATCTGCCTGTTTCTCATCGTTGATTAAGATCATGATGATGTCGGCTTTCTTTGCTGCCTCTGCTGTTGTATATACTTCAAATCCCTGTTTCTCAGCTTTTGCCCAGGATTTGCTTCCCTCATAAAGACCAATGATAACATGGCATCCTGAATCTTTTAAGTTTAATGCATGTGCATGTCCCTGACTGCCGTAGCCGATGATTGCGATCGTCTTTCCGTCTAACAGTGAAAGGTTACAGTCTTCCTGATAAAATTTTTTTGCTGCCATAATTAATTTCCTCCAATTTTGGTTTCTTAATAAAAAATATGTATTTGCATATTCTTATCTGCTTATTTTGTTATAATGATACTCTTTTGCCGTCTTCGTCTAACATAACGACATCGGAAATGCCTCTCGACAATCCGGTCAGTCCGGTTCGCGCAAGTTCTAAAATCTCATATCCGGACAGAAGATCTAAAAATGCATCCAGCTTGTCCTGATGGCCTGTCAATTCGATCACCATCGAATCGTGGGTTACATCCACAACTTTTCCATGAAAGATCTCGGTTACATTTAAGATTGGCTGACGTTCTGTATCTTTCGCACGAATCTTTACTAAGATCAGCTCTCTCGTCACGGATGAACCATTTTCAAGTTTTTTGATGTCTACAACATCTTCCAGCTTCGCAAGCTGTTTTTCAATCTGCTCTAAGATCTGTTCATCGCCGGTCGCGACGATCGTAATCCTTGTATATCTCGGATCTGCGGTCACGCCGGAAGAAAAACTGTCAATGTTGTAACCTCTTCTGCTGAAAAGTCCTGAAATATGACTTGTCACGCCCGGGTTATTCTCCACTAATAGAGATAATACCTGTTTTCTCATTCTGCATCTCCAATAGTTTAATACTTTAATCACACATCACACTAAAGCTATGATATCACATCGAAATATTTTGTCAATAAACAATTTTTCATCTGCCCGAAATCATAGTCGATTTTCAGAAAAATTTTGCGGTAATAATCCATATGACCGCTGCTGCCACAAACCAGATGCCAATCTGCCGTATCCTTTTTTCTGCATTCAGATCACCTCTCTGGTCTTTTCTCGTGCACGCCCCCGGCACAACTGTCATAAGAAGTCCTGTCAAAAGTAATACCATTCGAATCAGTAACATTTTAAGCTCCTTCGTGTGGGATCAGATCATGATCTCCGTGTTTTCCTTGCTCTTTTCAATGACATGGTTCAGTTTACGGAACGGTATCGCAATAAGAAGTCCAATGACCAGCGAAACGACCAGATAAATTGCAAGTTTTCCAACATAGATCCAGTAGTTCATCTGATAAATTCCACCGATTGTCTCTCTCATGGCATTCATTCCATACGGGAATGGCAGATATTTATAAAGTGACTGGTATACCTGCGGTAATGTCTCAATCGGGAATGTTCCGCCCGCACCGGCAACCTGGATAACCATAACAACGATTGCAAGTGCCTCACCGACATTTCCAAATGCAACGGTAAGCGAGTAAATAAACAGCGTAAATACAAAACTGCTGACTGCTCCGGCAAGCCAGAACAGGAATGGATTATGACACTGTATCCGCACATAAAACAAATCTCCAAGCACCGTGATCAGTGTCTGTGTCTGCCCTATCAGGAAAAACAGGATATAGCGCCCGAAATATGCCTGATATGGTTTTATATCCGTGATGCCCTCTTCCGGTTCTACTTTCACATGAATAATCGCAACCAGAATCAGTGCACCTACCCACAATGCCAGAATCGTATAAAACGGAGCCATGGCAGAGCCATAATTTTCAATCTCATAAATTCCGACAGTGTCAAGATTTACCGGAGAAGAGATGAAACTGCCCAACTGCTGTGGATCTGTCTCTAATATCTCCATAAACTGTTGATACTGTTCATCCTGTCTCAATGTGGTGAAATCCGCGATGATCTGCGTCAGTTTATTATATAACTCCTGCGCCATTTCTAAAGAATCATATAAATCTGCACTTCCCCTTGAGAGCGTGTCCTCGTATTTTGACAGCACCTTTTCCACATCGCCAAAATCCGCATTGATTCCGTTTAAAATCGATATCGTTGCGATCATGGAATTCTGCATTGCATTCATCGTGGAATCAAGCTGTGGTTTTACGGTATACTCAAACGTATGCTGCAGCGCATCCAGAGCCGTCTTACAATTTTCAATCTCGGTTGTAATCTGTCCTTTTAAGGTATTGATATCCTCCGCTGTGGCAGTTCCGTTTTCTGCAAGTCCGTTCAGTTCAAGTTCAATCATCTTTAACTGGTCACGCACACCCTGGATCTGCATTCTTGTCTCGTCATCTGCTGTGCCCTCCCAGCTTGAAACCGAGTCATTAAACATTTTTTCCAGATAAGGCACTACGGATATTGTCGCATTCAGTCCGTTTCCTGCCGCATCTTCGTATTTTCCCAGTTTTTCCATGTCATTTTGTATCACCATGGACACATTATTCAGGCTGTTCTCAACCAGATCAAAACTGTATGTAACCATCTGGGTAACCGTATCCGTCGTTGCATTTCCGGCAAGTATCAGACTTTCCATGCTGTTTACCGTGTCCTGACCTGTAGAAACCATGGAATCAAGTCCCGGAAGCATGACCTGGCTTGTTGCGACGATACTCTGTGCAGAATTTAAAATACTTGCAAATGAATTTAAGATGTTGATGTAGCTCTGCAGATCACCGCTTACATCGTTTAACCGCTGCGTAATTGTATCCGCAAGTGAACCTCCGTCAACATCGTTTCCCGCAACTGCATCCCCGACCTGCATCATTGCCTCCGCAAGTGTGCTCACGAAGCTTGCATTCACCTGTTCCTGAACAGACGTTTTGGCTTTTGAGGTAATCTTCGGTGCTATCGCATTTTTCTTTTCATTTTCATAATAAATAATATCCGGGTGTTCGATCTGTCCGCCAAGGAAGCTGATCATCTCCTCCGTAAAATCATCCGGAATCACAAGAGCCGCATAATATTCACCGCTGTATACACCATCCACCGCCTCGTCGGATGTCTCAGTAAATACCCATCCCATAACCTTGTTTTCCTGTAACGCTTCAACAACGGATGAACCGATATTGACAGAAATACCCGCCACCGTTACACCTTCATCTTCTGATACCACTGCAACCTTCAGGTTTGAAGTCGAACTTTCACCATACGGATCCCAGTTTGAAAATATATTAAACCATGCATAGAGGCATGGAATCACACAAAGTCCCATGATAACCACAACCGCAACCACGTTCTGGAAAATCCGTTTCACATCGGAGATAAAGATTTTAAATATATTTTTCATTCTGTTTTCTCCTTTGTATCACTCTCTGTTATTTTGGGTATCTCTGCCTCGGAATTAAACTTTTCATCTAATTTCTGAATGGCATTCTTAATATTTTCCTCTACTTCGTCAAGCTGTTTTCCCATAAGAACATCCACAGCTTTATCCTCTTCATCCCGCAGTTCGTTTAGCTTCTCCTGCAGGTTATAATCTACATACTCTACAAGGATCAGATAAGTTGCAAGTGCAAATAATGATACGATCCATAAAATCAGGAAAACCACCTTGTTACTGTCTGTCCAGAATAACAGGATCAAAAATATAGGCGGAATGATCGCAATACATTTGAGTCCGATCTTGATCCGTTTCTGGTTCTGCAAATGGATATTCTGTTCATATGCAACGAGTTTTCCATACATTTCCTCGTATCTGCTTTTTTCTTCCATTCTTCTCTCTCCAATTCTGCTATCTATAAAAAAAACTTGCTTTTCACGCTTTGCTTCCGCTACATCATTTTTGTATCTTCCATTCGTTTTTCCACAAAGTGATTCAGTTTCACAAACGGAATACGGATTACAAGTCCGATCAGAAGTCCAACTACCGCAAAGATCATCAGCTCCGCCAGATTCTTCATATAATCGCTTCCATACATACCACCGATCGTCTCACGCATGGCATTGATCGCATATGGGAACGGGAAAAATATATAGATATTCCGGTAAACTGCCGGTAAAAGTTCAATTGGGAACGTTCCGCCGGATCCCGCAATCTGAATTACCATGATCACAACCGCAAGTGCCTTACCCACATCACCGAATGAAAGGGCAAGTGAATAGATCAATAGTGTAAATGTAACGCTGGCAAGCGATGCCACCAGCCAGAACCACCCCGGATATAAAATCTGACAATGCAGGATATAGATATCGCCTAATACAATGATCAGTGCCTGTAACTGTCCCATCACAAAAAACAGCAGATATCTTCCAAAAAAGAGCTGATAGGATTTTACATTTTTCAGATTTTTCGGTTCTGCCTTCACCTTGATCAGCGCGACGAGAATCGTTCCTCCAACCCAGATCGCAAGAATCGTGTAAAACGGAGTCATTGCCGAGCCATAGTTTGGAATCGGATAAACCTCCTCTGTCGTAACCAGCACCGGCTGGGAGAAAAACTCACCATATCCTTCCGGATCGCCCTTCATGAACTCCATAAATGCCTGTACTTTTTCATCATCCTCAACCGAATTTAACCGGTCTAACAGCTTCGTTAATTTTTCACTCACACCATCGATAACCGTCTGAATCTGTTCTAAACTGTCATTTGCTCCTGTAACGGTCGTCTCAATGCCGGAAAATACAGAATTCATATCTCCTAACGTGTCATCTAGTCTTGTCAGAATATCTGATACATTGTTCAACATCTGACTCATGCTGTCGATCACATTATCTAACTGTGGAACCAGGCTTGTCGTATACATTTCCTGCATATTTGTGATTGCCTGTGAACAGGTGGTGAGAACCTGCGTCATATCCGACAACGATTTGTTGATTGCATCCGCAACCATACTGCCCGATACCTGTGTATTGATTGTATCCGTCTGGGAATCTCCGGAGAAT
>UMDP01031487.1_pt1 | contig 12155 bp, 10 predicted proteins | sample 1964521 | NCBI WGS metagenome assembly UMDP01 (sample SAMEA4835997, study PRJEB28245) | human gut metagenome | biome: gut microbiome; material: fecal sample | place: Denmark | collected 2008 | reverse complement strand
AACTTAACATACTTGCCCGATGAAGCTAGGTGACTTTTTCCTTTGATTTAAATGAAAAGAAGAGATGGGGCGTGGGTTATAGATGGTAATACGTTTGGCGGAACTGTTTATTCCATCAATAACATCATCTTTTCCGTGCTTTTAGTTTTGCCCGTACTACCTCTATTACGGCAGGAAGTATGGATATGAATATAATTGCTATGATCAATAGCTTGAGGTTCTGCTGTACGAAAGGAAGATCTCCGAAAAAGTATCCTGCATAGCAGAAAAGCAGTACCCAGAAAGCGCCGCCTATCAGGTTGTAGATCATGAAATAGTAATAGTGCATTTTACCCATTCCGGCTACAAAGGGAGCGAAAGTACGGACAATCGGTACGAATCGGGCGATGATTATGGTTTTGCCTCCATATTTTTTGTAGAACTCATGCGTTTTGTCCAAATGGCTTTTCTTGAATATCTTGGAGTTGGGATTGTTAAATAGTTTACGACCAAAAAAATGACCTATCATATAATTACAGGAGTCTCCCAATACTGCCGCCGCGAATAATATCAAGGCTAAAAGATTTATCTCTAAAGGCATACCGGGTAACGCTGTTATCGCTCCGGCGACGAACAAGAGGGAATCCCCGGGCAAGAATGGGGTGGCTACCAATCCCGTTTCACAAAAAATGATTAGGAATAATATCGCGTAGGCCCAAGTATGATATTCTTGTACGATCTCGATCATATGCTGATCGATATGTAAGATGAAGTCTAATAAAAATTCCATTTTAGATTGATTATTAATTGATAAGAACTATCCTATATGACCCAATAAGAAAACAAAATAGATGTTTATTCTATTCCCTTTGAGAAATCTAGAAAATAAGAATAGTGAGAATGCAGACATTAAAGTGCTATCTTCTACTTTTTTGATGGAAATAAGGGGGAAAGAGAGTTTAAATGAGAATACGTCTTAGAGTATAGATATAGTACCCATAGGAGAACTTAAGGGGATTTATACAAAATGAAATGAATGTTTGTCTTTCTTTAGGATATTGAGTTTTTATAAACCGTACGATCCTTTCCGCAGATGAGGATAGGTTTGTCCTTGAGTTTTTTGATGTGGAGATGTTGCGGAATAGTGAAGCCCTGATATAGCCATCTTCCATCTTATAGCTTTGTTTTCCGTTGTATAGCTCTTTTTCGTATCGTTCGATATCTGCTTGGGGGATATTGTATTCCGTCTTGTCTTCATTCGGAGAGTACATGGTGTAAATATCGTTGTATTTCTGTTGGTTCTCGGGAGTTGATGAAGAACCCGAAGTCAGAAATACACTTACCAATACGAAGAAATAGAGTAAATACTTCATCATTGCGGTTGCAAATATAGAAAGTTTTCCAAATATAAAGAGGTTATTGTAAATAAGTTTTGTACTTTTGCGGCACAATTTAAATCTATTCACTTTAAGATAAATATTCGGAATAATGAGTGCACAAACTCCTTTCTTGGTGTTTTCGGGAACGAACTCCCGGTATCTTGCAGAGAAAATTTGCAACAGTTTAGGTTGTCCTCTGGGACAGATGAATATCCAGCACTTTGCCGATGGTGAGTTCTCTGTTTCTTATGAAGAGTCTATCCGCGGTAGAGATGTATTCTTAGTACAATCTACATTCCCTAATTCAGACAATCTGATGGAGTTGCTTCTGATGATTGACGCGGCTAAACGTGCTTCCGCACATTCAATCATCGCTGTAGTCCCTTACTTCGGTTGGGCTCGTCAGGATAGAAAGGATAAGCCTCGTGTTTCTATTGGCGCTAAGTTGATCGCTGATATGTTGAGTACGGCAGGTATCAATCGTTTGATTACGATGGACCTTCATGCGGATCAGATCCAAGGATTCTTTAATGTTCCGGTGGATCACTTATATGCTTCTTCCGTATTCTTGGATTATATCAAGACGTCTTTGCCTTTGGATAACTTGTGTATCGCGACTCCGGATGTTGGTGGTACGAAACGTGCCAGCAGCTATTCTAAGTATTTAGGCTTGCCGATGGTCATTTGCCACAAATCTCGTTTGCGTGCCAATGAGGTGGCCGAGATGCGTATTATCGGTGATGTGACGGGCTTGGATGTCCTTTTGGTTGATGACATGGTGGATACGGCCGGAACAATTACGAAAGCCGCGAACTTGATGTTGGAGAATGGCGCTAAGTCTGTTCGTGCTATCGCCAGCCACGCTGTGATGTCTGATCCGGCTTCTACTCGTGTAGATCAGTCCGCTTTAGCGGAAATGATCTTTACGGATTCTATTCCTTACGCTAAGAAATGCGAGAAAGTAAAGGTATTATCTGTCGCTGACATGTTCGCTGAGGCGATCCGTCGTGTATGTAGTGGAGAGTCTATCAGCTCTTTGTATGCTATTTAATAGAATAAGATAGAAAAATAAAAACGGTCGCTTCCTTTTGAGGCGACCGTTTTTTATTTAGAATAAATCTGAATATGCGTTACTTGGTCTCATCAATAATCATGCCGCTGCCCAGACATAAGTGATGGTCTTTGTCGTAGATTACACTGTATTGGCCGGGAGCGATACCTTGAATCTTTTCGTCGGATTCTACACGATATAGATCTCCGATACGACGGATGTAGCCATGCGTAAATTCCGGGGTATGACGGATCTTGAAAGTGATTTCTTTCTCACCCTCAAATTCTCCCCATGGATCTTCCGTGATGAAATCGAAACCTTGCATATTAATCACCTTGCCATATTGCGTTTCCGGGTCGTAGCCGTTGGAGACATAAATTATATTTCGCTTAATGTCTTTTTGGATAACGAACCAAGGGCCGCCACTTAATCCCAATCCCTTACGTTGGCCGATCGTATGGAACCAATATCCATTGTGTTTACCCAAGACCTTACCCGTCTCTAGTTCCACGATTTTTCCCGGGCGTTTCCCTAAATAACGCTCTATAAAGTCGTTGTAGTTAATCTTACCTAAGAAACAAATGCCTTGGCTATCCTTACGCTTGGCGCTCGGCAATTTCTGGGCCTCGGCGATGGCACGTACCTCGCTTTTCATTAAATGCCCGATCGGAAACATGAGTTTCTGTATCTGTAGGCGGGTGATTTGCCCTAAGAAATCAGTCTGATCTTTTACCGGGTCCTTGGCAGTAGAAAGCCATGTCTTGCCGTCTATCTCCGTGGTCGTGGCATAATGACCGGTAGCGATCTTATCGAAATCCTTGCCCCATTTTTCCTCGAAACAACCGAACTTGATATATTTATTACACATCATATCCGGGTTAGGGGTAAGACCGCGTTTGACAGATTCGATCGTATAGCTTACCACCCGATCCCAATACTCGTCGTGTAAGGAGACGATCTCGAACCGGCATCCATACTTGCGGGCGATATATGAGGTGATCTCGATATCCTCTTCCGCCGGGCAATCGATATAGCCATCCTTGTCTTCCATACCGATACGGATATAGAAGATGGTCGGATCGTATCCTGCCTCTTTGAGTTGATGCACTACGACAGAGCTGTCTACTCCTCCTGAAACTAATGCCGCTATTTCCATTCTCTTTTTTGTCTTTGCTTTTGAACTTACAAAAGTAGAGAAAAAATCTCAAACCTTTGATATTGACTGTATATTCTCTATCTTTGCGGTTGGCCCTTATTGGAATGCGGGCCTTCAAACTATGTACTTTAGATGTAATATATTATAGGAAAAGCAAATCGTAGTAAGTATGAAAAAAATAATGTTATCGCTTATGACAGCTATGGTTATGACGGCTTGTACAGGCCAACAGTCGGATACGGCATCTCAAAATTCCGATAAGGAGTTCAATTATGTAGTGGATCAGTTCGCTGATCTGGAGATTCTTCGCTATAAAGTTCCGGGTTTTGAATCCCTGTCCTTGCAACAAAAGCAACTATTATATCATCTTTCCGAAGCGGCCTTGATGGGACGTGATATATTCTTCGATCAGAATGGACGCTATAATCTGGCGATCCGCAGGACATTGGAGGCTATTTATACGAATTATAAGGGAGATCGGGAGGACCCTCAATTCAAGGCTTTGGAAACCTATTTGAAACGGGTGTGGTTCTCCAGTGGTATCTATCATCATTATGCCTTGGACAAGTTTGCCCCGGGGTTTTCTCCTGAGTTCTTGATGGATTGTATTCACCAAATCGACGCCAAGAAGTTACCTCTTCGTGAGAATCAAAACGTGGATCAGTTCATGATCGAGATCGCTCCGGTAATCTTTGATCCGGGCGTTATGCCAAAGCGTAGCGTACAAAGCGGTAACGGTGATTTGATCAAAGCTTCTTCTAATAATTATTACGGGGGAGGTATCAGTCAGAAAGAGGTAGAGGACTTCTATGCGCAAATGAAAATGGGAAAGGATACCATTTCCCCGATTTCTTACGGGTTGAATAGCCGTTTGGTAAAAGAGAACGGTACGGTCGTTGAAAAGGTTTGGAAAGTAGGAGGGCTTTATTCCGCCGCGATAGAAAAAATCGTAGATCAATTGCGACAAGCCTTGCCTTTCGCCGAGAATGATACGCAGAAAGCGATCATTGGGAAATTGATCGAATATTATCAAACGGGCGATTTGAAGACGTTCGATGCTTATTCGATCCTTTGGGTAGAGGATACAGCTTCGGAGGTGGATTTTGTGAATGGCTTTATCGAGACTTATGGGGATCCGTTAGGAATGAAAGCAAGCTGGGAGTCTACCGTGAATTTTACGAATAAGGAGGCGACTAAGCGTACGAAAATCATCAGTGATAATGCGCAATGGTTTGAGGATCATTCTCCGGTAGATAAGCGTTTCAAGAAAGAGAAGGTGAAAGGAGTTAGCGCTAAGGTAATCACGGTATCTATGTTGGGAGGTGATTGCTATCCGGCTACCCCGATCGGTATCAATTTGCCAAATGCGGATTGGATTCGTAGGGATCATGGCTCGAAGTCTGTTACGATAGAGAATATCACGGAGGCTTATGATAAGGCGTCTCAAGGAAATGGCTTTAGCGAAGAGTTTGTTTGGAGTGACGTGGAGCGGAACGGTATGAGGCAGTACGGTTTCTTAACGGATAATCTACATACGGATTTACATGAGTGTCTGGGACATGGTTCCGGTAAATTGCTGGAAAATACGGACCCGGATGCGCTGAAAGCCTATAGCTCTACACTGGAGGAAACCCGTGCGGATTTGTTTGGCCTGTATTATTTGGCAGATCCGAAGCTGGTGGAACTGGGATTGCTTCCGGACGGCGAGGCTTATAAGTCGGAATACTATAAATATATAATGAATGGCTTGATGACCCAGTTGGTTCGCATCGAGCTAGGCAAGAATGTAGAAGAGGCGCATATGCGTAACCGCCAGTTGATCGCTAAGTGGGCTTACGAGAAAGGGAAGGAAGCGAATGTGATCGAACTGAAAAAACGGAATGGAAAGACCTATGTGGTTGTGAATGACTATCCAAGGTTACGTGAGTTGTTTGGGACATTGCTCGCTGAGATTCAACGTATCAAGAGTGAGGGTGACTATGCGGCCGGAAAGAATCTTGTTGAAGGATACGGCGTGAAAGTAGATCCGGAGTTGCATGCGGAGGTCTTGGAGCGCTATGCTAAGTTAAACTTGGCTCCCTATAAAGGTTTTGTCAACCCTGTGATGAGAGAGGTAAAGAACTCTAACGGTGAGGTTACCGATATTGTCTTAGACTATACGGAAGGTTATACGGACCAGATGCTTCGTTATGGCCGTGATTATTCTTTCTTGCCGACTTATAATGATTAATAGATGGAAAGTTTACAAGACGAGATAAGGGAGATCCGTAAGGAACTTCGTTTGGCGATGAACGGGGTGATTTCTACGAGTATGCGTGAGAAAGGTATCGTATATAAGTTAAATTTCGGGGTTCCGTACCCCGAAATAAAGGGAATCGCCCGTAAGCATAAACCGAATGGAGAGCTAGCGGCGGCTTTATGGAAAGAAGACATCCGTGAGTTTAAGATATTGGCGACCTTTCTCCAACCCGCCGAGACGTTGCCTTTGGATGAGGCGAAACGTTGGGTCAAGGAGATTCCTTATTTAGAGATCGCGGAGCATTGTTGCCGGAACTTGTTCGTTCATCTGCCTTATATGGAGGACTTCACGTCTGATCTGGTTGCTGATAAGAAAAATGAGTTCGCTCGCACGGTCGCCTTTCTTACTTGGGCCGAGAATTTTAAGCGAGGTGGCAGCTTATCTTCTGTGGTTTTAGGATCTTTCTTGGCAGAAACCTTAAGTAGTCTAGCGGAGACTAAGGATTTTAAATCTACGCTGAAAGAGAAACAAGCGTCTATTCAAGCCATGAAGTTTTATGGGCGTCAATCTGAGGGGAATGCGGAAAGGATCCTAGACGGTTTCAAGGAATTTCAGGAGGCTGCGGGAAACACGCCGGAATTACAAGAAATCTATAATGAATTAAAATTCGAGTTTGAATATTATCGGTAAGGCTTTGCGTTTAAAATAAATGCGCTAACTTTGTCGTTTGTGCGGTCTTTAGGAGATGGAAGCGAAAGTTTATACGGAAATGCGTGCGTTGTTTACCGAATATCTAACGGAGAAGAAACTGCGGAAAACCGAGGAGAGATATGCTATATTCAAGGAGATATGTGCTTTTCCCGGGCATTTTGATATGTGTATGCTTTCGGATCGGTTGGAGCAAGACAACTTCCATGTCAGTAAGGCTACACTCTATAATACGTTGGATGTACTGGTTGATGCCGGTTTGGTGGTGCGTCATCAAATAACCGTCCAGTCGGTGCAATATGAGTTGAGGATTTATGCCGATACGCATTTGCATTTGGTTTGCACGAGATGCGGGGCCATCCGGGAGTTGCGAAACAGTACGTTGAAAGCGGATATGAGAAACTTGAAAGTCTCTCGTTTTACGCCGGAGTATTATTGTTTGTACATTTATGGCCTATGCAGTAAATGCAAGTTTAAGTTGCAAAGGTCAGTTAAATAAGAATATTAATAGCCTATAATAAATATAGAAAAGATGAAAGTAGACGTTTTGTTAGGATTGCAATGGGGCGACGAGGGCAAAGGCAAGGTTGTCGATGTGCTGACTCCGAATTACGATGTGGTAACTCGTTTTCAAGGAGGCCCTAATGCCGGACATACATTGGAGTTTAACGGGGAAAAGTATGTGTTACGTTCGATTCCTTCCGGTATTTTCCAAGGTGGAAAGATAAACGTAATCGGTAACGGTGTCGTTCTGGACCCGTTATTGTTCAAGCAGGAAGCGGAATCATTGGCAGCGAGTGGTCACGATATCACCAAGCAGCTTTATATCTCTAAGAAAGCTCACCTAATTTTACCTACTCACCGGATCTTGGATGCCGCTTACGAGGCCGCAAAAGGTTCCGGAAAGATCGGTACGACAGGAAAGGGTATCGGCCCGACTTATACGGATAAGATTAGCCGTAACGGTGTTCGTGTGGGCGATTTGTTGCATAACTTCGAAGAGAAATATGCGGCCGCTAAAGCAAAACATGAAGCGATCTTGCGTTCATTGAACTATGAATATGATATAACCGAGATGGAGGCTCAATGGCTGGAGGCCTTGAACTACCTCAGACAATTCAAATTGATTGATAGCGAGCATGTCATCAATAACTATTTGAAGGAAGGCAAGTCGGTCTTGGCGGAAGGCGCTCAAGGTACGATGCTGGATATAGACTTCGGTTCTTATCCATTCGTGACTTCCTCTAACACGATCTGTGCCGGATGTTGTACGGGACTGGGGGTTTCTCCCCGGAATATCGGTGAGGTATATGGAATCTTCAAGGCTTATTGTACACGTGTAGGTAGCGGTCCGTTCCCGACCGAGTTGTTTGATGAGGTGGGAGATAAGATCGGTCAATTAGGCCATGAGTTCGGTGCGGTTACGGGACGTAAACGCCGTTGTGGCTGGATTGATTTGGTAGCCTTGAGATATGCCGTGATGATCAACGGTGTAAGCCAATTGATCATGATGAAGAGTGATGTGTTAGATACCTTCGATACGATCAAGGCTTGCGTGGCTTATAAGATGAACGGTGTCGAGACTAATGAGTTCCCGTATGAGATCGATGATACGATCGAACCTGTATACGTGGAATTACCGGGTTGGAAGACGGATATGACGAAGATGCGGAGCGAGGACGAGTTCCCTGAGGAGTTCAACGCTTACCTTTCTTTCTTGGAGGAAGAACTGGGTGTGCCTGTGAAGATCGTTTCCGTAGGACCGGATCGTGAACAGACGATTGTCAGATATACAGAAGAATAAACTCGTTATAAATCGTACAAAATGGCAGAAGACCACATTCCTCAAGGGGTGTCTCCTGCCATTTTTGTCTTTGGCAAACTTTTTGTCGTTGTTTTATAAAACTAAATAAGATAGAAATTTATGAGCATGTATTGGATTATATTTATTGGATTTGCGCTATTGAGTTGGCTGGTGTCATCCCGTCTTCAGGGCAAGTTTGAGAAGTATTCGAAAATTCCTATGCCGAATGGCATGACAGGAAAAGATGTCGCAGAGAAGATGTTGCATGACAATGGTATCTATGATGTAAAGGTGATTTCTACACCCGGACATCTGACGGACCATTACAATCCCGCTAACCAGACGGTGAACTTGAGTGAGTCGGTTTATTATAGCAATAGTATCGCCGCCGCTGCGGTTGCCGCCCATGAGTGCGGTCACGCTGTGCAGCATGCTACCGCTTACGCTCCGTTGAGAATGCGTTCGGCTTTGGTTCCGGTTGTTAGTTTCGCCTCAAATATCATGACATGGGTGTTGCTGGGTGGTATGTTATTATTGCATACGTTTCCTCAGTTATTGTTATTCGGTATAATCTTGTTCGCTACGACTACGCTATTTAGCTTTATCACGCTTCCGGTCGAGATCAATGCGAGCCAACGTGCTTTGGCGTGGTTGAGCAATGCCGGTATAACAAATGCTTATACGCATGATAAGGCAGAGGATGCTTTACGTTCCGCCGCTTATACGTACGTGGTCGCTGCGTTAGGTTCGCTTGCTACATTATTATATTATATAATGATATTCTTGGGGGGAAGAAGCCGGGATTGATAAGCCTCGGAAGAGGCTTTCCATGGATGCCCATTGTAAGGATGTTAGAATGCCCATTGTAAGATGCTTATGACTGCGATTGTAAGCTCCTTACAGTGGGCATTGTTATTTTCTTATTTATTTCGAGCAAAAAACATTACCTTTGCGGCCAGAATAATCATTTAAAACATAAGATCATGCAAAAACCTTCCATACCCAAAGGTACTCGGGATTTTTCGCCGGAGGAAATGGCGAAACGTAATTATATATTCAACACGATCCGTGAAGTATTTCACTTGTATGGCTTCCAGCAAATAGAGACTCCTGCCATGGAGAACCTTTCTACATTGATGGGTAAATATGGCGAGGAAGGGGATAAGCTCCTTTTCAAGATATTGAATTCCGGTGATTGTTTCGCTGGTATCTCGGATGAGGAGTTAATGGAAAAGAACCCGTTGAGATTTGCTGCTAAGGCTTGTGAGAAAGGCTTGCGTTATGATTTGACCGTTCCGTTCGCCCGTTACGTGGTACAACATCGTAATGAGATCAGTTTTCCGTTCAAACGTTACCAGATCCAACCGGTTTGGCGTGCCGATCGTCCGCAAAAGGGACGTTACCGGGAGTTCTACCAATGTGATGGCGACGTTGTGGGTTCTGATTCCTTGATCAATGAGGTGGAACTGATCCAGATTATGGACGAGGTGTTCCATCGTTTTGGCATTCGTGTGTGTATCAAGATGAACAATCGTAAGATCCTTTCCGGTATTGCCGAAATCATAGGCGAGGCGGATAAGATCGTAGACATTACGGTAGCTATCGACAAGCTGGATAAGATTGGCTTGGACAACGTGAATGAAGAGCTTCGTTCCAAGGGTTTACCCGAGGAGGCGATCGAGCGTTTGCAGCCGATCATTATGCTGCAGGGTTCAAATCAAGAAAAGATCGCTACCTTGAAAGAGGTATTATCTGCGTCTGAGACTGGTTTGAAAGGTGTAGCCGAATTGGATTTTATTTTGGAGCGCATCTCTCATACGTCAATCCGTGCGGAATTAGAGCTTGATCTGACATTAGCTCGCGGCTTAAACTATTATACAGGTGCGATTTTCGAGGTGAAAGCCTTGGACGTACAGATCGGTAGTATCACGGGTGGTGGTCGCTATGACAACCTGACAGGGGTATTTGGCATGGAAGGCGTATCTGGTGTCGGTTTCTCTTTCGGCGCTGATCGTATCTTTGATGTATTGAACCAATTGGATTTATATCCGGAAGGATCTTTGAAGACTACACAGCTTCTATTCGTGAACTTCGGACAGAAAGAGGAGATTCATTTATTGCCGCTGATCGCTAAGGTTCGTAAGGCGGGGATTCGTACAGAGCTATATCCTGAGTCTACTAAGATGAAAAAGCAAATGGGATATGCGGACGCTAAGAAAATCCCGTTCGTTGCGATAGTCGGAGAGAATGAGATGGCCGAGAATAAAATCAACTTAAAGAATATGCTCACGGGTGAGCAAACCCTTGTGACTATCGAGGAGCTGATAGAACGCTTTTAGAGAATAGTGGATTATGGAACACGGACTACACGGATGACACGGTATTTGTATTTATCCGTGTGTTCCGTGTCATCCGTGTAGTCCGTGTTTAAATGGTTCTAAACTTATAAATTAATGAAACGACCATGAAAATACCTGTTTTTATGCTCTCAATATCTTTATACCTTTCTTCCTGCTCTTTCACCCCCCGTGCCGAGTGGGTAACGACAACCGAGAATACCCCTTGGGCTGAGCAACCCGATCTGATCTCCGCCCTTGCGGATACGATACCTAATATTGATATAACAATTCTAACAGAAAAGCATCAACAACAAATTGATGGTTTCGGAGCCTGTTTTAATGAATTAGGTTGGCTTTCCTTGAGTAAGCTGGAGCCAAGTGTACGTGAGGAAATCATGGAAGAGCTTTTTTTCCCCGGAGTCGGAGCCAACTTCACGATTTGCCGGATGCCTGTAGGAGCAAATGATTTCTCCCGTGATTGGTATTCGTATGACGAGGTAGACGGTGATTTCACAATGGAACATTTTACCATCGCCAATGACCAACAAACGTTGATTCCTTTTATCAAGAACGCTCGGAAGTATCAGCCAGACTTACGCTTGTGGGCTTCCCCGTGGTGCCCTCCCGCTTGGATGAAATATAACAAACACTATGCCTCTGCCTATACGGGTGAGAATTATGACGAGAAGTATCGAAATGGTTTGTCGGCCGATAAGGTCGGCCATGAAGGTACGGATATGTTTATCCAAGACTCTCTTTACCTGAAAGCCTATGCCCTCTATTTCTCTAAATTTATCGAGGCCTATAAGAAACACGGAATTCCAATCTTTGCCATAATGCCCCAGAACGAGTTCAACTCTGCGCAAATATTCCCGAGTTGTTGTTGGACATCGGCTTCTTTGGCTAATTTTATCGGTAATTATCTCGGGCCGGCCATGCAGGTTCAAGGAGTGGATATTATGTTCGGCACGATGGAACGTGCGAATGAGTCGCTTGTTGATACGGTATTGACAGATCCCGCTAGTGGTAAATATGTAAAAGGTGTCGGTTTCCAATGGGCGGGTAAGGGAGCTATCGCCGGAATCCACAAACGTTATCCCGGGTTGAAGCTTTACCAAACCGAGCAAGAATGTGGAGATGGCAAGAACGATTGGAAGGGTGCCATGTATTCTTGGGGGTTGATGCGACATTTTCTGGATAATGGCGTTTCTGCCTATATGTATTGGAATATATCTTTGGAAAATGGAGGGATCAGTCGTTGGGGATGGGCGCAAAACTCATTGGTTGTCGTAGATCCGCAAACCAAGAGCTATCGATATACTCCGGAATACTACGTGATGAAACATGTCAGCCATTATGTCCAGCCCGGTGCATATAAATTAGAAACGGAAGGAGCCTATACGAATCTGCTGGCATTCCGTAACCCGGATAACAGTATCGCCTTGATTATCGCCAATGAGACCAGTGATGATCGTTCCCTTTCCATCCGCATAGGCGATC
>UMDP01026382.1_pt1 | contig 12453 bp, 19 predicted proteins | sample 1964521 | NCBI WGS metagenome assembly UMDP01 (sample SAMEA4835997, study PRJEB28245) | human gut metagenome | biome: gut microbiome; material: fecal sample | place: Denmark | collected 2008 | reverse complement strand
AAAGAAATGCAGCGGATAGGTGGACATAGTTAAAATCCTTCAGTCAGGCAGTAAGGGGCGAAAATCCCCTGATTGAACGGGAGCAGTTCCTGATCGTCGAATCCGAACGTCTCGTCGGTCTTGATGCGGTACCATTTGTAGCCGACGCCCCCGCCCCGGTTGAGCAGGCCGTAGGCTAGAAATATGGTGATCTGCACGTCGGTGGGGTAGTAGTCGAAGATGACGCGGATGGTCATGTCCTGCATGTCGAGGACATAGGTAACATCCTGAAACAGCATAGACATCATGCGGTTGATCTGCCCGGCGTCGGCGGCGGAGATATTCGCCACTGCTTTGTAGAGAATGAGAAAACGGTAGGTCTCGTCATCCCATACAATTTGGCCGCTGGACGTGTTCAGCTGGCGCTTGATAGCGACGATGTCGCCCCAATAATCGAGAGCCACACCTGTGCACGTCGGCAACCAGAACAGGCAATTGTAAATGGTGTCGAGGTCGCTGGAGGCGTCCATGGTATCCTGAAAGGAACCTGCCAGTTTTACCATGGTAGGACTGGCCGCGTACTGACTTTGAATAGCGATGGAAGCAAGAGAGCCGACGTCGTATAACTCACGAAAATCGGCTACCTCGTCCATGTTTTTCCACGTAGGAGCGCCCATTTAAGCCTCCACGATGGTGACGGTATCTTCGGTTATAACCGGCTCTTGGTCAGCATTGATAACGACCGAGTCCGCGTAGTTGGTGTTCCCGAGCGCGATCTTGATATTGCTGATTTGTGAAACGCCATCAGTAGACATAACTGCGATATAGAAGCGGCTGGCGTAAACTGTCGATGCAAGACCGACTCGCGAGTTACCGCTGATTTCAGACTTGCCGAGAAAGTCGGTCACCACCGCTTCTTTGACCGCGTTCTTGATGTTGTTATTGAGCGCGCTCGCGTTCGGGATTGCAACCTGCACGTTGAAACTTACAGTTTCAGGGCGATAGATTTTGTACTCGTACAGGGCGTTGGCGAAGTCATACGCCACGTGCTGGATAGTCGTATTGCCAGACGTTCCACAACCGGCGTCTTTTTTGGTGTAAATCGCTTCAGCAATGTCGTCATCTTCGCCGCCATACACACATACGGCGACGCTGTGACCGTCCACATTCACGCCATACATTTCTTTGGGATTGGGGCCTGTATTCTCCAGCACTTGGCAGTCAATGACCCCATTGATATCGGCAATTGTCCCATAAATAGAAATAGCGCTTCCATGGGCGTTTTTGGCCACGGAAGCGTATCGGCGGGCTTCAAATTCGGCGCGCGTTTCTTTTAGGCGCCCTGTTGCCCCGGGTTCGTCATTGTCTACCGATGACCAGCCGGGGATAACCGTCACAATCTTGGTAACTGAGTGCGCCGCAATTTCAATTGGTCCGGGTTCGGACACCTGAAAATATGCGGTTGCCGCGCCGCTAGAACCGATGGTGACGCTCGACGAACACGTCAAGTTGTAGCCTTCTGTGCTCTGCACGATAGCGCCGTATGGGATGGTCGTCCCATTGAGGCCTGTGACCTCGCACGTTACCACAGTTGCTTCGGCAATTTTTCTCGTGAGGAAGTAGATATACCCGAGCGCGTCTTGGAAGCGGCCAACTGCCGTCTTGGGGTTCAGCTGATTCGCCAAGTAGAGGAGCTCGGAATTTTTCGCCTCAATTTCAGCCGTCAGCGCGTCAATAAGCTGGCCTGCTGGCGAAGTAGGCTCGACGTCGAGAAGAGGAGAGCCCTCACCTCGATTGAACGCTTTCTGCCAGTCATCTGCAACGGCGGTGCGAATGTCCTCAGTTGCAGGAACTTGCAAGCCGAGCTCGTCGTCAAAGGAAATATGAGTTTGAGACATATGCCCGCCTAGAGTTCGACGATAATCGGTGTTTGGGTGGTGGTCGTAAATTCGATGGAACCGGACAGCTGTCTGGTGGTATGGTCGAAGTTCGCAGTGTTCACATCAACAGCTGTAACCTGCTCCACACCGTCCACTTGAGAAGCTGCGTCGCGCATATAGGTTGATGCGAGTACGGCGATGATGGGCTTGGCAAGCTGGACGTCAAACCATGGAATACCATGTTCTGTGTCAAACACCAAGTCGCCCTCGAAACACCTGATTTCGTTGGCGACATTTTGGGCGACACAGTAATCGCCAGTAGCGATGTTGATTTGACCGACGTCGTTACAACTGATGTCCCACTTGTCATTCAACATAAAAGAATAATTCGTATGGCTCATTGGGGACCCCCAGTTGTGCTACTGCCAGACTCAACGCCCGTGTGGACATGCGACTCAAGGACGATGCCGTTAGACGTGATGGAGCCGCCGGTGTTGGTCAAGCCGTTCTTGAACTCGGCACCCGAACCAGAACCAGCATCGGCGCCAGTCTGGACCAGACGGCCAGACAGCTCGACCAAAGGCGTATTGAGTGCGATTTTGTCGCTCGCATTCACTTCAACCATTTTAGTGTTGACAACGACTTTATCAGGCCCTGTTATGGTGATTTCGCGCTTTTCATCATTCATGTGGATGAATGTCTCAGGAGCCGCGTTAACGAACCCACCCAGATAAAAGCCGTCAGACATAGAGAACGTCCGGTAGGAACCCGGTGTTGAGGGCTGTGAAGTGCCCTCTTGAACCTTAGACGAATCCTGCTGGGCGAAAATCGCCAAGCCTATATCGCCCGGTTTGGGGTCCATGACGATTGCAGCCGTACCACATTGCGCGCGGTAAAATGGCAACTTGGGGAGAGATACTTGCGGCAGAGCGTTGCCGTCTGACCCTCGCTGCATCACCAGCGGCGTGCAGGACACATAGCCCGCTCCGCCAGTTGGTCCCGGAGCTGTGCACGAGTCCACGATAACCGGGATGGCCGTGTTCAGCATTCCCTTGACAGTGTTCTCAATGATGAATTTGAGCTGGTTATAGGGCGAAGAATTGGTATCAAGATCTTGGTTACTGTATACCGCCGAGAAATCTCCAGCCATATGTCCCTTCCACTACAGTTTCCCACGGGCCGCCTTTTGGGTCATACGCCGTGAGGTTATGCGTCACTTTGGAAACCCGCCACTCGCCAGAAGCCTTCGGCACGATAGACTCTACTTGCACGAGGCCGCCGCGTTGGATGCTGGGGTTGAAGAAACACTTGAAACTCAGGGTCATGTTGCCGAACGTCGGGTAGCCTATCATGCCAGTGGTTGGCGATACGAGAATCGTTCCACCTGCTGTCTGACGAGTTTCCCCTTTTGGTAGGAGTATCATTTCTTCGTCGTCAATAATGAGGTCAGCGCCGACTTGGTCCGCTGCAGCTTTCGCCTTTTCAATCGGCGAACCACTCAGGACCGTATTCGACAATGCAGAATCAACGCCCTGATTCTTAAATGAGAATCCTGACGTTGCCGCCATCTGTTGCACCACGTCTGCGGCCTTGGTTTCGCCGCTCGTGGCCATTGGAGCTTGGGACATGAGGCTGGCAAAACCGCCAGTCATGGCCTCAATTTTCATGGTTGGGTCAGGGGCTGTGTTGAAATCAGCCCACGCACTGGAAATATTGCCAGAAAAAATGCGCGTCAATGACTGCCCTTGCTCGCCCGCCCATATAGTGATATGGTTGCGGGCGAACATGAACGGCTGTTGAGCGATGGTTGTAGCCGCCGCCATGTCATCATAGGACAGGCCCATGATGGAAATTGACGCTTTATTCTTATCCGGCAGCCCTAATTTCTGCACGCTCACCTTGCAAGCCAAGCCCGTAAAAGACTTCGTGAGGCCATTGTTGAGCTCAATATCGATTTGCAAGGCTTTTTTGGTGTAACTAACTGCCATATCAGTACTTCATCCACTCGGGTTTTTCTTCGTTCTCGGACAAGTACAACAGGAAGAAACGCGTGTTCAACTCCGCATACTGCGGCGGGTCAGTACCAAGGCTATCGGCGAAATGGAGCGACCCCTTGAACTTGGTAGTGGGATACTGGACGAGGTTTGCGCCGTCAAGGCAGATTGCGCCGGCAGTGACCAACTCGCCATTAACGGTGAGGTCCATATACATATACAGGCCGCGTTGATAGAGGAGGATTGTGCACTGCTGGTCGTCCAGCAGAACATTGAATTCCTGACGCGGCAGAGCTCGAATCGGAATTTCTTGCATTAGACCAGCCCTCCAAGATTGAGCTTCTTCCCACCGTTGGCGTCAAAGAACGCGGAGTTGCTCGGCTTCTTCGTCTGCGTCTGCCCAGTCTTTTGCGTCTTGGCAGATGACGCTCGCTTGGTTTTGGTTACTCGCGTTGTCTCCACCTCACGCACTTCAATAGCGTGGAGTTCCACCACAAGCAACGACGCGCCGTCTGTGGCCGTTCGCTTGTAGCTGTAGGACTCGAGCGTCATCTTGAGGTAAACAGCCGTCGGCGTCACAATGTCCACCAGTTCAGCACCAGACACCAGCTTGTTGAGTGCGTCAAGAATGGCTGATTGCGCCGCGCCGTCTTGCTGAGAAGCCCCAGTTATCACCACATCCAATGGCGTTTCCACTTTATTGTAAGCAGCGAAGCTGCTCTTCTCAATAGGCGACGTCAGCACTTTCGACTCATTCTTGACGTCAATGTCCATAATGCCGTCAAACTGCACTGACAGCCCTTTATTTCGCGTGACAACAGCCCACTCAGAACCCGTGTTGATGGCGTTCGAGTTAGAATCGGCGCTGGAGCTAGAATTAAGCACGGTCAATTGGCTCATTTGGTATTTACCCCCGAGAGAGCGGGATACATCATACCGCCAAACTGGTTGGAAAATGAGGAGGCCGCGTCGTTAAACGTGCCATCGGCATTCGTCGCGTTTGTGTATACATTGAAGGTGCCCACGTTGAGCGTGGAATCAACCTTCGTGTTGTTTGGAGCAACGGGCTTATATGCGAGCGCTGAAGGTTGCGTTTGAGCTTGAGCTGGCGCTGATGCGTGCTGCATGGCGGAAATGGTGGGCAGAGCAGCCGAGGCCAGCGTAGGGGCTGGCGCAACAACTTGGGGAGGTAACAACGCCTGTCCCTTGCGGGCTTCAGTCACAGGATTCCCGCGCCCGTCGTATCCCATGGCATAAGGATTTTCGAATGCGGGATTGTTGTTCTGCGGGCTCTTGTCCGTCGGCTTAACCTTGGCTTTTTCCTTGGCTTCCCCGTCGTATCCCATGGCATAAGGATTTTCGAATGCGGGATTGTTGTTCAGCGGGCTCTTGTCCGTCGGCTTAACCTTGGCTTTTTCCTTGGCTTCCCCGTCGTCATCGCCAAAGAACCCACCAGCAAACTCCTTAATGCCCTCCCAGATACTGCCGAAATCGAGATTATCGAACCAGTCCCAAATGCGGTCGAGGAGGTCAAGGACGTAATCCACTGCGCCCTTGAACATATTCTTCACGGCTTCAAGGGCGTTATTAAAGACGTTGCGTAAGGATTCACCAGCCTTACGCCATTCGCCGTCCATAATATTGCCGATGAGCTGGAAGATGCTCGTAAATACGCCGATGATGGGCTTCAAGGCCGGTTCAAAGAAGCTGGCGAAGCGCGAAACTTCTTCCGTCAGCCCGTCCCATAAGGCTTTGCCCGTCGCCTTCAGGCCTTCCCATGCTGCATTAAGACGCGCGGCAATTTCTTCGCCCGTCCCGAAGATGCTCCACAGGTCTTCAAGAGCAGAGCCTCCGCCGTTCATGTAGGCGATGAGGTCATCGATAATACCAGCAAGTAGAGCAGCAACCGCGATAATCGCCATAATGGCGGCAACTACCGGGTTCATGAGCCATGCCGCTAGGAACTTGAGGGAGAGAGCAACAAGGACGCCAAAGAAGGCGATGACGAAATTCTCGTGTTCTCGGAGGAAGACGATGAACTTCACAAACTCGTTCGCCAGCTGCGTGACCACTGGCGTGAGCTGTGCGAAGATAAGGTTGGCGACGGACTGCGTACCTTTTCCCAGCAGGTTCATCGCCGAATTGAATTCGCGGGCGGTTTCAGCGTCCTTCTTGGAGTAGGCGAAGAGCTTCATCGCCCCAACCAACTCCTCAACGGACTTCCTGCCCTTCTGGACCAGCCTGATGGTGCCTTCGTCAAGTCCCAACTGCTGGAGGATATACGTGCTCTTCATCTTCGACATGCCGGCAACTTTGTCCGCCAAGTCTGGAAGCACTTCGGTCAAATTCTTGAGCTTGCCCTCAGCGTTGACTGCGCTGATTCCCATATAATAGAGCCATTCAACACCAGCTCCGCCGCCGACGAGGGCTGCGTTGCGCAGGTTGTCGCTGAAGCTCTTGAGAGTCCCTTGAAATGCTTCAGCCGACCCGCCAGCATTCTCTACTGCAGCTGACCATGCATCGATTTCAGCGACGTCCATGCCCAGCTTGTCAGCAAGAAGTCCCAGCTTGTCGGCTTGGCTGATGAAGTTATTGAAGGCGTTCCCGATTGCCAGTGCACCAGTCAATGGCGCGAGGACATTCGATATGATGTTCTGAACGCCTGATTTGATTCGATTCTCTGCTTGCGCCATGCCCTTGGCGACGCCTGACGGGTCAACGCCGAAGAGAATTTTGAAGGAATCAATAATCGCCATGGGTGGCTCCTAGAAAAATTTTTTCATAAAATCGCCCAAAAACTATTTACAAGTTCATTTGGTTGGTGCATACTGTCTTTAACAAATGGCTGTGAATGGAGGTACACTATGTTGGCAGTTGTTACTATTAGTGATGGCGTAGGTGAACCTGTTGAATTGCACAACTTCTTTTATAAAGGTTGTGAACCAACTTGTACACTTGAATACCAAGTCTTCAACGAATCTAATTGTAGGTTTGTTCTCAAAGGCTTAGCCAAGAACTTAGAAATGAAGATGAAGCATGGCGTTATGCCTAAGCAAACGTTGTCTTTAAAGCTCTACAGTGATGTGTTAGAAGATGATATGTATATTGAACAGTTGGTTACTGTGAAGTAACACATAAGAAGAAAGGCTGTATGATTAACATACAGCCTTTTTCTCTTCAACCCTTTCACCTTCGCCGGAAGAACAACTTGAATTCATTATATAAAGGTTACCGCCCAAGAGGATAAATTGAAAAAATATTCGTTTTCCAGCTGAAAACCCGTTTACATCACCATTGGCTTATGGCATAAAGAAATCAACGAACAACTTGGAGGAATATCATGAACGTACAGAAGGTTTACGTCGCTGTTTACGTCACCATCGACCTCGCTGATGGCGACACTGTTTACGAGCCCATCACTGACGTGTTGTTTGACTCTGAAGTCTCTGACAAGGACTTCATCTGTCAGCAGGCCATCAACCACGTGCGCAACGCTCGCCGTGCTTGCAGCTCGCCTGACGCGCACAACCGCATCATTACGGACTTCCCGTGGACGGTGACCGTTGACATCCCCGCCATCGACTTCACTTGGTACGCGGAGGTTGCTTAATGGATAAAGTGGAAATCAGAGAAACGCTTATCGTGCGCATGTCAATTGTCCGCGAGCCTGATGGGATGACGCCTGTGTTCTTTTGCGGCGTCACTTTGAAAGACTGCCTTGAAGAGGCGATTAAGCAGTCATTGCTCCAAATGACTGAATCGCTTGCCAAAAATGACAAGCAAGGCGTCTACATGATGAACGTGCGTACAAGCGATGGTTTGATGAGGCAATACGAATTTTCATGGCAAGGCAGCAAGCGCATTTACTAGAATGCGAAGAGGCCGCGAGTAATGAGCTCGCGGCCTTTTCTTTTACTTGATTTTGTGCTTGCGCTTGGCTTCTTGCTGGTGGAAATCGTCAACAACCCACTTATTATAATCAGCCACTTGGATTGTTTCGAAAATATCCAGAGCGTCCGTATAACTGTACACGGTTTGGAGCTCGTGCAAGGTCGCCATTTGCCTCGCTACCAACGTTCCAACCACGTTGGTGACGTTCGCGTATTCAGCTAAGCCTTTGATGCCGGAACCTTGAGCTTGAGAGTATTGTCGTTGCTTTGGGAGGTCGACGGGCTTTCGGTAAAAAAACTGAGGTTGAGCTTCATGGCCTCCATCCGCAACTTGAACAGCGTCTGCACGTCTTCAATATAGCCATCCACGGAATCGGACGTACATTTCTGGTCAACGCCAGCATCAATACGGGTGCAGCAGTTCAGCATTTCCTCCAGCAATGGCTCCGCGTCTTCATACCGAACATTTGCAAGCGCACGCAGACCTTGAGAAGCCAAATGGCTTGCTGCGGCTTGCAAATCTACGCCGTCATCAGCTTCGCCCTTATTCGCTGCCGCAATAAGCAACAAGGCGCGAGTAAGCCAGCGCTCCAATTTGGTGGCTGGCATTTCCGTAATTTTGAACTGCAACTGCTTCCCGCGGTCGTCGATGGACACGGTGATGGATTTACGCATAAGTGCTCCGTATTATTAGACTTTCTTATAAAACTCGTCGAAATTGCGGTTGTGAGTATTAGCCCGCAAAATCCATTTCGAGGCCTTAAAATGAGTTTTAAGAGCTCGAATTTTTCGGCTACCCGTGAAAATTCGAGCTCTTAGCGAGTTTACTGGCAGAGGACTTTAGAACGACGCGATGTCGAGCCGCTCAAAGTGGAAAACCCACGTCGTTGGGTCCAGCACCTTCTTGTTGGAAGGGAACGGCACGCCGTCATGGAGGACGCCTTTCGACCATGTGTAGATTTTGCCAACCGACGGCACAGTGAACGTCAGCGAGCACTCGTAGATAGTCTTGTTCGTCGCCATCGCGGAGTACAGGGTGCCAAAACTCTTGGCAGTACGCGAAGGCGCTTCAAGCGTGATAGTCACGGGGAAGATGGCCGGCAGATAACCAGCCACCATTTTGCCATCCACGGACATACGTGTTTCAGCAACCTGCACGCTGTCCTGCACCACAGACTGGTCAGTCCCAAACATTTCCAGCTCGATGCCGGCAGGGAAGAGCTGGTCAACGACAAGCACACCAGTCGCATTAGTGGAAGTAATATCGAAATCAGCCATGTCGAATCCTTGCGATTAGAGAATTGCCGTGCTGGCCACGGTGATGCGCTGAACAGCTCCGCCGTAAGTATACCAGAGCGAGATTACGGGCGTTTCGCGATTGACTCGAGCTTGAGCACCCGGGTCAATAATCTGCAGGAAGTAACCGGCGGTGAACAGCTCTTCGGAAATGTCCATTCCAGCCTCCGCCATTACTTCGGCCTTTTGGGCGTCGGACAGGCTCACGCCGGCTTCAATGGTGCCGTTGGTACGAGCGCGGTTGATGGGGTCCATCATCCACGAACGAATCCGCGCATATCCACCATCGGTATAAGGAACGCGCGGCGCGATAGTGAGGCCGTTCATGATAGCGACCTGCAGCGCGTTGTTCAGCCAAATGGAATTGATGAGCGGGTCAATGAACACGTAGTTCGAGTTCAGCAAACGGCCGGGATAGAAGAAGTCAAACTCGGCATTACGGGTAGCGTAGTTGCCATAGAAGTTGGCGTTGCGGTTCTCGAGGAAATTCGCCATAACTTCCGTCGTCACCGTCGCCGCCAGCCCCACGCCAGACTTGAACGCATACGTAATGACGCCGTTTTCACGATTCCAGTCGACGGACGCGATGGAACCCATGAGGAACGCGGCATACTTCGTATCGCCATACACGAAAGCCGTGTTGTCGTTCACGGCCATCTTGCTGATGATGTCGGTATCGGATTCAGCTGTGGCCAGCGCTTCATTGTCGGAATAACCGACGTACACGAACCCGTAGTTCTGTGCAGCCCAAGCGGAGGCCGTTTCGCCAATGGTAGATTCGCCGTCAGCAGTGTCGGACGGTTCGCTGAAGGTGAAGGTGACCCAGTTTTGCGAGTGCTCCAGCACTCTGGCAATCACGTCACCAGCGGATTCTACGGCGACGCCAGCAGACGTCAATGCGCCCTGCGAGGGCATCAACCCAAGCGCGTAGGCGAGGTTAGCGTCGTCATCAGCCTGCTCGTCCATCACCACGGAACTTTCAGCGCCAGTGGTCTCAGACTTGAGCATGAAGCGCTGACTCGCGCCATTGTAGGTCAAGGTCCACCCTTCAGCGTCGGCAGCCACCAGAGTGCAAACCTGCGCCATGGAAGTAGCGCTGGCGAGATTGATGCCAGTCACGGTCTTCTTGGCGCCGTCAACGGTGAAGTTCATTTTGCCGGCAGTGATGGCCTTCAATTGCGCCAGCGTGGAAGGATTCGACGCGGAGAGGACATAACCCGCCTGCGCAGTCTTCGCCCACGCGGCCACAAACAGAGCCTTGGGCGAAGAGAATTTGTTCACGTACCCATTGAAATACTGGGTCGCGAACATATACGTGGGGGATGTCGTACCAAACACCTCGCCCACAGCGGTGGCGGACGTAAATTCCATCAGCCCACTGGGGAAGGCCAGCTGTTCCGTGGTCAGGTCAACGGGCGTGATGAGCAAGCCGTTAAGCTCGAGCTCGGAACGCCCCGCGCCGATTACACGAGGTTCGATTTTAACAATGTTGGATGCGGCAATCGTCATTTTGCGCCCTCTTAAGGTTTGTGGTGAGCATCCACGTTTTCAACCTTGGCGAGCGCCACGTTTTCAGCATACTCTACGCCGAAGGTTGATTTGAGCGTGTAACAAATGTGGACGGTGAGAACCGTTCGCTTGAGGTACTGGTCAGCCCCATCAGTGTACTCTATCGACTGCAAGTCCTCCGAGTACAAGGTGGAAAACCCGTAGTCCTTAAAAAACGCAGAGCCCACTGGCGAGCGCAAAACGCTGTCGCAGTAGGCGGCCCAAGTTCTCGACTCGTCGGTATCTGAGCAAAAGTCAATTTGAACGCGTCCTTCAAACATGGTGGACATGGTGAACTTCCCATTCTCGTCCACCTCTGAACGCGCATTCGTCCCAACTCTCGTCGCCCCGCTTAATGAATAGATGATGTAATTGTTCTCATTAGGCGGCAGAGAGCTGCGATTTTCCCAGCCTCGAATAATGTTGCTTGGGTGCACAAAATTCGCCATGTAGGTAGTCAAGAACGCATGGAATGCGGTCAAGACGTCCGGCTGGTTAAAGTCAAGTGGTTGGAACATCGTTTACCCCCGCGGGCTTATTCACTTGGAGCGTACACCGAACTTTCGACCAACCGACGTCGCTGAAATCTTCAACGACTGCGACGACCAACCACCAAGTGCCTTCAGACGGCCTGTAAAACATATCACCATTGCGGCCTAACGGTCTGATGATACCGGCCACTCGCTCTTCCATATTAAAAGAAGTGTACAAGTAGAAGGCTTTGGTGTTGCTGTTTTCATCTGCCCTGTTCGAGTGATAGAGAGCCGCGTCGCCTTCGCTCTGGATTTGAGCTTGCAGCTGAACGGGTTCGGCGTATGTGGGCACGATTTTGCCCGCAAGGTTCATCTGGCCAGTGGACCGATACCGCCATACCATTTCGTCTGGATGGTTGGCGACGATGGAAGTTCTCACGATGTCATGCAGGTTGAGCATCACGTCACCTTATAATCAATGCTTTTGAGGTAGGAGCCCGTCCAGACAAGTGTGCCGGCATCAACCGCCTTATGTCGACGCGTAGATTCCGCGTTCTTGGGCGGCATATTCGAGGAAATTTTTTCTTTTATGTCGTCACGTACGACAGCGCCAAGTTGGTTGATGGTCTTCCGCACAACCCCACCATCTACCATTTTGTTCTTGAGCGCATTCTGCACGCCGTTCCGCCATTTGGATTCATTGTCGTCAATCGTCTGGTGGAACGCAGGGCGTGCTGGTATGGTGTCCGTACCATACTCGTTGAAGAAGGCGTACGCCGCGATTGGGTCGTTGGTCACAGAGTTTGTTTTGCCCTCAAGCACGCCAACCTCCAATTTGACGCGCTCGTCCGCAATTCGCTGGAATATCTTCTTCCACTTATGACCGCCGACCACAACCGCTTGCGTAGCCATATCAACCCCATGGATGGTATTCGTGAAAAGAATAGTACCTGCCGCCGATGGAATATTTGCGCATCGCCTGCCAAAAGGTTTGGCCGCATGGCGTCAGTTTGAACCACTCAGGACCCTGACCTTGAGGGCTCTGGAACGAGGTAGAGACTGAGCCTTGCGATGCGGACGCGATAGGGCCGCTCTGGCCAATCGGCCAAAGCGCCATCGTCACAATATGGCACATCAGCAGGAAGATGAGAATTTCACGCGTCTCAATACCAGCCTCAGGGTCGTAAGGGATACGGCTGGAGTCCGTATTGTCGAGAAACAGTCCAGCCAACTGGAAGCAATATTGAAGTTGCGCGTCGGTCAGCTTGCCATCAAGGTATTGCGTCTTGATGGCAGGATAGACATCCAGAAATTTCTCTTGGTTATACGGTACCACAGCCATATCGACCTCACTCGGGCTTGGTGTTGGTGCGCTTGGGATTCACGGGCTCCA
>UMDP01009701.1_pt1 | contig 12575 bp, 10 predicted proteins | sample 1964521 | NCBI WGS metagenome assembly UMDP01 (sample SAMEA4835997, study PRJEB28245) | human gut metagenome | biome: gut microbiome; material: fecal sample | place: Denmark | collected 2008 | reverse complement strand
GTCGTTTAATACAGAACCCGGCTTACGGTCCATCTCGTTTTCCGCTTTTATGCTTTCCGGCTGCCCGCATCCCTGCGGGCAGCTTTTGTTTTGTCACACTTCTTTTACCAAGCTGTTACTTTCCGTTTGTTGCAGTTTGTGGTATACTATGGGCACTGCAGGCCCTCTGCAGGCTAAAACGAAAGACAGGATGTGAAATCCTCCGATGAAAGATGGTTTTTTAAAGGCAGCCGCCTTCTCCCCCGCCCTGCGGGTGGCGGACTGCACCTATAACGCCCAGCAGATCCTTGCCGACGTGCAGGCAGCCGCCGCGCGCGGGGTCAAGCTGGCCGTGTTCCCGGAATTCTGCCTCACCGGCTACACCTGCGGCGACCTGTTCCTGCAGCACACGCTGCAGACCGGTGCGCTGGATGCCCTGCAGACCGTGCTGGACGGCACCCGGACGCTGGACACCGTCGTGCTGGTGGGCCTGCCGCTGCTGATACACGGCAAGCTGTACAACTGCGCCGCCGTGCTGTGCCACGGGCAGCTGCTGGGCCTTGTGCCCAAGACCTACCTGCCCAACTACGGCGAATTCTACGAGAAGCGCCAGTTTACCCCCGGCAGCACCGAGGTGGAAACGATCACCGTGTGCGGCCAGCAGGTGCCCTTTGGCACTTCGCTGCTGTTCCGCTGCCGGTCCATGCCCAGCTTTGTGCTGGGCGTAGAGCTGTGCGAGGACCTGTGGAGCGCACTGCCGCCCTCCACCTTCCACGCACTGGCCGGGGCCACGGTCATCGCCAACCTTTCGGCCAGCGACGAGACCGTCGGCAAGGCCGAGTACCGCCGGGCACTGGTGTCCAACCAGTCGGCCCGCCTGCTGTGCGGCTACCTGTACGCCTCGGCCGGGCACGGCGAGAGCACCCAGGACATGGTGTTCGCCGGGCACGACCTGATCGCCGAAAACGGCACCCTGCTGGCCGAGACAGCTCCCTTTGCGGGCGGCATTGCCGAAACCGAGATCGACTGCCAGCGCATGGAGGCCGAGCGTGCCCGCAACACCAGCTTTGAGCTGAGCCGCGATGGTTACACCACGATGGAGTTCGATCTGGAACTCACCGAGACCCCCCTCACCCGCTGGATTGACCCGGCACCCTTCGTGCCCGGCGACCCCAAGCGCCGCGCCGAGCGCTGCGAACTGATCCTGAAGATGCAGGCCGACGGTCTGGCCAAACGGCTGGAGCACGCCCACGCCAAAACGGCGGTCATCGGCATTTCCGGCGGTCTGGACAGCTGTCTGGCCCTGTTGGTGGCGGTGCGCGCCATGAAGCAGCTGGGCCGCCCCGCCAGCGATGTGCTGGCCGTGACCATGCCCTGCTTCGGCACCACCCACCGCACCCGCAGCAATGCCGAGATCCTGTGCGATGAGCTGCAGGTCTCCTTCAAAGAGATCGACATCGCCGAGACGGTGCACAGCCACTTCCGGGACATCGGCCAGGACGAAAGCGTGCTGGACGTGACCTTTGAAAATGGGCAGGCCCGTGTGCGCACGCTGGAGCTGATGGACACCGCCAACCGCACCGGCGGCCTTGTGGTAGGCACCGGCGACCTGTCGGAGCTGGCACTGGGCTGGGCCACCTACAACGGCGACCACATGAGCATGTACGGTGTGAACGCCGGGGTGCCCAAAACGCTGGTGCGCCATCTGGTGCATTACGAAGCCGACATTGCCGCCACCGACGCCCTGCGCACCGTGCTGCTGGACATTCTGGACACTCCGGTCTCCCCGGAGCTGCTGCCCGCCAAGGACGGCGAGATCGCGCAAAAGACCGAGGATCTGGTGGGCCCCTATGAGCTGCACGACTTTTACCTCTATCAGGTGCTGCGCTTCGGCTTTGGCCCGGCCAAGATCTTCCGGCTGGCAAAGGCCGCCTTTGCAGGCCGCCCCGAATACCCCGACAACGTGCTGTACAAGTGGCTGCGCAACTTCTACTGGCGGTTCTTCGCCCAGCAGTTCAAGCGCAGCTGCCTGCCGGACGGTCCCAAGGTGGGCAGCGTGACCCTTTCGCCCCGCGGCGACTGGCGCATGCCCAGCGATGCCTGTGCCGCCCTCTGGCTCGCCGAGCTGGAACAGCTTTCGATCAAGGACTGACACATGAAACACAAAAAAATGCTGACCAATCTTCTGTTTGCCGCCGTCGTTCTGGCCATTGCCGCCGTTCTGCTGCTGGTGCGCAGTGCACACAGCAGCGGTTCCAAGCTGCGGGCCGAACTGATCTACGGTGACAACAACACCACCATGAACCTTCCGCTGGACAAGAACGATACCTATGACGTAGACACCGGGTACTACACGGTGCACATCGAGGTCAAGGACGGTGCTGCCCGCTTTGTGGACTCCCCCTGCCCGGACCACATCTGTGAGAGCTTCGGCTGGCTGTCCAACGAAGACCAGACCGCCACCTGCCTGCCCGCCCGCGCGGTGCTGACCATCGTGCCGGCTGACTGAGCCTTGCGCTCAAAAGGAGATTTCCTATGAAGGATGATTCCAACCGTTCCCTGCGGCGTGTGAACCGCAAGAGCCGCGGTGCGGCAGACCGCACCGTGGAAGTGGACAGCTCCGCTTTTTTTGCGGAGGACCCGTCCCCCACGCCGCCGCCCCGGAAAAAGCCCAATTCCTCTGCCCCGCGCCGCAGCGGTGCAGAGGCACAGGCTGCCGCCGCTGCACCCTCGAAATTCGGCAAGATCCTGCTGCCGGTGCAGGGCATCCTCAGCGTGGCTTCGCTGGTGCAGCTGTGGCGCACCCAGATGCTGCCGGTGTTGTATCTGGTCATTCTGGCGGCGCTGCTGCTCCTGCTCTGGCTGCTGGTCAAGCGCTGTCAGGAGTACAATGTGCCCGGCAAGGTGTCCCGGGTGTTCTCGGTGTTCCTGTGCGCCTGCATGGCGCTGGGCTGTATCTGGGCACAGCAGGGTCTGGCCGCGCTTGACAACGTGACCAACGGTCTGCTCACCGGTGCCGAGGCCAACAAGATCACCAAGGAGCCTTTCGTCATCTACCTCAGCGGCGTGGACACCCGCGGTGAACTGACCGAAAAAGCCCGCAGCGACGTGAACATCCTGGCTGTGGTGAACCCCCAGACCAAGCAGGTGGCACTGATCAACACGCCCCGCGACTACTATGTGGATCTGGCCGGCACCAACAGCAAGGACAAGCTGACCCACGCCGGCCTTTACGGGGTGGAGACCAGCATGGCCACCCTGGGCAACCTGTACGGCGTCTCGGTGGACCACTATATTCGCATCAACTTTGCCGGGTTTATCAGCGTGGTGGACGCCCTGGGCGGCGTGGACGTGTATTCTGACCAGGCCTTTACCTCCGTGGGCAGCCCCGGTTACTACGACCCCACCACCTTTGTGGAGGGCTGGAACCATCTGGACGGTAAGTCCGCCCTGGCCTTTGCCCGGGAGCGCCACGCCTTTGCCTCCGGCGATATCCAGCGCGGCATCAACCAGATGAAGGTCATCGACGCCATGCTGAATAAGATCAAGTCCCCTGCCCTGCTCATGGGCTTCTCCAAGATCATGGACGCCGCTTCGGACTGTTTCGTCACCGACTTCTCGCAGGATCAGATCAGTGCGCTGGTGCGCATGCAGCTGAGTGATTTTGCCAACTGGGACATCCAGAGCTACACCGTTACCGGCTCGTCCGGCACCAGCACCCAGTGCTATTCCGCCAAGGGCCAGAAGCTCTACGTCATGAAGCCGGATGAAGCCTCCGTCAGCAAGGCCAAAGAGATGATCGCGGTCGTGCTGGGCGGTGAGAGCACTGTGAGCGACACCACCCAGACCCCGGAAAAGACCGACATCTTTACCCCCACCACCGACCCGAACGCCGCTGCTTCCATTCCGGAAGAACCGGCGGAAAGCGTCATCGTGGAGGAGCCCGCCGAGAGCGTGCCGGAAGAGACCCCGGCCGAAACGCCTGCTGAGCAGCCTGCAGAACAGCCTGCCGACACCCAGCCCCAGGAGCCGGAGACTCCGGCCGACAGCGGCACCAGTGACGGCAGCACCGAAGCTCCGTCCATCTCCCTGCCCACGCAGGAAGAGGTGGAACAGGCTGCATCCTCGCTGTACAACGCAGCGTCCACCATTCTGGATGCCATCTACAATGCAGCGTCTCAGAACGACGCCGCCTGATTTCCCACAACCGCAACGAGGCCCCGGAGGGCAGAACCTCCGGGGCCTCGTTTTTTCGTTGTCAGGATCTTATGCCTTGATCTCGTTCCACACGCTGTGGCCGTCCAGGCTGGAGGCATCCACGCCCAGATACTCGCAGATGGTCTGGGCAATGGTGCCGAAGCAGAGCTTCGTGCCCAGGTCCACACCGGGCTTCACGCCCTTGCCGCAGATGAGGTACGGCACATACTCGCGGGTATGGTCGGTGGTCTTGGTGTAGGAGGGGTCGCAGCCGTGGTCGGCGGTGACCATCAGCAGGTCGCCCTCCCGCATGCCGGGGATGAAGTCGGCCAGGAAGCGGTCGAACTCGGTGGCGGCAGCCGCGTAGCCCGCCACATCGCGGCGGTGGCCGTACAGCATGTCAAAGTCCACCAGGTTCACAAAGGCCAGACCCTCAAAGTCGCGGGTCTGCAGGGCCTTGGTGAAGGCAATGCCGTTGGTGTTGCCGGTGGTCTTGATCTTCTCGGTCACGCCCTCGCCATCAAAGATATCGAAGATCTTGCCCACGGCGATGACGTCCTTGCCGGCGTTCTTCAGCAGGTCCAGCATGGTGGCGCGGGGCGGCTTCAGGCTCAGGTCGTGGCGGTTGGTGGTGCGGTAGAAGGTATCGGCGGTGCGGCCCAGGAAGGGGCGGGCAATGACGCGGCCCACGCCATACTCGCCCTTGAGCATCTCGCGGGCGATCTCGCAGTAACGGTACAGCTCGTGCACCGGCACCAGCTCTTCGTTGGCGGCCACCTGGAACACGCTGTCGGCACTGGTGTAGACGATGAGGGCGTTTTCCTTCATGGCCTGCTCGCCGTAGTCCTTCAGCACCTGGGTGCCGGAATAGGGCTTATTGCAGAGCACCTTGTGGCCGGTTTTTTCCTCAAACTCGTGGATGAGCTCTGCGGGGAAACCCTCCGGGAAGGTGGGCAGCGGCTTCGGGCTCACCACACCGGCGATTTCCCAGTGGCCGATGGTGGTGTCCTTGCCCATGCTCTGCTCCTGCAGGCGGGCAAAGGAACCGGTGGGGACAGCGCTCTTTTCCCCGGCGGTCACGCCGTCGATGTTGAACAGGCCCAGCTTTTGCAGGTTGGGGCAGTTGAAGTTGGGATGCTTTGCAATGGCTCCCAGCGTGTTGGTGCCCTCGTCGCCAAAAGCGGCGGCATCCGGCTCGGCGCCGATGCCAAAGCTGTCGAGCACGATCAGAAAGACACGTTTTTCCATCTTGGTTTTCTCCATTTCTTCCGGGTCAGCCCGGATAAGTGACACTTTTACCTGCCACCATTATAAGCAAAAACAGGCCCGTTTGCAAGGGCTGTCTTTCCATGCTGCACAGCTGTCCTGACGGGCAGGATCTTAGCCATTTCTTTAACGATTTCTCTGTGCAAAATCCGCAAAATTACAGCGTCCCTGCGTCAAACATCTGTTCAAACCTCCCGGTATGCAAAAAAGTTGTATTCATCCTGAAATTTCACTTGCTCTCTTGCCAGAAAGCGATTATAATAGTAGTTGGTAAAGTTTTGGATTTTCACTTTACCATACATTCCAACCCACAGCACGGGGAGTTTTCCCTGTTGGTCGTGTGCGCGGGCCGTTCTGCATGACAGCAGACAGCCTGCTGCAAAATAAATGAGAGAGTGAGAACGTAGACGGAGGTATTTTGAATGAGAAAAACGAAAATTATCTGCACCCTGGGCCCTTCCACCGACAAGGATGGCGTCCTGCGTGAACTGATCGCCAACGGCATGAATGTTGCCCGCTTCAACTTCTCCCATGGCTCCCACGAGGAGCACAAGGGCCGTCTGGACCTGCTCAAGTCCCTGCGCGAGGAGCTGGGCAAGCCCGTGGCTGCTCTGCTGGACACCAAAGGCCCTGAGATCCGCCTGAAAGACTTCAAGAACGGCACCGAGATGCTGGAAGCCGGCCAGACCTTCACCCTGACCACCCGCGATGTGGAGGGCACCAAGGAGATCTGCTCCATCACCTACAAGGATCTGCCTCAGGATGTGGCCCCCGGCGGCACCATCATGCTGGATGACGGCCTGATCAAACTGCAGATCCAGACCGTGAACGATACCGACATCGTCTGCACTGTGCTGAACAACGGCAAGATCAAGAACAAGAAGGGCGTCAACGTGCCCGGTGTGCATCTGTCCATGCCGTATATGAGCCAGCGCGATAAGGACGATATCATCTTCGGCATCGAGCAGGGCTTTGATTTCATCGCTGCTTCCTTTGTGCGCACCGCACAGGACGTGTACGAGATCCGCAACCTGCTGAACGAGTACGACTCCAACATCCGCATCATCGCTAAGATCGAGAACCGTGAGGGTGTGAACAACATCGACAGCATCTTGGCTGCCGCCGACGCCGTCATGGTGGCCCGCGGCGACCTGGGCGTCGAGATCGACTTTACCGAGCTGCCCGGCATCCAGAAGACCATCATCGACCGCTCCTTCTCCTTCGGCAAGCCCATCGTCACCGCTACCCAGATGCTGGACAGCATGATGGTGAACCCCCGCCCCACCCGTGCTGAGATCTCGGACGTGGCAAACGCCATCTACGACGGCACCTCTGCTATTATGCTGTCCGGTGAGACCGCTGCCGGTGCTTACCCCGTGGAGGCACTGAAGACCATGTCCGCCATCGCCGAGCGCACTGAGCAGGAGGGTCACTACCTGCGCGGCCGTTTGATGGAGCCCAACACCGGCAAGATCAGCGTTTCCGACGCTACCGCTCACGCCGCCTGCCTGACCGCCAAGGACGTGAACGCCGCTGCCATCGTCACCGTGTCCGAGTCCGGCACCACTGCCCGCCTGCTGAGCAAGTACCGCCCGCAGCAGCCCATCATCGCCTGCGTCATGAAGGAGCAGGTGCAGCGTCAGCTGTCCCTGAGCTGGGGCATCACCTCCCTGATGATGCCTCTGGCGCACAGCACCGACGAGCTGATCGAAATGTCCACCGCTCTGGCCAAGGAAAACGGCTTCCTGCACAACGGTGAGCTGGCCGTGGTGACCGCCGGCGTGCCCGTGGGCATTTCCGGCACCACCAACATGATCAAGATCCACATGGTGGGCAACTGCCTGGCCACCGGTGTGGGCGTCGGCCCGGAGAACGCCGAGGTGTCCAACGCCACCGGCAAGGCCTGCGTGTGCCGCACCCTGGACGAGGTGCGTGCCAAGTTCAAGCCCGGCATGGTGCTGGTGGTGCCTTCCACCAGCAACGAGATGCTGAACTATGTGCGCGACGCCGCCGCTCTGGTGGTGGAGGAGCCCGGCCTGAACAGCCATGCCGCCATTGTCGGCAAGGCTCTGCTCAAGCCCACCGTCGTGGGTGCCGTGGGTGCCACCTCTCACATCCGTGACGGCCTGATGATCGCTGTGGACTGCGCACACGGCAGCGTGCAGCGCCTGCAGGCCTGAGAAAGAGGGCGACACAATGGAACGCATTGCGAGCTTCTGTGTTGACCATACCAAGCTGGACCGGGGCATGTACCTGAGCCGTCAGGACGGCGATGTGCTCACTTGGGACATCCGCATGAAGAAGCCCAACCAGGGCGATTACTTGTCCACGGCCGCTGCCCACACGCTGGAACACCTGTTTGCCACCTACGCACGCAATAGTGCCTTTCAGGATGGTGTGATCTATGTGGGCCCCATGGGCTGCCGCACCGGCTTTTACCTGCTGACCCGCGGCCTGACCCCTGCGCAGGCTTTGGAGCTGACCGTGGAGTCCTTCCGCTTTATGGCCGCCTTTGAGGGTGCCGTGCCCGGTGCCAGCGAAGTGGAGTGCGGCAACTACCGCGACATGGATCTGCCTGCCGCCAAGGTCGAGGCTGCTGCCATGCTGCCGGTTCTGGAAGCCCTGACCGCCGACCGTCTGCACTACTGAGCCTCTGTGCCGGAACTCTAGACAAACAACAAAACCCGGAACTTCCTGTCTGACAGGAAGTTCCGGGTTTTTGGTTTTGTTCGGTTTATTCGTCCGGGTCGCCGCGCTCGGGCATGGTGCGCAGCTCCCGCACCAGCATGGCGCGCAGCTGGTACTGATGCTGCTCGGACGCAAGGTCGGCTCCGGCATGCAGCTCCACCTCCGGTGCCCGCCCATCGTCCGTGTACAGCGGCACCGTGACCACGGCCTGGGTGCCCTTTTCCGGGGCACACTCCACGCTCAGCCCCCAGCCCATGCGGCGGCAGCACTCGCGGCAAAGCAGCAGTCCCAGCTGAGCCCCGCCCAGAAAGCTGCGCCGGTTTTCCAGCCAGGCTTCCTGGCTGCCCTCCGGCAGACCGCAGCCATTGTCCCGCACAGTCAGCTGCCACATGGTCTCGCTGCGGCGCAGCAGGATCCTCACCGTGCCGCCCTCGCGGCAGGCACGCAGGGCGTTGGACAGCAGATGCAGACACAGCAGCTCCACATCATCCCGGTCAGCCAGCACACGGCAGGTCGTCCAGCCGCCGTAGTCCAGCTCCAGGGTGACTCCCAGCTGCGCACGCACCATGTCGGCCTGGGCCGCCACCTGCTGCAGCAGCTCGCACAGATCCAGCGGGTAAAGCTTAGGCGGCTGCCCGGCACGCAGAAATTCCAGCGCAGACAGCAGTTCGTTGATGGTCCGTTCCAGCTTGGCCGTGGCCGCGCTGATGTCGCTGACTGCCTGCAGGGACTGGGCGTCTGCCCCCACGCGGGCCAGATGCTGCTCCAGATACTCGCAGTTGCGCCCGATCAGCCCCAGCGAATGGAAGCAGGCATCCTCCACCGCCTGCTGCGGGATGGCCTGCGCCGTCAGCTCCTGCGCTGTATTCTGCTGTGCCTGCTCCATTGCTACCGCCTCCAAGACTGTGTGCGTTATTCCCTGCTCTTCTGCTGGATGAGATACCGTTTGATTGCATAGATCAGCTTGCCCGTAGTGGGCTTTTCCGCTTCAAAGCCGCTTTCAGCCTTGAACTGCGTCCAGCCCTCGGCCGGTTTTGCTTCCAGCTGGTCGATCATGCGCCGGATGCCGCTGTCCACGGCCGAGACCGAAACACCATACTGCTCACTGACCGCCTGCAGGATCTCCTTGCGGATGGCCAGCTTCTGCGAGGTGCCGTAGACCACGCCCACCGCACTGGTCAGATAGCTGCAATTAATGTCCGGGATGCGGATGCCCCAGCTGTGGTACAGCTGCTGGCACTGCTGCTCGGTGCGCTGCCACTGCTGGCCCGGCATCCGGTACAGCTCCCGCAGCAGGTTCTTGAGCTCCATGCGCTCCACGCAGCAACAGCTGCCGGAGTCCTCCATGCGCAGTGCCGAGCTGTTCTTGCGTCGGCCCTCGTCGAACAGCATCAGCAGCGGCTTGTGCTCCAGCTTGCGCAGTTCCATCATGAACTCGATGCTGCTCATATCCTCCATCTGGCTGCACAGCACCACGATGTCAAAATTGTGGCCCTGCTGCAGCTCCTGCAGCAGTTTGTGTCCGTTCAGAAAGCAGGTACAGGCCAGCACTGGGTTCTGTTCTTCCAGATAGTTTTTCTGTACCCGAAGCTCCTTGCGGTCATAGCTTGCAAGGGCGACCTGCAGCACATCTGCCGTCCGCTCATTGTCCACGCCACGCGCCGCCTTCCTGTTCGGTCTGCTGTGCCGCATCCAGCTCCGCCACCACGTCCTGCCAGATCTCCGGCTGAACGCCATTCTCACACAGATATTGCAAAACACGGTAGCCAAGCTCCGGTGCAACGGCCATATACTTGCTGTCCATGCGCTGGCTGCTGCCGGTACGGCAAAGCGTCAGGCGACAGCCGGTTTCGCCGTCCGGGTCAAGGGAGTAAACCAGCGTATATGCCTGCTGCAACCCGGCGATGGCAGAAAACTGCCGGACCATGGGTGAAAACGTACGTTCCATAGAAATTCCTCCTTGCTACAAGGCATTGCGACGTTTTTAGTGCATTTCCTTGTTTTTCCTTTTTTATTGTATGGAGCAGGAAGGAACCATTCAACCCTGAAAAAGTGTCTAAAAGTGTCAGACTGTTTTTCTGTTCGATTTTGCGTCGTGTTGTTTTGCTTTCCGACGTTTTTGCAAATCATGCCGCCTGTGCCGCACCGTATTTTCATCGTTCCGGATGGTTTGCACGGCTTTTTTCAGTACCCTTACAATAACACGAACGCCGCAGGATTGCAACCCCTGCCGCCGGGTTGGGAAACTTTTCCTCTCTGACCCGGCCAGAACAGAGAATTTCTGCTTCCGCTTCCGGAAACATTTTCTTTTCCATACACAGTTTTTTCATATAGATTTGCTAAAATCATCTCGATTCTTCTGTGCAGTCTGCGCGCCTTTTAGCCCGCAGCGGCACAGCTGTCCGTTCCTCACCTCTCCGGCCCCGGCCGGAACCTTTTCCCCAGAAAGGCACACACATGCTACAAATCAAACAGATCTGCAAACAGTACAAGACCGGCGATCTCGTGCAGAATGCGCTGAACAATGTCAGCCTGAACCTGCGTGATAACGAATTCGTCGCCATCCTCGGCCCCAGCGGCTCCGGCAAAACCACCCTGCTGAACATTATCGGCGGTCTGGACCGGTATGACAGCGGCGATTTGATCATCAACGGCATTTCCACCAAAAAGTACACCGACCGCGACTGGGACTCCTACCGCAACCACACCATCGGCTTTGTGTTCCAGAGCTACAACCTCATCCCCCACCAGACCGTGCTGGCCAACGTGGAGCTGGCCCTTACCATCTCCGGCATTTCCGGGGCCGAGCGCCGCCGCCGCGCCACCGAGGCACTGGAGAAAGTGGGTCTGGGCAACCAGCTGCACAAGCATCCCAGCGAGATGTCCGGCGGCCAGATGCAGCGTGTGGCCATTGCCCGTGCACTGGTGAACAACCCCGACATCCTGCTGGCCGACGAGCCCACCGGTGCACTGGACAGTGAAACCAGCATCCAGGTCATGGAGCTGCTCAAGGAGGTGGCCCGGGACCGTCTGGTGGTCATGGTCACCCATAACCCGGAGCTGGCCGAGCGCTACGCCACCCGCATCGTGACCCTGAAGGACGGCGTCATCCGCTCCGACACCATGCCCTATGAGCCGGACACCCAGACCCTTGCGGCCCCCGTGCACAAGAACATGGGCCGCTCGTCCATGTCGGTGCTCACCTCGCTGACCCTCAGCTTCAACAACCTGCGCACCAAAAAAGCACGCACTCTGCTCACTGCCTTTGCCGGTTCCATCGGCATCATCGGCATTGCGCTGATCATCTCCCTATCCACCGGTGTCAACAACTACATTGACGACATGGAGCGCTCCACCCTGTCGGAGTACCCGCTGCAGATCATGAGCAGCGGCATGGACTTTACTTCCATGCTCTCTTCCCGCGTTCCGTCGGACAGCTCCCAGAGCACCACTCAGGAAGAAGACATGGTGCCGGTGCGCCAGCTGCTCTCGCAGATGGTGTCGGGCATCACCACCAACGACCTCAAGTCCCTCAAGCAGTATCTGGAGACCACCGACACCACCGTTGCCGACAATGCCACCGCCGTGGAGTATGCCTATAATGTGTCGCCCCAGATCTACCGGCAGGACCCCGACGGCAGCATCCGGCAGGTGAACCCGGATTCCTCCCTGTCCTCGCTGGGCATCAGCTCCGAGACCTCTTCCAACAACATCATGTCCTCCATGATGAACACCAGTGTGTTCTCGGAACTGCCCCAGACCCCGGAGCTGTATGCATCCCAGTACGACGTCAAGGCCGGCCGCTGGCCGGAAGCCTACAACGAATGCGTGCTGGTGCTGGACGCCACCGGCAGCGTGACCGACTACGCCCTGTACGCGCTGGGCATGCGGGACAACGCCGAGCTGGACAAGATGATCCAGCAGTTTGCCCAGAACCAGAACGTAGACGTGCCGGATGACTTCAAGACCTATTCCTATTCCGATTTTCTAGGCAAGCAGTTCAAGCTCATCAACAGCTCCGACCGCTATGTCTACGACGAGACCTACAGCTTGTGGCGCGATAAATCCGATGACACCGACTATATGAAGCAGGTGGTGGCCAACGGCACCGACCTGACCATCGTGGGCGTGGTGCAGCCCGCCGAGGATTCTTCTGCTGCCATGCTGTCCTCCGGCATCGGCTACACCCACGACCTCACCCTGCACGTCATCGAGCAGGCCAAATCCAGCGCCATCGTGCAGCAGCAGATGGCCGACCCCCAGATCAATGTGTTCACCGGCGAGGAGTTCGGCGCCGACAACGGCACTTTCTTCGATATGTCCTCCATGTTCTCGGTGGACACCGATACGCTGAAGAACGCTTTCCAGTTTGACACCAGCGCCTTGAAGTTTGACCTGAGCGGCGCCTTTGATCTGAGCGCCGGTTCCTTCGACCTCTCTTCCCT
>UMDP01042050.1_pt1 | contig 12817 bp, 10 predicted proteins | sample 1964521 | NCBI WGS metagenome assembly UMDP01 (sample SAMEA4835997, study PRJEB28245) | human gut metagenome | biome: gut microbiome; material: fecal sample | place: Denmark | collected 2008 | reverse complement strand
ATATTGAATCTTACTTTGCATAGTCTGCTACTTTGCATAGGGCGGTATCCTATCACCTATCCTTGTCAATATTTATCTGAATGAATTGGACAAGTTTGTGGAGACGCTGAAAAAGTCATTTGATTCCAATACGCCATACACATTAACGCCAGAATATAAGGCAGTACAGCAAAAAAGGGCAAATACAAAGAAAAAGATTGAACGACGCAACGATGGTGAGGAGCGAAATAGGCTGATTGCTTATTATGTTGAGCTTGGAAAGGAATTGCGTAAAACACCTGCCAAACTTTGCAATGACAAGAAGCTGAAATACGTTCGGTATGCTGATGATTTTCTGATTGCAGTTAATGGGAGTAAGGCATACTGTGATATGATTAAAGCGAAACTCACGGAATTTATCCGCAACGAACTGAAGATGGAACTCAGTCAAGAAAAAACACTGATTACTCACAGCAACGAACCTGCCAGATTCCTCGGATATGATGTGCGAGTACGCAGAGACCAACAGGTTAAACCGTGGAAAAACTGCAAGCAAAGGACAATGAACAACACCGTGGAGTTGCTAATTCCGCTCAAGGATAAAGTAGAAAAGTACCTTTTCAATAAAGGTGCTGTAAAACAACGTGCCGATAACGGAAAACTTGAGCCAGCAAATTAAAAGCTTGCCGCTGTGAATTATGTAGCTATGAGGGAAAAGACAAGAAATACGAGGTGCATCATGTGAACAAGGTGAAAAATCTGAAAGGAAAAGAACCTTGGGAAGTAGTTATGATCGCAAAACGCAGAAAAACATTGGTGGTATGTCATGACTGTCACCAAAAAATACATCATGGATTTTGAATGGAAATGTAATTGAGCAATACAACGGCGAGCCGGGTGCATTGAGAGGTGCATGCCCGGTTCTGTGAGGGGTCTGCACAAACCTGCCATAGCGATATGGTAAGGCGGTGCTTTCCTACTCTACTCTTCTTATGGCGGTGCCATGTACCACTGTCCTGACTGCAACGAATGGAAATTCGTTCCTTTTCGTTGTCATAGTCGCTTTTGCCCTACCTGTGGGAACATGTATTCCATTGACCGCACTACCTCTATGTCTTTTAAACTTCTTTCCTGAATTCACCGACATTGTGTTTTCACAATCCCTGAACAACTACGCCATTTTTCCTTGAAGACCGTTCTTTACTTAACTGGCTCTTTTCTTCTGTTCGCAGCGTTATTCTGTACATGTTCCATAAAATGAATAAATCCAAAAAATTCACTCCTGGATTCATCTCTGTTCTTCATACTTTTGGTCGAGATTTAAAATGGAATCCTCATATTCACTGCCTTATCTCTGAAGGTGGGCTTAGCGACGACAACTTTTGGCGCAAAGTCCCTCATTTTAATTACACTTTTCTCCGTAATTCCTTTTGTACTGCACTCTTGAACGAACTTCATAGCAAACTTGGCAATTCGTTTAAAAGTATGAAATCTTTGATTTACAATCATTGTAAAAACAGTTTCTATGTTCATGCAAAACCAAATCTTTGTGATCCTAAAACAGTTACTAAATACATTGGACGCTACTTGGGACGTCCTGTTATTGCTACTTCCAGAATCGATTCCTATGACGGAGATACCGTGACTTTTCATTACAACCAACACGAAGATAACAAATACGTTGTTGAAAAAATCCCTGCTCTTGATTTTATTTCCCGACTTATTCAACACATTCCTGAAACACAATTTAAAATGATTCGCTATTACGGAATTTACGCCAGACATCGTGAAAACGATAAGTTTCTTTTTCGCGCAATTTCTAAAGAAGCGTATCCTTTTCTTCTTAGCTTTAACAAATGGCGTAGTTCTATCATAAGTTCCTTTGGCTACGCCCCTTTAAAATACCCACACTGTGGTAAAACAAGGATGCTTCTTGAAATTTATTACAATCATCGCCCCGTTTCCTTGCAGCCTTTTCTGCAGGCAGCGGATTCGGTATGGTTCTCTTTGCCCGTCCGCTGCTCGGGCTCATCCACAATTATCCCATGCCTACTTTGTACTTCTTTATGGGGGCAGTAACGGGCAGTGTACCCTTAACGCTTAAGCAGGCAGACATACGGCGCTTCTCCTGGAAATATCCGTTGTACATAGGCATCGGGCTGTCTGTGGTTCTCCTGTTCGTCCTGCTTCCCTCCGGTGCCTTACCGACTGATACAACGAATGGGGCAGGCCATGACAAAATACCCCCGGCCGGCATATCTTATAATTCTAGGATTTGTACTAGGTTCCATTGTGGAACTCTTCCCCGATATTCCGTCCGGGCCGGAAATACTTTTCTGCATCCTCACTTTTGTTGCCGGATTCGGAATCATCCGGCTGGTTTCTGTAACCGAAATAAAGCAACTCCAAAAATTCAGACCCGAATATCAATAAAATAGGGGTTCGCAGGCGGATCAGCAATCCGTCTGCCCTTTATGTATCTCTTCTAATATCCGGTCCGCCAGCACCCTGGCCCCTTCTCCGTCTTCCTCCATCCCGACAAGCTCCATAAACTGCCTGCACGCTGTTCTATACGCCTCATAATCGAACGCCAGAATATTTTGGCGCAGCTGTGTTTCATCCTCTGCCAGGGAAAAGGGCAGCTCCCCGAAGGTAAAGTACAATTCCCGCTCTTCTGCCAGATACCTGGCAACATCCCCCGCAAAAAGAAATACTGGCCTTCCCGTCAGCATAAACTCAAACATACTCCCGGAATAGTCCGTAATCATAACATCCGCGGCAGCCATAAGCTCCTGCATGTCCGGATAATCAGAGGCCGGGATTACTCCCTCCGAGCAGTCCGTACCCTGATATGCCACATTGGGATGCATTCTGAAAAGGCAGATATAATCCCCTCCAAATCTGTCCCGCAGAACTTCCAGGCAGGCGCCGATATCCAGCCGGTACCCCACGCCTCCCGTTTTCGACCGGAAAGTAGGCGCATAGAGAAGTATCCTTTTCTCTTCCGGTATCCCAAAATGTTTCCGTACCTTCCGGATTACCGCAGGAGGCGTATGGAGCAGAACCCCGTTTCTGGGATGACCGCACCGCATCACTTCTCCATGATACCAGAAGCTATTTCTGTATTTATCCGCCCGGAAAGCGTTATTGGAATACATCAGATCCGTCATGGATGCGTCCCGCACGGCCCTTCTTACATAGGCCCGGTCCAGCCGCCCTGCATCCTGTTCATTCTTCTTCAGTCCCAGGGAAGAATGCCATGTCTGAATATAGTACTGATCCTTCTTTTTCCGTATGCGGATACCGCTCTTAAAGTTATCCACCCATACTCGCGCCGTAGCCTGCTCATACACCGCCCGGATTCCTCCGTACCGGACCGGACGGATACCTTTGGGGAATTCTTCCGACATACTGCGGGTCAGCCATACGAGATCCAGATCCTCGTCCCGCTTTAACAGCTCCTCAGCTATATACTTCGGATCGCAGCCATATCCCCTGCCTCCAAAATTATCAAACACAATTTTATGATCCCTGGCCGGCAGCAATGCCAGGAAACACAGTATCTTTTCACATGCCACCCAATATGCTTTTTCCAGCCAGCACGATTTACGCTGTTTTTTCATTTACTCTCTGTCCTCACTGATTGATATTTGCTAAAATATTAATTCCGTTTTCATATCCCATTTTATCGTTTGCCAGCCGGACACAGTAAGCTTCAACTATATCCCGCGACTCTTCTTTTGAGATTTGGATTCCCACAGTCATTCCGTTTTTCTCTAGCTCTTCCTGCGGAAAGGGATTCGCTAATTCGGCGCTGACTGTCCCCTTTTCCTTTGATTCCATATCTGAATCGGCTCTTATCCGCTTTTCCGCTTCCCCGCACCGCAGAATAAAATACCACCGGTAGTTCGGATTGATCATGGAAAAGCCGCTGTTTCTTATCCCCAGCTCCAGCCGTAACTGCTTTTTTACCGTAAAATGCCTGTCGATACTAAACGATTCTGCCCACGGCCTGCAGCCCAGATACATTTTAATGTATTCATCCCCCGGCATATTATCATATTCCTGCCCCGCCCAGTACTGCCACACCTCATGATTGTACTCCGCATGCAGGTACGACAGATTCAGCTGCTGCGCTTCTTCCGCCACATTGCGTATATCGGTGAATTCACTGATAAAGGGCATCTCTCCTCCGTTAAACGGCACCTTAATGTTCGCAGCGGACCACCTCAGATCCTCTTCTCTTGTGTAATCTTCCCTGTAGGTACCCAGATCGCTTTCGCTGGAAAACAACCCGTCATTATAGACCCCCAGCCTGTCGGTATCGCACCCCCATGCTTCAGCCTCCCGTATAAACTTCTGCCTTCTTACAGACACGGGAATTCTTTCATCCAGCACGCTCTCCCAAGCACGTATGACCTCCATACGGTACCTTTTTGTATCCATGTACCAGCTCTGGGTCCATTCTCCAAACGCACCGATCATACCGGCCTGGACTCCCGCGATACAGTCTTTATAAGCATTCAGAACCTTCCCTGTCTGACGGATATGCTTTAACATGATATCAAAATCCGGATCCTCATACTCCCCCTGGAAGTCATATGCTGCCCGGAATATAACCGAAAGCCCCAGTTCCCTGGCAATGCTCAGTGCATTTTCCAGATCCTGTACCTTATCCTCTGGTATCACATCCATCTCCCGCTCGTCATCCAAAAGATAGGTAAGCAGAACTACATCATAGTCCGGGTGTTCCTCCGCCATATCATAGAGCCTGTCAGTATCCCCGGTGGAGCACTGGAAATAGACTCCCTGAAAGGGATTTGCCACCCTGCTGCCACTCTCCCTGTAAGTAAAAGCAAGCCTGCCCCGGTACTCAGATACCGCCCAGATAACCGCAACCGCCAATAGAACTATAAGAATCATAAATCGTAGTGCCTTTTGGATTTTTCTATCTTTTTTAATCGTCTCAAACCTCCGGAAATAATTTCAGATATACCTCTGCCATCACCCTGTATACCCGCGGTGAAACGGAAAATATGCGGATCGACAACCGCTCCATAAATCCCCCGCATTCCAGGATTTCTTTCCTATATATACCGTAAGTCAACTTCCATTGCGCCCGCAACAGCCCACTCAGCTCTTTTCGATCCGGCAGAAACTTCGCGGTCCGGTACCATGCGATCTGCAAATTGGTCAGATACCGTTTCCTCGCATACCGTTCCAGCTCCCGGTCATTGTTCTCCCGGAAAAATGTAACAGCCTCCCGCAACGCCCTGATCTTATCCAGGCGCTTTTCCCGAAAGCCGTCATTCATGATGCTCCCGCTGCGCTGCAGATAATGGTACAGCGGGCGGTTTGATACAGCGACCCGTCTGGCTGCATAAAAAACGCGGTACGTCACAAATTCATCTTCGTGGGTCTTTCCTTCCGGATATACCAGCAGCGGCTTCAGGTCTCTGTGATAAAGTTTTCCCCAGGCAGTAATCATCGCACGCGTGCTTTCTTTCACGATCTTCTCGGCAGCCTGCCTGCCGGTATAAACCAGGGTATGAAAGTCCTGTTCCCCCTTCTTTTTGTTCTGCCCATTTCTGCTCTGCCCACTTTCGTGTTCCCATACCAGGCAGTACCCGCAGACAGATACCTGTGCCCGGTATTCTACGGCATTATTGTACAATACCTCCAAATATTCTGGTCCGATCCTGTCATCGCTGTCGATGTATGTAATATACTTCCCTTCTGCCAGGCCGGTTCCTGTATTTCTGGCCCCGGACAGCCCACGATTTTCCTGGTGCACGACGCGGATCCTGGCGTCTTGCCCGGCATACCTGTCGCAGATCTCCCCGCAGTTATCCGGGGAGCCGTCATCTACCAGGATCAGCTCAAAGTCCTGAAATGTTTGGCCCAGTATGGATTCAATGCATGCATCCAGATACTGCTCCACCCTGTAAACAGGGACAATTACACTTATCATATCTTTCGCTCCTCTACTTTAGAACTGCCGATGCATATCGTTTCATCAGCGGATAGCATATATAAAATATGCGGCTGATGCTTTTAATCATTTTCCGCTTCAGCGCACACATGCAGAAACGATAGAACCACCTCTGGGGCGCCGAGACAAGGGATTTTAAATGTTTTGAAGCATCCACAGCGCCGAGCGCCTTTTCAATCTCCGGGACATAAGCAAACGTCCCAGCCCGCTCCTCAAGGCGTCTCATAGACATCCCTTCATATGGGATGTTTTTTATCATTGACCAGCAGAAAGACCTCATAATCACCGGAACCACCATATCCAGGTTCTCTTCCAGAACGCCCTCCCCATCGAGATAACCAACAAGCGTACGGATCATATTGACGCTTTTCGTATGAACCTGTGGATCTGGTCTGCGGGTCGTTGACGCATGAGCCGTTATGTAATAGCAGATCGGACAGTCCATACAGTAAAACACCGGATTGCGGCTCCACACCTTCATGTTAAACATAAAATCTTCCATATTCATGGTCCGGATGTCATCCATCCATATATCCTGCTCCCGCAGAAACTGCCGCCGGTATAATTTATTCCACACATAGCCGAACATGCTCTGCGTCTTCACCTTATGGTACAGCCCCATTTCTGCGTCTGTTCCCCGCCGTTTCATCAGGCCTTCTCCGGGCACGTGCACCCACTCCTCTGTTCGGTCGTCTGTCCTGTAATAACCCCCCATGGCGACATCCGCGTGGACGGATTTTGCCTGTTCCCACAATCGGTAGATGTTCCTGATGTCCACCCTGTCATCTGCATCCGCAAAACATATATACTTCCCTGCTGCCGCCCTGAGCCCATAATTTCTGGCCAGTCCCTGTCCACAGTTCTCAATATGAAACACTTTGACCCGTTTATCTGCAGCGGCCTCCTCATCACAGATTATCCCCGTGCAGTCCGTAGACCCGTCATCAATGATCAGAATCTCTATCTGCTCCTCCCACTCCCATCTGCGGATTTCACAAATACAATTGCGTATAAACTGTTCCCCATTATATACGGGGATAATAAAGCTGATCTCCATAATGCCTCCTCTTCCAGATACCATTTCCTTCTTCGGCAATGCTTCACGACACAAACCGGTTTTGCCTATGGTTTGCTATACTTTTTCATACTCTGTTTAAAGATAAAGTAGAATACCAGATAGCAAAGATTGCATACCACTCCGCACACAGCAGCTTTCAAGAGGAAGTGCAGGACTCCGCCTTCCGGAAGCGCCCCGACGGCCAGCCCTGTAACAAGGAGGGATGCTGCCATCTGCAGAAGCGTGATGAACTGATAATAGATTTCGTTCATAAAGCTTTTTTTTAAATACCGGAATACAATGAGGGGTTCGTACCAGAAAAGCGTGGCAGCCGATGCAATAGTCGTTGCAATTAAAATTCCCCACAGCCCCCATATTTTTCCCAGTACAAAGGAAAGAACGATATTCAGTCCGCCCTTGATCAATATCATGCGTTTAATATTTTTAAACAGCCCGGCGCTTTCCCGGTACATCTTGGTGGCAGATCTGCATATTTCCAGGTAATAGTTTACAATGATCACAATAATCACTTCCCGGGAAAGCAGGTCCACCGACCCCATCCAGATCCTGATAAAATCCTGAACCAGATAATAAAAACAGACAATCGTGGCTCCCGCCATCCAGGAATTGATAAACGAATAGAACTGAAAGCCCTGATATTGGTTTTCTCCTTCGCTCATGGACAGCATCTGTCCCACTCTTGCCGTAATAGCCTCGTAGAAAGCGGCAATCAGGCTTGTAATTCCTGCGATAATAAACTGATAATTCGAATAAATTCCAACCATAGCAGTACTGATGAAGCGGGAGATAAAGATATTATCCGTATTGCTGATCAGAACCTTTCCAAATCGGTACATCACCATATCGGAAACATTGCTTTTGATCGTATCCGCCTCTTCTTTTTCCAGCCCGCTCCCCCTTTTAAATAGATACCCATAGCGGATCTTCAGATATTTACCGAAAATCCAGTTTATCAGTATATTTTTAACCAGTATGCAGACTACAAATGCCTCATAGCTTTTGAAGTACTTTAGAAGCAGGATCTCGATAATAAGGGCAGAGGCATCCACCCCTCCGGTCACCGCTGCCACAAAATATCTGCGCTGGTCCGCCTGGATAAAGTAATTTCTCACCATCTGCCTGTTATATAGAACGACGGACAGCATAAATGTCAGATACGTGACAGCCACTTCTAAATCGCTGATACTGGCATTGACCGAGAACACCGCAAATATGGTGGATATAGAACCGATTCCGAGGACTACACAGGTCATTTTTTTATAAATGCCATCATAGTGACGGTAAATGGCAGCCAGCCTCTCCTTATCTCCTCTGGCCAGAGGACCGTAAAAACTAAACAGCATCGCCGTCCCCGCGCCAAAATATGCAAAGGACAGTACGTCACAGAAATTGGAGTACAGGCTCTGGAGGCCTAGGTACTCCACATTCAGGTATAGGCATATCACCCGCTTTGAAATAAGATTAATCACCAGAGACAAAACCTGGCTTAGCATACTGACAATGATATTCCATTGCAACAACCTTTTTCCACTATCCTGCTGCATTGCGCTCCTTCTTTCGGTAAACAACTTTTCCTTTATTAGAAGACTTCATCGTATCCACGACTTTGTAATCGCAGAATATGAAGGTATCCAGATTTCTTTCGATCCAGCGTATTCTAAAAAAGCTGTATGTCCAACCCACAAGCATTCCGATAAATACTCCCGCACCCCAAAAGGGAATCGGCCATTTATTAGAAAACAGGCTGCAGGTCAGAGTGGCCGCAAAGAAAAGCGCCCCGGTCAGAAACGCCCCGGTCATGTCCGCAAAGTAATACAGGTAGATGATATTTCCGTACATCATAAAGATTCCCAGAAAAGCAACCACAAGCATCGGATAGATGGTCATGGTAACACTGTCAAACCCTATTTTCTTGCCAAACAATACCATAAACAGAAATACAACCGATGTAATTGCAATCTGCGTGCCAAATACCTGGATGATCTGCTGGGAAAGCGTCCGAAACAGCTTCTTTCTCCCCTTTACTATCATTTTATAAGTTCCTCCTATGACACCCTCCATGTATTCCTTATAGGCCGTGTGGAACCGTGTCTCCACCACAACCATAAAGGATACCATAACAGAAATGTTTGTAAACATAGCAAGGCATGAGGCCATATCATATGCCTGGTGGCTGTAGTACGTGGAGGCCACAAAGAGACGCCCCGGTACCGTCCAGAATACAAAGTTATGAACATACAGTCCCAGAATATATAAAAAATTCGCACCTAAAAGCCGTTTAAACGACCATAAATAGTGCATACACTCCCCATATTCGTTAGACACGCTTTTGAAATACCTCTTTATATAGGAAAAGTCGCAGACCGCAATCAAAAAGAATCCCAGGGAAAGCCCGTATATAATAGAATGGATTGCATCCTGCCCAGCCACTTTATAAAAGGCAAACGACACCAGAAAACTGACCGCCATACCGATTACGAAAAAAAGCGCGATGATCTTATAATCCTTGGTCGCATGCAGATATATAACTGCAAAGAATAAAATGACCAGGGAAATCCATTGAATATAGGCCGCAATAATAAATGGCAGGTCTATCTCCCCCCGTACCCTTAGACTCCATCCCACCGGAAGGAACAGCAGTGTCGCAATGATACAGCATATAGAATTTCCCATGTAATAGGATGCCAGTATGTTGGAATACTCCTCTGTGTAAAACTTATCCGCCAGATACCGGGAAAAGATTACATTGAACGGTGAGGTAAGTATGACGGAAAAGATAAAGGTGTAAAGAATCGTGGAGGACAGCAACTCTCTGTCCGCATAGGGCACCTTTGTCATCCCTAAAAAGAAATAGAGCAGAAGGATTGCCACAATCACCAGCATCATAGGTCCAATCGTCACAAGGGAGCTGTAGACAACGCCCAGCATTCCCCTGGATATGCTTTCTTTTCTGTATATTTTTTTTAATTCAAATCCGATGCCTGCCATGCTCACACCTCCCCGCTTCCTGTCAATTTCTGATAAAGATTGTAATATGTGCCGAAAACCGCCGATTCATCGTACGCCTTCACGGCTCTCTGATAACCTGCCTGCCCCATCCTTTTTCTGGTCTTTTCATCCTCCGCAAGTTTCAGTATCGCACGGGCGATTTCGGACACGCCCATAACCGGTACGACGTATCCTGCAGGGCCGTAATTGTCGCGTTCCCCTTCGATCAGCCCCTTACAGTTCCCCACATTTGTTGCAATATATGGTTTCCTGGCGGCGAAGCCCTCCAGTATGGAAAGCGGCTGCCCCTCGCTGATACTGGTCAGTATTAGAAAATCCATCCTGCCAATATACTCTTTTACATCGATAATTCCGGTAAATTCCACATCCTTAATGTCCATGTCCCGCACCATGGCGCGGCATTCTTCAGCATAATCCTCTGCTTCCTCCATACTGCCCATAATCCATAGCTTCAACCGCGGCTCCTTGTTTTTAGCCAGAGCGAATGCGCTGATCATGGTCTTGACGTCCTTGATCGGGGTAACACGCAGGACTGCCCCTACGTTGATATATGGATCCTGATTCTCTTTCTGCCGGATACCTTCAAATTTTTGATAATTTACGCCGTTTGGAATAACCATTGTCTTATTTTCATCACATCCCAGCTCTATCTGAAATCTGCGGGCATCTTCAAACAAAGAAACCACTTTATCCGCATACTGGTAACAGCACTCCCCTATCTTTTTAAACTGCCCAATCCAGATATCCTTGTAAATCCCGCTTACCCAGTCCGCTTTGATAATCTCTTCCTCCCGCTCCCTGGTATACAGCCCATGCTCCGTCATCAGAAAGGGACGTTTGTACAGGCTCTTCTGCATACACCCCCAGATACCGGCATATCCGCTGGACACGGAATGGTACAGATCCGCCTTTTCGGTTCTGGATTTTAGAATCGTAAACAGCGGAAGATACAGGGAACGCATGGTCCAGAGAAAATCCGAAAATGCAACTCTGCGAAAATTTGCATTATAATAATCCAGTGTCATTTTAAAAAAGTCCTTCCCTGAAAGCAGCGCATTCAACGACACCTCTTTTTCGGAAAAAAACCGGATAATGACATCCCAGTCTGGATTGCTTTCAAACATCAGGTTCTCGAATGCATCGTACTCTTCCCCCGTTAGGGCAACTTTTTTCTGTGTTTTATTATTTACGTAATCGTCGTCAAGAAGATAGACCTCCTGAATCTCACTGACATTGGAGGGAATCTGGTACTTAAACTGCAGATTCGCATCCGGGCTTGCCGCTATGGACTGTACCACGAACTCAACATCCGGCATGGCAAGCATCAGCCCCTGCATCCAGCTTGATACCCCGCCATTGACATAGGGGTATGCTCCTTCAACAATCAAACATACTTTCATACAAATCCTTTCCTTTCTTATACCACCCTGCTGCCCAGATTTTAGTACTAGTGCAGCAGTGCATTAATCTTTCGGTAATAAGTGCCTGATATCTGCGTCAGAGTTGTGCCTGCTTCAGCGACGGCGTAGTGTTTCCTACGTCTAGCGAAAGCAGGTACAGCTATGGCGTAGCGAACAGGTGCTTATTGCTGAATTATTAGTGCAATGCTGTACTAGTACCTGTTATGTTATTCCTCATACGTTATCCTGATATCCGCTTTTTCAGCCTCTACCAGATACAGCACATCACTGATTCTGGTAACCGTGGCGCCCTCTGCCCCTTTTATTTCCCGGTCCGCCAGCAGAGACAGGTAAAAGTACGCTTTTCCCGCAAAATTTCCGATCACCGCATCAATCTGTTTATCAGAATATCTAATCTCCGGCTCCATCATTTGAAATGCTTTTACTCTGTACACGGCCTCACCAACTGTCACTCGTTCCAGCCATGGAATATCTTCCTTTTCAACCCCCAGAACTGTCTCCAGATTCCGGCAGTAGTCGATCCAGCGTTCCTGCTTCTTCTCATCTGTTTCATATAAAAAGGGAGAAATGTCTGTAAAAACAGTGTTCAATCCCATTCCCCGGCAGATTCCTTTATCGTGAAATATGATGTTTTGATATTTTTTCTCTGTAAGCGCACGGTATGGGATACAGACGCTATCTGTTAACTTATCTGTCCATTCAAAATCAGAATTCCATAACACAAGCCGGTTATCAAAAGGGGAGTCCACCTCCCGTTTCAGGCTGTAGTTATTAAGCGTACCAATCTCATTGTTTCCTTCCACAATTCCCTCCAGATAATACGCAAACATGGCATTCGAGTATTTTTTGATCTCTTCACGTTCATCCGTATACCAGGTGGTCTTTACGCCGTACCTCTCTTCACAGCGTCGAAATTCCGGGAAGAAAATATCATTTTGTACTCCCATGCTATCACGCTGGTATTCTTTTTCCAGATACTCGGAGGTAAATTCATCCGTATAGGGCATCCCCGAGACGGCAAAGCAGTATGCATTTACTATCGGGTACATATAGGCCTGGTATAAGTCTGTAAAAAGGAAACTGACTACTGCATAGACCATGGTACCCGCCATAAGCTCCCTGTCCGCCACGTATATGCTCCCGCCTTCTGCACTGCTCTGATATCTCCAGAATACAGGCGCAAGATTTTCGTTTTTTACTTTTTTACTCTGCAGCGCGGAACCGTATACCTCTGCCTGTCTTTTTAGTGTTACGGACTTCATTGTGAAAGATTCCCGACTTTCTGTAATCTCCCCAAATAAAAGGTTTTCTGTAAGGCGGATTCCCTTCTTTTCCTGT
>UMDP01016692.1_pt1 | contig 13347 bp, 10 predicted proteins | sample 1964521 | NCBI WGS metagenome assembly UMDP01 (sample SAMEA4835997, study PRJEB28245) | human gut metagenome | biome: gut microbiome; material: fecal sample | place: Denmark | collected 2008 | reverse complement strand
AAAGCCGTATCTTCTTACCTTGTACTTCTCATAGTACTCATATGGAAGGCCGTAGAGATATGCTTTCTCAGGCATTGTCTGATGGAAGGCTGTATCAAATACTCCTACCATTGGTACGTTTGGCATAAGTGCCTGGCATGCTCTGATTCCGATAATATTTGCAGGGTTGTGAAGAGGTGCGAGGTCGTTGCACTCCTCTACCTGTGCTATTACTTCCTCTGTGATGACTACTGAGTCTGAGAACTTCTCTCCACCGTGCACTACACGATGTCCTACTGCATCGATCTCTGCAAGTGATTTTACTGCGCCTGTCTTTGGATTTACAAGTGCATCGAGTACCATCTGGATGGCCTCTTTATGTGTTGGCATAGGTGCCTCTGTGATTTCCTTATCAAGACCCTCTTTCTGATATACGAGTCTGCCATCGATTCCGATTCTCTCGCAGAGTCCTTTTGCAAGTACCTCCTCTGAATCTGAATTGATGAGCTGGTATTTCAGTGATGAACTACCGCAATTAATTACTAATACATTCATTGTTTTGTCTCCTTTGGTTTAAAATTACAATACTATTGTTAGTATAAACTTATTTTTCAAATGCGACAAGGGTGTTTTTGTGGTATTATGGTTTTGAACTCTAAAAAAAACATTATTGATTAAAGGAGCAGCAAAACATGAAGGTTGCAGGTGTGATTACCGAATACAATCCATTCCACAATGGGCACAAATATCAGCTAGAACAGATTAAAAGGCAGACATCTGCTGATTATATAGTCGTAGTAATGAGCGGTGATTTCGTGCAAAGAGGTGAGCCTGCCATAATTGACAAATACGAGCGCACACGCATGGCGCTTTTGAGCGGTGCCGACCTGGTGCTTGAGCTTCCAGCGGTCTTCGCCACTGCTTCTGCCGAGTTTTTTGCCGGTGGCGGAGTCAGTGTACTCAAAAACACAGGTGTGGTGGACATGCTGTGCTATGGTGTGGAGTCTGTGGACCATGAGCTTACAAAGCTTGTTGCTGGCGTGCTTAAGAATCCGCCTGCTGAGTATTCCGCCTCTCTTGCCAGGCTGATTCAGGGCGGGATGAGCTTTCCTGCGGCCAGGAGCAGAGCGCTATGTGAATATTTTCGAGATACCTATGACAGCGCTTCCGAGAAATTAGATGCTTTCATAGCTTCACCCAATAATATTCTGGCCATTGAGTATGAGAAGGCTTTGATGGACTGTGATATTACAGGATTTCCTATTCAGCGCGTCGGTGAAGGATATCACAGCACTGATTCGACAAGTGAGTTTTCTTCCGCTACGGCTGTGCGCGGGGTGATTTCAACCTTAATTGATATAGACAAACACAACTCTATTACTAATATGCAGCTTGATAATTCATGGATTTCCACAAGGTTCAGTCAGCTAATACCATCAGCCTGCACCGATATTCTTGTCAATTGTATTTTAGGCGGTCATATTGTGTTTCCGGATGATATTTCTGAAATGCTTTACTATCGCCTGCTGACCGGGAAGGATAAAGGCTTTGCGCAGTATGCAGACTGTACAAAGGAGCTTTCTGCAAAGATAGTTAAAAATATTTATAAATATGAAAGTTTTACGCAATTTTGTAACTTACTGAAGAGTAAAAATCTGACTTATACGCGTATTTCAAGGGTTCTCACGCATATTTTACTTGGTATTGAGAATGATGATTTTAATATATGTATGGATAATCCTTATCTGCGCATACTCGGTTTCAAAAAATCATCAGGAGAGCTTATGCATCTCCTCAAAAAAAGAGCATCAACGCCTATTATTACAAAAGTCGCTGATGCTCCGTACGAGCTTATTTCCAAGGATATTTTTGCCGCTGATTTGTATGGCAGACTGTGTCATTCACAGCAAAATGAGTTTACACATGGGGTTGTAATTATTTAATCTACAGCTCCATTATAATTTCTCGTGCCAGACTTTCCTCTATAGGCTTTGCATACACTCCTGGCGCAAACTCAACAGTGGCTCCTATGCCCTTTTGGAGCACGAAACGCAGCTTGCCATCTCTCACCTTTTTGTCGGTGTAGAGCTTTTTAACAAGTGCCTCCCTGTCTATATAGTCAGGTATACGTGTCGGAAGACCGGCTCTCTCATAGAGCTTTATCACACGCTCTGCCTGCTCCTCTGACATATAGCCAAGCCGTGCTGACATAAGTGCCTGTGCTGCCATTCCAATCGACAGTGCCTCTCCATGCAACAGCTTGTAGTCGCTGACTGTCTCGATTGCCCGGCCTACTGTGTGGCCCAGATTTAAGGTTTCGCGAAGTCCCGCCTCTCGCTCATCCTTCATGACCACATTGTACTTGATACGGCAGTTATTTTCTGCGATATACTCACATGCAAATTTCTTGAATGAATATATATCATCCAGATTTTCCTCTATAAATTCAAACATATCCTCGCTGCCTAAGCATGCATGCTTGATGGTCTCTGCCATACCGCTTGCCATCTGGCGCTGTGGCAGTGTTTTCCAGGCAGCTATGTCTATATATACCTTTTGGGGCTGATTGAACAGACCTATGGTGTTGGTAGCAAGAGGTGTATCAATTGCTGTCTTGCCACCTACCGATGCATCTGCCGCCGCTAGAAGTGTGGTTGCAAAGTTGATAAACGGCACTCCTCTGCCGTAGGTTCCTGCAATAAAGCCTGATAAGTCGGTTACCACACCGCCACCGACTGCAATAATACAGCAGTCTCTTCTGTACCCCTTTTTAAGCATGGCATCCTCTATCTTTGCCTTTGTCTCACGTGACTTACTCTTTTCCCCAGCCGGGAAAACAAACAAATCCACTGAGTATCCCGCATGCTTTATCTTCTCACAGATTGGAAGAGCATAAGGATCACGCACATTTGTATCTGTAATCACTGCAAATTTCTTTATCTTGCCCGCAAGACCATTTTCCAGGTCAGATACAAGGGTGTCTGAGAGGTTGTAGCCTATCTCAATATCATATGTATCATCTACTACTTTTTTGAGTTCTACATTGAATATGCTCATCTTTTTCTCCTGTTATGCTATATTTTTGTTTCTTTTATGCGGGAAACTGCTACAGTATCCCCACAGCCTGCTTTGCAAGCTTATCTGCCTCTTCGTTGCCCTCTACTCCTGAGTGTCCTTTTACCTTTACAAAAGTAAGCTTTATTTTATCCTTAACCGACATGATGTATTCGTGATAAGCTATGGTGCCTGCCTTGTTTCGCTTCCAGGCCCCTGTGGCCCACATCTCTATGCCCATGTAGTCATAGTATATGACCAGTTCCTTAATTCCAAGCTCTATAGCCTTTTTTACGGCAGCCTCCGCGCCCTTTATCTCTCCTGCTACGTTGCGCATTGTGGCCATCTCGGCATCATTATCTGCCCCCTGCAGCACGTATTTTTCATGGCCAGTCACAAGAAAGCCTCCATAGCCATAGGTATGTGTTGCTTTGTTGAAGGAGCCGTCTACAAACGCATATGTACTATTTTCGCCGGATGATTTCATTCCCGTAATGTTTTTCTCTCCGTTAATAAATTTTTCTGCCTCTTCTATCGTCTTAAAGCTTTTATACACTGCTCCCTGATATCCGTCAACCATTGCTTTGCAATCATTCCAGTTCAAATATATCCCGGGAACCTTTCCCTTTTTTACCGCATAGTATTTTGATGCCATGCTTTATTTCTCCTATAACACTCTTGACAAAAATTCCTGTAATCTCTCACTCTTTGGTGCGCCAAATACTTCCTCAGGTGTGCCCTCCTCAGCTATGGTACCCTCATTGATGAACATCACTCTGTTGGCCACTTCTCTGGCAAAGCCCATCTCATGTGTCACGACTACCATTGTCATGCCTGCCTCTGCAAGCTCCTTCATTACTGAAAGCACCTCACCTACCATCTCAGGGTCAAGTGCCGATGTAGGCTCATCAAACAGTATGACATCAGGATTCATAGCAAGTGAACGGATAATTGCCACTCTCTGCTTCTGTCCTCCGGAAAGCTGCGCCGGATATGCATCTGCCTTATCGAGGAGACCTATTCTGGTGAGAAGCTCATCTGCCTTCTTTGATGCCTCATCCTTCGTCATCACACCAAGCTTCACCGGTGCGAGCATGATATTTGCTTTTATTGTCATGTTGGCAAACAGATTGAACTGCTGGAAAACCATGCCGATTTTCTGTCTGGTCACATTGATGTCTGTCGACTTGTCTGTCAGGTCTGTTCCTTCAAAAAGGATTTGTCCTGATGTAGGTGTCTCGAGCAGATTGAGGGAGCGTAAAAATGTAGACTTTCCACAGCCTGACGGTCCGATGATGGCAATTACATCACCTCTGTTCACCTCTGTGCTTATGCCCTTTAATACCTCCTGCTCTCCAAAACTCTTGTGCAGGTCTTTTACCTCTAGTATCACGTTATTATCTTTCATTGCTTCTCAGTCTCCTCTCAAGTTTGCTTACTCCGTGGCTTAAAAGCATCACTATAACCAGATAAATAAGGGCTACAGCAATAAGCGGTATAAATGCCTCGTATGTGTTGCTTCGTATGATATCTCCACCCTTTGTCAGATCCATCATACCAATATAACCACTGATTGATGTCTCCTTTAGGAGGCTGATAAACTCGTTAAGCAGCGCCGGAAGTATATTTTTGACAGCCTGCGGTATGATAACAAGCTTCATGGTCTGTCTGTAATTGAGTCCTAAGCTTCGTCCTGCCTCAAACTGTCCTATATCTACAGACATGATTCCTGAACGCACAATCTCTGCCACATATGCAGCCGAGTTGAGGCCGAAAGCAATGACTGCTACAAGTATCTTGTTGGTCACAGATGCAAGCACTACATAGTATATAATAAGAAGCTGTATCATGACAGGTGTTCCCCTGATGATGGTCAGGTATGCCTTGCAAATTCCGTTTAATATGGCAAGACCGCCGTTTCTGTCATGGCTGGTTCTGACTATCGCAATTAAAAATCCCAGCACAATACCAAGCATTACGGCAAATATTGTGATAACTATTGTATTGCCAAGACCCTTTACGATATACATGTAACGATTGTCCTTGACAAAGTTGTCATAGAGCTTTTCCTTTATACCGATTGAAGAACCCGACTGGCTGTCTTTTACGATAATCTCCTGCTTTGTGGTGATATATGTATCGGTAAAATCAACATTTTTCTGTCTGTCCTCTGTCACTGTAAAGCCTGCTGCCCCGACATCCACCTTGCCTGATGATACAGCGGCAATGATTGCGTCAAACTGCATATCCTCTACCTGCATATCCATGCCAAGCTCATCGGCTATGGCCTGCATGATATCCATATCAATTCCTGTGACCTTGTTATCCTCATAGTACTCATATGGCGGGAACTCTGCATTGGTTCCTACCTTAAGTGTACCGTTTGACCTGTCAATGTCCTTCTTCACGTAGGGAGTCTTTCCCACCTGATCTTCAGAGCCGATATAGTTGTCGATGATGCTCTGAACTGTTCCATCCTGCTGCAGCTTTTCAAGCGCAGTGTTTACCTTGTCGCGAAGCTCTGTATTACCCTTTTTCAGGCAGAATGCATAGTCCTCGTTGGTAAACTCCTCGTCCAGTATCTTAAGTCCTTTGTTTTCTTTTACAAAGGCAAGTGCCGGCTGCTCATCAATAACCACGCAGTCAATCTTGCCGACCTTTAATGCCTGGACTGCATCAGCACCCTTGTTGTATCTCTCTACCTTGGTGCCTGAACCGTCGTTCTCATAATCAGATACATAGATATCTCCTGTGGTACCGAGCTGGACACCTATTTTTGCGCCCTCCAGATCGTCCACACAAGCGACCTTTTTGCTGTCACTTTTGCCGCATGCGCATAAGCCAACAATGAATGTGGCCATTAATGCTGCCATAAGCAAAATCATAATCGGTTTTTTCTTAATGGATTTCATATTATTCCTCATTTCTGTATAAATATTTATTCACAATTATATCATATTAGTTTATAAAATAAAAGAGCCTGATTTTCTCAGACTCTTTTATACCAAATATTTATGCATCATGCTCCATGTTACTTAACTTCTTCGCCTGGTCGGCTGCGATACAGGCATCAATTATTTCCTGGATATCTCCGTTAAGAATCTTGTCAAGCTTATAGAGTGTCAGATTGATTCTGTGATCTGTCACACGTCCCTGTGGGAAGTTGTAGGTACGAATCTTCTCAGCACGGTCTCCTGTACCGATCTGGCTTCGTCTCTCCTCTGCCTCTGCATCCTGCTTCTTCTGAAGCTCCATGTCATAGAGCTTTGTACGAAGAAGTGCAAAAGCCTTTTCCTTGTTCTGTATCTGTGACTTCTCAGTCTGGCTGTAGATGACAATACCTGTTGGATAATGTGTCAGTCGGACTGCTGAATCTGTTGTGTTGACACACTGTCCACCGTTTCCGGAAGCACGCATTACGTCAATTCTGATATCCTTGTCATCAATCTTGACATCCACATCCTCTGCCTCAGGCATTACAGCAACTGAGCATGTAGAGGTCTGGATACGTCCCTGCGACTCTGTCTCAGGCACTCGCTGCACACGGTGTACTCCCGACTCATACTTTAGGATAGAGTATGCACCTGAGCCCTTTACCATGAACTCGACAGACTTCATACCGCCGATTCCAGTCTCATCGGCATCAAGTGTCTCCACCTTCCAGCCTCTGTTCTCTGCGTAGTGCACATACATACGGTAGATTTCCGCTGCAAAAAGTGCTGCTTCCTCTCCGCCTGCACCGGCACGGATTTCGACGATTACGTTCTTGTCATCGTTAGGGTCCTTTGGCAGAAGAAGTATTTTAAGCTCCTTTTCAAGCTCCTCCACCTGCTCCTTTGAATCCTTAAGCTCTTCCTTTGCGAGCTCTCTCATCTCTTCATCTGATTCCTCATCCAAAATAGCCAGTGAATCCTCGATATTCTGCTTGCACTCTTTATATTTCTTATATGTCTCAACTATAGGAGCAAGGTCACTCTGCTCCTTCATAAGCTTTTTAAATCTGTTTGCATCATTTGCCACATCCGGCTCGCTGAGCAGATTCATCAGCTCTTCATAATGGTGTATAAGATCTTCTAACTTATCAAACATGTTTTTCCTCCTTGCTGTCAAACACTCCCGATACTACCCTGTCATTTCCCGCCAGGTCCTTTATCACATGTACATCGCTAAATCCGGCAAACTGCATCATCTCTGACACCTGTCTGCCCTGGTCACAGCCTATCTCAAAAAGCAGCCTGCCCTGTGGCTTTAGATTTGCCCTGCAATCCTTTATGATGCGCCTGTAAAATAAAAGTCCATCCTCAGAGCCGTCAAGAGCCTCATGCGGCTCAAATACCGACACCTCCGGCATCAGATGCGGTATCTCATCGCTTCTTATATATGGTGGATTGGATACTATCACATCATACATCTCATCGACATGCTCAAACAGATCGCTTCTCTCAAAATCAACAAACACGCCGTTAAGCCTTGCGTTTTCCTTTGCCACATTGAGCGCCTGCTTTGAGATATCACAGGCTGCACCGTCCACATTAGTCGTGTTCTTTAAGATGCTTATAATTATGCAGCCGCTTCCTGTACACATATCAAGCACTCTCATACCCGGCTCTATCACCTTGAGTGCCTCCTCTACAAGAGTCTCTGTATCCTGACGCGGTATGAGCACATTGCTGTTCACACGGAATTTGAGTCCCATAAACTCCTGCTCTCCGACTATGTACTGGAGCGGAATACGCTCAGCGCGCTTACTCAGCAATGCTTGATATTCCCTTATCTGCTCCTGCGACATTTCCTCATCCATATGCACATAGTAATATGTGTGATTTATCCTGCATGCCATGGCTAAAAGCAGCCATGCATCGTTTTTTGCATCAACTATCTTTGCTTTTTGTAATATGCTTTCCCCAAGTAAAATTGCTTCTCTATATGTCATATATACCTTCTATCCGGCGGTCAATGTGCACACACATTGTTTTCCTCCTGCCATTTCTTCCAGTCAAACACAGCCTCAACCGATGCGATGCCAACCTCTATCATTTCATCATCCGGCTCCTTTGTGGTCATTCGCTGCATTAAAAGCCCAGGGACACTAAGCATGTTGACAACCGGATTGTCATATCTGCCCGCAAGTCTGATAAACTCATAAGATACACCTGCGATTACAGGAATAAGCACAAGTCGTAACAATAACTGCAGCGGCTTTGAATCCACACGGATAAACATGAAAAACAATATGCTTATGAGCATTACTATAAGCAGAAAGCTTGTACCGCAGCGCTTGTGATGCTTTGAGCTTTTTCTCACATTTTCCACTGTAAGAGGCAGTCCGTGCTCTATGCAGTTGATGCATTTATGCTCAGAGCCGTGATACATAAATGTGCGCTTAATATCAGGGGTCAGCGATATAATTGCTATATACCCCAGAAATATTGTCAGTCTGATAACACCCTCTATGAACGCTATGAGCATCTGTGAGCTTATCACCTTTTTAAAAAACCCTGAAAGGAAATACGGCAATGCAAAAAACAGCGCGAGTGCTATGACAATTGACAGTACCACTGTACCTCCAAGCATGGCATTTTCCTGTTTCTTTTCTTTGGCAGCCCTTTTTTTCTTTTCTTCCGCTGTGAGTTCTTCTTCCTTTTCCTTTTTCTTTGAAGCCAAGGTACCTTCATCATCCTCGTCCTCGAAAAATGACGCTGAATACATCAGTGTGCTCATGCCCAGATAAAGCGAATCGACAAAGCTCACCACACCTCTTAAAATAGGAATCTTTCTAACTGCATCAAGCGTCTTTGAATTCTTACGCTTTGACACCTTGACATCTATTTCATGGTCAGGCTTCCTCACGGCTACGGCGTATGTGTCCTTGTTCTGCATCATTACGCCCTCCATGACAGCCTGACCGCCAATACCTGAATACTTCATAAAACCTCTCTATATTCCAAAAAAGGTTGAGGTATATTGCAACCTCAACCTTTCAAGTAACTATATGATTCTATTTCATACCATATTTCTTATTGAACTGCTCAATACGTCCACGAGCCTGGTTAGCTTTCTGCTGACCTGTGTAGAATGGATGGCACTTTGAGCAAATCTCTACGTGGATCTCCGGCTTTGTAGATCCTGTAACGAATGTGTTACCACAGTTACATGTAACAGTTGCCTGATAATAATCTGGATGGATTCCTTCTCTCATGATTTTCACCTCTTTTATATTCTTATCGTATTTCTTTAGCTTCACTCTTTATACCCGTATGCCCGATCCGCATATGATACTTGCTGCAAGAGCGACACGTTGCGTCCGTTTACATCCCGATAAACAGCTTAGTTATTGTAGCACATGAATCTGTCAATTGCAAGACATTTTTATAAAATTCTGTTTTTCTTTACAAGATTAACAAATTCCTTGTTGCTCTTTGTGTGTGCAAACATGTTGAGTACGTTCTCAACAGCCTCATCAGAGCGCATGCCGTTGAAGGCTTTACGCATATTATCGACTGCTGCCTGTTCATCTTCATCAAGGAGCAGATCCTCACGCCTTGTTCCTGATTTTACTATATCTATAGCAGGGAAGATTCTCTTCTCGGAAAGCTTTCTGTCGAGTACAAGCTCCATGTTTCCTGTTCCCTTGAACTCCTCAAATACTACATCATCCATCTTGCTTCCAGTATCAACAAGAGCTGTTGCAAGTATTGTCAGACTGCCGCCGTTTCTCATATTACGTGCTGCTCCGAAAAATCTCTTTGGCATATGAAGTGCTACAGGATCAAGTCCTCCTGAAAGTGTACGGCCTGATGGTGGAACTGTCACATTGTAAGCTCTTGCAAGCCTTGTTATGCTGTCAAGGAGTATCATGACATCATTACCATGCTCTACAAGGCGCTTTGCTCTCTCTATTACCATCTCTGACACTCTCTTGTGATGCTCAGGAAGTTCATCAAATGTAGAGTAGATTACCTCGACATTGTCCCCCTCTATAGCCTCCTTGATATCTGTAACCTCCTCCGGTCTCTCATCAATAAGGAGAATAATAAGATGCATCTCAGGATTGTTTATAGTGACAGACTTTGCAACCTCTTTAAGTAATGTGGTCTTTCCGGCCTTAGGCTGTGAAACGATCATGCCTCGCTGTCCCTTTCCTATTGGAGAGATGAGATCTACAACCCTCATCGCAACACTTGCTCCGGGTCTCTCGAGACGCAGTCTCTCATTCGGGAATATAGGCACAAGATCCTCAAAGCTTGTACGCTTCTGTGCTACATCCGGTGTATATCCGTTGACAGTGGTCAGGTATAAAAGAGCCTGGAATTTCTCACGCTCAGACTTCACCTTCATATTACCCTTTACGATATCACCTGTCTTTAAATTGAAGCGGCGTATCTGCGCAGGTGCCACATAGATATCATGATCTCCCGGCATATAATTATCACAGCGGATAAATCCAAAGCCCTCCGGCATTACCTCAAGTATGCCTTCTGCCTCCTCTCCACTGTCGAGTGCTGCATAATCATCTTTAAAAGAGTTGGCGCGCTCCTCGGCTGTACCGTTTTTCTCAGCCTCCTCAGCCTCTTTTGCATCCTCCTCGAGCATTCTTTCAATAATCTGTCCCTTTTTCAGTGATGAAACGCCCTTAATTCCTCTTGCCTTCGCCAGATCCTTAAGCACAAATGCCGACAAACTTTCATATTTTTCTCTCATCTGTTCCATTTCGTCTTCTCCTTAAATTTGATAACAGTATTTATTCAATTCGTCTAAACAATATTATTTAACAAATATATCTGTGTAGCTATTGGGAAATAACGCCTGAATTGACTTTTGAATTATTAATTATTGATTATACATCATTTCTTTAAAAATATAAAGCGATTTCTTATTTTTTATCATATTTTTATATAATCGGTTATCTGCATAGTTACTTGATTTAAATCACCTGCAATGTTATGATTATTCAAAAGAATTTTTAGAGGGAGAATTACCATGGATAATAAAGAAAAGGCACTGAAATGCCACGAAGAGTGGAACGGAAAACTCGAAACCATCGCTAAATCAAAGGTTAATTCGAGAGAGGACCTTGCAATTGCATACACCCCAGGTGTTGCTGAGCCATGTAAGGTCATAGCCGAGGATAAGGAGGCTGCATACAAATACACCTGGAAGGCAAATACTGTTGCCGTAGTGTCAGACGGAAGTGCTGTGCTTGGTCTTGGAAACATCGGTCCTTACGCTGCCATGCCTGTCATGGAGGGTAAATGCGTACTTTTCAAAGAGTTTGGAAACGTAAACGCTGTTCCTATCTGTCTCGACACTCAGGACACTGAGGAGATTATTGCTGCAGTCAAAAATATCGCACCGGGCTTTGGCGGAATAAACTTAGAGGATATTTCTGCTCCGCGCTGCTTTGAGATTGAGGAGAGACTTAAAGAGATGCTCGATATTCCTGTATTCCACGATGACCAGCACGGAACTGCAATCGTCGTACTCGCCGGTATCATCAACTCTCTGCGCCTTACCGGCAAAAAGAAAGAGGACTGCAAGGTTGTAGTAAACGGTGCAGGCTCAGCAGGTGTTGCCATCACTAAACTTCTTCTGACATACGGCTTTACACATGTGACCATGTGTGACCGTCTAGGCATCATAGGAAAGGACTATCCAAACCTCAACTGGATGCAGCAGAAAATGACAGAGGTTACAAACCTTGAAAATGCAAAGGGTACTCTCGCAGATGCTTTAAAGGGTTCTGACATATTCGTAGGTGTTTCCGCTCCAAATATCGTCACAGCCGAGATGGTTTCTTCTATGAACAAGGACTCTATCCTTTTTGCCATGGCAAATCCTGTTCCTGAGATTATGCCTGATGTGGCAAAGGCTGCAGGTGCCAGAGTGGTCGGTACCGGAAGAAGTGATTTTCCTAACCAGATAAACAACGTGGTTGCATTCCCAGGAATCTTCAAGGGTGCACTTGAGGGACGCGCTACACAGATTACTGAAGAAATGAAGCTTGCTGCCGCAGAGGCACTGGCCGGTCTTGTTTCGGACAAAGAATTAAATGATGATTTTATTATGCCTGAGGCATTTGACCCTCGTGTTGCTGCTGTTGTCAGCGAAGCTGTAAAGTCACATATTTAATATGAGATACTATTCACTCAACAGATACTGCCGCGATACATTCGGTGAAAAGCTCTACAAGCTCTCTTTAGACGGAGGCATGACCTGTCCAAACCGAGATGGCACACTCTCATCGCTTGGATGCCTGTACTGCAGCGCCGGTGGCTCCGGTGATTTTGCGGCGGACCGCAGCCTTTCCATAAAGGAGCAGCTGTCTGCCGCTAAAGAAAAGGTTGCTTCAAAGAGCAGCTGTGAACACTTTATCGCATATTTTCAGGCTTTTACCAACACATATGCGCCGATAGATTACTTGCGGCGCATATTTTATGAGGCTATAGAAGATCCATCTGTCGCTGTGCTCTCCATCGGCACAAGAACTGACTGTTTTTCTGCTGAAATTTATAATCTGCTCTCAGAATTAAACGAAATAAAGCCCGTCTGGGTTGAACTGGGTCTTCAGACCATTCACCGGTCTACTCTTGATGCCATGAATACACATACATGTGTTGAGGATTTCATCATTGTAACGGATGAGTTTAGACGCCGTGGCATAAAGGTTATTGCACATCTCATACTCGGGCTTCCTCATGAAACACGCGGCATGATGCTTGAATCAGTTGATTTTGTTGCTAAAAGCGGTATTTTCGGGGTTAAGCTTCAGCTGCTGCATGTACTAAAGGGCACACCACTGGCTGATATGTATATTAAACAGCCATTTGAGCTTTTTACGCTGGATGATTACTGCGATTTTGTGGTAGACTGTATAGAAAGACTTCCAAAGGATATGGTTATCCACCGCATGACCGGTGATGGACCACGTTCTTTACTTGTTGCACCTCTTTGGATCACAGATAAAAAACGGGTTCTGAACACAATCAATAAAAGATTTGAAGTGCGAGACACATATCAGGGACGATTAAACTTGTTTTAAAGGAGAAAATCATGGCTGAGCCATTTACCATATATAAGCTGACAATTTTATACATGCTCGACAAAGCGGGCTTTCCGCTGTCAAACACACAGATTTCCAATTTCTTTTTGGAAAAAGAATACACCGACTACTTCCGTGTACAGGAGGTTATCGGTGATTTAGTAAATGCTGATTTAATTAATTTTGAGTCTACTCATTCCAATACACAGTACACTCTGACTGCTGCCGGAAAAGAGACTCTCGGTTTCTTCAAAGACAAGATTACCGACGGTATT
>UMDP01024682.1_pt1 | contig 13435 bp, 10 predicted proteins | sample 1964521 | NCBI WGS metagenome assembly UMDP01 (sample SAMEA4835997, study PRJEB28245) | human gut metagenome | biome: gut microbiome; material: fecal sample | place: Denmark | collected 2008 | reverse complement strand
GGATCATGCCCAAAACCACAAGGAACAGGATGGGAAACAGAATACTGAACAGCATATCAATTCCAGTGTAAAACATCTTATTCCTCCAAAATTTCTTCCAGCAGGTCCTTTACATCGTCCAGAAAAGATTCTTCTCCGAGGGTGTTCACCTTGAAGAACACCGCCTGACTGCCGCCTGCGGTGATGGCGGACAGCCGGATGGGGCTGTCACCGTTCTGAAACATGGTCAGTGTCAGGCTCAGGCGGTTGCCGCCGACCATGCTGTACCGCTCAAACACGCAGACACTGCACCGTGCTTCGCCCTCCTTGAAATCGCTGCCCGCTTCCAGGTCGGCAGACCAGCTGCTGTCCGGGATCTCCTGTTCCAATTTGCGGAGAAGCGTGTTGAATTTCTGATTGCGGATGGTCTTTTCAAAAATCGCCATAGAGGGCCCTCCATTCTGCCAACGAAATTCGGTCTGTTTGCCTTAAATACGGACAGGCGGCAATAAAAATTGCAGAAAAATACCCGGAAAGTAAAATTTTCCGGAGCCGCGCACGAAAAAAGGACTGCTGCACAATTTTCAGTGCAGCAGTCCTTTTGCGTATCGGGAAAAACAGGTGCTCAGCCCTCGGAGGCAAAGAACTCTTTGGTCAGCTTGACCACGGTGCCGGAGAGCAGCAGCAATGCGATGAGGTTGGGGATGCTCATCAGGCCGTTGAAGGTGTCGGCGATGCTCCACAGCAGGCCCAGGTCCACGGTCGCGCCCAGAATGGACACGAAGGAGTACACCACAAAGAAGGGCTTTGCCACCTTGTCGCTGTGGCAGAGGAACACCAGGAAGCGGGAGCCGTACAGACCCCAGCCGATGATGGTGGAAAAGGCAAAGCAGCAAAGCGCCACGGCGGTAAAGATGGAAGCCCAGCCGCCGTAGGTGGTGGTAAAGCCGGAGATGGTCAGCTCTGCACCGGCTGCGGTGCCGTAGTTCACGGGGGTGCCGCTGCACAGGATGACCATGGCGGTCAGGGTGCAGATGATGATGGTGTCGGCAAACACCTCAAAGATGCCGAACATGCCCTGCTTCACCGGCTTTTTGGTGTCGGCGCAGGCATGGGCAATGGAGCCGGTGCCAAGGCCGGCCTCATTGGAAAAGATGCCGCGGGAGACGCCCTTCTGCATGCTGATGAACAGGCTGCCGATGGTGCCGCCGGTGAAGGCAGCGGGGTTGAAGGCACCGGCCACGATGGACTCCAGCACATAGGGCAGGCGGGGCAGGTTGAGCCCTACTACGCCCATAGCCAGCACGATGTAGAACAGCGCCATGAAGGGCACCAGCTTTTCGCTCACGCTGCCGATGCGCTTGATGCCGCCCAGCAGCACCATGGCCACCAGCATGGCCACGATGATGCCCACGATGAGGTTCAGCGTGCTCAGGAAACCGCTGCCCACCACACCGTATTCCAGCAGGGCGGTGTCCACAGCGGCCACGATGGTGTTGACCTGGGTGGCATTGCCGGTGCCGAACACGGTCAGCACGCCGAACAGCGAGTACAGAAATGCCAGGAACTGCCAGCGCTTGCCCAGACCGTTCTTGATGTAATACATGGGGCCGCCCACCCACTCGCCGGTCTCACTGCGCTCACGGAAATGCACGGCCAGGGTCACCTCGGCAAACTTGGTGCACATGCCCAGCAGCGCGGAGCACCACATCCAGAACACGGCACCCGGGCCGCCGATGGCAATGGCGCCTGCCACACCGGCGATGTTGCCGGTGCCCACGGTGCCGGCCAGTGCGGTGCACACCGCCTGGAAGGGGGTTATGGCACCGTCCGAAGCGTCCTTTTTGCGGAACATGCGTCCGATGGTGGTTTTGATGGTGTACGGGAATTTGCGGATCTGCAAAAAGCCGGTGCGCACGCTCAGCAGCAAACCCACACCAATGATGCACACCATGGCGGGCACGCCCCAGATAAAATTGTTGACTGCCGTATTGACGGCCGTGATCGTCTCGATCATAATTCGTCCCACATCCTCTGTAAAGTCTTGCGTTCTGACACATTTTGTCAACGCAACATAAAAACTATTCTACCGTATTTCTGCGCAGCTGTCAAATGAAATCCCTGCATTTATGCGCCCCGCAGGGCGACGGGAATGCAACAAAAAAGCAGGCCGCCGGGGTCGGGCAGCCTGCTGCAAAAGGGGCCGGAAAGGTTCAGTGCCGGGCCGCCGCGCGGTGGTACACCGGGTAGGCCACCAGTGCGGTGAGCACCTCGGTGATCCAGAAGGCGTGCCACACACCGTCCGGGCCAAGGCGGCCGCACAGCACTGCGGCCAGCGGCATGATGAACACCACATAGCGGCACAGCGAGATCACCAGCGACGGCACGCCCTTGCCAAGGCCCTCCAGTGCGCCGGACGAGGTGGTGGACACTGCCGACACCACAAAGCCGATGCAGATGATGCGCAGGGCCTTGGCACCGGCGGCGATGGTATCGGGGTTGGAGGTGAACAGCCCGATGAGCTGCCCGGAGGCCAGCAGGCAGATGACCGTGCCCAACGCCATGATGGCGATGCTCATGAACAGGGTGAGCTCGTACAGCTTCTTCACGCGGGCGTGCTCCCTGGCACCGTAGTTGTAGCCGATGAGCGGGCGCATGCCCTGTACGATACCGTTGGCGGGCAGGTACAAAAAGGTCTGCAGCTTGTAGTAAATGCCCAGAATGACCACATAGCTCTGGGAGAACCCGGCAAGCAGGCTGTTGAGGAAGGTGACCAGCAGGGAGGGCAGAGCCAGGTTCAGGATGGCCGGCACGCCGATGGCGTACAGCTTGCCGTCCAGTGCAACGTCCGGGTGCAGGCCGCTGCGGCTCAGCCGCACCGGCAGTTCGGTGCGCAGGTAGACGAACAGGTACACGCACAGGCTCAGCAGCTGGCCGATGCCGGTGGCCAGTGCTGCACCGGCAATGCCCATGGCGGGCACCGGGCCCAGGCCGAAGATCAGGACGGGGTCCAGCAGGATGTTGCACGCGCAGCCGAACACCAGCGCCACCATGGTCACCTTCATGCGGCCCACAGCCTGGAACATCTTTTCAAAGGCCAGCGCGGCCATATTGATGGTGGCAAACAGGAACACGATGGTGGAGTAGGTGATGCCGGAGGCCACAAGGCTCTCGTCGGTGGTGAACCGGCGCAAAAAGCCCGGCATGACGGCAATGCTCACCACCGTGATGACCACGCCGTGCAGCAGGCTGAGCACCATGCCGTGGGTGGCGGCGATCTCGGCCTTTTTGCGGTCGCCCGCACCCAGGTACAGGGCGATCATGGCGTTGATGCCGATACCAAAGCCGATGGCGATGGCGTTGGCAAAGTTCTGGATGGGGTATACCAGCGAGAGGGCAGTCATGGCGTCCTCGCTGATCTGCGCCACAAACAGGCTGTCCACGATGTTGTACAGGGAGTTGACCAGCATGGAGATCACGTTGGGCAGCGCCATGGACAACAGCAGCGGCAGCACGGGGCGTTCTTTCATAAAGGTATCGTTCATTGATTTCTCGCTCCTGACAGATCGAAAATGGAAAAAGACCGCAAAAAAGCCACACAATGGCTTTTTTGAAGTCATTGTGTGGCGAAAAGTAGCATAGTGCTGTAAAAATCCACACGGTTTTTATTGACTGAAGGATACCACATCCCCGGGGCATTGTCAAGGAGACTGGATGCAAAAGTATGACTTTTATAGGCTTGACCATTTTTTGTGCAGGGGTTACAATAAAATTGTAGCTTTTATAAAAAGGAGAAACCCGCATGAAATGGATGATCGCGTCCGACCTGCACGGGTCGTATTTCTATGCCAGCCAGATGCAGCAGGCGTTTGAACGGGAACAGGCCGACCGGCTGCTTTTGTTGGGGGACCTGCTCTACCACGGCCCCCGCAACGACCTGCCGGAGGGCTATGCGCCCAAGCAGGTCATGCCTTTGCTCAACGGCATGAAGGACCGCCTGCTCTGCGTGCGCGGCAACTGTGACGCCGAGGTGGACCAGATGGTGCTGGAATTCCCGGTGCTGGCAGACTATGCCGTGCTGCCGGTGGGCAGACGGCTGGTGTACGCTACCCACGGCCATGTCTACAACACCAAGACCCCGCCGCCGCTGGCCCCCGGCGACATTCTGCTGCACGGGCACACCCACATCCCGGCGTGGGAGCCCTTCGGGCAGGGCAGCCTCTACCTGAACCCCGGCTCGGTGAGCCTGCCGAAGGAGGGCAGCGCCCACAGCTATATGACGTTGGAAAACGGCTGCTTCCGGTGGAAAACCATGGACGGCCGGACCTACCACGAACTGACCCTGAGCGAAACCTGAACAACACAGCGCCCGCCTGCGCAGATCGAAAAAATAAACCGGCCCTTCTCCTTTGGCAGCACAGCGCTACCGGGGAGAGGGGCCGGTGTTTTTGTAGGTGGAAAGAGGCTCACAGCTCCACTTTTTCCTGCGCGCGGTACTGCAGGGCTTCCAGCAGGGAGTCCTCGTCCAACAGGCTCTTGCCGGCCAGGTCGGCCACCGTGCGGGCCACCCGCAAAATGCGGTCGTGGGCGCGGGCCGAAAGCCCCAGTGCATCGTAGGAGGCGCGGAGCAGCCGTTCCGCACCGGGGGTCATGCGGCAGATGCGCCGCACCTGCCCGGCGTTGAGCTGGGCGTTGCAGTGCACCCCCTCGTAGCCGGGGGCCGCATAGCGTTTTGCCTGGATGGCCCGTGCCGCCAGCACCTGTTTGCGCAGGTCGGCACTGCTCTCGGCGGGGGCGGCGGTGTGCAGCTCGTCAAAGGCGATGGGGTCCATCTCCACGCACAGGTCGATGCGGTCCAGCAGCGGGCCGGACACCCGGCTGCGGTACTGCCGCACCGAGCTGGGCGAGCAGGTGCACTGCCGGGTGGGGTGGCCGTAGTAGCCGCATTTGCAGGGGTTCATGGCGGCCACCAGCTGGAAATGGCTGGGGTAGGTGGCGCTGCCTGCGGCGCGGCTCACGGTGATCTGGCCGTCCTCCAGCGGCTGGCGCAGCACCTCCAGGCTCTCGCGGGAGAACTCCGGCAGCTCGTCCAGGAACAGCACGCCGCAGTTGGCCAGACTGCACTCGCCGGGGCGGAACTGTGCGCCGCCGCCCGCCAGCGAGACGGCACTGGCCGAGTGGTGCGGGCTGCGGAAAGGCCGTGCCGTGATCAGGCCCCGGCCCTGGGGCAGCTGCCCGGCGATGGAATAGATCTTGGTGGTCTCCACGGCTTCCTCCCGGGTGAGAGGCGGCAGGATGCCCGGCAGGCGCTTGGCCAGCATGGATTTGCCGGTACCCGGGGCACCCATCAGCAGCACGTTGTGGCCCCCGGCCGCAGCGATGACCATGGCCCGACGGGCCAGTGCCTGCCCCATCACGTCGGCAAAATCCGGCACCTGTGCCCAGGCCTCGGCGGGGTCAAAGGGAACGGCTGCCGCAGCGGTCAGCGGTCGGATGCCGCGCAGGGCGTCCACCACCTCCCGGGCGGTGTGGGCCGGGTAGACGGCCATGCTGTCGGCACAGGCCTCGGCAGCCTCGGCGGCGTTTTCGGCGGGCACATACAGGGCGCGGATGCCGTTTTCGGCGGCGGCCAGTGCCATGGGCAGCACGCCGGATACCGGGCGCAGGGTGCCGTCCAGCGCCAGCTCACCCAGAAAGGCGGCGTCCTCCGGCACATCCTCCAGCTGGCCGCTGGCCGTGAGCACGGCCAGCAGCAGGGGCAAATCGTACACCGGGCCGGTCTTGCGCACATCGGCGGGGGCCAGGTTGACCGTGATGCGCCGGTCCGGGAACTTGAAGCCCAGGTTCTTGATGGCGGCACGCACGCGGTCCGCACTTTCCCGCACGGCGGAATCCGGCAGGCCTACGATGGAAAAGGCGGGCAGCCCGCCCGAAACGTCGGCCTCCACGGCCACGGCAAAGCCGCGCAGGCCGTTCAGGCCAAAGCTCTTTGTTACCGAATACATGGGTGCACCTCGCTTGCATTTTCTGCGCGAAAACGGTCGAAAATTGGGTGGAAAAATTTGGGAGGAGCCGTCAGCCTTCGACAGCATCTCCCGGTCGATTTCATTATAGTAAAGGGCAGGAAAGATGTCAATGCAGAGGAAAGGAGAGCGACAAACGATGACAGGCAAGGAATACTGCCGGTACATCCGTACTTATTCAGAGCTGGAGGGGCTGCAGCGGGCCCACACGGTGGTGTACTGCGCCCAGACCGTGCCCGGGGGCGTGCTGGCCCAGCTGCGGTGGGAGCAGGCGGGCCGGGTACAGTGCAGTACGGTGCTGGCTCCGCAGGGCAGTTTTGCCCGGATGATGCAGATCATGCGCTATCTGTGCGAGAACAGCATCGGCCCGGAACAGTGGCTGGAGGTGCTGGAGGACGTGCACCAGCCCTACCGGCTGCTGCCGGAAACACAGCAGCCCGCCGACATCCACCCGGAGAGCGGCTGTTTTTGTGGCATTTGCTGATTTTGTACCGGTAAGATTGTGGCAAAATATGCAATTGACATGATGGACACAAGCGTTTATAGTATAATTAGGTTTGAATAAACTGTCTCCTTTTTTTGGAAAAAATAACAAAGGTAAGGTGTGCAACATGTATCTGGATGAATATAAGCGCTGGCTGGCAGCGGAGCTGGACGATGCGGATCTGAAGCCCGAACTGGCAAAGATCGAGGGCAACGACGACGAGATCAAGGATCGCTTTGCTGTGGCTTTGAAGTTCGGCACCGCAGGCCTGCGCGGCGTTCTGGGCGCCGGTACCAACCGTATGAACATCTACGTTGTGCGGCAGGCCACCCAGGGTCTGGCCAACTGGGTCAAGACCCAGGGCGGCAGCCAGACCGTCGCCATCAGCTACGACAGCCGCCTCAAGAGCGACGTTTTTGCCAAGACGGCTGCCGGTGTTCTGGCAGCCAATGGCATCAAGGTGCGCATCTATGATGCCCTGATGCCGGTGCCGGCCCTGAGCTTTGCTACCCGCTACTATCAGTGCAATGCAGGCATCATGGTCACCGCCTCCCACAACCCGGCCAAGTACAACGGCTACAAGGCCTACGGCCCGGACGGCTGCCAGATGACCGATGACGCCGCCGCCATCGTGTACGACGAGATCCAGAAGACCGATGTGCTCACCGGTGCCAAGTACATCTCCTTTGCCGAGGGCGTGGAAAACGGCCTGATCCGTTTTGTGGGCGATGACTGCAAGAAGGCCCTGTACGACGCCATCGAGGCCCGTCAGGTGCGCCCCGGCCTGTGCAAGACCGCCGGCCTGAAGCTGGTGTACAGCCCCCTGAACGGTTCCGGTCTGGTGCCGGTCACCCATGTGCTGAACGACATGGGCATCACCGATATCACCATCGTGCCCGAGCAGGAGTACCCCAACGGCTACTTCACCACCTGCTCCTACCCCAACCCTGAGATCTTCGACGCCCTGAAGCTGGGCCTGGATCTGGCCACCAAGACCGGTGCCGACCTGATGCTGGCCACCGACCCCGACGCCGACCGCGTGGGCATCGCCATGAAGTGCCCGGATGGCAGCTATGAGCTGGTGTCCGGCAACGAGATGGGCGCTCTGCTGCTGGATTACATCTGCGCAGGCCGCATTGAGAAGGGCACCATGCCCAAGAACCCCGTGGCCGTCAAGTCCATCGTGTCCACCCCGCTGGCCGATGCCATTGCCGCCCACTACGGCGTGGAGATGCGCAGCGTGCTGACCGGCTTCAAGTGGATCGGCGACCAGATCGCCAATCTGGAAGCTGCCGGTGAAGTGGACCGCTTCATCTTCGGCTTTGAGGAAAGCTACGGCTATCTGGCAGGCCCCTATGTCCGCGATAAGGACGCCGTCATCGGCTCCATGCTGATCTGCGAGATGGCTGCCTACTACCGCAGCATCGGTTCCTCCATCAAGCAGCGTCTGGAAGAGATCTACGCCCAGTACGGCCGCTACCTGAACAAGGTGGACAGCTTCGAGTTTCCCGGCCTGACCGGCATGGAGAAGATGGCGTCCATCATGCAGAAGCTGCGCGACAACCCGCCCACCGAGCTGGCCGGTCACAAGGTGGTCAAGGTCACCGACTACAAGAAGCCCGAGGAGACCGGTCTGCCGGCTGCCAACGTGCTGATCTACGCACTGGAGAACGGTGCGACTGTGGTGGTCCGTCCCTCCGGCACCGAGCCGAAGATCAAGACCTACTTCACCACCCTGGGCAAGGATCTGGCCGATGCCCAGGCCCAGAAGGATGCCCTGGCTGCTGCCATTGAGCCCATCCTGGCATAAACCGCACTGAAATAAGGTCCCAAAGCCCTTTTGCACCCGCCTGCCCGGCGGTGCAAAAGGGCTTTTTTGCTGGGCGGAACCGGTTGCAGTTTGCGGGCCGATACGCTATAATAAAAGATGACTTATTATAGCCAGCCGCAGCCGGAAACACCGGCGCGGCGGCAGCAGGGGCAGGTGTGCAGATTGCAAAAAACGATTTCGGCCGTGCTGGTGGCGGCAGGTTCTTCCACCCGGATGGGGTTCGACAAGCTCAGCTTTGACCTGGGCGGCGAAACGGTGCTGCACCGCAGCATCCGCGCTTTTGACCAGTGCCCGCAGATCGGTGAGATCGTGCTGGTGGCGGGCAAAAACTGTGCTTTCGTGGAGCAGCAGGCCGTCGGCTGCACCAAGCCGGTGCAGATCGTGGCCGGTGGTGCCACCCGCGCCGAGAGCGCCAAGAATGGCGTGCTGGCAGCCCACGGGGAGCTGGTGGCTGTGCACGACGCAGCCCGGCCCTTTGTGAGCCCGGCCGTCATCGCGGCGGTGCTGGAAGCCGCTGCCCGCTGCGGAGCCGCCGCCCCGGCAGTGCCGGTCAAGGACACCATCAAGCAGGCCGTGCCCGGTGACGGCAAAACGGTGCCGGAAGCCTGCCTTGTGCGCAGCACCCCGGACCGCAGTACCCTGTATGCGGTGCAGACGCCCCAGTGCTTTGATCGGACGCAGTATCTGGCCGCCCTGCAGGAGCTGGACGCCGAAAAAGCCCGGCTGGTCACCGATGACTGCAGCCTGTTCGAGCTCACTGGCCGCTCGGTGCAGCTCACCCAGGGTGACTACGCCAACCTGAAGATCACCACGCGGGAGGACCTGCCCCGCCCGGTACAGAAAGAGGAAACGAGAATGCGCATTGGACATGGTTATGACGTGCACCGCCTGGTGGAAGGCCGCAAGCTGATCCTGGGCGGCGTGGAGATCCCCTTTGAAAAGGGTTTGCTGGGCCACTCGGACGCCGATGTGCTGGCCCACGCGGTGATGGACGCCGTGCTGGGTGCGGCGGCGCTGGGAGATATCGGCCAGCATTTCCCGGACAATGACCCCGCCTATGCCGGGGCCGACAGCCTGGAGCTGGCCCGCCATGTGGCCCGCATCCTGTCGGAGCACGATTACCGGGTGGAAAACATCGACGCCACCATCCTCTGCCAGCGGCCCAAGCTGGCACCGCACATCCCGGCCATGCGGGCCAATCTGGCGGCGGCCTTCGGCCTGCCGGTGGACGCCGTGAGCGTCAAGGCTACCACGGAAGAGCATCTGGGCTTTACCGGCGAGGGACTGGGCATTGCCGCCCACGCCGTCGCCCTGATCGAAACACGGTAACAGGAGTGTGCGTCCATGACACTGAATGCGATCATTGCCAATTTTCAGACCTTCAAGCTCGTTGACCTGCTGGATATCATCATCATTGCGTTCCTGATCTACCAGCTGCTGGGCATCGTCAACCGCACCCGCGCCGGGCAGCTGTTCAAGGGCGCGCTGCTGGTCATGGCGGTTTATCTGGTGGCCGAAACGCTGAACATGCGCACGGTCACCTGGCTGCTCAACTCGCTGCTGCAGGTGGGCCTGCTTACCCTGGTGGTGCTGTTCCAGCCGGAGATCCGCCGTGCTCTGGAGCGCATGGGCCAGACCGACCAGTGGGCCGCAAAGCTGTTCAACGTGAAAGGCCGCTACAACGACCCCAGCCTGAAAGGGGCCTGGCGCAGCGCCATCATTGCCATCTGCGACGCGGCAGAGCGCTTTTCGGAGACCAAGACCGGTGCGCTCATCGTGCTGGAACGCCACACCAACCTGTCTGAGATCGTGCGCACCGGCACCCCGGTGAACAGCGCGGTGAATCTGGAAGTGCTGGGCACCATCTTCTACGAGGGCACCCCCCTGCACGACGGTGCCGCCATCATTGAGAACGGCCGCATCAAGGCCGCAGGCTGCGTGCTGCCGCTTTCCAATAATCTGGATCTGGGCAAGGACATGGGCACCCGCCACCGCGCCTGCCTGGGCATTGCCGAAAACTCGGACGCCATCGCCATCGTGGTCAGCGAGGAGACGGGCATCATCTCCATGGCAAAAAATGGCGTGCTGATCCGTCATTTTGACCGCCAGACCCTGTACACCCGCCTGATCGACGAGATGATCCCCAAGGAGCCTGTGGTGGAAAAGAGCACGGCCGACACCTGGAAGGACCGCGCAAAGAGCCTGATGAAGTGGGTCAGCCAGAAAGGGGAGGACGAGCAGCAATGACCAATCAACCCAAGAATACCAGCGGCGCAAAGCCTGCTGTTCCCCACAAAAAGAACTTTTTGGACGACCGCCGCATCCGGCTGGCACTGTCCATTCTGGGTGCCATTGTGGCCTGGATGATCGTGACCATCATCGTGCAGCCCGGCACCACCAACACCATCTACAATGTGCCGGTGGACTATACCTACGATTCCTCCGTTTATACCTCCCGTGGACTGAGCATTGTCAGCGCCGAGGACAAGACCGTGAACCTGAAGATCTCCGGCGACGGCTACACCATCGGCAGCCTGACGGCCTCGGATTTTGTGGTCTACCCGGACTGGTCCAGCGTGCGGGACAGCGGTGAAAAGACCCTGCGCCTGCTGGTGCGGGGGGCCAACGGCATGTTCAATGGCGTTACCGTGACCATCGACGGCTCCGACAACATGGTGGACGTGGTGTTCGATGTGGTGGAGGAAAAGACCCTTCCCGTCACCGTGACCACCAATTACCTGGCCATCTCGGACGGGTATATCCTCTACAGCACCGAGGTGTCCAAGGATATGGTCACTCTGTCCGGCCCCAGCAGTGAGCTGGACAAGGTGACCACCTGCACCGCCGAGGTGACCTACTCCGGCGAGCTGGACAGCTCGGTCACCCTGGCAACGCCGCTGCGGTTCTACACCTCCGGCGGCACGGAAGTGAACTTTGAGTACACCGAGCTGGAAGAAAGCAGCGTGGACGTGACCTTGCAGGTGTACAAGATGGCCACCCTGCCGGTGAACGTGAGCTTCATCAACGCGCCCCGCGACTTTGACGAGTCGGTGCTGGTGTATGCGCTCAGCCGCAAGCAGCTCAAGGTGGCCGGCCCGGCGGAAAAGATCGACGCGTTGTCCACCCTGTCCATCGGCACCATCGACCTGTCCACCTTCACACTGAACAAGGTCTATGAGCTGCCCATTGAGCTGCCCAGCGACATCTACCTGCTGGACAACATTTCCACCATCACCCTCAGCTTTGACTGCTCCGGTCTGGAGACCAAGACCATGAACCTGCCTTCCAGCTGTGTGCAGGTGGTGAATCTGCCGTCCACCTATCAGCTCACGGTGGAGACCGAACGGCTGATGAACGTGACCCTCTGCGGCCCGAAGGCTGCATTGGAGACCCTGACCCCGGAACAGGTGGTCGTGGAGATCGACGCGGAGGACTTCTCGGTGGCCACCGGCCAGCAGAACATCGCCTGCCGCCTGTATGTGCCCTCCAACGGCAAGATCTTTGCACTGGGCAGCTATGTGCTGCAGTGCCGCATTGAAAGCAACTGATAAAAAGGAACACACTGTACTATGATTCTCGTTCGCAACATCCGTCTGCCGCTCTCCGCCGGGGAACCGCAGGCATTTGAAAAGGCCCTGCGGGAGGCACGCATCCCCCGCGCAAAGGTGCAGCATCTGGGCGTGGCAAAGCTGTCGGTGGACGCCCGCCGCGGCCAGCCCAAGCTGGTGTACACCGTGGCTGTCACCCTGAAAAACGAAGCCGAAGAACCCGCCTTCGCCGGGGCATCGGCCAACGTGTCCCTGCACAGCAGGACCGACTTCCGGGTGCAACGGGGCACGCAGAAGCTGCCCCACCGCCCGGTGGTGTGCGGCCTGGGGCCTGCCGGTTTGTTTGCGGCGCTGCTGCTGGCCCGGCAGGGCTACCGGCCCATCGTGCTGGAGCGCGGCCCGGCGCTGGACGAGCGGGTGCAGGCGGTGGAACACTTTTCCGCCACCGGCGAGCTGGACCCCAACGCGAACATCCAGTTCGGTGAGGGCGGCGCAGGCACCTTCTCGGACGGCAAGCTGACCACCCGCATCGGTGACGAGCTGTGCGGCCTTGTCACCGAGGTGTTTTTGCAGCACGGTGCCCCGGCGGAGATCGCCTGGAAGCAGAAGCCCCATGTGGGCACCGACCTGCTGCGGGGGGTTATCACCTCCATCCGCAAAGAGATCGAATCCCTGGGCGGTGAGGTGCATTTCAACACGGCCCTCACCGGTCTGGAACAGAAAAACGGACACATTACCGGAATTTTCACAACGGATGGTTCCTTTGCCTGCGAAGCACTGGTGTTTGCGGTGGGCCACTCGGCCCGCGATACCTTTGCCATGCTCATGGACAGCGGCCTTGTGCTGGAGTGCAAGCCCTTCAGCGTGGGCTTCCGCGCAGAGCATCTGCAGAGCGAGATCGAAAAGAGCCTGTATCACGAGGCGGCAGGCCACCCGGCCCTGCCCCGCGGCGAATACCAGCTGTCCCAGCATGTGGGGGAGCGGTGCGTGTATACCTTCTGCATGTGCCCCGGCGGGCAGGTGGTGGCCTCGGCCAGTGAGGAAGGCCGTGTGGTGACCAACGGCATGAGCTACCATGCCCGCAGCGGCAAAAATGCAAACGCCGCCGTGGTGGTGAGCGTGAACGGCACCGACTTTGCAAACGACCCCCGGCAGGCCATCGCGTTCCAGCGGGAGCTGGAAGCAAAGGCCTACGCGGCAGGCCGTGCGGCCGGGCCTTACGCCGCCCCGGCCGAGAACATCCGGAGCTTTCTGGAAGGGCAGGGGCAGCTGCACATCGGCAGCGTGGAACCGACCTACGACCGCGGCGTGACCGCAGCCGACCTGGGCAGCCTGCTGCCTGCGGAGCTGGCCGACACCCTGCGGGCCGGTCTGCGTGCCTATGAGCACAAGATCGCGGGCTACACCGCACCGGATGCCATCCTCACCGGCCTGGAGACCCGCACCAGCAGCCCGGTGCGGCTGAAGCGGGAAGAGAACTTCGAGTGCACCCAGCTGGCAGGGCTTTACCCCTGCGGCGAGGGCGCGGGATATGCGGGCGGCATCATGAGCGCCGCCGTGGATGGCCTGC
>UMDP01038045.1_pt1 | contig 13531 bp, 10 predicted proteins | sample 1964521 | NCBI WGS metagenome assembly UMDP01 (sample SAMEA4835997, study PRJEB28245) | human gut metagenome | biome: gut microbiome; material: fecal sample | place: Denmark | collected 2008 | reverse complement strand
GAGAAAGCACTTCAGACTGCATATCCGGACTGGTCTGTAAGACGTGCATTTACCGCACAGATCATTATCAACCACGTTCAGGCAAGAGATGGTGAAAAAATCGACAACGTAGAGCAGGCTTTACAGAGAGCCGTTGATAACGGTGTAAAAAATCTGGTGGTACAGCCGACACATTTAATGCATGGTGCAGAGTATGATGAGTTAGTTGATACTCTGGATAATTACAAAGATAAATTTGAGACAGTTACTGTAGCAGAACCGTTACTTGGTGAAGTTGGTACAGATGCCACAACTGTCAATGAAGATAAAGCAGCTGTAGCACAGGACATCACAGCAGAGGCAGTAAAGACAGCCGGATATGATTCCTTAGAGGCAGCAAAAGAAGACAGTACAGCATTTGTATTCATGGGACATGGTACATCCCATACAGCAAAAATCAGCTATAGCCAGATGGCAGCTCAGATGAAAGATCTTGGATACGATAACGTATTTATCGGAACCGTAGAAGGTGAGCCGGAAGAGACCGCTCATGAGCAGGTAATCGAAGAAGTACATGCAGCAGGATACAAAAATGTAATTTTAAGACCGTTAATGGTTGTTGCAGGAGATCATGCAAACAACGATATGGCTGGCGATGATGGCGATTCATGGAAGAGCCTGTTTAAAGCTGCCGGATATTTTGACAAAGTAGATACACAGATCGCAGGTCTTGGTGAGATTCCGGAAATTCAGCAGATTTATGTAGCACATACAAAAGCTGCCATTGAATCTCTGGGTGATGCTGTAACATCAAGCGATGCAGTCACAGCAACATCTGCGCTGGAAGACGGCACTTATACTGCAAAATTTAACACAGACAGCAGCATGTTCCATGTAAATGAGGCAGATAACGGTTGTGGTACATTAACAGTCAAAGATGGCAAAATGACCATGCATATCAGACTGGTTTCCAAAAAGATCGTAAATCTGTATGTTGGAACCGCTGCGGATGCAGAAAAAGATGGTGCAGAGCTGTTACAGCCGACATCTGAGGAAGTTACTTACAGTGACGGAACAACGGAAGAAGTATACGCATTTGATGTGCCGGTGGAAGCACTGGATCAGGAGTTTGATCTGGCAATCCTTGGAACAAAGGGAACATGGTATGATCACAAAGTAAGCGTATCTGACGCTCAGAAAGCAGAGTAGATCAGCGGTAAAATATTGAGAAGATAAGATACAGGGAGAGTAGAAAAATCATGCTTTCCCTGTATTTCATCAATGAAGAAAGTAAAATGCAAAGTAAGGATAGCGTATGAAAAAAAGAATAGCAGCAGTTATTTTATCTATGGTTTTAGGCGCTGGCATGCTGGCAGGATGTGGTCAGAAAAATACGACCGATGCAGATGTGTCTTCAACTACCGAAGTTAGTGCGGATGCAGAAAAAACAGACAGTGCAGCGGCAGACAGCAGTGCGGAAGATGCGAATGTTCTGGAAGACGGAACTTACAGTGTAAACGTGGAGCTGAGTGGCGGCAGCGGCAGAGCAACCGTGGATTCTCCGGCAACCGTAACCGTGACGGACGGTCAGGCAATGGCAACCATCGTCTGGAGCAGTACCCATTACGATTACATGATCGTAGATGGAGAAAAATATATGAATGAAAATGAAGGTGGCAACTCTACCTTTACTTTCCCAATTGATGGCGTGCCTTGTGAGATGGATGTGGTAGGGGATACCACTGCTATGAGCACACCGCATGAAATCGATTATACATTGAAATTCTCATTTCCAGCGAATGTGAGTTTCAATGAGCTGAACAGTGAGGGGCGTATGGATCTTTCATATGCCGATCAGTTCAGCGTAGAGCAATATGGAGCATATAAATTAGTAACGATCGTGGATGGCGGTCGTTTTTTGCTTATTCCAAAGGGAGTATCGGTTCCGAAGGATGTGCCATCGGACATTGTTGTTTTGCAGCAACCGTTGAAGGATGTGTATCTGGTTTCCAGCGCGGTGATGGATTTGGTGAGCAAGGCAGGAGCGCTTTCCAACATTTCTTTTACCGGAACAAAGGAAAAGGACTGGTACGTGCAGGAGGCAGCGGATGCTATGAAAGCAGGCGCACTGATCTATGCGGGCAAATACAGCGCGCCGGATTACGAACTGCTTTTGAGTAATAACTGTCAGTTTGTCATTGAAAATACGATGATCACCCATAACCCGGAAGTAAAGGAAAAACTGGAAGAACTTGGAATTCCTGTGATGATCGAGCGTTCCAGTTATGAAAAACATCCTCTTGGACGTCTGGAATGGATTCGTCTGTTCGGTGTATTATTTAATCAGGAGCAGCAGGCAAATAAATTTTTCAGAGAGCAGGCAGAGCGTGTCCAGCCGATTCTGGAAAAAGAAAATACCGGTTTATCAGTAGCATTTTTTGCGGTATCTTCCGATGGAACCATTACGGTACGCAAACCGAACGATTATGTGTCTTCTATGATCGAGCTGGCAGGCGGTAATTATTCCCTGAACGGTTATCTGCCGGAAGAAGACAATGCTTTGTCTACGATGAAAATGCAGATGGAAGATTTCTATGTGGCAGAGAAAGATGCGGATATTCTGATCTATAATGGAACCATTGAGGGAGAATTGACATCCGTAGATGAACTGATCAAAAAAAACAGCCTGTTTGCCGATTTTAAAGCGGTAAAATCCGGACAGGTTTATACCACCGGAAGTAACTTTTATCAGCAGACAAGCATGACCTGTGATTTTATTGAGGATCTGAATAAGGTTCTGACCGGAAGTGATGATACAGACTATCATTTTCTGAAGCATATTCAATAATATTTTGTGAGGAACGAAGCGTGAAAAAACGATATACGATATCTTTTATCATTTTAATATGTGCTCTGATCGGGTTATTCCTGTGGAATGTAGGTGTGGGAACGGTAGAACTGTCTCTGTCTGACCTGCCGGAGATTTTCGGAAAAGGCAGTGATTCCACCCTGTATCAGGTCATCTGGAAAATCCGTCTTCCGCGTATCATGGCAGCAATTTTGTTAGGCGGAGCCTTATCGGTATCCGGATTTTTGCTGCAGAGTTTCTTTCAGAATCCGATCGCCGGTCCGTATGTACTTGGAATTTCTTCCGGTGCAAAACTGGTGGTGGCACTGACCATGATCGTCTGCCTGCAGCGAAGCATTACATTAAGTTCTGCCGGAATGGTGGCAGCAGCTTTTGTGGGATCACTGATTGCCATGGGGTTTGTTCTGCTGATCTCCTTTCGGGTATCGAAAATGTCGTTGTTGGTTGTGTGCGGTATTATGATCGGATATATCTGCTCCGCTATCACGGATTTCTGTGTGACCTTTGCAGATGATTCGAATATTGTAAATCTGCACAACTGGTCTCAGGGAAGTTTTTCGGGAATGACCTGGGACAATGTGCGGATGATTCTGTGGATTGTGGCTGTTACGATGGTGGTTACCTTTTTTCTGGCAAAACCAATCGGAGCATATCAGCTTGGAGAATCTTATGCCAGAAATATGGGTGTAAATGTAAAAGCGTTACGGATTGGGCTGATTTTGCTTTCCAGTATGTTATCCGCCTGTGTAACCGCTTTTGCCGGACCAATTTCTTTTGTGGGAATCGCGGTGCCGCATCTGGTAAAACTGATCACAAAAACGGCAAAACCGATTATTATGATACCGGGATGTTTCCTGTGTGGCGCGGTGGTGACGCTGTTTTGTGACGGAATTGCCCGGACGGTATTTGCACCGACGGAAATCAGTATCAGTTCCGTAACGGCAGTATTTCTGGTACCGGTGGTTATTGCAGCAATGCTGAGAAAGCAGAGGAACAGATGATGGAGCTGAGAACGGAAAATCTTGTGGTGGGTTATGATAAGGTACCACTGATCAAAGATGTAAATTTAAAAGTTGTTTCCGGACAGGTTCTGACGCTGATCGGACCAAACGGCGCCGGAAAATCTACGATTTTAAAAACCATTACCCGGCAGTTGAAACGCATTGGCGGAACAATCTATCTGGGCCAGGAATCCATGAATAATATGCGGGACAGCGAAGTTTCTAAAAGCCTTTCCATGGTTATGACAGAACGTCTGCAGACGGAACTCCTGACAGGACGGGATGTGGTGGCTTCCGGGCGCTATCCTTATACCGGCAGGTTTGGCATTTTATCCAAAGAGGACTGGGAAAAAGTAGACGAAGCCATTGCATTGGTGCATGCGCAGGATGTGCAGGATCAGGATTTTCGAAAAATGAGTGACGGACAGCGGCAACGTCTGATGCTTGCCCGGGCGATCTGTCAGGATACGGATATTCTGTTACTGGATGAGCCAACGTCTTATCTGGATATGGGATTTAAGCTGGATATTCTGGCAAATATCCGGATGCTTGCCAGAGAGCGGAATCTGGCGATCATCATGTCGTTACATGAGTTGGATCTGGCGCAGAAGGTATCTGATACCATTGCCTGTGTGAAAGGAGACCATATCGATCGTATCGGTACACCGGAGGAGATCTTTTCCGGGGATTATGTACAACAGTTGTACGGTGTGACAGAGACGGCATTTGATCCGGTGACAGGAGAGGTCTTTTTGCAGGGAGCAAAGTCAGAGCCGAAGGTGTTTGTTATCGGCGGGTGTGGAAGCGGTATTGCGGCATATAACCGCCTGCAGCGGGAAAATGTGCCTTTTGTGGCAGGTATTTTGCAGAAAAATGATCTGGAATATCCGACTGCCAGAGCGCTGGCCGCAGAGGTGGTTTCACAGAAAGCGTTTTATCCGATAGAAAAGGTGCAGATTGAGGAAGCGAAAAAGTGGATGGAGCAGTGTGAAACCTGCATTTGTACTTTGCCGATGGAGGCATTTGGACCATTGAATGAAGCAAACAGGGAACTGTTAGAATATGCAAAAGAAATCGGAAAGCTTTCAATGTAACAAAAAATGCTGAGTTTGGAAAATGCTGATAGCATGCTGAGAAATCTTAAGATAGAAAGTACGTGAAAAAGAAAAAGTCGTTGGCACTCTTAAAAAAGAATGTCAGCGACTTTTTTGTTATTTAGTTTTCTTTTGTACTGCTTTCAAAGCTGTACTCATTTCCCGGAAGGATGGCATTTAATACAATACCAACAATCGCTGCCAGAGCAAGACTGGTCAGTGTAATTGCTGTGCCTCCAACATGGAAAGTCAGACCGTCCGAGAAACCCAAACCGCAGACAAGGATACATGCTGCAATAACAAGGTTACGGGATTTTGTCAGATCTACCTTATTTTCAACAACGTTGCGGATACCGACAGCGGAGATCATTCCATAAAGGATGAAACTGATACCACCGATGATCGCAGCCGGAAGAGAACTGATGATCTCTGCCATTTTCGGAATGAAACTTAAGATAACGGCATAAAAAGCAGCCAGACGGATCACACGTGGGTCATATACACGGCTCAGTGCCAGTACACTTGTATTTTCACCGTAAGTTGTGTTTGCCGGTCCACCAATCAGAGCGGAGAGGGCAGTTGCAAGACCATCACCGAGCAGTGTGCGGTGAAGTCCCGGATCTTCGATAAAGTTTTCACTAACCGTTGCGGAAATGGCGGAAATATCACCGACATGCTCCATCATGGATGCGATGGCGATCGGAGCCATTGCAAGGATGGCTGTGATGTTGAATTTGCAGAGGAAGAACCGCGGTACTCCGATAACGGCAGCATCAGCAAGACCGCTGAAGTTTAAGATGGCACTTCCGTCTGCACAGGTCATTCCGGCAGCGTTCATGATCAGGGCAGCCACATAGGATACGATGATACCCATCAGGATCGGGATGATCCTGAACATTCCTTTGCCCCAGATATTGAAGATGATAACGGTAGCAAGGGCGATCAGTGCCAGCGGCCAGTTACTGGAGGCGTTGGAGATCGCAGAAGGTGCAAGGCTCAGTCCGATACAGATGATGATTGGGCCGGTTACAACCGGCGGAAGGAAACGCATAACCCGGCGTACGCCAATGACTTTGATGATCAGGGATAATACCAGATAGAGCAGACCGGCGATCAGGACACCACCACATGCATATGGAAGTTTTTCACCGTAGCTCATGTTTGCAAAAATTCCGGTATCCAGATTTGCAACTGTCTGGAAACCACCCAGAAATGCAAAGGAAGAACCGAGAAATGCAGGCACTTTAAAACGTGTCATTAAGTGGAACAGCAGAGTTCCGATTCCGGCACAGAACAGTGTTACCTGAATGGATAAACCTTCGCCGTGGAAATAAGTGTTTACCAGAACCGGAACAAGGATCGTTGCCCCAAACATGGCAAACATATGCTGAAGACCAAGGATCAGCATTTTCGGAAGCCCAAGCGTTCTGGCATCGTAGATGCCGTTTTCGTTTGTTTTCATAAATTCATTCTCCTACTATTTTTATAACGATTTTATGGTTACATGTTCTGATGATCAAGAATGCTCTCAGTATTCTTGCTGCGAGATGTGCGTCATGCTATGCATGACATATTTCCTTTGCGCATCTCTGCAATCCAGCCGGAGGCTATATCAGATGGGAGTCATCTCTCATCTGGTATACAAAGCACTCATACATCAGACCCTGACTAATCAGTATAATGGAAAACAAAAAAGTGAGCAAGAAAATCTTGCGAATGGCGCGTGTGAACTGCAATGATGCGGTTGACTTATCACCTGCAATCCGTTATCCTTGAAGAAACGAGAAGTCTGGCCAGGAGGTTTTTTAGATGGAAAAAATGGAAAATGTATTTATCATGGATCATCCGCTGATCAAGCATAAAATATCAATGATCCGCAACAAAAATACAGGAACAAATGAGTTCCGTAAACTGATCGAGGAGATTGCCGTACTGATGGGATATGAAGCACTTCGCGATCTGCCAACCGAGGATGTGGAGATCGAGACTCCGATCGAGACATGCAAAAGCCCGATGATCTCCGGTAAAAAACTGGCGATCGTACCGGTCCTTCGTGCAGGTCTTGGAATGGTAAATGGTGTAACAACTCTGGTTCCGTCTGCAAAGATCGGACATATCGGTCTGTACCGTGATCCTGAGACACATGAACCGCATGAGTATTACTGCAAATTGCCGGATCCGATCGACCAGCGTCTCATCGTAGTCGTAGATCCAATGCTTGCAACCGGTGGATCTGCTGTGGCAGCCGTAGATTTTATCAAAAAACATGGTGGAAAAAATATCAAATGCATGTTTGTTATCGCTGCACCGGAAGGTGTTAAGAGACTGCATGAGGCACATCCGGATGTTCAGATCTACATCGGACAGCTTGATCGTGAATTAAATGATCATGCTTATATCTGCCCGGGACTTGGCGATGCAGGAGATCGTATTTTCGGTACAAAATAAGAATATAAAGTGTGTGCATAGCATACAAGTAGAAGGCGTAAGTATGCTTCGGCATATTTGCGCTTTCTCTGTTTTAAGGAGGGTTATCATGAAACTGCGAAAAAGAGGGTACGTGGGAACAACATCCACAGAAATGTCACAGCGTGAAAAAGACAATGCCATTCTTGCAAGGGAAGCGGCAGCGGAAGGTTTTGTATTATTAAAGAATGAAGCACAGGCGCTGCCTTTGAATCCGGGAACAAAAATCGGTCTGTATGGTGCGGGGGCGGTACGCACTATCAAAGGGGGAACAGGTTCCGGAGATGTCAATAACCGGTATAATGTCAATATTTATGACGGATTGAAAAATGCAGGATTCGAGATCACAAGCGGAGATTGGCTTGACGGATATGACAGCGGTTATATGCAGGCGCGGGAGAGCTGGAAGACAGAGATTTTCCGGAAACTGAAGGAAGAATGCAACGGAAACTTTTTTGAAGCCTATTCCACAACTCCGTTTTCCATGCCGGCAGGAGCGCCAGTTGATGCGGCAACGGCAAAAGAAGATGGCGCTGCGGTTGGTATGTATGTACTTGCCCGGATTGCAGGAGAAAATGCAGACCGAAGGGACGAGCCGGGGGATTACTATATTACAGAGGAAGAACGGGCACAGATTGCGACGTTATGTGAAGCCTATGAAAAAGTCATTCTGGTGGTAAATACCGGTGGCTTGATCGACCTTGCCTTTACGGATGAATTTTCCAATATCACAGCAATTTTGCAGTTTGTGCAGGCAGGTCAGGAAGGCGGTAATGCGCTGGCAGATGTGATCTCCGGCAAAGTGACTCCTTCCGGAAAAATGACAGATACATGGGCGCTTGACTATATGGATTATCCAAATGCGGCATATTTCAGCCACAAGAGCGGCGATGTTTACCGGGAAGAATACAGAGAAGGCATTTATGTCGGATACCGATATTTTGATACTTTTGACGTTCCGGTGCGTTACAGCTTTGGTTATGGATTGTCTTACACCGACTTTGACATAAAAGTAACAGATGTTTCAAAGAAGATATCATCAAAAGGAAGACCGTCTTTTTCCGTTTCTGTTGATGTGACAAATATTGGCGCTGCGTATTCTGGAAAAGAGGTTGTTCAGGTATATGTTTCCTGCCCGCAGGGAAAACTGCCAAAAGAATTTCGCCGTCTGACCGCTTTTGAAAAAACAAAACTTCTGGCACCGGGTGAGACACAGTCTCTGGAACTGATCACAGATTTGTATCACCTTGCATCCTATTCAGAAGAACAGGCAGCATGGATGCTGGAGGAAGGTATGTATGGTATCTGGATTGGAAATTCGTTATCCGAAGCGGTTCTTTGCGGCAGATTTCGGTTGAATGAGGATAAAATACTGGTGCAGTGTGAACATATCTGCCCGTTAAAAGAAAAACTGGAAGAATTGCAGTCGGATAAGGAGAAACTGGAAGCAAAGCAGGAGGCCTGGATACAGGAAGCAAATAAGGAACAATTGCCATACTTCCGAATTTGGGCAGAAAATCTGCCGACAGCCACCATTATATATCAGGAATTGCAGGATCATTATCCGGGCAGAGCCGGTGAAATCGTGGATCAGTTGTCCACAGATGAACTGATTGCTTTAGCAACCGGAGATCCGGCAAAAGATCAGGGGGCAAGTGCTCTTGGTTCTGCAGGACAGACTGTTCCGGGTGCAGCGGCAGAAACTGTCAATGCAGCGGAAAAAGATCCTTACAATGTGGCAAGTATCGTGCTTGCTGATGGACCGGCGGGCTTACGTCTGCGCAGTGAGTATCAGGTGCGGGAGGACGGAAGTATTGACGGTGGAGATTTTCTGGATGGCTTTGAGAATGGCTATTTTGCAGAGCCGAAGGAGCCGACCGGAACGGTATATCATCAGTATTGTACAGCCATCCCGGTAGGAACCTTACTGGCACAGAGCTGGAATCTGGATCTGATGAAAAAACTTGGTCAGATGATCGCCGGAGAGATGAACGAATTTGAAGTAACTTTGTGGCTGGCACCGGGCATGAGTTTGCACCGGAATCCGTTGTGTGGCAGAAATTTTGAATATTATTCTGAAGATCCACTGCTGGCAGGTATGATGGCTTCAGCCATGACACTTGGCGTACAGTCCGTACCGGGATGTGGCACAACAATCAAACATTATGCCTGCAACAATCAGGAAGATAATCGTATGGGTTCCGATTCCATTTTATCAGAACGAACTCTGCGTGAGATTTACCTGAAAGGATTTGAAATTGCGATCCGCAATGCACAGCCGATGGCGATGATGACGTCTTACAACCTGATCAACGGCGTGCATGCGGCAAACAGTTATGATATCTGTACAAAAGCTGCCCGTGACGAGTGGGGATTTGAAGGTGCCATTATGACAGACTGGACTACAACCACAGATTCTACCGCTGGTGAGTGTACGGCAGCAGGTTGTATGAAAGCCGGAAATGATATGGTTATGCCGGGAGATATGCGGGATCATGAAAGTATCCGCAAGGCATTAGAAGACGGTTCTCTGGATATCCGGGAACTGAAACGCTGTGTATACCATACGGTTAAAATTATACTGCAGTCGAATCAGTATGAAGATGCAGTAAGTTATGAGAAGCAGTTTAAATAATATAGATACTGTCAGGGGTGATTTGACATGTCAGATACCACACATCCACGCCATTCCTCAGAGCTTCATCAAGAACTTCGCCAAAAGCAGGGTGTGTGGTCATATTTGGCAGGACAACAGAAACATTTGGCATAGCAATCACGAAAGCAAGGATACAGTGGTAGCCTTGCTTTTTTGCATGGATCAGTTCTTTTACATGACGGACAGCACGTTCACTTGGAGCATCCGGGAAATAGCCGATGCCGTTGATCTCCAGTGTACAGCCTTTGACCTCCATCAGATATTTTTCGTCTCCTTTTTCCATGTAAAAATCGAGACGGGAATCGCCGTATTTGTATTCCGGTTTGATAAACGTATAATCCTGGGTGGCGAGCCATTCGCCAACGATCTTATTCGGAGCCTGACTGTCGATATTTACCCAGCCAAGGGATTCTTTGTATACACTGATCAGATCATATTTTGTTTTGCGGTTCGGATTGTCCGAACAGGTCAGAGCTACCTTTGCATCGGGAAAAAGCAGTTCTCCCATGCGACCGGTATTTTTGACATGTACGGTTTCTAAGGAACCATTGATTATTACTTCTGCCACAAAACGATTGTGGCGGCGGACAAAGGTGCCCGTGACAACGTTTTTGTATCTCATTTAAAAAATTAGTCTCCTTCTTCCGTATGAGCCTTAATCTTTTCCTCATCCATACTGTCTAACTGAATATCCGGTAACAGTTCAAAATAAAAATCCTGATATTTTTCTGCCAGAGCAGCAATGCATTTTGTCTGCAAAATCTGGAATTTTGACAGCGAGATAATATCTTTGTCAAAAGTAATGTATACACTGATCCAGAGTTTTCGTCCGGTGCGGACAATATCGTAATACAGATTCTTGTGCCCGTAACCGCCGATGATCGGTTCTACGGTCGCTTTGATATCGTCTACGGTCTCTGCTTCCGGTGGCCAGAGCATCAGATCACGAAGTCCGGTAATAACTGTTTTGATCGGTGTCGGCAGCATAAATGCAGACAATATGATGGTGATAATCTGATCCAGATACGGTGTCAGACGCTGAAACCATGCGAACGGAACGATGATTGGAAGCAAAAATGCGATTGCCATTCCAAAGGAAACCACGCAGTCGATCTTCCATGTCTGTAATTCAATATTCACGATCGGTGAACTCATATGTTTGTTTTTAAAATGGAGACAGATTGCCATGGTCAGACTTAAGGCGCAGGCAAAAAGCTCAAAAGCCGAAATGGTGTTAAAGGATACGGTATGTCCCCCATGAAGCAGCAGATGGATATTGTTAAAAATCAATCCAAAGGTAACTGCCGCCATGATGGCACCTTTGACTACCACGAATCCGTTTTCTACTTGGGTAAATCCAAAGGGATGCTGTTCACTGGCAGGGCGGTAGAGCAACGGGATCAGAAAAATCGATGGGAGCATCATAAAAAATTCAACACTGTCGTAAACCGCATCCAGAAGTACCGCTTGAGAACCGGAGAAAACAGCCATGCCGATTTCCACGATGGCAAAGACGAGACTGCCGTATAGAGACAGTGTCATTGCTGATTTTTCTCTTTTCTGTGTTTTTTTTCCTACATGCATAAATAGAACCTCTTTTGTAAATATGTTTTTTATATGGCAAAATTGCATTCGAATGCATTTATATAGTTCTTGTTGTATCAAATGACTGGTTGTATTTTACATAAGCTGCGCAAATAACCGTAAAATCAACTGTCCCAGACGCAGGTGTGCGCCGAGCCCGGTTTTGTATTTTTCGGTCACTTCACGGCATTGTGAAAATGTATGTTTGAAATCATGTTTTATCTCATCGACCGCTGGGCAATCTACCATGAAACAGCCATTTTCAAAATGGTGATACAGACTGCGGTAATCCAGATTGATGGTACCGCAGGTAGCCATACGGTCATCGGCAATGCTCATTTTTGCATGACAGAATCCAGGTGTCCATTCAAAAATACGGACTCCGTTGGAAACCAGTTGATGGTAAAAAGAGCGGGTAACGCTGTAAACCATCTTTTTATCCGGGATTCCTGGTGTGATAATGCGGACATCCACACCACGTTTTGCAGCCAGAGACAGAGCGTGTGACATTTCATCGGTAATGATCAGATACGGTGTGATAAACCAGCAGTAATGCTCCGCTTTATTAGCCATACTGATATAGACTTCTTCTCCCACCTGCTCATCATCCAGAGGGCTGTCAGCATAAGGCTGGACATATCCGTGCTGAATCGATTGATATTGGTACTCTGTCAGATAAGGTTCAAAAGAACGATCGCTTGGCAGACTCTTTTTGATCGCATTCCACATTTCCAGAAATGTGATGGTCAGAGATCTGACGGCATCGCCCTCCAGACGGATGCCTGTATCTTTCCATTTTCCATAAGGGTGAGAAAATCCAAAATATTCGTTTGCAAGATTATAGCCGCCGGTAAAGCCTATTTTTCCATCAATGACGGTAATTTTGCGATGATCGCGGTTGTTCAAAAATAAATTAACACCCGGAACAAAAGGATTAAATACACGGCAGGCAATGCCTAGAGCTTTCAGTTGTATCGCAAAATCATGATTCAAAAAGCTGATAGAACCCATGTCATCGTAAAAAACACGGACTTCGACACCTGCTTTTGCACGTTCTGCCAGTACATCCTGAATTTTCTGCCATGCATCGGCATTTTCAATGGCATGATATTCCATAAAAATAAATTTTTCGGCTTTTGCCAGATCGACAAGTTGTGCTTCCAGTCCCTGTACAGCTTCCGGATAATAGGTAATATCCGTATTTTGATAAACAGGATAAGCAGCATTTCGGTACAGATAATCAGAAATGCTTCCGGCTGGCGCATAATGTTTTTTCAGGCGATCTGAAATATCGTGATTTTGCGGCAGACACGGCAGCAAAATGGCATCGATTTCCTGATAACGTCTGCGCATATTGCGGGTACCTTTGTTTGTCTGAAACATCAGATACAGACAGACACCGAGTACTGGTATAATCAGAATTAATATGATCCATGGCATTTTCAGGGAAGATGTTTTGTTTTTGCTGTAAATATATAAAACGAGGATCAGTACAAGAATTTTTGTTAAGGCATTGATCCATGGCATTTGTGTATTCAGACGTTTCATAACAGCAATAAAAAAGGCAATCTGAAGAAAAATTGCCAGAAGACAGAAGAAAAGACGTTTGATACTGTTTTTTGTTTTACTTCGACTTTCCATTGTGTGATGATGTGTTTTGGGCATTGTGCTGTCATCCTTTCTATGGCGTAAATATCGTTTTGTATACAGTGTTTTGACACCAAAATTTTGATTACACGGATTGTTCCGTGCTTTGCACTCATTATGATACCATAATTTTTCCACACAGCAAGAAAAAATCTGTTACAATAAAGAAAAAGTACTTTTGCATGGCAGAATAAATTGAACGCAGAATAAGCATTCCCCCGCTTCAAGTGCGTAG
>UMDP01029036.1_pt1 | contig 13739 bp, 9 predicted proteins | sample 1964521 | NCBI WGS metagenome assembly UMDP01 (sample SAMEA4835997, study PRJEB28245) | human gut metagenome | biome: gut microbiome; material: fecal sample | place: Denmark | collected 2008 | reverse complement strand
GGTAGCCATTCGGCTTCGGATGGCTGATGTAATCTTTTTTCTTGATGAGTTTGATGTCATCCTGCTTTTCCAGATAATCCGCTAATGTATAAATATCATCCGGAAAAGAGCAGATAACGCGGACACCTGCGATATCATTTAAATTTTTTTCAATGTTGTCCACCGAAAACGGGATCTCCTGACGCTTCATTTTCTTCATGATACTGTCCGGTTCCTTGATCCTGCATTTTATCGACTCGATCGGGTTTCTGCTGTTCTGGACCGACAGCTCTGTATTTAATACATCCAGCTTTGTCTTTACCTCTAACATCGCACATTCGTACTGCATCATCAGACAGCGAAACTTCTGTAACTCCTCAATGTCCCCAAAAACATGATCCAGTTCCTTGACTGTTTCAATATCCATGTACTCCATTTGACTTTCTCCTTAGAAACATTATTTTGTAACGGCTTCTCCTGACCGGTTACCTTCTAATTACTATTTTACCATACTTTTACCAAAAATTTATTTAAACTTCTGTGAAGATTTCATACAATAGAATGCACACTCTGCGAACATTCTATTGTCATGAATAATAGAAAGTGCGTTTTTTACATCAAAGGTGCAAACAACCGCAGAAGGCACTGGGTTCCACGCAAAACAGCGGATCGCCCGCTCTTATATTTTTCTGTCACTTCCGTACTCTCGGCAAAAATATGTTCAAAATCCTTCCGCATTTCCTTCACCGCATCACAGTTGTACAAAAAAGCCCCATTTTCAAAATGAAGATACAAACTGCGATAATCCATATTGATCGTGCCACAGGTTGCCGCTTCCCCGTCGCAGACACACTGTTTTGCATGAATAAATCCAGGTGTGTATTCATAAATACGCACCCCCTGTCGCACCAGTCCTGCATAATAAGAACGTGTCACTTTGTAGATCAGTTTTTTATCCGGGATTCCCGGTGTGACGATCCGCACATCCACCCCGCGTTTTGCTGCAAGTCCCAGTGCCCGGTTCATCTCATCTGTGATGATCAGATACGGGGTTGTGAAATAAATCTCCTTTTTTGCATGTGCAATGAGATTCATATAAACACTCTCTCCGACGTGCTCGTCATCTAACGGACTGTCCGCATACGGCTGGATAAAACCATCCTGTTTCGCCTGATAATCTGTCTCTGGCAGATACTTCTGATAATCCTGATCTGTTTTTTTCACGGCATTCCACATTTCAAGAAACATGACAGTAAGGCTTTTTACCGCATCCCCCTCTAAGCGGATACCGGTATCCTTCCAGTGTCCGTACGGGTGGGTAATGTTAAAATACTCATTTGCAAGGTTATATCCCCCTGTAAATCCCACCTTTCCATCGATGACCGTGATCTTTCTGTGATCCCGGTTATTCATAAATACGGACAATACCGGAATAATCGGATTGAATACACGGCATGCAATGTCATTTTCTTCCATGCGTTTACGGAAATCATGATTGATAAAACCGATACTTCCGACATCATCATAAAAAATACGTACCTCCACACCATGTGCAGCTCTGTCTTTCAAAACGTTTAAAATCCGCTCAAACGATTCCGCCTGCTCGATTGCATGGTACTCCATAAAAATAAAATGTTCTGCTTTTTTCAGTTCTGCAAGCTGTGCCTCCAGCCCCTGTGACGCATCCGCATAAAATGCTACATCCGTGTTATGATATACCGGATAATGCCCGTATTTCCAGATATAATCCGACTGATTTGCAATCGACAAATCTTTTTCCTGCAGTTCTTTTATGACCTCATCATCACCGTTTAAAAAAGGAAAAAGTTCCTCATCGATCAATTCATAACATTTTTTCATGCTCCTCGTCAGATTCGAACGCCCGAATAACAGAAACACACACAATCCAAAAATCGGAAAAGCTGCAATCAGAAGCATCCATGGCACTTTAAATGCCATATTTCCATGCGTTCCGTATATTGCAAAGACAACTGAGACTGCGATCAGCGTGGAAAAAAGGGAAATTGCCGCTGAATAACGGTTCAGCCATAAGAAAAGGTTGATGATCCATATCACCTGAAGCAAGACACTGATTCCGACAAAGACAAGTCTTCCTATGCTGTTTTTTACTGATGTTTTCTGTTCTGTTCTCATAGTATTGAAAAATACCGCACAATTGCTCATGCGGTACTCTTTTCTCCATTTCCGATTTATTTTTTAATTACGTCCACCTATTTTATCTTTTACATTTGCGTTTACTTTTCCGAGGTAACCTACCAGCTCATCTGATACTGTCACAATCCGCTCTGTCGCCTGATTGCACTGGTCAACGATCTGCTGGAATTCTTCCATATTCTCGGTCGTTACTTTGGCGCTGTCAGCATTCTGCTCCGCAAACTCTGTCAGAGATGTGATTCCACTCTCGATCACAGTCTTATGATCATCTAACGCACTTACTTCTTCACTGATTCCATCTACCGCATCGCTTGTATTCTTGATTTCCTCATTCAGTGAACGGAAAATCTCTTCTGTATCATGAATCTTTTCATTCTGTTTTACAAACGCTTCTGATACCTTCTGCGTGATCTCTACACTGATATTTGAATTGTCAATCAATGTATTGACAATCTGGTTGATCTGCTCTGTTGATTCTCTTGACTGATCTGCTAACGTACGGATCTCTTCCGCAACAACTGCAAATCCTCTTCCATGTTCCCCTGCTCTTGCAGCCTCAATGCTTGCATTCAATGCAAGAAGGTTTGTCTGATTAGAAATTCCGGCTATGATCTCTGTTGCCGTACGGATCTCCTGCGCTGACTGGTTGGTCAGATCTGTCTGCTGTCTTACATTTTCAATCGCAATGCCGCTCTCTTTGCTGATATTTACAAGTTCCTCCATGATTGCTTCTGCTGCTTTGTTGCTCTCTTTCATATGCTCTGCACTCTGTGCTAACATCGAAACATTTTCAGCAATTTCATCAATCGTTCTGCTGATAGCGTCGATCTTCTCTTTCATATCAACGGTATGATCTGCCTGGGATATTGTATTATCGGTAATGGTGGTAACTGCCTGCTCGGTCTGTTCCAGAGAAGTTGTCATACTCTTAAAGATATGTTTGAAATCCTCCGAAACCTCACCAAGCTCCTTCGTCGCCTTTTTAATGCCAAGTACAACCTGTGAAAATGAAGTAATCGACTCCTGAAATGTACGCACAAGCTGTCCGATCTCACCATCTTTCTCCGCAAGTTTATTTGCCTTCTCTGCAACACCACCGGAACCTCCTGCCTCTGTGCCTTCGCCCATAAGCTGTCTGAAAACATCCAAAAGTGTCCTGATTAATGCAAACACTAACCCGAAAATGATTACTGTTGCAGCACAGATCAGTATCATCGCAACCATTGTGCCGATCACTCCATTTTTCAACAGCTCAAGTACAACAATCTGCCATACTGCCATAATCAGGAAAAACACACCAAAAACGCTTAGCAGTTTTTTCCATGCCATCTTTTTATCATCGCTCATTTTTTTATCCTCCATCTGTTTTTAGTACCTAAGACTGTCCCGCAGCAGGCGGCGCAGTCTGCATTGATTTCTGCATAACCTTATTCTCATACATTGCATGATCTGCTTCACGGAATACGGATGCAAAAGAATCTATGCAGTCCGGCTCATAAAATGCGATTCCCCGCGCAATCTGTATTTTCTGTTCATACTTTGTATTGTTTTTATTGAAAACCACAATGCCATCATCAAAATTTCTCAGCAACTCATCACATATTGCCTTTTCGGCCTGTTCGATGATGATCACAAATTCGTCTCCTCCGATGCGGTATACGATATGGTCTTTAAATCCCTTTTGTATCAGTCTGCTTGCATCCCTGATCAGCATGTCACCGAATTCATGTCCAAAATTGTCATTGATCTTTTTAAGGTTATTGATATCCATGACTACAACTGCATATTTGATCTTCTCATCAGCCGCACGTTTATCTAACTTATCCACATACTCTTTATATGCAGCTTTATTGGCAACGCCTGTCAGGGCATCCGTATACGCCTGCTCATTCACATAGTCAATGTAATGCCGCAGGTGATTTACCATCTGTTGCACGCTGTCTGCAAGTACACCAACCTCATCTTTGGATTCACAGTCGATATTGACCTCAAGATTACCACCGGCAACCTTCTGTGCAGCTTCCGTAAGTTCTTTGAGCGGACGCGTCATTTCCCTGGTAACATGGATTGTGATCAAAACCGATATAAAGATGATAGACAGCGTTGAAACCAAAAACAATCGGATAATACGGTTACTCGACGCATTGATCTCCTTTGCCGGTGCGGTGACAACAAAAAACATACCGTTTTCTAACTGTCTGGCGGTCATTTTCTTCTTTACGCCATCCAGATTATAACCGACAAGATTATCCTGTGTTCCTTTTTTGTACAGTAAATTTAAGACCTTTCTGATCTTTCCATGTGTATTTTCTTTATCAAGTCCTTCCGGATAATCACGGTGATAATAAATTACATAATCTGCTCCTGCAAGGAAAGCATAACCGCTCTCATAAATCTGTACAGAATCCACCTTTTCTTTCAGCAGTGCCATATCAATATCCATGCCCAGAACACCGATAAAGTCTTCATTCTTGTATATCGGCACCACATAAGAAATAATCCAGTCATTTTTATTCTTATTGTCATACGGCTCCATCCAGAACGCCTCTTCTTTTTCGAGTGCCTCATAATACCAGTCGACATGCTCCTTATCATCCTGTGCATATTTTGAAAAATCGACAAGGGAATCTTCAGTAACTTCGCCATTTTCATCCTTGTACCAGAAAAATCCTGTCTGGGGACCAGCAAGTTCCGGATTCACTCTCATATAGACTCCGCGTGATCCTTCTGTATTTTTCACAGTATGTAAGGCAACCTCCTGCACTTTCTTCACCAGCACATCGGTATTGTCTTTGTCCATCCCGTTTTTTCCAAGTTCGCTATACTGTTCTATTGTATAATCCTGAATCATATTCACGGACTGTTCAATACTTGTCAGCGTTGCATTGATCTCCTCTGCCTTATCCTCGCAAAACAGATTCATGAACTGTGCGGAATCCTCATTTACAAGTTTATGCGTATATAGAAAACCAACATATCCAAGTGCCAGCGCTGAAAGAAGTACACATCCTACCGTCAAAGCCAGAAATTTAGACTGTAAAGACCTCATCGGCAATCCTCTCTCTCTTCTTTCTGATATAGTTCTATTATATGCATTTTGTCATAAATTGTCAAAAATTATCACTCATTTTTTGTATGTTTTTTTGAACACTTTCGACAACATTTTCTTGATTTTTTTTCCGGGAAACCCTAAAATTATTTGTGGTATGTGACCATACCACAAATATTTTTGACACAATAGAGGTATAAATTTTATGGAATTTCAAAAATTAAATGCACCATCACTCAAAGAGTTATTTATATCCGAACTTGAAAATATGATCATTTCCGGCAGACTTCCGATTGGCACGAAACTCCCATCCGAACGTGAACTTGCCTCATCCATGCAGGTTTCACGTGCCGTCGTCAACTCCGGTATCGCCGAACTTGAAAAGAAGGGGTTTGTCGTGGTAAAACCACGGATCGGTACGTTCGTGGAAGATTACCGCAGAAATGGAACTATGGACACCTTAGTTTCCATTATGAAATATAATGGCGGTTCTTTAAGCAGTGATGAGATCCGTTCCATCCTCGAAGTGCGTATTCTTTTTATGAACCTTGCAGCCCGCCTTACGATTGAAAAAGCAAGTGACGCTGAAATCGAGGGACTTACCTTTTATCTGGACAAATTAAAAAATTCCTCCACCCCGGAGGATGCCGCTGCATCGATCTTTGAATTCAGCCACGAACTGAGTTTTATCAGTGGAAATATGCTTCTGCCGCTGTTTTTTACCTCTTTCCGCGACCTTGTTTGCAGCCTGTGGGTGCGCTATGCAATAAAATACAGCATCGAGGAATTATACCAGAGTGCCTTATCCATTTATAATTTCGTCCGTGCAAGGGACGTAGACGGTGCTCTCCATTACATAGAAACTTCCACCACAGAATGTATCAGCGGAAACCGCATGATCTACTGATCTTAGAAACACCTTCAAATAAACTTCATAAAAACAGCCGGACTTTGAGGCATTCTGACCGCTGCTTCATTATCTGACGATCACAGGTCACCTCAAAATACGGCTGTTCTTATTTTTCTTACATTTTATTTTGCAAACTGGCTGTTATACAGTTTTGCATAAAATCCATTTTTCTCTAACAGTTCCTCATGTTTTCCCTGTTCCACAATATTTCCATCCCGCATGACAAGAATGATATCTGCTTCTCGGATCGTGGAGAGACGATGTGCAACGATGAAACTGGTACGTCCTTTCATCATACGCGCAAATGCTTCCTGAATCTTGATCTCGGTTCTCGTATCAATCGAGGATGTCGCCTCATCTAAGATCAGCATCGGCGGCAGACACAGCATGACTCTCGTGATACAAAGGAGCTGTTTCTGTCCCTGCGAAAGACTTCCGCCATCCTCCGAGATCACGGTATCATATCCTTTTGGCAGACGCTTGATAAAGCTGTGAGCATGGGATGCTTTTGCCGCTGCGATGATCTCTTCCTCCGTGGCATCCGGTTTTCCCATCGTGATATTTTCACGGATCGTTCCACTCCTTAACCACGTTTCCTGCAATACCATACCATAATTGCTTCTGAGGCTCTTTCTGGTCATTTCATCGATCGGTGTTCCGCTGACACGGATCTCTCCACTGTTCACATCATAAAAACGCATCAGAAGATTGATGAGTGTCGTCTTACCGCAGCCCGTAGGCCCTACGATTGCCACGCGCTGTCCCGGCTGTACGGAAAGGTTGAAATCCTCGATCAGCTTCTGTTCCGGCGTATAAGAGAAATATACATGGGACAGTTCTACGCTTCCGTCCGCTTTCTCTAACACTTTCGCACTCTCTGCATCCGGCTTCTCGACCGGCTCCTCGATCAGTTCAAACACTCGGGCAGCACAGGCAAGTGCATTCTGCAGCTCGGTGATGACACCGGAGATCTCGTTAAACGGCTTCGTATACTGGTTCGCATAACTTAAAAGACTCGATAACTGTCCGACTGTAATGCTTCCTCTGATGGCAAGAAATGCACCGATGACACCGACTGTCGCATAGACAAGGCTGTTGATAAAACGTGTTGCCGGGTTCGTGATACTTGAAAAGAAGATCGCGCGCAGTGAATATTTCTGCAGTCTTCCGTTGATCTCGTCGAACTGCTCTAACGCCTCATCCTCATGTGAAAATGCCTGCACGACTTTCTGGTTTCCAACCATCTCTTCGATGAAAGCGGTCTGTTCGCCCCGTGTCTCAGACTGCAGTTTGAACATGGAAAATGTCTTTTTTGCAATAAAACTTGCAACAAACAATGATAACGGTGTGATGACCACGACCGCAACCGTGATATTCACACTGATCGTCAGCATAAAGATCAGTGTACCGAAAATTGTCACGATTCCGGTAAAAAACTGTGTAAATCCCATCAGAAGACCATCTGCAAACTGATCAACATCCGCGATGACACGGCTGACCACCTCTCCATAAGAATGGGAATCAATATACTTAAGCGGTAAATGTTCGATCCGCTCAAACGCTTCTTTCCGGATATCACGGATCACATTGTAAGTAATCTTATTGTTGCATGCATTCATGATCCACTGCGCGGCTGCCGTGAGCAAAATCACCACTGCCATACGCTCTAAGATCACAAGGATTCCTGCAAAATCAACCTGTCCCTTCGTGATGATCAGGTCGACTGCACGTCCTGTTAAGATCGGGATATAAAGAGTCAGTGCCACGGTAACTGCCGCAAGCACGATCGATAAGCCAAGGTAAAACCAGTATCTCCGGATGTAATCAAGCACTTTTTTTACTGTTGTCTTCTGCTGGTCTGTCACTACTTTTTTCATGCCGTCTTACCTCCTTCCTGTTTCTTAAACTGTGAGTTGTAGATTTCCTGATATACCTCACAGCTTTCTAACAGCTCTTCGCTGGTTCCAAGTCCGACGATCTTTCCATCATCAAGCACAACGATACGGTCTGCATGCTGGATTGAAGCAGCTCGCTGGGAAACGATAAAGACGGTCGTCTCTCCTTCCATTTCGCGGATGGCTTTTCGAAGAGCTGCATCCGTTGCAAAATCAAGTGCGGATGCACTGTCGTCTAAAATGAGTATCTCCGGTTTCTTTACGACTGCACGTGCGATCGTTAAACGCTGGCGCTGTCCGCCGGAAAGGTTTTTTCCGCCCTGTTCGATTTCAAAATCAAGTCTGCCCTCTTTGTTGTCGATAAACTCTTTTGCCTGCGCAACTGTGATGGCACGGTTCAGATCTTCTTCTGTCGCATCCGGGTTTCCCCATTTTAAGTTCTCGCGGATCGTTCCATGGAACAACACGGCTTTCTGTAAAACCGTACCAATCTTTCCACGCAGCTCCTCAAGCGGATAATCTTTGACGTCTTTTCCGTCCACTTTAATAAAACCGGACGTCACGTCATAAAACCGCGGGATCAGGTTGACTACCGAAGATTTTCCGGAACCGGTTCCTCCGATGATACCGATCGTCTCGCCTTTTTTTACCTTAAAATCAATATCCGTTAAAGATTCGTCTCCGGCACCCGCATAGGTTAATCCTACATGTGAAAATTCCACGGCATACTCTGCTTCTTCTGATCTGTCAGCGGTATCCGTCTGCACCTTATCCACTTTCTGGCCTGATCCGTCCGTGATGGATGGCTGCATCTCAAAAATGGACTGGATACGGTTTCCACATGCAATGGATTTATTGATATTGATGATCAGGTTTGCAAGCTTCACTAACTCCACTAAGATCTGTGACATATAGTTGATCAGCGCAACCACCTCACCCTGTGTGATATATCCGTTATCAACACGGACTGCACCGGTCCAGACAAGCACCACGATCGCACCGTTGATGATCACATAGGTAAGCGGATTCATTAGTGCTGATATCTTTCCGACATAAATCTGCGCCCTTGTCAGAAGATCATTATTTTCATTAAAATGTACTTTTTCATCATCTTCCTTATTAAAAGCACGGATCACCCTGCTTCCTGTTAAATTTTCTCTTGTGATCCCAAGCACCTTATCGAGCGCTGACTGTACCTTTTTATAAAGCGGAATACTGATCAGCATGATACCGAATACGATTATGGAAAGAAGCGGGATCGTAACGACAAACACCAGTGCCGCTTTGACATCGATGGTAAATGCCATGACCATTGCGCCGAACACGATAAACGGGGAACGCAGAAACAGACGCAGCACAAGGTTCACGCCGTTCTGCACCTGATTGACATCACTTGTCATTCTCGTGATCAGTGTTGCCGTTCCAACAGTATCCATCTCTGTAAAAGAGAGGCTCTCAATGTGTGCAAACAGCGCATGGCGCAGTTTTGTTGCAAACCCGACTGCCGCCTTTGCCGCGAAATACTGTGCGGTGATCGAGCAGGTCAGACCGATCACTGCAAGCAGTACCAGCACCATACACATTTTCATAATATAGGACTTGTCCCCGGTCGCAACACCAGTATCAATGATTGCCGCCATAACCAGCGGCACGATCAGTTCAAAGGTTGCCTCGAGCAGTTTAAAAAGCGGACCTAATACACTTTCCTTTTTATAGTCTTTTAAATAAACCAGTAACTTTTTCATAGTATTCTCCATTTTTACGCTGCACTTTACGCATGACAAGTTTGGGCGTAAGCACAAACTTGAGTGTGAAAATCTTATTTTCACACTGCCCTCAAATGTTTATTTTTTAATTTTTTTCATCTGCTGCAAACCAAAGATCACTACCCCACCGATAATAAAGAACAGGATGGAAAAATTGTGGATCGTCATTGCAGGCTGTGGGGTATCCAGTGTTGTTGGTCCCATGATCACAGCATAAATAGAACCAAGCATCAGTCCGACGATCAGAAAGATCATCTGCGCCCGAAAACGCTCTAATGCCTTACGGATCAGCTTTACAATACTGAAAATACCGACTAACACACCACATCCGAATACGAATACTGTCGGAAAACTTTTTAAGTTTAAATGCAGGATATCCTTGATCGCCGTCACGATCGGCAGGTAAAGTCCCATAATTAAAAGCAGTGTGGAACCGGAAATACCAGGAAGCACCATTGCGCAGATTGCAACTGCGCCTGCTATGAATACATAAATTCCTGTTGTGACTGTCAGATGTTCCAGATTTACACTGTTTCCGCCGCCAACCGGATTAAAATAGGTGATGGCACACACGATGGCTGCCCCAACCAGTACAAACGGGCAATATGCATATTTCCCTTTTAGTGTGTCCAATTCTTCACGGACTACAATCGGAATTGCAAAAATTATAAATCCGATAAATAATGAACTGATCGCATAAATATGAGATTCAAAAACATTTGCAAGGATCAGAATCGCAAGGATCATTCCTGTTACCCAGCCGATACCGAGCTTGATCAGAAAGAAAAACGCTGTTTTCTTTTTTTCCATATTTCCGGTGATCAGATCATCGATCGAGTCGATAAACTGATCGTAAAACCCAAGCAGAAATGCCACGGTTCCACCGGATACTCCCGGGACACTGTCTGCGAGTGCCATACAAAATCCTCTGATAAACTGTATTATGTACATACGGTTACCTCTTTCTTCCTTATTAATATTTACATGTGCTGTCTGCACACCATACTGCCTATTATAATCTTTCGGCTTCTGTTTTGTCTAGTATCGTAAACATTAATATTTCTTTTTTGTATCTTTTATTTCAATTTCCCGGCGCAGTCCCAAAAGACAGATCAGATTTGGCACTGCCATCAGAAAATTAAACAAATCCGAAATGCCCCACACCACATCAAGAGTAATCACTGCGCCGAAATAAACGCACATCATATAAACGACCTGGTAAATGCGGACACCCTTTTCCCCAAACAGATACCGCACGGCGCACTCGCCATAGACATTCCATCCGATGATCGTCGCAAACGCAAACAAGACCAATGAAACCGACAGCATCTCATCGCCCCACACCGGCAGTTCCCGGAATACGGCAAAACACATCCGCTCCCCCGGCACCCCCGCATAATTGCCCGGATGGGCAATCATACTTGAAACCGAAGCAATTCCTGTGATTGCACACATGACGACCGTATCCCAAAAAGGCCCTGTCATGGAGACAAGAGCCTGATCCCGCGGTGAGGCATGCTGCGCCGTCGCCGCTGCCATTGGAATTGAGCCAAGTCCCGCCTCATTTGTAAAAAGCCCTCTGGAAATCCCGGTTCTTAACCCCGCCATCACCGTTGTCCCAACCACCCCCCCTGCAGCAGCCTCCGGCACAAACGCAGAGGTCACGATCATTTTTACTGCCTCCGGGATCACCGTATAATTTTTCATCAGGATAAAAATACATCCGCCTAAATAAAATGCACTCATCACAGGAACCAGCCAGGTACATACTTTTCCAATCTGCCGGCTGCCACCGATGATCACCTTCCCCGCAAGCACCCCCGCTGCCATGCCGATGATATGCGGCGATACCGGTATCTGTTCCGTTATCGCCGCACTGATCGAATGTGCCTGCACACTGCTGCCGATCCCAAGCGACGCTAATATCGTAAACACAGAAAATAAGACCGCAAGTCCTTTCTGCTGCATGCCTCTCTCCAACACATACATCGGACCGCCGATCCTCTTTCCGTCTTTTTCCGTTTTGCGGTATTTCATGGACAAAAAACATTCTCCATAACAGGTTGCAATTCCAAGCACACCGGTGATCCAGCACCAGAACACCGCACCTGCCCCACCGACTGCGATCGCCGTGGAGATACCGATAATATTTCCCGTCCCGATCGTCGCCGCCAACGCTGTCGCAAGTGCCGAGTAGGAAGTATTATTTTTCCCGGAAAAACTAAGCCTGATCCCACATGGGATCTTACGCTGGATAAACCGCAGACGAAATGTAAAATACAGATGTGTCCCCAGAAGAAGCAGGATCTGCCCCGTGGCAGCAAGCTGACTGATTTTTTGCATAGCACACTAAAATCCCCGTATACGGATGCCCTTGTTCCAGTATACGGGGATTTTCTTTGATTCATTCTTTGATTTTTATTTTTTGTGAGTGCCCTCTATGCAGTTACTTTTTTCCGCTGTTCCACCACCTGTGCCAGCCGGTCCAGACCTTTATTGCAGATCACAGTATACACACTTCCAAAAATGTTTGCCCCGATACGCAGAATCACTGCATTCTGCAGTCCAAACAATCCTGCCGCGATCGACAACGCCCCAAACGTATTGAACGCCGTCTGCCATGCATAGCCGGCAGAATAACCAACTCCGATTCCTCCGATCATGCCGATATACGGATACATGGATTCCGGAAGGATCAGATATAATGCCACAAAAACAAGGCTTCCCACGATATTAAAAAGACCTCTTTTTTCTGCCCTTCCCATGCAGTCACCGGTAAACGGCAGGCAGACTGACATACAGGCGATCCCCGCCCACATCGCTCTTGGAAGTCCCAGAAGAGACATCACAAGCATCGCAGAGGAAACAATGAAAGTCAGTTTTACATACCAGCGGTTTCTGGCAGAGGAAAGATCAAATTCCCGGAACAGATCCAAAAAAGTTCTCCGGTATGGTCTGTTTTTCTGGTTCTTATAGAAAATCGCCATACAGATCACCATTCCGGCAAGCAGTCCCTCCACGCGCAGCAGATACGCATGTCCGCTCACGTCATATCCCTGTAACAGCAGATAACCGAGTACAAACGTAGAATGGTTGTACATGATCACATTGTGACATCCTAAGATCATCAGAAGCATGATACAGAATACGTTTACAAAGAATGCCGGGATGGGCGAAAGCATATTGCTAAGCCTTGGTCCCGCGATCAGTATTCCAAAAATACCGGCGATTGATAGCAGTCCATGCGTGGTTTTGATCCCAAAATCTGCCTGGCGCAGCACCAGCACTGCCAAAAGAACGGTCACTCCGACCACACTGTTTTCCGATCCGGTCAGTTTACTGTATAAGGTCACAACCGCCACACAGAATACCATCACCAGATAGACCTTAAAGTTATAGATTAAGATATGACGTCTCTTTTCTTTTTTGTCTGTTGTATTTTTGATGAGCTGTTTTGAACCTGTCGAACTGAGCTGAAGTTCCTGATAAAATGTCATAGTACTCTCCATTTCTACACTGTTTTTTGCAAAGTAGAGAGTACTATAGCGCAATTTGCGGGAAACGTCAAGGTTTTATCTCACACAAAACCGTTTCAATGCTTTTCTTCCCACAAACTGCAAAATCCTGTCTGCTAAAAAACCAATGATACCGAGTGTAAAAATACCGATAAAGATCCAGTCTGTCTTATAATAAAGTCTTGATGTGTAGATCAGATATCCGATTCCCTCCAAGCAGCCAGCCTTTTAACACGCGCTGCATACTGATTAAAATATCCCGGAAAAGCTCTCCGCTTGCCACCAGTTTTCCCGCTCCCGCAAATGTGGTAACCGGTCCCGGAAGAAAATCATCGCTGTAAAATAACGAACCGGTCTGCCAGATCAAAAGCAGCAGAACCCATGTGATCAGACCACTTTTTATAATTACCTGTATGACTCTTTTTTCTTTCTTCATCTTTCATCCTCCCT
>UMDP01035114.1_pt1 | contig 13779 bp, 16 predicted proteins | sample 1964521 | NCBI WGS metagenome assembly UMDP01 (sample SAMEA4835997, study PRJEB28245) | human gut metagenome | biome: gut microbiome; material: fecal sample | place: Denmark | collected 2008 | reverse complement strand
GGAGCCGTTACATGTCAAAAATGGTAGATCCATATATGGCTTGAAATGTCATCTAAGGGATGACATAAGAGAGTGAATAAGACACGAAATTGAGAAAAGTGTCAAACTGGGTTTCGTCAGTGGAAGAAATGTTTCTGGACTTCTATCTGTTTCGCTGTGATGAGAGTCTGGAAGTTCAAAGGAGTGGAAATGAAGGATTTGCTCAGTTTACAGGCTTTGATTGCGCAACCTGCAAGTATGACCTCTAAAAGGCCACCATGTGTTGACACGCATGGAAATTGTTCGACGGATCCTAATTGTGATCCGAATACGCATCATTGGCATAGTTCGTGGAGTTGGTTCTGCTGAAGTAGAAGAGCAACAGTTTTAAACTGCAGTGGCTATCTGTTTTGAAGTTAACAGATAGCCATTTTGATAGATGGATGCTGTAATGAAAAGATTGAATGAAAGAGAAAAGCAAACAATTCTCGGATTGTTTACTGTATTTATAATTATTATACTTCTCGCCAGTGCATTTATTGGGCTTTTCATGTCTAGAAACAGTGCAAGTGACGCTAAAGATATAAAAAAAGCGTATGAGTCATTATCAGAAGTGAAAAGAAAACCTACAAACGCAACAAATGATGGCGGGCTACTGGTGCAAGTTGGGTCAAAAAAAGATATTCCGACTGTAGAATTTTATTTAGATCCCCTATGTCCGGCTTGTGCACAAATTGATAGAACATTAAATGATGATATAGGAAAAATGTATACGAGTGGTCAGATTAAGCTTGAAATTCATCCTGTGATTTTTTTAGACAAGTGTTCATCTGACCATTATTCGGCCAGAGTATCGGGATCCATAGCCTACATTTCAGAAAAAGATCCAAAGCATGTCGTTGCATTCATTTCAGAAATATTTGATGAAAAGTTCCAGCCTTCAGAAGTAGATTATGTAGAAATGTCTGATGAAAAGATAATCGAACAAGCGATTAAAGCGGGAATATCTAGAGAAATTGCAAAGGAAAGTTTAAATGGACAGTACGATGAATGGATTGAAAAAAGTAATGATTACACAATACTACGAAGCGACCTAATAGCTCCAGGGAGGGAGGGGTTTGCGACGCCATTGATTAGGGTAAATAAGAGAATTTGGTCAATGAAGGATATGGCGCTTGATGACTTATCAGATGCTTTTGTTGAAAGCTTAGGATTAAAACCTGAAGAAGTTGGTGATGAGGATGTTAAACCTAGAATAGGCAGTAAAGGAAAGTTGCTTAAAACTAATACAAAATATTTGGCGGAAAAATCTGATGCTTAAATTTATGCGAATTAGCAAGAGAATGATTCTTGGCGTGGTTTGCAGTATCGCTGGATCGACGTTATCATTCTTTGTTCCTCTTTTGATAAAAGATTTTATAGATAATAAAAAATTTGATCTTAGTTTACTGTATGTATTCCCTTTTCTTTTTGCGGCGCAATTCATATTGTGTGCAATTGGTGGATTGCTAATTTCAACTGAGGCCGATCTTCATGTGGCGGAATTGCGTATTCAGGCTATGGATATAATTTTTGAGAAAGATATGCTCTTTTTTGACAATGAAAATAGCGGTGAAATCGCCAGTGGAATAGTATATGATATCTCTCTGGTCAGGAATTTTGTGGCGGCTAGTATTCCTCAGTTTGTTTCGAGTGTTATCAATATACTGTTTTCCGTCGTTGCTCTTACTGTAATTAACTACAGACTATCTATTTTGGTTCTAATTATCTTTCCTGCAGTGATGATACTGGCTGTTCCCTTAGGTATATTTAATAACAGAAATGCGATGATGCTGCAAGAGAGAATTGGTAAATTAAATACGTTTACTTCAGAAATAGTGCGAAGTATGCGCACTGTTAAGTTATGTAATGCAGAGAGATGTATGCTTCTAAAATTCAAGAAACGAGTAAATGAAATAAAAGAAGTTAATCTCTTGAATGACAAAGTATATTCTTTTGTTACGCCCGTTCAAAATCTGATTTCGATTTTTTGTACTGGGGTCATTGTTTGCTATGGTGTTCATCTGATGGACGTACATCTCTTGACATACGGTTCGTTTGTTGCATATGTAATGTTATTCTTTCAGCTGGTTACTCCAGTAGGTGGTTTATTTACCTTTTATTTGAGTTGTCAAACAATCAAAGGTTCCTTAAAAAGAATCAACCGTGTCATCGGATCTCAAGAGAAGTAGATATGGAAAACTTTGCGTATAATAATGTTGATTATTTGGAACTGAAAAGCGTTTCATTTGGTTACAATGATAATGAAGTTCTTCATGATGTTAGTATGAGGTTGGAAAAGGGTGGTCGATATGCAATTATTGGACCATCTGGATCCGGGAAAACGACTATTATTAATACAATAACAGGTCTATATAGTGCAAATTCTGGAGCCATTGCTATCAATGAGAGCTTGCTTGATGGGCAGCATCTAGAAGAGTGGAGAAGGTGGTTTACTGTCGTCTCTCAAGATAATCTCCTTTTCTCTACAACAATTAAAGAAAATTTATTTTTTGGTCTTGATTTTGTGCCATCAGAAAAAGACATTAATAAATGTTTGAAAAATGCTTGCTTAGATGAAATTATTTCCGTTGGTGATTTGGAAAAGAGTGTTGGTGAGCAGGGGATGTCTTTGTCTGGTGGACAGCGACAGAGATTGCAGATTGCGAGAGCTTGTTTAAGGAAAGCTCCGATACTTATTTTGGATGAGGCAACGTCGAATCTTGATGTGAAGACAGAAAGACGTGTGCTTGATAACCTATTAAGATCGCATGAGTATGATATTTCAATTGTCATTTCACATCGCTTGTCTACGATAATAGACTCAGACGTTATTTTCTTTATTGAAGATGGTTATCTTTTGGATCAGGGGGATCATCGAGAGCTCATTGAAAGATGTCCAGCGTATAGATTTTTTGTTCAAAATCAACTCTTGAAGGATTGATATAGGGGAAGAGGGAATTGTGATGGTTGGTTACTCGGCGGATGATTACCTCCGTTTCTCGGCAGATAAGGAGACCATATACTATAGCGAACCTGTTTATGCTTGTGAAGATGCTTATGTTTTGCCGACGAATGACAACTCAGAGCAATGGGGCGTTAGGTCTGATGGGCATTGGACTTATGTCAATTGTCTGATGTACTCTTTTCCTCCTCAAGGTTGGAAAATTCATATCACTTCTACAATTTATGATGCTCAGAATGTTCTCTATGATGTTGCTGAATATCTTTTCGTTAAATCTATTTCTTTTAAATATCTTTCAAGTAGAACTTGTTTCATTCAGGCGAATGGAAAATATGCGGATAGACTTGAGTCAGGTAAATTCATAACTATTTACCCCAGTTCTGAACATATTTTTATTCAGCTACTAAAAGATTTAAAAACCATTGTTTGTAAATATGATGATGGTCCTTATATCTTAACTGATAAACAATGGCAAAATAGTAATGTATTTTTCAGATATGGTGCTCTGAAGCCGCGCTTTTCAAACGAAAAGAATGTACCTGTGATAGTGACTCCTCAGGGTGATTTAATACCGGATAAAGAATTACCGCTGTATTCCTTGCCTTCTTTCGTTGATGAACCTATATATGTTAAAGAGAATAATTATTTTATTGAATACTCAAATGGAAAATTAACGGATTATCAAATAGACTCCGCTGTCCATTTTAGTAATAACGGTGGGGTGTATCTCGCTTCGCGAAACGGCAAAAAATATATCCTTAAAGAAGGGCGAAAAAATGTTGGGGTCAGTGATAGGTCATGTTTGGATGCTTTTCATCGAATCAAGCATGAATATCAAATCCTTCGTTCCTTGAGTCCGCTCTCTGATGTTGTGAATGCTGTCGATTGTTTTGATGTCTGGAATCATGCATTTTTAGTTGAGGATTTTTTTGAAGGTCGAGATTTGCAGCAGTACATAGCAATGGAATTCCCTTTCGATGGATGCTCTGCTCGGACGGATTGCTCTGATTCTTATTGGCGAGGGTGTAAAGAGATCGCAACCAAATTGGAAAGTGCAATTGCGAAAATGCATGGAATTGGATTTGCGGTTGGAGATTTGAGCTTATCAAATGTGCTGATTAATGATTCTTTAGAAATTAAACTGATTGATTTTGAGGCGGCGAAAAAACTTTCCCAAGATTTTCAAGTAGATATCGCTACTCCAGGATTTACCAACGATGCTGTATGCAACTATGAACAACAAGATTGGTATGCCTTCGCGGTTATAGTGCACCGCCTTTTTGTTCCCATATGTCCCCTTTATTATCTGGCTCCTTCGTTGTTGTTCTGTCAGGATTATATGGTGCAAAAGCACTTTGGGAATGAGGCAGTTTCTTTTCTTCGGTCTGTCAGATCGCGAATGCTTGGCTTGACTCCGTTATTGTCTCATGGACCATTTATCGACAAAGCGTTACAGGCTTGTGACAAGCTTTTAGATCCTGAGAATATTGAAACCTTTATGAGACTTCTTTATAAAGGGATTGTCTCTGGTCTTGACTTGCGAGGTGAATATCCTGTCAAAGGTGATATTTCAATGTATGGCGATGAGATGTCTAAATATAGCATTGGGTCTGGTTTTGCCGGTGTGAGCTTGGCTTTGCTGAAATCTTCATGTTTGGAAAACTCGGAATGGTTTTATGCTATTGCGCGGGAGAAATATATATCGGTATTACGTAAATTGAAAGACGGTATGTCGTTCCGCGCGGGATTGTTTAACGGTACGGTAGGTGTGGCCATGGCTGCATATGAGGTGTTTTCTCGCGAGGAATGTCATAAAATGCTTTCTTATATCGGAATCTCTCACATTGATTATTTGGCAGGCATTGACGACTATTCCTTGTACTCTGGTTTGTCTGGCATTGGCATGGCTCTTCTGTCATTGGGAGCATCTAGGAACTCGCATGAAGAAAAAATGTTGTCGTATATTCTTTCCAAGGTGTATGAGAGATGCGATTGTGGTTTAACTTCGCAAGACATGCTGAGTTCGAAAGCGGACTTTACCTTAATGAAGGGCTGGTTGGGTGCAGGTCTGTTCCTGTGGAAGGCTTCTCTTTGCAGGAAAGACGATGCTTTGCGCTCCCGTGCGGAAAGCATTTTTCGTCTTACGCTAACGCATCTTGCCAATGCGGATAACAAGGAGCGTCCGATGTATTACGTGGATCATTTGAAGAATAAACCCAGAACAATGCCTTATCTGGATTGTGGAACTTCTGGTGTGGCCCTAGCTTTTATTGAAGTCTATAAAGATGGTAATGAGTCAATGGAATTCCTTAATGAGGAGTTTCTTAGAAGGCTTTCCCAAGGTTCAGATATGGTTTGCACGTTTAATGGTGGCTTATTCGGGGGTTATGTGGGACTGTTGCCTGCTGCAATAGCGTTGCGCGACTTAGGTATTGATGATGAGCTGTGGGAGCGGATTATTGATGGATTGAATCTTTACCTGATGAAGAACAATGGAAACATTGTTTTCCCAGGACTTTATGGATACAAGTGTTCCATGGATTTGGGGACGGGATCGGCCGGTGTGCTTTTAGCGTTAAGTGATTCTGGGCGATCAGGGGAATGGGGATCTTGGATGCCGGTTCTGGAAAATGAGGATTTTTCGCTTTTCCGTGTTTGAAAATAGCTATTGCTGCTGGCTGGGTGATGGCCTGTACGTGATGCAATGCGTGGCTATATTTGTATGCTTAGGGGTGAAGGTGAGTGACGATGTATTTGGGAAAACGAATAAGAATCGCTATCGTGGACAATGACAGATTGACGCTTGGCGTTATGAAGATGATGATTGAGCGTATTCTTCCGCAGGCTAACGTGTGTTGGGCTGTATCGGATGGTCTGACCGCGGTGAGTAAGAGTCTTAACTCGCGGACGCGTCCTGATGTATTGCTTGTGGATATGTCTCTAGAGGGAATGAGCGGTTGCGATGTGTGCCGGACCATTCGTGAGGAGACTGCTCAGGTTGATTTAGTGGGCATGACTGCTTTTTCTCTGGACCGTTACTGTGTGCCTGCTCTGGAAAACGGAGCGAGCTGTCTTGTGGATAAGGCGAATGTGAAAGGTCTTTGCCATGTCTTATGTGCAATAGTGAATGGGCGGCGGGCGGATGTTAAATATGCATCTTCCGAAAGTGCGCAGGAGTCGCATGAGAGATTATTGACTGCCAAAAGTGGAAATGTCAACTATGAAACGTTTGCGAAAAGGGAACGAGAGGTTATGGGGCTGTGTTCCCTGGGTTTTACCTCAAAGGAGATCGGCATCAAGCTTGGCATAGGGGAACCTACAGTGAAAACGTATATTCGAAGGGTCATGAAGAAATTAGGGGCTAAAAATAGGACTCAAGCAGTAATTCAATGGATGGAAATTAATGAACGTGAGTACTAAAAGAGTAAATCCATTTATTTCATGGTGCGTATTTCACCTCCAATATCTGCTTGTAGCGGTTTGTGTCATCATGACTATTGCGGAAATACTGTTTTTCCCTTCTGCGGGTGTGATGACATTTTTCCTCGTATGCGTGCATGTATTAGCTGTTGTCCTGATGCCGCGGCGGCCGATTATATGTTGCAATATCATTTTTTTTTACTTTTGTGATTTGCTGTCTTATTCCAGATGACGGTGGTCCAAGCTTTTTATGGGGAACTTGGTTGGCTCTGGGGTATGCGGGGCTGCGAATTGAGTCGTTGTGGGGGATGCTGTATCCGTTCGCGGTGGCATTGGTTCGAATGTGGCGCTTTAATGCTGATGGTGTGGCGGCCAATGAGTATTTACTATTAATTCGTAGTCGTATCCAGCCATATCTTGAACTTCGTCAATCAGGACAGCATCAAATATGCGTTGCAGTCTATTAAGTACTGCTCCGCCACTCTGCTTATTACAGAGCAAAGCGAGTTCAGGCAGCTTAGCCGCATAAATTGCGTTGGACGAGTTGCAGTAATGTCTAAGGGCTGGCTGTTTATAATAATTACGGCCTTCTGGCTTTATCTGTATGCCGGTAAATTGCATATCTTTAAAACCAGCGGCACCTTGGAATGGGCGCACCCCATGTTCTAGCAGAAAGCTGAACCATGGAAGAATGGTCACGTTCGATGGTACGCATCCGTATTTTTTGATGAGCATGTCTCGAGCGTTTTCTGCGTTCTCATCCGTAAAAGTTGTATATAGATATCTCTTGCTTTTATCTGATGTTTTTTCCAGAAGAAATGTTGTTTTTCCGGAACCCGCCGCAGCTAGATACATTCTAGACATTATTTGCCAACACCAACCTTCTTGGCGCCAACTTTACTGGCAGCCCATTCGATAGCTTTAACAATGTAATTTGGGTATGTTATCTTTTCTGTTGCATCAAATATTTTTAGAGCCACTTCGGTTTTATGTTTTTCCATATAGTCGAGTGTTTCATCGCGGTTATTATTTGATCTGCCCAGAATTTTAGCTAACTTTTCCGACCTGCCGACTCGTATATCTCAGATTCGAGTGTATTGTAGTTTACTTTTTTCGCTTTCCCCTCAGTGAGATAGCTTTCATCATAAGAAATGACTTGATGGGCATTGGTGGCTTCTGGCGAATTAATAAAAGGATAGTCCCTGTATTTGCTTCGAAGGGCTTCGACGTTCCCGTCATTATCGGTAATGACAACAGTATCTTTTTCGATTTTTCGAGCGATTTCCAAAAATCTTAAGAAAGTGACTCCCCTTACTGATATGACGTCAATGCCGTCCTGAATCGGAAGCCTTCCGTACGAGTCAAGGTATGCACGCTGCACAACGAGTTCGTCGGCATCTCCCTCCACGAGTATTGATGCCTTACAGAGCAAAACGCGCAAGGTACTGTAGCCAGGAGCCTTCATGAAAAAGCGAGATGTATCTTTTTGCAAATCTGCGAAGGAAGTCGATTCGTCTCCGTTTAATAGTATGAGATTTTTGAGGTCAAGTTTGTTTGCCACGAAACTGCTATGAGTCGTTACTATCAATTGTATGTCTTTACAACGGTTTTTAACATCGTCGAGGAACATGCTCAGCCGTGTATGAGATAAGTGGTTTTCTGGCTCTTCAAGAAGAATCACATCTTTTTGACCATCTTTACTTTTCGATAATGCCAATTCTGCAGTGATAATGCTTTTGGTTCCATCTCCCACATTTGAGAAAGGGATATTCTCCAATTTTGTTACAATGCCGTTCTCCCAAGAACTAACGGTATCTGCCTCGAAGCCTAGGGTAACCGTTTTTCTAGTTAGGCTTTCTACCTTCTCGGATATCTTGTCATTGATTTGTTGGACTTTTTCATTTGCGGAAAAGTTGCTTCTCATTTGTCTATGCGCCTGAGAGATAACAATCTGATCACTCGGTTCCAGCACATTCCGAGCAATTCTTGAAACAACCGCTTTAGCATTTGCCCAAGCAAATGCGTGCCCTCCGCCAATTAGTGAAGCATTGAATTTAATCCCGACAGGGCGGATTGATTTACGGGCAAATGTAGTCCAAGAACAAGAGTAGTACTCTATCGGAATTCCAAAGCATTCTCTGGAATCAACGAATTCTTGATATTCATTGGCGAATGAGTCTGTATCCAAGGTGATGCGAAGGGATATACCAGATTCCTTCGCCCCTTTGGAATTGGCGTCCCCTTCATAGAGAGCTAATAATTCTTCTTGGTCATTACCGCCAAATACAGCTTCGATAAGAATCTCTGGCGGTTCGCATTGAGTTCCTGAACGAATATTTTTTATGTATGTGGCTACATTTTCAGCATTAAATAAATCCTCCGACAGATTCCTTGCTAAAGAGGTTCCTCTATATTGTCCATCTAATACTGCGGTGATGACTTCGAGAAGTGTTGACTTTCCCGCATCGTTATCACCGACGACAATATTAATTCCAGGTGAGAGTTCAACTTGCAGCTTGGAAAATCTCTTGAATCCAAATACGCGCATTTCCTTTATATACATCGCATATCCCCCAGACTGTCTAATTAACTATCCGCTTGTTTATATGGATTGGTAACGGTGTGTTGGATGGTTCTCTAGAATGACGAGTCCTCGTTCGGTGAATTCTTTTGGACTCCAGTATCCAAGGGTGGAGTGGAGTCGCTGATTATTGAACCACCATACGTAGTTGTTGAGGTCGCGCCTCAGTTGCTTGGTCGTGGTGTGTGTTTCTGCAAGCTGGCGTCCATAGTACGAGTTGCTGACTTTTCTTGTGCCTCCCTGATTGGAAGGAACAAGTATGACCGAAACATCGTTGTGCGTTTTTGCTGTACCTGTGCCTTCAAGGAGGAGCGTTGTTAACCGGCGACCGATTTATCAGCGATAATCTTTCCCATTTTCTTTGCGAAGCGCTGCAAGCGTCTTGTCCTTGCGTGCCTTTCGTCCGTCCTTATTCCGAATGGTGCCGGTTGGAAGATCGTGCTTCTTTTCATACGTGCCGACAGTGCAGTCGCTTCTTGTCTTACGAACTTTGCCGAACATAATCCGTCTCCTTTGGCTTTAGGCTATTCTAATTGTTAAGCTTGCGCATCATTATATTACCTATTGCTCGAGCGGTGGATAGCTGCATATCGAAAGAGACTTCTAGATCAAGATATACGGAATGATTCCACCATTAGGGGCTGATACTACTGGTATCCACACCATGAAATATTCTGAAATGTTCTTGTGGCTTAACACTGATGTCTTAGCAGAAGGAGAATCGCATGGCTGGCTCATACGGCGCGGAGACGACGCAGGGGGAGAGATACAGGCTTTCCTTCACCGTTGGTGGACTTCTCTCCCCGCAGGGCCGTGCGCTTGCCGAAATGTACCTGAATCGTATGGGCGGTGGCAGCACTGAGCGTTCTTCCCAAACCAAGGTCTCTGAAAAGATCTCTGAAAAGGTCAACGAAAAGAGCGACAAGAGTGCTGACGAAGAAGTCGGCGAATCCATTGCCACGATTCGCCAACAGGCCATCGAGGAAAACGTTCTTGCGATTCGCACGGATTCCGCGAACAGGCGCGTTGTGGCGGAAACTACTAGGCGGCTCAGTGCGCTCACGGTTGGAGAGCTTGCATATTTGGCAGGCCCGGATTCCTCCACATCCGACCGCGAGGCACTTATGTGGATCGCGATGTGCCGATATTACGCAATGAAGTACTTAAAAAGCATTATCTTACCGGCAATACGCATCTGGACTTTGAGGATTATGATCGGTTCATTGCGAACAAGGCTACATGGCATCCCGAGCTGGAAACCATAAGCGAGGGAACGGCAAGGAAACTCCGATCCAATCTGTTCAAGGCCATGGTTGAAGCCCACCTGTTCGATAAAAATTCCGACACGGTGGTCTCCTTCCTGCCTAGTCCTTCTTTGGCGGATATTCTTATGAAGAGACCGGATTCGTTCGGGTTTTTCCTATGCGTGAATCATCCTTGTGAGCACGAATGGGGGATAGCGTGACTGATTTCATCGCAGGCGTTGAAGCTGCCGATGAGCACCGTGACATTGATGATGATTTCGCTTATTTGCACGAGATTATGGAGTCCCTATTACATTTGTGATTACCCGCCTAGGCAGGAGCTTATCGAAGAGTCCTACCAGTATGTGCTGTGCGACATTCATATGGGTGTCTGGCTCAAGGGTGTGCACTGGCAGGACATATATGAGATTCCGTCGGATGCCATTTGCGAGCTGATTGTCAACGCAAGTGCATTGCAGCTACAACTATTCGAGCATTCAGATTGAGATTTATGACAATCGGCTTGAAATCACCTTGTCAGAGCGCTTGCCGATGGGTAGACCATTGAACGCATGAAGCGGGGCTATTTGAAATATACGTAACGATGCCTTGGCCTCTGCTTTTGAGTACATGGGTATATCGAGCATGGGGGCAGTATCCTGCGTGTGATGCAGAAGGTATGTGATGCCGGATTGCCGGAATCAAAATTCCTTGGCTGCGATACGGATCTGTGCATCAATATCTATCGTAATGGCTCAGAGACAGTTTTCGACGACGGGATTGTGACGGGATTATGACGCGATTCGGGTCTTGGTGACGCGATCATGAGGCGATTCGAATTTTGATGACGCTATTGCAGAGGAACACCCAACATCTGAAAGTTTTTAGGAACTGATTTTCGATGAGCTCTGAAAGAGGGAATGGGTGACTACTGCGTATGCCGTGGCTCTTAAGGAAACGCTGCCGGAAACCTCTGTCGCCCCCGGAACGAGCGGTTGGAAGTGGCGAAGCGTGTGCCGAAGTTCTTCGACAGCGAAGAACGCGCCAAGCGCCTCGCGAGACGTCTCAATGCACTACTGATTTTCAGGCGAAGATGGTTGCCGGGTTGCTGCAGCTGCTCACGTAATCTTCGCAGGGTGGCGAATCCGGCATTGTATATCACTTGGGTAAGTGAGCATGCCGTACATGAACAGAATATGTAATCAAGATGTTGGTACGCGAGAATGCGTGAAAGTACGCGAGAATGCGCGAACGCATTCTGACGGATTACTAACCTGGATGCAGGTTCTATCTGTTGGAGCCCCCGTCGCGCTCGCGAAGAAAACGTGGCTCATAGTGAATGCAGATTGGGCAGCGTGCAACTATTCAGGTGTTACCTACGAACGTATATACAGCGTCAATTGGCTTTATTACTATTGCCGTAGGCAAATTCAGCCGGATATCTCTGAGCATTCTTCGCAAGCTTATCGAGGATTATCTCGTCAAGGTCAAATCCCAATTTGTCAGATAGCATGATGCAATATATGAGTACATCTGCTATTTCCTCATGAATATGTTCGATATTGCTGTCTTGTGGCTCGTCGTTCCATTGAAAACATTCCAGAAGTTCTGCGGCCTCAATGCTGATAGATTTGGCAAGATTGCCGGGAGTGTGGAATTGAGACCAGTCCCGCTCTGCTACGAATTTACGGATCGCGTTGATGCTTGAATCGGAAATCATAATACGTAAGTGTATGTCGAATCTTTTCTGAAGGCCTCTCTCGGGTGCATAATGAGCATATGACGAAGAGCGCGCTTCCAAAGTCAATCATTATAGATTTGCCGTATCAGAGCATTGATGACAAAGCAGAAATAGAGAAAGCCTTTGTCGAGCAATTAGGATACGAGACATTATCTGCTGTTGAGCGTGAGACTTTGCACTATATTTTCGATTATCCAACGGTGTATGTGGTTCATTCAAAGAAGAGGAATCAGCATACTTTACGTCCCGAATATACGGTGTATGTGGGAGAGACGAATAATATTCGTAGTCGAACAATGCATCATCTGAGGGAAGATCCCAAAACGAGAGTTGATTGGAAGGAATTTCAAGAAAATTTGCAGAGCGACGCTCGTTCTGTGTGACAGTATGTCATTGGCAATCCGCATTTCAACAAATCTCTGACTTTGGACGTGGAGAACCGGCTGATGCATTATCTTCTTGGCTCTGATGCAGTCAAGAATTTGAACAATCGTCGCGCCAACGCGCAAGGCGACTACTATACGCAGGATGAATTCAGCCAGATTTTCTCGGACATCTGGCTGGAACTGAACCGACAGGATCCGGAACTATTTCCGGCTGAGGAGATTATTCGCGATTCTGCACTTTTTAAAGCATCGCCTTTTCACCAATTGAGTGATGATCAGATAGCTGCGGAGGAATCGATTATGGACGCGCTTTCTGAAGCTCTTGCCGGCTCTGGTAATTCAGCCGATTCCGGTTTATCGAGACTGATTTTCGTGCAAGGCGTTGCGGGTACTGGAAAGACGGTTTTGCTAAGTCACCTGTTTTATCGCATAGCAACAGAAATGGACATCAATGGGCGCATCAATGACGAAGATGATGAAGATATTCTGGGAACCGATTCATCGCCAAAAATCAGTAAGGAAGATCGCAGAAAAGCATATATTCTTGTCAACCATAACCAGCAAATGCACGTCTATAACCAAATTGCAAGCAAATTAGGTTTGCAGAAACATTTTGGCGAGGTGGCTCTTAAACCAAGTCGATTCATCAATCGATTTAGTGAGAAAACAGCAAGTAATCGAGCTATTGCGGACAAGCCCCGAGGCAAAGCCGATGTAGTGCTTGTTGATGAAGCTCATCTGCTGTTGACGCAGGGTGACCAAGGATACTCAGGCAAGAACATGCTGCACGATTTATTGCGTCGTGCGAAAGTGGTTATTGCGGTATTCGACCCGAATCAGATTTTGCAAACTTCGCAGCGTTGGAGCGAAGAGGATCAGGACATGCTCTTTCCGCAGCAAGCAGAAAGCGACGTGCAAAAACTGCTGCTGGCTATAGCGGGCAGTTGGAGCGATTTGTGCCATTGAATATGTGGGGTGATCACTATTTGCTAAGTCGCATATGCTTGCATAGGCAATTTCGCATTGCTGCGGATGATGCGACGATTCGATGGATTGATGATTTCGCTGATGGTAAGAGAATAGGTCGTATTCCTCAAGACATTGGGGAGAAGAATAGAGAAACAGGCGAATATGTCCGCGAGCCATTTGAAATCAGAGTATTCGATTCGCCGGTTGAACTGTTTAAAGCCATAAAGGAGAAGGCATATCTAAAGGCTTCAGGCGTTGACGGATGCGGGCTTTCTCGTGTGGTTGCTACGTATGATTGGGAGTATAAGGGCGGCAAAATTAACGATTCAAGTCCCGATGGTCTCTGGAATGTTGAGTTGCATCGCGATGCACAGGGAGTATGGCGCATGGGAGCGGCTCAGGGAATGCCGAGAGGATACGATGCGTTTAATCCTGATGGAAGAGCTGATTATTTC
>UMDP01030134.1_pt1 | contig 13828 bp, 9 predicted proteins | sample 1964521 | NCBI WGS metagenome assembly UMDP01 (sample SAMEA4835997, study PRJEB28245) | human gut metagenome | biome: gut microbiome; material: fecal sample | place: Denmark | collected 2008 | reverse complement strand
CAACTTATAATCAGGGATTTAATTTATAGAAGTCCCCTTAAGTTAAACTTATGAGCCGTCACACTCAGTTTTGCTTTCTCGTAAAAATGGTTTCGGCAAGGTGAGGGCAGCGATTTTCACTGCCTTTGCCGAACCGGAAAAACGAAAGTCTAAATTTTCCATTTTATTGAAGAAGGCAAGTCTCCAATAGTTTATTAAAGTTAGTAATTTTTCTTTAACTTCCCAATTCCAACTGATTCTTTACCAATTCGTAGTAGTAACCCCGTTTGGCCGTCAGTTCGTCGTGCGTACCCTGTTCGACGATGCGTCCGTGCGCCAAAACGATGATGTTATCGGCATTGCGGACTGTCGAAAGACGGTGTGCCACGATGACGACGGTTTTGCCTTTGAATAATTTCTCCAGACGCTCCATAATCGTGCGCTCGTTGTTAGCATCGAGTGAATTGGTCGCTTCGTCGAAGAAGAGGTATTTGGAATCCTTGTAAGCGGCACGGGCAATCAACAGGCGTTGTTTCTGACCCGTACTCAACCCGTGTCCGTCGGCTCCGATACGGGTGTTGTACCCCAATGGCAGCGATTCGATGAACTCTCCGATATTGGCGATTTCCACCGCCCGGCGGATCCGTTTCATATCGGGTATTTCATCCGATACGGCGATATTGTTGGCGATCGTATCGGAAAATACGAAACTCTCTTGCATGACCGTCCCGCACTCCTGACGCCAGCAATTCGGGCTGAAAGCGGAGAGCCTGCGACCGCCCAGCAACACGTCCCCCTCGACCGGAGCATAAAAGCCGAGCATCATTTTAAGCAGCGTCGTCTTGCCGCTGCCGCTTTCACCTACGATGGCCGTAACCTTGTCATGCGGAATTGTCAGATTGATTCCGCCCAGCACTTTGTCCGAGTGCGGCCCTTCGTATTGAAAAACTACGTTCCGGAACTCGATGGCCGCGTTTTCGGGGATGTCACGGATCAAACCCGCGTCTTCGGGTTCCTCATCCGGTTTTTCCTGAATTTCGTTCAGGCGTTCGAGCGAGATTTTCGCATCCTGCGTAGCCTGCACGAAACCGATAAACTGCGATATGGGGGCGTTGAGCTGGCCGATGATGTACTGCATGGCCATCATCATACCGAGCGTCATTTCCCCGTTGATGACAGCGCTTGCGGCAAGAAACGAGATGATAACATTCTTGGTCTGGTCGATGAACGTACCGCCTACTTCCTGTGTCTGTCCGAGCGTCAGGCTCTTGATCGAAACTTTGAACAGTTTGGCCTGGATACGTTCCCATTCCCAGCGTTTCTGCTTCTCACAGTTGTTCAGCTTGATGTCCTGCATACCGTTGATAAGCTGGACGATATTGCTCTGGTTGTTGGCCGACTCCTGAAAGCGCATGTAGTCCAGCTTGCGACGGCGTTTGAGGAATATCAATATCCACAAGATATAAAGACCGCTGCCGAGCAGGAATACGCCGAGGATGCCGAGGTCGTACCCGGCCATCACGACGCTGTATATGACGAGCGACACGGCAGCCATCACGATACTCAGCAGCGAGCCGGTCAGGAATGTCTGGATCCGGTTGTAATCCCCGATGCGCTGCATGATGTCCCCGACCATCTTCGAATCGAAAAATGCGATGGGCAGGCGCATGAGTTTGGCCAGAAAGTCCGAAATGAGCGAGATACTGATGCGTGTGGTCATGTGGAGCATCAGCCACGAGCGGATGAGGTTGTTGGCCATCTGTCCGAGCGTCAGCACCACTTGTGCGACGAGAATCATGACCACGAACGAAAGGTTGCTATTCCCGATACCCGTATCGACGACCGATTGGGTCAGGAACGGAAGGATCAGGCCGAGTACGGCAGCAATCAGCATCGCAAGGCCGAGTTGGAACAGGTAAGATTTGTAAGGCCGCAGATAACGCAGCATCGAGGCGAAATTCAGCCGTTTGTCCTCATCACCTTGCTCGGCATAGAACTCCGGTTTCGGCTCCAACAGGAGGGCGATGCCTTTGGCTGAGGAGTCGCCGGAAAGGTCGCCTTGCAAAACGGAATCTTCGGCCGCAGTCTGCAACCACGATTTGAGGAATTGTCGTTCGCTATATTTGAGTAATCCTACGGCTGGATCGGAAACATAGACCCACCACTGCCCGCGTTTCTTCTCGATTTTATAGACGACCACGAAATGTCGCTGGTTCCAATGTACGATGCAAGGAAAATTGGCTTCGTCGCGCAATTGCTGCCAGGTGAGTTTTACACCGACCGACCTCAAACCGATACTTTCAGCCGCATCGCTGATACCCAACAGCGAAACGCCTTCCCGCGTGATGTGGCAGCGATCACGCAGATTTTGCAGGGAGTAGTGTCGACCGTAAAACGCGGCGATGATTCGCAGGCACGTCGGGCCGCAGTCCATCGTATCCAACTGTGTATACCGAGGGAAACTCATTATTATAGGTTTTAATTATCTTGATAATCAAGGAGAAGAAAATTCTTCTCCTTGATCTCAATAAATAATGCCGTTTCTAAATCTAATACTATATGGCAATCAACTTACGCACCTACATGCCTGCAATCAATTGCTTGTGTTGTGTCGCCACATACTGTGGCGCTTGCACATGCAAATTCAGAGCAATGCATATCTGATTTACATTTTGCATCTTTTGTAGGACAGACATCTACCGACGGTTCACATGTTATAGTCGGGAAGCAATTATTGCATGTACCGTCCGTTGGTTTTTTTACCGTGATTTCTCCCTTACTACACCCTCCTTGGATGCGTCGTACTGAATTTTGAGAAAGGATTTCAATGGTTTCCTTTTTTAGCTCTAATTTTTTCTGACTTTTCATAACTAAGATTTTTTAATTGTACATATAATTACTGTCGGCCAACAGTTAATTTTATTCCAAATCACCAATACATCGCACAACACTTCCTCCACAAATCTCTGCACAAGTATAAGCTGACGGACAATTAGTTCCTGTTTGTGGATCACAAGTACCCAATGAACAGTCAAGAGTACACTTTTGGGTTTTATTTCCGCAGTCTTTTGATATGACTGTAATTTCTCCTTTGCTACAACCTCCTTGCACGTACCGCGCAGCAATAGGAGTCAGAGCCTCGACAATCTCTTTTTTGAGCCGTAACTTCTTTGAGTTTTTCATAATAAATTCATCTTAGAGATTAGCTCTCTGTGGCTAATTGGAGTGCATATTCCAATACTTCATCCCTATTGTTTCTAATTCCATCGACACTTGGCCTTACCTCGATGTCCACTCTCACACCTCGTCGTTGAGTATCAGTACCATCTGGGTATAAGACTTTTACACTTGAAAAATAAAAGTTCATATATCCTGGCATCGTTACAAGGACAATATCCCCATCTGCTCCTGCTGTTTGTGAGCCGACTGTTATCGCGTCCGGTATGGATTGAAGATGCATTGTAAAATATTCTGCGGCGCTTTGTGTTGTTTGATCTACCAGAATTATTATTTTCCCGGTATATGCATTGTGATTTTCTACATTATGCCAAGTACCTGGATTCGAAGGGTCAGTTTTCATTTGCTTTCCAAATACAGGGTTATCAATTCGGAAAAAATATCCCGGACAGCCCCAATCTGGTCGATATATTTTAGTCGGATACTGTGGTATATGGATAAGGTATTCTGCAAAGAAATTATAGAGAGTAAAATAATCCCGAGGATAGCATCTTAAATCTACAATTAAAGTTTTGGTATCTTTGATAGCATTATAAATCTGTTGAGCATCCTCACTTTGCAATGTGCCAGCATAGATATAGGATACACTGTCATTAAGCATACGAAAAGACACTTTAGAATCCTCACATTTTCGTTTTTCGGCATAATAATCCGAAAGTTTTATGGAAGGTATTTTTATCTGATATTGCTGTCCATTACGCTGAAATACTAAATTTAAGGAATCTTTAGGTGTCCAAAATGCATAATCGGCAGCATCACGCATCAGGACGGATTCGTTGGATTGGGCGGTGTATTTTCTTGCCATAGATATTATCTCAGAAATTGATCTTCCACCGATGACGGTAATTTCATCGCCCGGTAATAATAACTGATTATCAAAAGTATCTGTTACAAAAAGTCGTCCTTCGACCAATTGTCCTAAAACAGGCGCTCGTTTTGCCCCGAATATTGCTGAATATGGGCCTGATGCGTGTGTATCGTTCAATTCAGACAAGAGTTCTAATTGGGTTAAAATGTAACTGTCCTTATCAAGAATCATCCGGGGAATATATTTTTCAAGTACTTTATCCCAAGAAGTGTCTGTTATATTCCGGTTAGGACAATAACTGTCGATCGCATTCCAAAGGCGAAACAAAATTAATAAGCGGTATCCTGCATCGTATAAATGGTTATAATCATAATTGGGAAATGGATCATCATACAGTTTTATGGTGACCCCTTCATTCCATACATACTTGTTGCTTTTGGAAATAGCATACCGTAAATCTGATAAGGTTTGGCTCAATTTACTTCCCAGTCGAACGGTATCTTCGACCCATGAAAAATCATTTATTAGAATATGATCGATTGCGGATAGTTCTTGTTGAAAGGTTGTATCGACTTCAAATGCACCTAATTCATTAATCCATTCCGACAGGATTCGGTTGCGTTCCGCTTTTCCAGCGTGTACTACGCGCGGCAACAAACCGAAAAGCTCATAGTCAATATGGATAGTCGTATCAGCCATAGCCGGGTGATGATATTTCACAAATCCCCAAACCCGAGCCAGAGTTTCGAGATTATCCAATACTAATGGATCATACGCATCGAGCGAATCGAGTTCAAACCCGGAAGACGAATTGTAATCAGGATAAATGCGTTGTTGCGAATAGCTAACAAAGGTACCGCAGAATAATAAAACTATTAATAGACGATAAAAACGGGACATACTATAAATAGATTAATCAACTAAGTATAAAGAAATTCAGCCATTCAGTATTTTGAAGGGCAGGTATATATAAAGACAATAATAGTAATCCGATTCCTGCAACTCCTTCCAAAAGTCCATATTCATTTACCCAACCTCCGTATTCAGCCGTATGCCATGCTCTATATCCGGCCAATCCATCCTCCATGTTACCTAATTCCAAGGTACCGTCAAGCCAGTAATCACGGGTTTCTTCAAACAGTTTTTCACCGGTTTGCATATACACATAGTGAAACATCATACACACGCTTGCAGCTCCATGACATAAACCGGCATCGATAACACCGGCATTTTGGAAATCCCTACGCGAAGTCGAAAACCGCAGCACCTCCAATGCTTTTTCCTGCCATTCCCGGTTATGCAACGCTTTTCCTGCCTGCCACAACGATGTCGCTACGCCCAAATCGCCATAGCACCAACCCAAACGACTTTGATGATTTATTTGCTCCGGATCGTTCTCTAATGATTGACTGGGAAAATAATTGCCGTGTTGTTGCGGATCGATCTCCTGGGACAGAATATAATTACAAGTATTCCTGATGATCCGATCCCGTTTCTTCTGATCGATCCCTTCGCTTCCCAACAAGCTCAATACGGATACGATACTCGACATCCCGTGTGATAGGCAGATATTGTATCCGACGCCTCTGTCCAGTCCCAGCGAAGATTTCCATTTGTAGATTCTATCTCCTTTTTCAGCGGTTTGCTCCAATGCCTCCAATGCCCGGTTTACAAACTCTGCGTCGTCGCAATAATATTTGACGATACCCAGTCCGCCATGCAGGTAGTCGTAATTCCCGTTTAGAATACTGTTTATAGCGAATGTTTGCAGCAGCTCCCGGTAGTTTTTCTCCACATCGGAATAGTCGATCTCCAACAACCGCTCACGGTTCAGGTATTTCAAACCCTCCAAAGCGCCGGTAAATCCGCCGCAGTATGTCAATAATCCTATTTCAGAGGTTAATTTATCGAAATACGTTTCGAGGAAGCCTTCTAAAATTTCTTCTTTCTCCGAATTGGGAAATACTTGCAGATAGTGTTTGCAGAAGATAATAATGCCGGTCTGTCCGGCCAACAACCCGACGCCTTCGTTGTCGAGTTTACCGTCTTTCATATCCCGAAACAGCACATCGGCTATTGCATGGATTTTATGTTCGATTCGCGTTTTCATTTTACCGAATAGGAATGAATACTTTCATTGTTTTTCCACAAGCCGCTTTGTCCGTGCGATCGCCGACTCGAAATACTTGGTTAAAAAGTCATAAATAACCAATTCGAACTGCCGGTTATTGGTACGGAACCAACGGTTCATCGTCATGTGCGAAATGCTGCCCAGCAACTCGTCGATCGTAGGTACCGCCAGGCCGGAGGATTGGATTCGGGAAATTTCCGCAGCGACTTTCCCGATTTCCGACTTGCGAGGTTGTAATATGGCTTCGTAATCCGTAAACATCTCGCGGTCGGACAACGCTTTTTCGATGTCCGCTCGGTAACGGCGGTACTTATCATTGATCTGTTTCGTGAACGAATGCGAGGTGAATCCGAACTCCTTCTTGAAATTCTCGGCCATCCGGGAAAACAGTGCTTTTTTCTCGTCCGGTGTTTTTCCGAAGGCGGTCATCGTATCATCCAGTAATGTCAGTGCCAACTGCCAGCGGGTCGTTTCCCTCGTGTCCGTAGGTAATTCCTCAATCTTTTCGAGTAATTTCAGAATCGCACCGCTGTCTATTCCGAACAATCGTTCGACCGGCTCCATAGTATCTGCCCCGTACCGTTCGATTTCACGGACGTAAGTATCGCATAAAACCCTTATAACAGCCCCGTTTTCCACCAAAGGCTGAAACGACGCTTCGAAACGCCGGAAGATAGGGGCGTAGTTCTCGAATCGGTCGATGTGGAGCCGCAGACGGATATGGAAATCCGGGTCGTTATAACGAATAAAGAAGCTGCCGTCGATCCATCGCTCTGCGTACAGTTCCCGAAGAAATGGCCGTATGGTATGCGCCAAAACCTCATCGGCTGTTTTGACACCTGTGTATATTTTGAAGTATAGCCATTGGCTACCGGGTATGAACTTTCTCTGTATCATGTTGCTCGTTTTTATGAAAGGCGAAAATCACCTCGTTCGTAAATCGGTCTTTTCCCCGGCGGACAATACCGGAGTCGTTACGAAACAGAAATTCCTCCAATACGATCTGTTTGCGTTTGGCGATCTCTTCCAGAAGAAGTCGTTGGCATTGTGTATCTTCCAAATTCAAATAGAGTTCGTTGTCGCTGTCGGGAATAACGACTTCCGTCGGCATTTGTCGTTTCTGTAAAAAATCCCTGAAGCGGACGGAAAGTTCCGAATCGGATAATTTGTCCATCCCTTCGACCTCTTCCTGTTTGATTCTCCACAGTTCTCTCGAAAGAATAATGTTCTTGTATTGAATCCGAGGAAGATAATCATAAGCGGCTAAAAGTCCCGACCAACCGCAACTCAATCCGCCGGTTATCCGTTGGTGTTGAAGATCGCAGAGGAAACGGTAAATCGGAATGGGACTCATCGAATAGTTATGGGCACACGTTAAGCGGGGAACGACCTCTTTGTCGTATTTTTTGGAACGGAGAAACAGACGTCCCTGCCGAATGGAAAGCATCAAGTCCGATATGGGAATATCCGTTCCGTCGTGTTCGCAATTCGACAGATAATGCAGCGTATGTTCCCTAAATACCGGGCGCGAGGCGATATTTCCGATGCGTGATTCGGGAAGATGCGATATTTCGGCGAAGATAACGTCCGGAGTTTGCCGCTGCTCGAAATCGGCGATCTCTTTGACCAGAGCCATAATACTCTCGTCAATATGGCAGAAGCGCCCCAAAAGGTTGGCCGCACATACTCCGCCGATCGATTTTATGTCGATTAGATCGTTATCGAGCAGGCTGCACATAACGGCAATCGTATCGGGAAACTGATGTTTGTAGTCCAGTTTCTCGAAATCCTTGTCCTCCAGCAATACGACGTGGCCTCCTTTGCGGGCATTTTCGATATATTTCCGGAATAAAACTCGATCAGCAGAACTTTGATGACTTGTCGTAATATTAGAATATTGAACAGGGAAAACGAGATCGTTAATCAGAGGATTGACGTCGCCGCTACCCGATGAAACCGGATAACCCAATCCCAACTCCCCGTCCAATGCCACAGCCAACGGAACTTCGGCCTCTTCGTACCGGCTTTGGAATGCCTGAATAAAATTTTGCAGCGTGGGATGTTCGTTCGGTGGTGTAATCTTCGCCAGAAAGTCGATCAAACGAACGATTCGAGATACGGTTTTTTCATCCACCTGTGCCCGATGCACCGGTTTGAACATATCCGTCTGAAACAGATATTTCGGCTCGTAGCCTACGCCGATATTTTTTACGGTCGATAAAATCTCATCATATAACGGCAGTGTCGTACCTACCGGTTGTGCGTCGATTCGGTTCAGAAGCTCCTGGATTTGTCGGAGCGGTTGCAGGATCGGAACATTTTGCAGGCGGGAGAGTTTATCGATAAGCGTATCGAGTACGTCTTCACCGACGACACATGGATCGAGTTCGCTTTTCAGCACTTGCGAGGCGATAGTCTCGATGACATATTCATGCGCTTGCTCCGTGGTTATCTCGTCATCGACGAGTGCTTGCACCAGTTGTTCGATTGTCGCTCCGTCTGCCGCCGTGTTCAGGAGCGTGGCCAGCGCTTCGTCGATTTCCAACGAAGCAACCGTATGCTGGCGCTGCGATTTCTTATAGCGATATTCGACATAGCGATATTTTCCGCCGATTTCATAAAGGCTATCATTCGGGTAATATACGAGTTGCTCCCGCACGTTGGGGTCACGCTCGATCTCCTGAATCAGAGCACACAGATATTGCATGTCCAACCGGGTGCGGCGTTTGTTGTCCTTCGTAGCCGGTAATTCGATCGATGTACTGTTCGCAATCTTTCCCGTGCTGCATCCTGCGAATAAACCGAACGGAGTACACCGTGTCATCGCCCGATGCCGGTATTTCAGAACGGAATGTTCGAATTTAGTCTGCTTTTTTCGGTCTTTCGATACACAACCTTCATACAGCTCCGGCGAGGCTAAATAGAGCGCTTCCCGAAATTCAGGACTCAAGGTCGTATCTTCTGCCGGAGCATCCAGCGGAAATAATGGCGTCCTGAAAACAAAGTCGGGAAAAGGGGCAAACGTCGGTTTCATTATTTGGGTGATTGTTCAGTTAGTAATTCTGTTTCCTTTTATCTTTTTACAAGATACAGCCAGAATGATATATTGGCAACTGTTTTTAAGAATAAATTCATTTGGCATTTATTATTTTCAAAAACATGTGACAAATAAGGAAAAATTCATTAAATTTATTGGTTCGTTACGATCTAAATAAAGCAGATACAAAATATCATATCTTTTATCGGTACATAACTTATATTAGAAAGCTCCCCCTCTCGTATTAACGAGAGGGGGAGCTTTCTAAAATTTACTTGCTTGCTTGGTTCCTATTCGCAATTGCAAGTCAATGCGTAAGTGTTCAGACAATCGCATTTAGTTTGGATACAACTTCCTCCTGAAACTATACAGTCATTTTTGCTTACTTCTACACAGGCTATAACATTATCCGACTTACATGTAGTAGCAGATACGCACAACCCCAGTTGATCTTTTGTTGCGCAATTTTTTTGAGTTCCTGCACAATAATTCGTTGCAGGAATGATAGTAGTCTGTCCTGCACCACCTTTAACCATTGCACTCTGCTCCCTGTCAAGACGGGATACCACGTCTTTTTTAAGTTTTAGTGTTTTCATAATAAAGCAGTTTTATTAGTTGGTATTCGAAAGTTATAAAAATTCATCAAACAATGCAAATATTTTATTGTTTTTTTTATAACTTTACCTTTGTGAGAAAGAATTTGTGTGATGAATCGGTGTAAATTGTCCTTTGTTATATTATACCTCTGTGTCGTCACATGGCCATTGGTATTGTTGCACGCGCAGAAGAACCCGTTTTTGGAGCAAATCCGTAATTTTCCGCAGGAGAAGATCCACGTGACGACCGACCGCGACGCCTATATCGCGGGCGACACGGTGTGGCTGCGTGCGCACTGCGTCGACGCCGCGACGCTCGAACCGCTCACGGCGAGCCGCTACGTCTACGTGGAGCTTCGCACGACGGACAACCTGCTCGTGCGCCGCATCAAGATTCTGCAACGCGGCGGCGTCTATGCCGGCTACCTGCCTCTGCCCGCGACGCTCGCGCAGGACGAATACGTGCTGTGCGCCTACACGCTCTACATGCGCAACCTCGGCGGCGACTATCTCTTCTCGAAACCCCTTTCGGTCAATCCCTACCGACAACCCGAAAAACGACGGCGCCGCACGGCGGCAGGCCCCTTCGACGTGGCCTTCTTCCCCAAAAGCGGCTACCTCATCGACGGACAGCCCTGCCGCGTGGGGTTCAAGGCCCTGGGCAAGGACGGACTTTCGCGGCAGGTGACGGGAACCGTGCGCGACGACCGTGGCCGCACCGTCGCGCGTTTCGCCTCGCGCCACGCCGGCATGGGGTCGTTCGAGTTCACGCCGCGGCCCGGCCGGCGCTACACGGCCGAATGCGTCCAGACATCGGGCGGCAAGTCGCGGCGCTTCGATCTGCCCGAGGCCAACGACTTCACCTTCGTCCTGCGCGTCGAGCCCAACGACACCTCCTTCGTCGTATCCGTCCGTTCGGCTAAAAAGTGGCGGCCGCAGGGATTGAAGCTCCTCGTCCACCGCTGCGGCACGCAGTGCTACTACAAGGAGTGGAACCCGCAGCACGCATCGCTCACCTTCCTGCGCGACGAACTGCCGGGCGGCCTCTACCAGATCCTGCTGCTCAGCCCCACGGGCGAAGCCTACTCCGAGCGGCTGGGCTTCAACCGCCGCGACGAAGAGACCGAGGTGACGATGCGGCAGGAGGGCACGTTGCAGCAGCGTTCGAAGGTAACGCTGCATTTCGAGGTGCACGACACCAAACGCCGACCCGCACAGGGCGACTTCGCCGTCGCCGTCACCGACCGCAAGGCGGCGGCTCCCGTAGCGACGGCGGGCATCTACTCCACGCTGATGCTCTCTTCCGAGCTGCGCGGTGTGATCGAAGACCCCGACTGGTACTTCGCGCCCGACAACGCGCAGGGCGACGAGGGGCTCGACGAACTGCTGCTTACGCAGGGCTGGCGCAGGTACGACGTGCCGAAGCTCCTGCGCGACGAATACAAGGAGCCTTATTACCCGTTGGAGGCGGGACAGGAGATCGCGGGACGCATCGAGCGCACGGCCATGTTCTCCAAAAAGAAGAAGCTCGACCGCTACACGATGCGGCTGCTGGTACCCCAGAGCGGCTACGCCACCTCGGCTCCCATCGCCGAGGACGGGTCGTTCGCACTCAACGGGTTCGACTTCCCCGACAGCACGACCTTCGTGCTGCGCCCCACCGTCCGAGGGCGGACGATCACCGACGCGCGGATTCTCATCACTCCCGATTCGTTTCCCGAATACCGCACGCTGCCACGCCTGCGGCAGCCCGATCCGACCTACGTGGCGCAGGCGCGAAGGTATATCGAGCAGCGCGGCACGGCAGACATGCGGAATATCGTCATCGACACCGTGGTCGTGACGGCAAAACCCTGGGACGACGACATCGACGAAAACGCGCCGGAACACCGCCTGGCCGCACGGTCGTGGAACGCCGAGCAGATCAAGGAGGTCAGCGCAGGGACGATCCTCGACTTCATCGAGAAGATGCCCGGAATGCAGGTCATGGGACGAAGGGTATTATACCGTGGGCACAAACCGGCCTTTATGGTCGACGGAAGATTAGAGGAAACGGTTGGTATGTTATCTGAAAAGCAAGATGGAAGGGAAGTAAATAGTTTGGATTACGACTCTGGCAAAGCAATCTCCGCAGGTGCTTTGAGAGCTTTGGTTGCAATAGGAAATATTGCACGGAATGGCGGTTCTGCTTCAGATCTCAGACAAGCAGCTGCAGACTATAGAGAAAAAGTACAAAATGACGAATGGAAACGAGGTATGCAGTATTTCGATGATTTTGATAATGTCCCCGATTGTTTGTATTACCCGATCGAACAGGTAGCACGTATCGACCTGATCGACCGCAACCAGACGACCTATTGGGGGACGAACCTCAAAGGCGGCATCATAGCCATTACCATGAAAAAGGGAAAAGCGCTGGCCGAAGCGTATGCCGCTGCACCATCGCCGGACGTAAGCGTAGTGACGCCATTGGGTTATCAAACCCCTGCGGAGTTTTACTCTCCGACATACGACACCGAAGAGAAACGTAGAACCAATACACCCGACTATCGCACGACGCTTTACTGGAATCCTGTCGTCAAGCTCGATGATCTGGGGCAGGCTACCGTCGAGTTTTATACCACCGATGCTCCCGCCGATTATGACATCTCTATCGAGGGCGTATCCCAAAGCGGGAAAATTATCTCTTTATCGAAATCGTCTGTAAAAACAGAATAAGGATATGTACACGATTATGTATAGTGCGTTATATTCATTTCTCGTAATATCGACTTTCTGAAAATAAAAGTACCCGAAAAACCTCTACTCGGCTTTTCGGGTATTTTCGAATTTATCGGACGAAGCGAAACCGCTGATCTCTTACCGCCGTTTTACACCGTGTATTCGATTCGGCGGCACGGAGGGAACATGCAGGTCCGGAATGTCGTCGTACTTGTTCCGATGCGGTTGCATGCCCCGTCTTAGGGGATAGTTCTTTTTCAGTATCTCAGCGGCCAACTGTCGGGTTCGTTCCTGCAACTTCCGCTGCGCCGCCGAACTTTCCGCTGATGTTTCGTATTCGCGTGCCAGCGTTTCGAATGCTTCGGCACTCGGGAAAAAACCGTTCATAATCCCGTACACCATTCCTCCGCCCATTCCGTTCTGCTGCATCGTCTGTAAAACGGCGATGTCGAAACTGTAGTTGCCGTAATGCGGGGTGTGCGGAACGTCGTCGATCAATTTCTTATAATTCTGTACCGTCGGCGCCAGATCGAACGTGTCGGTCCGTATGCCGTACGCCAGCAATGCTTTCGGGGCGAATATTCCGGGCGGTATCTCGTCGAAGGCATACCGTCCCTTGTCTTTGTCGTCGCGTTCGAGCCGGAATAGATCGACATACTTCTGCCAGCCGGTATCGAACTGCGGGAGCCGATATATCTGTAACTGCGTATCCTGTAATTGAGGGTGGAAGAAGTGCAGCAGATAGTAGTCCCACATCTCTATGAAACGTTGTGCTCCGAGGGGCGTTTCGGTAAATAGCAGCAATCCCTGCCGAGTCTCTACGGCTGTCAGGGTGTCGAATCTTGACAGCGGTTTCATCCCTTTGTCGAAGCCGAACATCGCACGCTCGTAGCCGTCGTGGTACCGGAGCCGTTCCAACTCCGCCTCGGGCGAGAGGTAGGGAATATTCATCTGCCAGCAAAAGGCGGCATCGAGCAGGCGCACGATGCGCTGCGGCGCCACACCCTCTTCGAGCAGAATCGGCAGGCTGTTTTGCAGGAAGTCGGGGCCGATGAGCCGCTCCTGCTGGCGGATCCGGAGGAGCACGTCGTCCGGAATCGTGTACTGAAAGAGCCAGTAGTCAGGATAGTTTCCTCCCGAGCGCTGTCCCTCGACATTGCGTTGGATAAACTGCTCGAACCCTTCGCCCGTATCGTTTCGAATGGCGTAGTCCCGTACTTTGCAGTGGGTGTCGAGCGCAAAATAGAACTCAAATCCGTCTTTCTGTGGTCGTGTCATAGGTCTTCAATGTCGTTTCAGATGAAATTCCGCGCCTCGGA
>UMDP01029898.1_pt1 | contig 13829 bp, 9 predicted proteins | sample 1964521 | NCBI WGS metagenome assembly UMDP01 (sample SAMEA4835997, study PRJEB28245) | human gut metagenome | biome: gut microbiome; material: fecal sample | place: Denmark | collected 2008 | reverse complement strand
CTCGTGCCGCAGATGTTGCGCGATTACGCGAATTTGGAAAGCGACATTGTGGTGATTGGTGTGGGAACCCGAGCGGAGATTTGGAATAAGCAGGCATGGGAGGATTATCTCGCCGAAAAGGAGCAGGGATATTCCGATATTGCCGATGACGTATTACCGGCGGTGGAATTCTGATGATAGATGTGACAACGATTCATCAGCCAGTGTTGCTGCGTGACTGCGTGGATCTGGTGGCGCCTGCATTGGCGAATCCGGGGTCGATCGCCGTGGATTGCACGCTTGGCTTGGCCGGGCATTCCACGGCATTCCTTAAAGCGAGCCCGCATGCTCGCCTGATTGGCATCGACCGAGACACCGAGGCGCTTGCGCTTGCCACGCAGCGAATGCAGATGGAAGGACTTGCCGATCGCTTCATACCTGTGCATGCCGCATTCGACGATTTCGCGCAAGTGCTTGATGATCGAGGAATCGATCAAGTGAACGCCGTGTTCATGGATTTGGGATTGTCAAGTCTGCAGATCGATGAGACGGAGCGGGGATTTTCATATTCCCACGATGCGCCTTTGGACATGCGTATGGACGTGACCCAGCCATTGACTGCTGAGCAGGTGCTTGCCGAATATTCGTTTGCCGATCTGGCACGCATTTTCCGTACGTATGGTGAGGAACGCTTCTCCAAGCAGATCGCCCGTGCGATCGTGCGTAGGCGTGAGATCGAGCCGTTGACCACATCAGGGCAGCTTAACCGTCTTGTGGATGAGGTTGTGCCGCAGGCGCACCGTCCTGCAGGAAATCCTGCCAAACGAGTGTTCCAAGCGTTGCGCATCGAAGTCAACGGTGAGCTCGACAAATTGGCGGGAACATTGCCCCAGATCGCCAACCGTCTCGCGGTGGGAGGGCGTTTGGTGGTGGAGTCGTACCATTCGCTGGAAGACAAAACCGTCAAAACATTCATGAACCAAGGTCTGAAAGCCGACGTACCTGCGGACATGCCGGTGGTTCCGCCGGATATGATGCCATTCTTCAAGGAACTCACGCGAGGCGCCATTAAAGCCGACGAGGAGGAAATCGCCATGAATCCGAGGTCGGCTTCCGTACGATTGCGTGCAGTGGAACTGACCAGGCCAATTCCCGAACGCTGGCGAAAACGATTCGACCAGGGCAATGACTACGCAAGCATGAAACGGCAAGGAAGGAGGGGCTGAACGTGGCTGCACCAAGAACGATCGCATCAAATGCGGCTCCCGCAGGACGCCGGGACCAAACCGAAACTGTAGGCACCACTCGTCCTGAATTGCATGTCGTCAAAGGAACGCGTGCCGAAGGCAATGGTGTCAAGCGAGGATTCAAACAGCTCATCACATGGACTCGCACCAGAAGCACCCCGTTGCTGCATTTGGTCATTGCTGTCATTTTCCTTGGAATCTGCCTTGTGGGATCCTTGATGCTACGCACCCAAATGGTGCAGGATTCCTTTGACGCGAACAGAATCGAGTCGAACATCATCCGTTTGACGCAAGACGTGGGAGATGACCAGACCAAGCTCGACGAGCTTGAGGCCTCGCTACCAAGCAAAGCCGAGGAAATGGGTATGGTGCCTCAAAAAGGTGCCTTGACGATTGATCTGAACGGCTATCAGCCAAGCGGAGACGACGCTCAGTGAATCCTTTTCGCAGTACGTACACGCGTTTCCATAAGAAGCTGCTCACAAAAACCATGGCCATCGGCGTCCTTCTGGCGCTGATGGGCACGGCATGCCTTATCCAATTGGCCAACGTTCAGCTGATCAACGGCAAAAGCATGGCGCAAGCCGCGGCGCAAAGCAGAACCATCACAGTGACATTAAAGGCGAGCCGCGGAAAAATCATGGACACGAACGGTTCTATCCTCGCACAGAGCGTGGAACGATACACCATCATCGGCAATCCCGAGGGGGCGCAGGCCTTCACGCCGATAACGTGCACCAAACAGACCGGAGACATCTGCCACCAGATCAACGGCAAACCGGTAGGTGCCACAGGAGCCGCGGCCGTGGCCAGGCTGCTCGCCCCGGTACTGGACATGGATGCCACCGAATTGGGTGCCATGCTCTCGGGAACAGGTCAATACGCGGTACTGAAGAAAGACGTGACGCCGGCGGTTAAACGCAAAATCTCCAAGCTCAATTTGGACGGTATCGTCTATGCGGAACTCAGCAACGAACGCATCTATTCCAACGGAACCTTGATGGGAGCGTTGCTGGGAGGCGTCGATGGCGAAGGCAAAGGCGTCGCCGGTATCGAACAAATGGAAAATAAGACGCTGACTGGCGAAGACGGATACCAGGTTTACCAACAAGGCAACAACGGCGTCGAAATCCCAGGAACCATGACCGAATCGAAAGATGCGGTCAATGGATCCGATGTCACGCTGACCATCAACCACGACGTGCAGTGGTATGTCAAAAAAATACTGAGAGAAAGCTGCGAAAAATACAGTTCGCCATGGGGAATCGCCGTGGTGCAGGACACTCAAACAGGGGATATTCTCGCGCTCGCAGACAGTGACGAGATCGAAGCCGGCAGCGATCGGGCGAAGATGACGGTTTCCAGGGCCGTCAGCGAAACGTTTGAGCCAGGTTCCATTGGCAAGGTCTTCACAATGTCGGGAATGATCCAGCTTGGATTGCATCAGGCGTCAGACAAATTCACTGTACCGGACCATATCACGATGAACGGGCAGACCTACATCGACGCGACCACCCACGGTGACGAACACTGGACCCTTGCGGGCATTCTCGAGCAATCGTCGAACGTCGGCATGATCATCGCAGGGGAGAAGATGTCTAACGAGCAGCGATACGATTTCATCAGCAAATTCGGCATCGGCCAAGACAATGGGCTCGGGCTTCCTGGCGAATCGGATGGTTTGTTATATTCGGCCGATCAATGGGATCTGCGAACCCAGAACACCGTGTTGTTCGGCCAGGCTTACACGACCAATGCGCTTCAGCTGACGAATGCGGTTGCCGTGATCGCCAATAAGGGTGTTAAGAAGCCGCAGCGCATCATCAAGACGATCAGCGATGCCGAGGGACATTCCGAAGAGCAAAAGCCCGGGGGTGAGGCGACGCGCGTGATTGACGAGCAGGTGGCCTCTCAGGTGATGAACGCCATGGAATCCGTGTCCGACCATTACCAGTTCGCCAAGGTGGATGGTTATCGTGTCGCAGCAAAATCCGGTACGGCGGAAGTCGCTGGTGCCGATGGCAGACTGTCGTCAATTATCAGTGATTATTCGGCGATTATTCCCGCAGACAATCCTCGCTTTGTCGTCACGGTGGTTCTGAAGGCTCCGCAAAGCGTTTTTGGTGGTCTGACGGCAGGTCCGGTTACCGCGGAGATTGGTGAATTCCTTATGCAGAAGTATGAAGTGCCGGCGTCAAGTCCGCGAACTGATGCTATTCCAGTAACTTGGTGAGTATGCGAGTATGAAGAACGGAGGGCGGAAAGATGAGCGCGGTCAGTGAGTCCATGAACAGACGAATGACATTGGGTCTGCTTGCCAGCAGATATGGCTTTGACTTGGATCCTACGTTTGCCACTGAAGTGACGATCACGTCCATTGCAGACGATATCGATTCGGTGCGGCCGGGATCGTTGTTCATGCCGTCCGCACCGGTGGATGAGCAACAGTTGCGTCAGGCTCAGGCGCTTGGCGCATATGGTGCGGTGGTACCTCATGCGTTGCGTGGTAAGACGGAAGGCATACAGATTCCTGTGATCTATGCCGAGCCGACCGCACAGCAGTTGGGTAGGCTTGCCAGCGAATTGGCGGGTAGCCCGTCCGATTCGTTGGCGGTGTTCGCCGTGGCGGGAAACGATGCGCAGGCGGTGGACCAGGGAGTGAGGGATCTTGCTGATTTCCTGCATATGCTTGGTAATCCGGTTGGTGTGATCAGCTCGGGCAACTCGCAATCGTTGGAACGATATCTCGATCTGAACTATCCATTGTCGATTCTTGACGTGCAGCGTACGATGGCTGTGTGCGCTGAAGACGGTGCTGCTGCTGTGATTCTCGCTTTGAGCGAGGAGACATTGAAAGACGATGCATTGCAGTCGGTAAGTGTCGATGTGCTTGGTTGCGATGACAATGGTCTAGGCGAAGCCGAGATCGTCAAATCGGTTGCGCGATTCGGATGTACCGTCGGAAAGCGGACCCATATCGCCGTCCGTACGCAGGAATCCGATGTGCTCGCATCGCAAGCGGCAGTGGCATACGGGCAGACGAACAGCAGCGCATTGTCGCTGTCCATATCGATGGTGCTTGCGGCGGGTGTACGCAAGGCCAATATCAAAAGCGCGTTGCGCGTATCCCGAGATCTGAACTAGTTTCAATCAGAACGGATACGTAAAGCACACACACGATAATCGTAAACAACATGAACAGTAAACGGAACAGCAACACAGAGGAGAAATCACAGTGAGCAGCCTGACCATGATGCCAATGAGCTTGGAGGAGATCGCCCAGGCAGTTCAGGGACGGCTGATTGCCGGCACTGCGGCAGTGAATACGCCGGTGGCCACCAGCGCATTCACCGATTCACGGCAGATCGTTGAAGGTTCGGTTTTCGTAGCGATTGCCGGAGAGCGTGTGGACGGTCACGATTACGTGCCGCACGTGGGCGCTCAAGGTGCCGTTGCCGCAATAGTCGACCATGAGATCGCCGACGCCGGTGTGCCTCAGATTGTGGTGGAGGATACGGTGTTGGCCTTGGGGGCATTGGCCAAGCACAATATCGAGCGCCGTCGCGCGCTAGGGACTCCGTTTACGGTGGTCGGCATCACCGGTTCCGTCGGCAAGACCACCACCAAGGATCTTATGAAGGCGTTGCTGTCTCATATGGGACCAACAGTTGCGCCGGTCGGATCGTTCAATAACGAAATCGGCCTGCCCCTGACCTCGCTCAAAGTAAATGCCGAAACTCGTTTTTTGGTAGCGGAAATGGGCGCCAACCATGTTGGGGAAATCGCCAATCTGACGTCGCTGGTACCGCCGGACATCGCGGTTGTGCTGAAAGTCGGCGTCGCTCATCTGGGCGAATTCGGCTCTGCGGAACGCATCGCGCAGGCCAAGTCAGAAATCATTCATGGCCTCGTTCCTGGGGGTCTTTCCGTGCTGAATGCGAACGACGAGCATGTGGCTGCGATGAGCGCCTTCGCTCCGGGCGACGTGATGTGGTTCGGACTTCCGAATGGTGATGGTGGCAATCCTGCGATCACCGCTCAGCATGTGCGTTGCGACGAGTTGGATCATCCGTCCTTCACTCTGGAAAATGGTGATGGCGAGCATGCCGAAGTCACCTTGGGCATCTGCGGTCAGCATAATGTCATGAATGCGCTTGCCGCCGCTTCGGTAGCGATGCGTTTGGGCATGTCGATTGGCGAGGTCGCATCAGTATTGTCGGATGTGACGACCATCAGCCCCCATCGTATGGCTGTTTCCACCGTGAACAAGCAGGAAACGTCATTCACGCTGATTGATGATTCATTCAACGCCAATCCTGATTCCATGAAAGCTGGTCTTGACGGATTGCTGCGTTGGAAGGCTGGTTCCGAAAGCCAGCCATTCCGTATTGCGGTGTTGGGCGCCATGCTTGAGCTTGGTCCGGATGAAAAGGATTTGCATGTTGGTATCGGCCGGTATGCGTTGGAAGGTGGGGTTGATGCGCTGCTGACGGTTGGCAGTGCATCCGATGCCTCTCTGGACGCTCTGGCAGGTGCCATGGCTGACGGCGCATCCTTGGCGGGAGACGCTTCTCACGTCGATTGGGTCCACGATATCGATGAGGCCGATCGTCTTGTGACGCGACTCGCCGTCGAACATCCAGGTGCCGTGGTGCTGCTTAAAGGTTCCCACGCTTCTGGCTTGAGTGCTCTGGCTGAACGTTGGCAGGCCCTGGCTGCACAATAGAACAAAAGCATTTAGCAAGATTTGAATAATCGAATAATCGACGTTATCTGAAGAATGTCTGACTGAAACGGAGAACATCAGGTGATTTCGCTCATCATCGGAATTGTGGTGTCGCTGGGTGTGACGATTGTGGGAACCCCGCTGCTGATTCGTTTGGTACACAAGCTTAATTACGGCCAGTACATACGCCAAGATGGTCCGAAGTCCCATCTGGTCAAGCGTGGCACGCCTACGTTGGGTGGCATGGTCATCAATCTGGCGGTTGTGTTGGGCTGGGGCTCGTCGGCGTTGTATCGCTTCATCACCAGGGGAGAGGTACCGTCATGGTCGGCACTGCTGGTGCTGTTCGCCATGCTGTCGATGGGTATGCTGGGATTCATCGACGATTTCGCGAAGGTTCGCAAAAAGCAGAGTGAAGGTCTGACAGTCAAAGGTAAATTCATCGGCCAGTTCATTCTTGCCACCATCTATGCGGTACTGGCGTTGATTCTGCCGACGAAATCCGGTTTCCCCAGTGCGCAGGCCGGCATGAGCTTCATTGAAAAGCCGTTTTTCAGTTTCGAGTTCGCAGGCAAAGCCGTGGCCATCGTGCTGTTCGTGATTTGGGTGAACTTCCTGATGACCGCATGGACCAATGCCATCAACCTGACCGATGGCCTTGACGGATTGGCCGCTGGTTCTTCGATGATCGCATTCATGGGATATGCGGTGATTGCTTTTTGGGAGTTCTACCATCTCAAGGGCTCGGGGCATGAGGGCTTCGCCTACGCGGTGTCCGATCCCCTTGACTTGACCATCATCGCGGCCTGTACGGCGATGGCGTGCTTCGGATTCCTGTGGTACAACTCCAATCCGGCATCCATTTTCATGGGAGATACCGGTTCTCTAGCGCTTGGCGGCCTGTTCGCGGCCATGTCCATTGCCACGCATACGGAATTTCTGGCGATTATCCTTGGCGGCCTGTTTGTGATTGAAACCATGAGTGATGTTATTCAGGTTGGCTATTTCAAAATGACACGCAAGCGTGTGTTCAAGATGGCTCCGATCCATCATCATTTCGAATTGAAGGGGTGGCCGGAAGTCAAGGTTGTGATTCGCTTCTGGATGATTGAATTGCTGTTTGTGTTAGTCGCGTTGGTGATTTTCTACGGCGATTGGGTTGCCCGTTCCGGTCTGTGACGGCTGTTGCATTCCGTTGATATGCCGAACGGCTGCAACACGACTGTGACATGTAAGGAATATCAAGGCATATGAGGTTTCGACAATCGAAGGATGATGGATATGGATATGAGCGGTAAGACCGTGATTGTGGCGGGTCTTGGAGTTTCTGGACAAAGCATGATGGAAGTATTGGGTTCCCGTGCCGAAAAAGTGCTTGGTGTGGATGAAAAGAAGCCCGATGCTGATTTGCACTCCTTTGATCGCATCGACTGGGATCATGTTGATTTGGTTATGACTTCGCCGGTGTTCAATCCGAGGACTCCGTTTATTCTTGAGGCGCAACGTCGTGGCATTCCTGTGATGAGTGAGGTTGAGCTTGCTTGGCAGCTGCGAGTGAATTGCGATTCCACCGGAGAACCAGCGCAATGGATCGGCATCACCGGCACCAACGGCAAAACTTCCACTACGGAAATGACTTCGGAAATGCTGACGGCTTGCGGTCTGACGGCACCGGCTGTTGGCAACATCGGCAAGGCGGTGTCCCATGCCGTAGTCGATCCGGCAAATGATGTGCTATGCGTTGAGCTGAGTTCCTTCCAGTTGCATTTTACCGATTCGCTGGCTTTGGATTGCGCTGCGATCACCAATATTGCGGATGATCATCTTGACTGGCATGGCGGCATTGATAATTATGCGGCGGATAAGGCGAAGGTCTTCCACCGCGTCAAGAAGGCTTTGGTATACAACGCTGATGACGAGCGTGTGACTAGGCTGGCGTTCGCCGCCGAGACGGCGGAAGGCTGCCGCAAGGTCGGATTCACTTTGTCTGAGCCGCAAGATGGTCAGATCGGTGTGAAAGACGGCTGGATCGTCGATATGTCCGGCATCGCAGGTGGCAAGCCCGGAACGCCGGAGCAGGTTGCCAAGGTGTCTGAGTTCACGCATCTGACTGAGCCTGATGGCACGGTGTACCCGCATTTGCTTGCCGACGCGTTGACCGCATTGGCGCTGGTGCTGGGGCTTGGTGCAGACAAAGAAAAAGCTATCGCATCTCTGCAACAATTCACGCCAGGCGGGCACCGCATTCAGACCGTCGCCACCGCCACCACGCAAGATGGGGGCAGCATCCGTTTCGTGGATGATTCCAAAGCGACCAATGCACATGCGGCCAAGGCATCGCTCAACAGTTTTGCAGACAAATCCGTGGTATGGATCGCTGGAGGATTAGCCAAGGGCAGCCGTTTCGAACAGTTGGTGGCAGAACAGGCGCACACCATCAAAGCTGCGGTCATCATCGGCAAAGATCAGCGGCCTATCTTGGACGCGTTTGCTATGAGCGCTCCCGACATTCCGTTGACCATCATCGATCCGGCAAATAATGATGTCATTATGGAACGGGCTGTCGATGCTGCGGGTGAATATGCCCAATCCGGCGATGTGGTGCTGATGGCACCTGCCTGCGCGTCCATGGATCAGTTCAAGTCGTATGCCGATCGTGGAAACCAGTTCGCGCAGCAGGCTCAGCGTTGGGTGAATGAGTATGGAGAAGCCTAGAACCAAGCAGAGTGACGGTACCCGTCAGAGGAGGCAGACTGCTGCTGAAGGACGGGTCGACGATTTTCGTGGTTATGTCGGTCTGCGAAGTCTGCTTAATCCGATTTGGTGTTTTCACGGGTTTAGGGTCTCTGTGATTATCCTCACCATTTTCGGTGTGATTATGGTGTTTTCCAGCTCTTCGGTGAATATGATCGCCAATGGCCAATCTCCGTGGTCGCAAGCGATTAAGCAGGGTGGATTCTGCGTTCTCGGACTTATTGTGGGTGTGGCCTGCATGATGGTTCCGGCGGAGCTTATCAGAAAAGTCAGTTTCGCTTTTCTATTTGTCGCCCTATGCTTGCAATCGTTGACGTTTACTCCGTTAGGTATTGATGTTCAGGGCAATAAAGGTTGGATTGGCGTTTTTGGATTTACCTTCCAGCCGGCGGAGGTCGTCAAGCTTGCGCTATGCGTATGGCTGCCTCGGGAGCTGATTGACGCGCAGAAGCAGATAAAAAAGGTGGAGCCGTTCAAGGCGTATCGCAAGTTGATTGTGTGGCTTGGTCTTGCATTGCTGTTGGTTGTGGGTGGCAAGGATCTTGGTACGGCCATGATTCTCCTTGCGATTGCGGGAAGCGCGTTGTTGCTGGGAAATTTTCCTGGCAAATGGCTGGCTATTGTGGCATGTGGCGGTGTGGCTTTGGTTGGCGGTCTTGTTATCAGCAGTCCGAATCGACTTGGTCGTATCATGGCTACATATCAGACTTGTTCCACAGCCGATATGCAGGGTGTCTGCTATCAGGCGGTGCATGGCAAATACGCCATGGCTTCCGGAGGCTTGCTGGGTGTTGGGATCGGCAATTCCGGAGAAAAATGGGGATATCTTCCGGAAGCGCACAACGACTTCATTTTCGCCATCATTGGTGAGGAAACGGGTTTCGTTGGCGCTTCGTTGGTGATTCTGCTGTTCCTTGTGCTTGGATGGTGCATGCTGGTGGTGGCCATCCAGGCACATGACAGATATATCACTTTGGTGCTGGCCAATATTACCGTGTGGATCGTCGGACAGGCGTTTGTGAATATTGGTGTCGTGGTGGGGCTGTTCCCTGTGATGGGTGTGCCTTTGCCTTTCGTGTCGGCCGGTGGTTCGTCGTTGATTCTGTGTTTGGGTGCCGCGGGCGTGACCATCAGCATGATGAAACAGCAGCCGCAGATTCAAGCGGAGATTCAGCGGGCCTGAAAAGCTACTATTGCCTGCGGGGTGCTGTAGCATGCGACGGCACCCAAACGTAGATGAAATGTGAGTATCCTTGCGAGCATCGGTATGGCGCATGGTGTGCCGGGATGCCGTGGACTAAGCTCGTGCATTATGAGCAATCAGAAGCATATCGTTCTAGCCGGCGGTGGCACGGCAGGTCATGTCAATCCTCTGCTCGCCGTGGCACATGTGATTCGCGAGCTTGAGCCGGATGCCGATATCGCGGTGGTGGGCACCGCAGTCGGTTTGGAACACGAGTTGGTTCCGCAAGCGGGCTTCGAGCTGGAAACCATTGAGAAGGTGCCCTTCCCCCGTAGGCCCAATATGGCGGCATTGAAGTTTCCCGCGCAGTGGAAGGCTGAAACGGCCAAGGTCCGGGACATCCTCACCCGTCACGAGGCGCAGGTGGTCGTCGGATTCGGTGGATACACGTCGGCTCCCGTGTATGCGGCTGCGCACAAGATGGGCATTCCGATTGCGATGCATGAGCAGAACGCCCGTGCTGGCATGGCCAACAAGCTGGGCGCACGCTGGGCGTCCATGATCGGCACCGCGTACGCGCAAACCGGTTTGAAACCACGCAAGGGTGTTGAAGTCGAACGTGTGGGATTGCCGTTGCGTGCTGAAATCGCGGCAATAGCCGAAGGGATGGAACATGACCGTGCAGCCACAAGGCAAACGGCTGCAGCACAGCTGGGAGTCGATCCGAACCGTCCTCTGGTAGTGGTGACCGGAGGATCGTTGGGTGCTGTGAACGTGAACCGTGCGGTGGCGGCTTCCGCCAAGGAATTGCTGGAACATGCGCAGGTGATTCACCTGACGGGAAAAGGCAAAGACGATGAGGTGCGTTCGTTGGTGTCGGTGAGTGCTGGAGAGCAGGTGCTTGGTGAGCTTGGACCAGAACATGTCAACGACGGTGATTATCGAGTCGCGCCTTACCTGGAACGTATCGATCTTGCGTTCGCTTGCGCTGATCTGATTATCTGCCGCTCCGGAGCGGGCACCGTTTCGGAATTGACTGCTTTGGGACTTCCTGCGATTTATGTTCCATTACCGATCGGCAACGGCGAGCAGCGTTTCAACGCTCAGCCGGTTGTCGATGCGGAAGGTGGCCTGATGGTGGCGGACACTGACTTCACTGCCGAATGGGTCAAACGTCATGTGCCGAATCTGCTAGCCGATTCGGATGCGCTTGCCAGGTATGGCGATAACGCTTGGAAATACGGTATTCGAGATGCCGCCGAAGTCATGGCTAGGCGTGTGCTTTCCATGATTGACGAAAGGTAAGCCGTAGCGACGGCAGATGCGTCCGTCGCATTTGACGTCGCGTTCCGAATCTCACCCATGATCGGCTAAATACGAGACCATGGGTGAGACCATAATGGAACAAGCTAAACATAATATGCAAGAGGAGCAGTCGTGACTGACAACCAGCGTGAAGCCGGTACCATTATTCTTGATCCAACCCATGTGTCGTTCAGCCAGCAGGAAGGTGTGAACGATCTGGGAGCCACCCATTTCATCGGCATCGGAGGCGCAGGCATGAGCGTACTTGCCGAGATGCTGCACGAGCAGGGTGTGGAGGTGGATGGCTCGGATCGCGAGCCCAGCGCCAAAACCGATCGTTTGCAGGGGCTTGGCATTGCCGTCGAATTCGGGCAGCGCGAGGAAAATGTCGAAGGCAAACAAACTATCGTTTTTTCCAGCGCCATCAAGCCTGACAATCCGGAAATCGTCGCAGCACATGCGGCAGGCGAACGCATCGTGCACCGCAGCGACATTCTTTCGTTGCTGATGAACACGAAACGTGCGGTAACGGTTGCGGGAGCCCATGGTAAAACCACGACCAGTTCCATGCTCGCCCATATTCTCACCCATGCCGGTGAGGGAAATCTAGCTGATCCAAGCTATGCCATTGGCGGATCCATCCAAGGCAAGGACGGCATGATGCTTGACGGAGGCCATGCAGGCCAAGGCGATGTGCTTGTGGCGGAAGCCGACGAATCCGATGGAAGCTTTGCCAAATATCATCCGGAAATCGCGATTGTCACCAATTCCGAAGCTGACCATCTCGACCATTATGGAACGCAGGAAAACTATCGAGCGGCTTTCGTGGACCATGTTCAGCACGCCGTCAAATCGGTGGTGATGTGCGGTGATGACGAAGGGAATCTGGCTGTGTTGCGCGCTCTTGATGCGTCTGCGGCAGCACATACGGTCGTGTATGCGACGCGGGATGCGGCTTCGTTGGGTGATCTGAACGGTGCGGCGTTCGTGCATATCGAATCGGAAAGCGAAAGCGCGCAGAGCGGTGCCGAACATTTCACCTTGCATGTGCCTGCGGGACTGCTGTGCGAACAGGAACGTATGGTTTCCGTAACACTCGCCGTTCCAGGCATTCACAATGCGCGCAATGCTTCCGCGGCGATTATCGCGGCCGCATTGTTGGGGGTCGACATTGAGAAGGCCGCCGAAGCGGCCACGTCGTTCCTCGGCGCCGTCCGTCGCTTCCAAGTGCGCGGCACCGTCAGCCAGGTGACCGTCGTCGACGATTACGCGCATCATCCCACTGAGATTTCGGCTTTGCTGGATGCTGCCCGCCGTAAATATCCGCAGTCGGCGATTCGTGTGATTTTCCAGCCGCACTTGTTCTCTCGCACCAAGTTCTTCGCGGAAGCATTCGCGGAGGCGCTGGCCAAGGCGGATGATGTGATTGTCACGGGCATTTTCCCCGCACGTGAAAAGCAGGAGGATTATCCGACGGTCGGCCCGGACACCATTGTGGATGAGGCTCTCAAGCTTGACCACACGCCTGCCGAGGATTGGATCCGTGGAGTGGAAGACATGCACACTGCGGCGCAGATGATGGTGATGCGTGCCCATCATGGTGATGTCATCTTCACCGTTGGCGCGGGTGATATCACGCAGATGGACGAGGTGATATTGCACGCGCTTCAGGCTCATCGTTGGGATTGTGAGGGCTGATGGCGCGAAGGGTCGTCAGCTCCGGCACGGGTTCGGATGGTTCTGCAACGACGTTTGAAAAGCATGCGTCGCACGGCAGGACCATCCAAAGCCGTAATCATTCCGACTCCCCGGCTCAGTCTCAGCCGAAGGGTCGTTCCATTGCCGGAGGAACGGGACGTTCGTCGTCTTCCGTGAACCATGCGCAGGCGGAAGCCGGAATGGAGCATGGAGGCAAGAGCAAGACGAGTCGTTCCCGGTCGGGTGACTTCGTGGATGCGCGCAATCTTGCAGGTGAGGATTTCGTTGCGAAGACGTTGGAGGAAACCACTGGCACTTTGGGGGTGGCCACCCGCCCGAAAGTGGTTGATTTCAGCGCGCGTTTGAAAGAACGACGTAAGGCGAATACGCGTGTTGTGGCGATGCGGGCCTTCGTGTCGGCCGCAGTTGCGGCCGTCGTGGTGGCGTTGGCATGGTTGTTTTTCTTCTCATCGTTGTTTCGTCTTGAACCTGGCAATATTTCCGTTGTCGGGGCCAACGAATGGGTGAGCGAGTCGCAGGTATTGGATATTGCCGATCAGCAGGCCGGTAAATCGATTCTGCTGGTATCGAATAACGATGTGGAGAAGAAAATCAAGGAGATACCGGGAGTCACTTCCGCGCAATCCAAGAAGCAACTTCCGAACTCCCTTGAAGTGACCATCAAAGCGCAAAAGCCAGCTGCGATGCTTAAAACAGGTGAAGACAGCATGACCGCGGTCGATAGCAAGGCTCGTATATTGAATTCCGTCAGCGGTGCCTCCGTGGATGGAATTCCCGTTATCGAAGTGAAGGATGTCGATACGAGTCTGAGTAACCGCTCCATTAAGGAGGCACTGAAGATTCTGAGCTCGTTGCCTGAGTCGATGCGTAACTCCATTACTAAGGTGACGGCTGAAACTCAGGATTCCATTACTAC
>UMDP01025549.1_pt1 | contig 14009 bp, 8 predicted proteins | sample 1964521 | NCBI WGS metagenome assembly UMDP01 (sample SAMEA4835997, study PRJEB28245) | human gut metagenome | biome: gut microbiome; material: fecal sample | place: Denmark | collected 2008 | reverse complement strand
GGTTGAACTCCCATTCAAACAACTGCGTACCATCGTCCCAAACTGGCGAACGCTTACCGGCTGTATCAATACCGTGCCCGTTGTCTAATATTGGTATAAAAACCTGTTTCATCCTTTGACATCCTTTTTATTTTCAATTTCTTCTTTGCATCTCTCTATAATAGGCTTCCAGTACGAAGGCATAATGCGCGTAAATTCTAACCGGACTACATGGTATATTATCCTTAATCCTATGTTTTGCGGATATGCTTTTACGTAGTTCTTCAAGCCATTGCACAAATATACATATAATAAAACATACGTAAGTGATTTCATTGCCATTAATGCACCTTTTAAGTCGCCACATTGAGAAATGGCAATATAAACAGCATATAACAAAACAATATACAGCAATAACTCGGCCAAAGAGTTTTTAAATTTTCTCATGGAGAAATTATTGCACCTTACTATACTAACACCGTCCGCACGCATGCCTGCAATGACATTAAAAGCAAACATCACAACCAAAGCGATAAAAAACCCCTTTGTCGGTGTGAAATAAGCAAGTATCGGACTAAATGCCGATACTGCTATAAATCTAAAATATTCCAAATCTATTTTCATACTTCTCTATATACTATTGCAAACGTTTCTTCGCCTATGCTATCAATGCTAAGGAATGACCCTGTTTTAATACCGGCCTCCGTCGCGAACTCATCTATAATACGGCTTTCAAAAGATAACGACCAATTCGAATTATTTTCATAATACATTCCGCTTAGGAACAAAGTATTTTTATCGGTTCCGTCAGAATCGCGTATCATTGTCTTTACGCCGTCTCTAAAATCTAATACATCTTGTGCAGTTATTCCGGCAGAATTTATTTCTGCTAAGGTCATTGTATGGTCGGATTTAGCTATAAAGGCACGGAAACCGACATTTAACAATGGCTTATAAATATTTTGTATAGGCGCGTCGGTTGTTATGGTCATTACCGTAAACATGCTATTAGTAATAACCAATTTAATATAACGTCTTACTACCGAATAAGTTTCCGGATTGGTGTACATAGTAGAGAAAACCAACTCCCCGTTATCATTATTACCACCTTTGAAATTACCTACCGTTTTCAGATTCCATACGATTAAGTCTTTTCGGTCATTGTTTGATAGCACGCTAACAAATATCTTCCTATTATCTCGTATAGGTCCTTGTATTACGTCTATATAGGAGCCTCCAATCATAGATTCTATTTGTGAAGTTATGCTTATCGTTTTTGTTCCGAACTCATCAGATTGCGTAAGTAAGTTATTAAGTACATATATATTCTTTGCTAAATTGTCAGCCTGTGTCGCAATCTCCTTAATTTGGTCTAAGAATACAGTAGTAACCGACCAATTAGAGTAATTTATACTTCCACCTACATTTGTTCGTGTAGCCTTTAAAGATATTACCTTTCGCCCCGTGGCTATTCCGGTAAATTCCAGTACTTGTTGTTGTTGTAGGTTTGTTCTTGCCAACGTCATAGGCACAAGTTCACTACTATCATTAAAATAGAAGAAACTTGTAATAGCATAGCTATATAGTACCAAAGTTATAAGCCTATCTAAAATAACTTTATCACTATACGAAAGTGCGCCATTATTGGTCGGGATAGCTTGCATATACATTCTAAGTTCATAGGCTCTTTTTGCCCATGACCAGGAACCCTCCGATTCAGTTCTAATTACTGATGCGTTAATAAATGAGCATGATGTATTGCCGACTTTTTCCTGATATTCAAAATATTGTACTTTAGTCTCGCCTGCTTCGGTGTATTGTGTTATACGCAATATTCGAGCTATCTGCGTATTTTGCGCACGGTACGTGCCTACATAGATATGTAGACCGTCTTCTATATTATTAAATACATCAAATTGGGCGTTTTTATTGAAATCGAAAGATTCATCTAATTGCTCTATTTCTACCCCTCCGCTATCCTTTAGAATATCCTGAATGCTTTTAGCGTTTGCAATACTTGTACCGCCATCGTACCCTCCGGCATCAACAAAATAGACTTTTCCGTTAGTTCCGTCTATAATCATAGCCGATTTACGCTTATCATTGCTTGAACCGATACCAAAATTAAACAGACCATTTGCGACCACTGCGTTATACTTACCGGCAACATGGCCGCCTACTTCTGATGTCATTGTCCCCTGTCCTTCGGCATGAGCGTTCGCGGCTCCGGCCGTTGTCCCCTGTCCTTCGGCATGAGCGTTAATATATAGTGCGCGTGTACTCGTGCCCTCCGCGTGGGAATAATCGCCGGACGCGGTGGTATATTGTCCTTCTGCGTGAGATGCTATTCCCTCGGAATAACACTTATAGCCTTCTGCGTGCGACCATTTGCCGGACGCCTGTGTTTCACCCCCTTCGGCGTGTGACGCATCACCATCAGCCACAGTAATACGCCCTTCTGCATGCGAATTATTCTTGTTTGCATGGGTTTGGAATCCTTCCGCATGAGAATTAACACCGACCGACTCCGTTTCTTGGCCTTCCGCATGAGAATTTACACCCCTTGCGTTATTAAGTTGTCCTTCCGCATGGGAATTATCACCGAAAGCCCCCGATTGGTTTCCTTCTGCGTGAGAGTTCGCGCCTTCTGTATTTGTTTCTAACCCCTCGACATGTGAATTATTTCCGGTCGCTGTCCCCCCATTCCCTTCTGCATGGCTATTATCGCCTTCTGCCAAAGTATTTGTACCCTCTGTGTGAGAGGAAAGGCCATTAGATTCTGTGCTATTTCCTTCTGCGTGAGAATTACTTTTTGTTGCTTTTGTATTATAGCCCTCTGTGTGCGAATTTGAACCACTTGCCACCGTTTTTTGGCCTTCCGCGTGGGAATAATCGCCGGACGCCTGTGTTTCACCCCCTTCGGCGTGTGACGCACCACCATTAGCCACAGTAATACGCCCTTCTGCATGCGAATTATTCTTGTTTGCATGGGTTTGGAATCCTTCCGCGTGGGAATAATCGCCGACCGCCTCCGTTCCTTTGCCTTCCGCATGAGAATTATTTCCGACCGCCTTCGTTTCTTGGCCTTCCGCATGAGAATTAACACCGCCCGCTGTATTATTAACATAATCATTAAACACTTCACCGCCTCCTTTAGAAACGCCTATAAAAATAGGTGTAAAATTCCATGCTGTACCGTTTGTACTTGTTAATAGACCAAGTTGATTAACAGTAATAGTTGTATTTCCCGAATTTTTAAAATTCGTATAAGTACCTACTTCGGTGGTAATATAGAATGAATTTCCTTCTACCACAACGGGAACCGTACTTTTTGTAGCAATGCCTAAGAATTGATACTCTGGCCCCAATGTGTCCACCATTGATAATAAAACCGTCTGAAGTACATTTCCGGTTATCTCATAATTGCCGTTTTCCTTGATAACAGATTTTATACTCTCTTTGATTTGGTCGTATGCCATAACTTTTAATTTTAGAGGTTATTAAATTCGTTTTCGTTTGGTTTAATATTAAAGTCGTTATTAAAGTCGTTATTAAAGTCGCCACGAAAGACGCTACCTAATTTCTTAACAACTGTATTAGTTTGGAACTCAATTTCTACGGAGGCTAAATCGCCTTGCGTTTCCCATTTTGGCGTAAATAGGAACGTATCACATTTATATAAACGTCCGAAACTATCCCTTATACTAATATGGTCACTTAACCGGATTAAACGCATAACATCGCAAAGGTATTCCGGCGCAAGGATATTAAACCGATATACTTTTTCCGAAAGTTGTTTAATCGGAAAGAAATAACCGTCCCTTTCTTCGCCTTCTTCCTCAAATGTATAATCCGGCTTTCCTATTTCAGTACAGAAATAAACGCGGTTTCTGAACGTCGGGTTTCTATATACAATTATGCCAGCGTCACAATATAGCGTATCATCATCGTACCACTCTATTGATAGATAATTTTCAGAATCATTTATTATCGTAAATATGTCCGAATACCATGTATTAACGCCATCATTTAAAACGGCATAATACATTCCTATCGGTATTTTTCCCTGCAAGGGGAAATAAGCCGGATACACAATAACCTCCATTTTATCGGTATTTTCCGGCTTTGCTAATTGTAAGCCAGTTAGAACCATTTGTTCCGTTATATCCAAAACGAAAACCCCGTCTTTAGTATATAACTTAACGTTAGGGTTAAATACCTCGTTTGGCTTCCTCAATATCTGAAAGGGCAAAAGACTATGCGCAGGAGTAAATAACGGGTATATATTCCCGTAAGCATAACTTTTCCGACTGTTTTGTTCGTCTATATTGTCGTACCACGGCAATACACTCAAATTATTATTTTCGTTCATATCTCCTCCGTATTAAATTTTAATTCGGCTTCCGCTGACCTACTCGACAAATTTACAGATAATTTGCTAATCTGACCATTTCCGACAAATGTTTTTATAATTCCGTTCGGGTTTATATCATCTTGCCCAATAGGGAATACTACTTTTTGTTTTTTCTTTCGTTCTATTCCCTTAACCGTGATTTCTTTTTCGTTGATTCTCGCCCGACGCGCTGGTAAATCATATATCCAGTATGTAGGCTGTAAATTCACAAAAGCAAGAAAGCCGTTTTGAAGCTCTGAAATCACATTATCAAACATTAAACTAACAAATGGTACTTTATATTGCCCGTCTACTAAGTTAGCAGCAAATATTGCGAAGCCGTCTTGACTTATATTATCAGGATTGCAAAGCATATAATCTATATCGGAAGTAAAATTAGACACCGTTATATCTTCTTTCTTATCCGCTTCTACATACTTACTTAATATCTCTATCGGATACCCGTTAAAAACTTTAGTGCAGTCGTCCATCCAAGAAAATTCATACCGTGAAGACATTTCCGGCTTATCAAACTTATACGAAGATTGGCCGAACGCAATCGGTTTATAATTCCGCTTGTTGGCGATTTGCGTTAAATCTAAAACCATCTCCGGCGATAAAACGTAACTACCACCGTTTTTAAAGTATAAAATATGCTCTATTCTTAATTTATCGTCCTCTATAAACCAATACAATTTATACGTATTTGCTAACATAGACATAATTTGCTGAAACGTAGTAGGTGCCTTTTGTGCCGGTGTATTATATATCCCGTTTATTATGTTAGATTTCGGCGTTATTAATAACGTCTGATTCGAGGTTCCTGTTATCGGGTTTGTCGTACCGTATAAAAATTCACTGTATTCACTCGTAGGCAAATGAGTAACGCCCGGCGCAATCTGACCCAACAAAACGGATATAACACTCCATAGTGTGAAATTGTCGGGCACTATATATTCTTTACGTCCGGACTTCTCGAAAATACTATCCCATACCGAAGAACTAAACCAAACGGATGTATTTAGCCATTTACTTTGCCCTAAAGGGTACATTTTGGCTAATGTAATAAGCACTGGAGGCGCGAAATATTGCCCCCATCCCGTTTTACCGTATTCCGTTGGCGTGTCTGAATAACGATTTGAGATATAAGCTATATCTACATCATACCCGATTGCATGAGTATAATTTTTATTATTCCCTACAAAATCATCCGTAGGAATCGGCTGCGTTGTATTGCCTGATATTGTTTCTACATCGCATATTAAACGAGCATATATACTATAAGAATGCATATAGCCTTTTAATGTGCCTACCATTCCACTACCTTCTTCCGGCGTAAGCGTAAATTCTAAGGTATCTAATATTGGCGTACTGCCGTGTATGTCTTTCTCAAAATAATATAGCCTCATATTATCCGTGGTCCGGACTAATGCTATTGCAACCCTATTAGTTAACGGTCCTATTTCGCTATATCGTATGTGCAACCGATAAGTATTCAAATAAGGGTGCGACAAATCACCTTCATAAAAAACCGGAGTCGCGTCGTCAGGGTCTAATATCTGCATATTCCCGACATAATTACGGCCTAAATCTTCTAAAGCACCCCCTTCGGCGGACAAATCTATTTCCTTTAATAGCTGTGTGAAATAAAACCAATACTTATTTTTTAAATCGCTTCTATTGTCCACCGCCGTTAATACGTCCTGCTCCCACGACATCCCCGATATAAAACATGAAATCTTATCATCGCCGGGAAGGTAGACTTGAATAATCGGGCGTTTTGTGATAGTTAGGCTTTCGATTTCCGGCGTTAAGGGAATTAAATCGTATTCCTTCTCTAATCCGGCTAATATATCGTTATACTCATCGAATACGTCGGGTTTAACCTCTACTGTCATATCGTCTAAACTTATAGTACAGTCGGTTTGCATGAATTTTCCCGACCAATATTTCTCCCAACTTAACCCCAAATCGTTAGATTTAATGATAGTGACATAATACACCGTAGAGAAATCACACGCCATTATAAATTTATAATCGTCAAAAGTGTAAGTTAACTTTCCGCTTAACTTTTTCCTATAAAATTGCTGCGAAGTCTCTAACTCATACTCTAAGTTTAAATCGTCTTTATATACCGGCTTTGTGTATTTGAATGATGCTTTTAAAACGGCCTTATTTCCATCCCTTCTTTGCGATACGACTATGATTTGACAACCGTCCGGTACATCTACCGTTAAATTGAAGTTTGCATCTGAAATGGAGGTTCCGCCCCCTTTCATAAACTTTTGTAGATGTACATCAAAATACATTGCATATCCTTGCCGGAGACGGTTATAAGAACCTATAATGTTTATACGCATTCCGGCTGACACCGGAAAAACGTATAAATCGCTGTACATATCAGTAATCACGCTACCGCTCGCGCTTATGGAGCTATCTTTAATAACATATAACGGCTCCATTTCGGTTAATTCGGGGTTATATCCGTATTCTTGATAATCTACCGAAAGCAAGAATTTATATATAGGGTTTATCATCTTAATTTCCTTGTTAAGTTCTTATATTCAATTATAATTCTCCCGTCTTTATCTAAGTATGTACGCCTTTCGCCTTGTTTCTTTATTGCGTTTACGTCCCTTTCTAATTTGCTTAAATCCGCACCGGAACTGGCACCAATAGAAATCATGTCTGCCCCTTTGTATGCGTTTAGATACTTATGCGCAAACGTCCCGTTATTCATAGAGTTTATCACGTCCGGAATATATCGACGGAAACGGCGCGAATTTCGTTTGTTTATCACGGCAAAAAATTCGCCGCCTTCTGCCCTGCGTCGTGTACCATCCGGTTTTTGACCTAAATCTATATCGTTTCCGGATTGATGGCTACCACCTTGCAAAAGTTCAACAGTTCCTTCGCCATACGTTTCAGTACCTGAATTTTTCGCCATTTGTGCAGCCTTTATCTTAGATGCAGCAAAGCTTCCCCACATTACAGCAATAGCCGGAATCGCGCCCCATATACCCAACTGCCGCCAGATTAATGCGGTTGCCGTCACAAGCGAGCTAATTTGCTGTGCTGTGTCTATTGCTTGCTGCTGACGTTGTGCCTTTTGTTGCTCTTTCAAGGCTTTTTGTTCGTTCTTTTTGGCGTCTTCTAATTCTTTTTGTGCATAAGCCACATTTGATGCGTATCCGTTTGCCCTTGCTTGTAATTCGGCCTCTAATGCCGTTTGCGCGGATTCTACTTCCTTTTGTGCCGCTTCTACCGCCTTATTTGCCGCATCAACTTTAGCCTGCGCCAACGTATTCAACGCCTCTATGGCATAAGACACAGAAGTATTTATGGCTTCCTTTTGGTCATCATTCAGATTAAGCCCTAAAATACTATATATATCCTGCGTTTTATCTTTCTTTTTTGATTCCTCGATTTGCTGGTTTATTCGTTCTATTTGGTTTTCTATCGTTTGTACCTCAACATCAGACATTTTAACCGATGCCTGCTGATTTAATTCTAAAATCTTATTTAGCCTGTCTTTTTCAGCTTGCAGCCGGAATTGTGTTTTCTTTTCTTCCGTTGTCTTTAGTAAATCAAACTCGCTTTGTGCAAGTGCCTGTCGTTCGTCAAAAATACGCAGTTCCGCTTGTATCTGCTTGTCGGCGTATTCCTGAATTAGAGCCGTTCTTTGTGTATCGAATCCGGCATTTATCGCGACGGTATCTTGTCTCTGTCCGGCAGGCTTCTGTTGGTTTTGAAGTTGCGCTGTTTGGCGTTCATTTTCCAAAAGTTCCAACCTTAAAGCCTTTTCTTCCTGTGTGCCCGCTTTAATGGCTTGTAGGCGCAATTCAATACTTTGCTTTTGTAGTTGCAATTCTTGCAACTGTCGCTGCTGCTCTATCTTTAGCAAATCATTCGTTAAACGTTGCTCCAGCACCAATATAGTAGCATTTATAGTTTCCTTTTCTGATTCTGTGATACTTTTTTCGGTCTCTAATTGGTGCGTTAAATCTTCTATTTGGCGTTTATATTGGTATTCTGTTTGCTTACGCCTTTTTTCCCATTCGTCGGCCTCTAATTGTAGCTGTGCATCTTGTAATTTTCTTGTAGCCTCTAAATTTCTTTTATAGGCCGCCTCCACTTGCTTTGCTTGCTTATTCGTATCAGTACCGCCAGTTTTAACCGAGGGCGTTTTAGTCGTTACCGCAGCCGTCGTTTTCGTTGATGTGTCCGGCGTACCCACATTAACCGGAATGGTTAACGGTGGTATCTTCTTTTGCATCCGGTTTATTCCATTATTAAGGCTTTCCGCAACATCTTTTATCTCTTTATTGATTAGGTCGCTAAAGGCTGTCCCGAACTCCGTAAAGCCTTCCTTTACCCCGTCCCAATCTAAAGAGAATGCAGATTTGAATATTTTTCCGGCGGCTTGTATCATATCTATTAAAGCCCCGAAAAGATTCCCTATCGTGTTAAATACCGTCTTAAAGACTTCCGGAAGAGCCACTACAAACGCTCTAAATAGATTGCTTTCATTGTATAGCTCAATGAAATAATTTATCAAAGAAACGACACCTTTTATCAAGGCCGTTAAGCCCTGATTAATGAACACCTTTATAGAGGTTGTAAAGCCCTCAAAGCTGCCACCCGTAGCATCAAACAAACCTGCTAAAGCGTTTTGTAATTCAATCTCGCTTTGCAGTTGTTCTTCTTGCAACCGCCCTAATTCGCCGGCCTTGCTTTTTACCGTATCTAAATCGGTAGATATATCTTTTAATGTCCGAAGGTATTGTAACCCTGCATCCTCGCCGGGACCGCCGAAAATATCCGCTATTGCCGTTCCCACACTTTGGGCGCTGTCCGGCAATTCGGCCAACTTTGCGGAAACTTCCTGCATTACCTGAAACGTTGTCTTTGCGCCGGTCTGCAAGTCCTTTTGCACTTGTGTGGATGAAATGCCGATTCCATCAAGCGCGGCAGCGGTTGCCGTTGTCATTTCGCGTAACCGCAAATTACCCTCCTTTATAGCGTCTACTCCCTTATCAGAGAAAATACCGGCCTTATTGGTTTCGGCTACAATAGCTACAAACTGACTTGCGGATATTCCGGCCTCCTTAAAATACGCAGGATATTCTTTCAACGTATTTAAAAACTCGCCGTTTGCATCCCCACCCGCTATAAAACCGTCTTGTATTAATTGTATTGCTTCGTCTGCTGATATACCGAATTGTTTCGCTAAAGCATTTGCGGAAATAAGCGTTTCTTTGAAATCAGCGTTAAAAGTGTCGGCTACTGCTTGCACTTGATTTCGGAACGCCTTTAAATCATCGCCGCTTTTTCCCGTAAATTGTTGGGTTAATCTTGTAGCCTCTACTAATCCGGCGTTATAATCGTACCAAAACTTAAACGCCACACCGGCTCCGGCGATTCCGGCTATTGCTAAAAATACGGGATTTGTCATTAAAGACATTAGGGTATTTCCTAAAGCCTTTGCGCCGTCGGACATTGCGGCAAACACCTCCTTACTTTCATTGCCGCCACGGCCTAAAGCTAAAAGACTCTCCCCAAAAGAATTATTAAGCCCTAAAGCCTCTTTTAGCCTATCCGCATACGAAATAATTGCGTCGGAAGCCTCCGTATAATTACCAACGTTGAGATTGGTTTTGCCGGTGGACTTCTGATACTCGTTCATAGCTTTATATAGTTCACGGGTTTTTGTTATAAGCCCCTCTTTTGCTTCGGCCTCCTCGCGTTCGGCCTTGGTCATATTGTTAAGGTAGATTTTATTCAATGAATACTGCGCCGACAAACGATTATAACTACCTTCTGCGGACTGATTCAGCTTTATAACAAGTTTGTTTATTTGGTTGGCTTCTGTCTTTGCGAGATTAAGCTCCGCAATTTTTTTAGCCGTTTCACTTTCAGCGAAAGCAAGTTCTTTTTGTGCTCTTGCTAACCGGTCTGCATCGTCCGCGCTCTTTTTCGTTTTCTTTCGTCCGTCTTCTGTCGCGCCGGATACCTTTTCCAATTCTTTGGTTAACTGTATTGCTTCCGTCCGGATATTCTTTAATGCGTTCGTATATGTATCCGAAAGTTCATCGAGTTGTTTTATAAGCTCTGTTATTGAATTGTCAGGGCTTACCAAATCGGAGTATTTAATTGCGTCGTTATCTGCCATGATTCTATAATTTTAATTTTGCTCAAATTTTAAATATAAGACGTGTTTTCATTAATAAGGTAGTATCACCCCACAACAAAGATAAAAACGCCCCTATCGCGATTATTTCGCCTTACTTCGGCGTTTTAAGTCTTTGACCATCTCCTTAATGTATTCAAAAGCGTTATAATATGCCAGTACTGACATATTTTTCGGGTCTGTATGTAAATGCTGCGACAACATTAAGCACATCTTTTCAAACTGTTTATCTTGCTCTATCTCTACACTATCGGAACCGGAAAACGATTTAGGATTAAAGTACGTTATTAACTCTGCCGTTATATCGTCTATTTCCTTTTCTCTCTCTGGCTTGCTTCCACCGTCTATAATGGTTTGTAGTATTAGAACTGTACGCCGCTTTAATTGGTCATAATATTCTTTTACCGTTGCATCATCGAATAAACGGGGGAAATATATTTGCAGCTCCCTATCTATTTTTTTTTTGACCGCTTCGATTGAGGCGGCTAAATCCTTATACGGGACATCGGCGAACATATCCACTATCTTTTTTAACCCCTCATCTGAAAGGTCGTCACATGGTTTGCCGTCTATGCTTTTAACCAATACGGCAAAGGCCAAATTTCGCGGCGATACGCCCGATTGAATAAAGTACACATTTTGGCGTATATTTTCAAGCTCTGTAATAGCCTGCTTATTGTCATTCTTTGCCAAAAAGGCGGCAATACGCGAAATATGCTTATCAAAATCCGCTATATCCGAACCTATACCGGCATCGACTAAAAGCATTTTATTATACTTGTGGAATCGTGTAACCGGAAGATTTTCTATATCATCGTAAACCTCAATAGTTTTACCGGTTAATTTTAATGTCTTCATAACATTTTACGTGTTAATGCGGTTGAAAATACGGGGATTAAAAGGAAATAACCCTCCCCTAACATTATAGCAAATAAGACAGCGAAAAAACACCCCGTCCACCATGAGAGGCAGAAATTACACTGAAACATTTCACTAAAGAAATCATTTCCATGTACCTGCACATATTCAATAACACCACATTTTTGCAAAAGCAAAAGAACAAAAGCGGCGGCAAACGCTACTAATAGCGTTACCACCGAAAACACACCTACAAACAAAAACAAATTTATCATAACTCTATATTATACATGTTTCAGTAACCTCCATAATGCCCTCAAATCTGAATCCCCCATAAGGAGCCATTAAAAATTGATTATCCACTTCATCCAACGAAAACCCCCTATATATGTTTTCTGCAAGCTCGTAGATTCTATTTATTTCTATCCGGCCATCCTTTAGCCAAAAACCGCCGTTTAAGACATCTAATATATCGCGCTTAATCCTTTCTTTGTTCCGCGTATTGGGGTCATTGAATACCGTGCGATAATCAAACCATACAATAAGGGAAAAAGGGCTTTTTAGCCCTATTGACTGTTTCGGTGTCCAATCTACCGTCTGCGGGTCGTCAATCCAAAAAAAGGAAAAGTTCCCTATTCCTGCATCAGGCGTTACTTCCTGATATTCATTTCCACCTATATAAATATTCGGTGTATATATCTTCTTTTGGTTTGCGCCGTATTTAACAAGCCTTTCCGCACGTCCGAAAGCCTTATCTAACCACCCCAAATTTTCCGTTAATCCGGTCTGAATGTTATTAATAACAACGTCTAATAATTCGGGTGCCTTAATTATTGGCGCTCTTGTATTATTTCCCATATATGTACTCCTTTGTTTTAGCTTTTAATTCGGGATATATATACGCCCAAATCAATATGATTTTATTTTCTTCCGTAAGTCCTAATATTTGCCGCCCGTAACGCTGTATTAAATCCTCTGTTTTCCAATCTGCCGCCTTTATCGTGAATTGTTGCGTATCGGCTTCCACATAAAAGGACTGCTCAAAGTCGCCCTCATCCCGCAATGTTACGCGGTTGTACGGTTGGCCTTTCTCCTTTTTAATTTCAATCGTTAAGGGGCTATAAGGTGCGTAATCCATGATATTCACGCCTAAGCGGTTTACACCCTGTTCATATAATTGGTCTTCGGAGTTCATATCTGTTATTACGTACTCGTTTTCCAATATTATAGACTGAATCAACCGCCCCGACTGGAGTAACTCGTTAAACTCTGTCACACGTTGGCGCAAATTATCAATTAGTTTCATACGGCCTTATATCTCACCCCTCTATTATTGCAGGACAAACAAACGCGGTCCAACCCTTGCGTATCTAATTTTAATGCCTCATAGGCTTTTTTCAACTGATACCCCAAACCGCCCGGGCGAACCCCCGACGTATTCCCATCAAGTTCATACAAAATATCTGTACGCGTCGCATTTGATTGGTACCGATTAACTCGTACATTAGGATTCATAGCTAAAGCGCGTAAAGCTATTACGGCTACTTGCTTTTGGATTACGTCCTGGAATATCTGCCGTTGTGATATAATGAAGTCCGTTAAATCACAACCGACCGTTATTTCACAGTTTAACCCGTAATTCTGCGTGTTGGTGTACATTGTATATGCTATATCCCACAATTCCGGATATTCCGCGAATGTTTCCGGCGCATTGTACATAAACGGCGTAACTTGCAAATATTTCGTTAACTCTCGCCATACTTCCACCGACCCAATATTACAAGTTCCGCAAGGCTCACGGCTCCAGTCTTTAGATACGTTTATAGCTTCCATTCCTTGCGGTAATTCGTCCTGATTATAACAAAGGAACCAACTGCCACCGGAATTATTATCTTTGCTAATATACGGTAAAAAGCAGTCTTCCAAAGTAAACCATTGAAAGCCGCCGTTTTTAACCTGAAAATCTAAATCAAAAGTTTTTATCGGGTCTATTTGGGAAGAGTGGAAAAGATACATTTTTACTATGCCCGTTCCGCCGGTCATTTGCAACCCGATTTTTTCTATTTTGGCAGTCACACCTAAAGCCCGAACCGGAACGATTTCAAAGCCTACCAGTTTATGCGTATTTTGCAACGTTGCGCGAATACGGCCTGCACCATCAAAGAAAGTGCGTCTTTCTAATAGATTGCGCGTTTCCTTATCAAGCTGTTTTATTTGGGTAAATGTTTGTATCGCCGTTGCAATACCATTACGCGTCACTCTCTCCAAAAAATCCGATAATATATTATAGGGCTTCCAAAATAATACACTCTCGCCGGGTATCTCATTTGTATTATTATCCCTTATTGACTCCCAGTATAATTCATCGTCATTCCCGTTAAGGTCATACTGCACAATGGTACCGGCAGAATATGTTTCCCTACTATTCCATTCCGGATATTGATACCCCCAATCATCCGGCATTATCGCACGCATTGTGTCTAACGTTAAAAGAGGGTGCGCGCCCTGAAACATTAAACCGCTTTCCGTCTGCGTTAAATTGTCGCCTATCGCCTTTGCCGGGTCGTATGATTGTTCCCACCCGACGAC
>UMDP01006256.1_pt1 | contig 14953 bp, 8 predicted proteins | sample 1964521 | NCBI WGS metagenome assembly UMDP01 (sample SAMEA4835997, study PRJEB28245) | human gut metagenome | biome: gut microbiome; material: fecal sample | place: Denmark | collected 2008 | reverse complement strand
AATTGATGTTGGGTGTCGCCCCTGCAATTATTTGTTCCGCATTGATCTTTGGACTGGTGCATGCGAACCTGGTGCAGTTTCTGTATGCGGCGGTTTTGGGATGTCTGCTTGCATTTTTGTATGAAAAAACAGGATTTTTCTATGTGCCGGTACTGGGACACATCGCAGCAAACACTGTGTCGGTCGTGCGTGAGGAAACGGGATGGCTGTCCTTTGGCTATACGACGGATGCGAAAGGAATTGGATTTACGGCAGTGATGCTTGTGGTGGCTGGCGCTGTGATATGGGGGTTCTGGAAGTGGAAGAAGAATGTGGAATTTGACGAGAGAGCCTGAAGCTGCATGAACTATAGTTTATGAAACAAAAAGAATGATAGACAGCATATGTAAGCAGAGAGCCGGAAATGCGTATAAATTGCGGATTTTCCGGCTTTTATCAATACAGAAAAATGAAATTTTATGAGCGATAAGGAGTGGGTAAAAAGATATCTTTGCAGTGCACTAAGACGAAAATAGAGATGGGGTAAATGTATGATAAGAAAAATGGAAGAAAAGGATATATCTGATGTTTTGCAGATATGGCTTGAGACAAACATTAAGGCACATAGTTTTATAGACAAGGAATATTGGACCGGCAATTATGAAATGGTGAAACAGATTCTGCCGGAAGCAGAAGTATATGTATATGAAGAGGAAAAAAATGGTCAGATAGATGGTTTTATCGGAATAAATGATTGCTATATCGAGGGATTGTTTGTGAAAGAATCTGCACAATCGATGGGAATTGGAAAATGTCTGCTGGATTATGTAAAAAGCAGAAAAACCGAATTGTGTTTATGTGTATACGAAAAGAATGTGCATGCAATTTACTTTTATCAGAGGGAGAATTTCTTGATTCAGGCGGAAGAAACAGATGAAGATACAAACGAAAAAGAGTATGTTATGAGGTGGGGAAAATGAAAAATAAATTAGTCATGGCGATGATTACTGTTGTACTTGCAAGTGAGTGTTTTGCTGGATGCAGTAAAAAAACAATAGAAAATTCTGCTGCTTCAAACGCGTCAGTATTGGAAGAAAATGAGAAAGAAGCAGAAAACGCGAAGAAAACAGAAAATGCAGAAGAGATGCCGGAAAAACTGAAAACAGGAAATACGGAAGAAATGTTAGAAAACATATCAGAAGACACAGAAAAAGAATCAGGTACAGAAATCTCTGAAACTACAGAAAATACTTCTGATGCACAGACACAAAAATATGTCGTGGAAAATCAGGAATATGTCTATTCCACCTACGGCGATATCGGTCAGTTAGGGGAAGAGGGTAACTACTATAACTCAGATTATCCGGGGAAGGATGCATATGAAGTGCCTATATTTGAAACAACGGCAGATCTCACACATGATGGGATTGCGGATCTTGTTTCTGTAGTTGGATATGGCAGTGAGCCGGATGCAACAGTAGATGATGTTGTAAGTAACAGTTCATATGGATGTTATGTGAAAGTCTATCGCGGAACAAAAGATGGAGAATATGAAAGTTATCCGAGATTTATCAGCAGAAACTTTCACCTGTCGCATGCAGGAAATGGAACGATATGTCTTTCGAAAAAGGATGGTCTGGACTATCTTTTGATAAGCACAACCTATGAAATGCAAGGGACTGCACAATATGATTTTGCAGCCTTTTATGTGGATGATGAAAAGGGAATCGTGATAGAAGACACCTATGGCGTTGAATTTGCAGTTGACAAGGATGAACACCAGGACTGGAACGAATGTATACACAGGGAAGATGTCGTCCCGCTTTTAAAGGAAAAAATGACGCCATACCTGGATGATTCCACGCTTCTTCTGTCACTTGACATTGATAATGGTGCTTTGTATAGTTGTGATGGGAAAACACTGGAGGGAAATGACTTCTTTGACCAAATATGGGAAAGAAACTATTAGTCCATGACAATGGAATTGAAACACATTGTAACAGATGAGCGAAAGAAATCAGGGAAAGAACAATGAATATGACACTGGTAATCTACACACTGTTTGTGCTTGTGGAGATGATCCTGCATCTGATCCGGCATTTCCGGTATCAGAAGGCAGAGGGAGAAACTTTGATGCACGCACAGAAAATGGACATCCGTCTGACACTGCTTATGGATCTGCTGCAGTTGCCGTTAAGTCTTATTTTCACAAGGTTTCTGAATCTGTTTTCGGCAGTGATTCTGGTATTTAGGGAGGCATACCCAAATCAACTTGCCGGAAGCTATGCAGGCGATCGCAGACACGGTACATAAGAGTGTGGGATTTACCAAAAACTGTTTTGACCTCTTCAACATCTGTATCACGATCACAGTCGGACTGGTCTGTCAGGGACATCTGATCGGAATCGGGCTTGGAACGGTGGTGGCAGTGATCGGAGTCGGACGTGTAATCGCAATTTTTAACCATGGGTTTAAGAAAAAAATGGATGATCTGGCAGGCATGGAAGCATAGATCTGCAGGTAAAAGAGCGGAAAGACACAGATACAATTTAAACACAATTTAATAGAAATAATAAAAATGCGAAGATGCAGAAAAATTAATGAAATTTTTTTGCATCTTTTTTCTATTGAATTGTTTGTATGGATATTATTTTAAGAGAAAACAAATAAAAAAGACAGATAATATACATGTATTATATATAATTATCATATTATCAGATAATATGAAGAAAAAACAGGTAGACAAACGGATATGAAAGTTGTATATTAATACATAACAAATCCGACAAAAGACAACTGTTTTTCAGGCAAAGACAGATGAGTGGATGGAGAAAGGAAGTTGAAGATGAAAGAGCAGAAATTAGACCGTTTTTCTGTAGCGGGCAGCTGTAAGACAGAAACCGGAATGTATGATCCGAGATTTGAACATGATAACTGCGGTATCGGTGCTGTTGTCAATATCAAAGGTATCAAGACACATGCAACGGTAGAGAATGCATTAAAGATCGTAGAAAACTTGAAACACAGAGCAGGTAAAGATGCAGAGGGCAAGACAGGTGACGGTGTTGGTATTCTGCTTCAGGTATCACACAAGTTTTTCTCCAAAGTGACAAAACCACTTGGAATCGAGCTTGGAGAGGAGAGAGACTACGGTGTCGGCATGTTTTTCTTCCCGCAGGATGAATTAAAACGCAACCAGGCGAAGAAAATGTTTGAGGTCATCGTGAACAAGGAAGGAATGGAGTTCTTAGGATGGAGAGAAGTTCCAACCGATCCGACCAAACTCGGACAGAAAGCAGTTGACTGTATGCCGTATATTATGCAGGGCTTTGTCAAACGTCCGGCAGAAGTGGCAAAGGGACTTGATTTTGACCGCAAACTGTATGTGGCAAGACGTGTTTTTGAACAGTCCAACGATGATACTTATGTGGTTTCTTTATCCAGCAGAACCATCGTATACAAAGGTATGTTCTTAGTAGAGCAGCTTCGCTTATTCTTTGCTGACTTACAGGATAAAGATTACGAATCAGCGATCGCAACCGTGCACTCCCGTTTCTCCACGAACACGAATCCAAGCTGGGAGAGAGCGCATCCGAACCGTTTTATCGTACATAACGGTGAGATCAACACCATCAAGGGTAATGCGGACAAGATGCTTGCCCGCGAGGAGACGATGGAGTCTGAGCACTTAAAAGGAGAACTGCAGAAGGTACTTCCGGTTATCAATTCCGAGGGTTCCGACTCCGCAATGCTTGATAATACCTTGGAATTTCTGGTTATGAGCGGCATGGAACTTCCACTTGCAGTTATGATCATGATCCCGGAGCCATGGGCAAACAACCGCATCATGTCACAGAAGAAAAAAGATTTCTATCAGTATTATGCGACGATGATGGAGCCGTGGGACGGACCTGCATCTATTCTGTTCTCCGACGGTGATATGATGGGAGCAGTGCTTGACCGCAACGGTCTGCGTCCTTCCCGTTATTACATTACAGATGATGATTATCTGATCCTCTCATCCGAGGTTGGTGTACTTGATATCGATCCGACAAAGATTCTCGTAAAAGAGCGCCTGCGTCCTGGTAAAATGCTTTTAGTTGATACCGTTGCAGGCCGTGTGATCGACGATGATGAATTGAAAGAAACTTATGCAAACAAGCAGCCATATGGTGAATGGCTTGACCGCAACCTCTTAAAACTGGAAGATTTAAAGATTCCGAACGAGCGTGTGCCGGAATATACCAAGGAAGAACGCCAGAGAATGCAAAAAGCATTCGGTTATACTTTCGAGTCCCTGCGTGAAGCAATCCTTCCGATGGCAAAGAACGGCGGCGAGGGTACATCTGCCATGGGTATTGATACACCGCTTGCTGCACTTGCGAGTGACCATCAGCCGTTATTTAACTATTTCAAACAACTGTTCGCACAGGTAACAAACCCGCCGATCGATTCGATCCGTGAGAAAGTTGTAACATCCACAACAGTTTATATCGGTGAGGACGGTAACCTCTTAGAGGAAAAGGCAGAGAACTGTCAGGTATTAAAGGTTAATAACCCGATCCTGACAAACACAGACCTGATGAAGATCAAAGCCATGAAGGTGCCGGGATTTAAAGTAGAAGTGATCCCGATCATTTACTATAAAAACACAAGCCTTGAAAAGGCAATCGACCGTCTGTTTGTGGAAGCCGACCGTGCATACAGAGATGGCGCAAACATCCTGATCCTTTCTGACCGTGGAATCGATGAGAACCATGTTCCGATTCCTTCACTGCTTGCTGTCTCAGCCTTACAGCAGCATCTGGTAAGAACGAAAAAGAGAACATCGGTTGCGATGATCTTAGAGTCCGGCGAACCGAGAGAGGTACATCATTTTGCAACACTGCTCGGCTATGGTGCGTGCGCGATCAACCCATATCTGGTACAGGATACGGTAAAACAGCTTGTGGACGAGCATATGCTTGACAAAGATTACTATGCAGCCGTACAGGATTACAACAATGCAATCTTAAACGGTATCGTAAAGATCGCATCCAAGATGGGTATTTCCACGATCCAGTCTTACGAGGGTTCTAAGATCTTCGAGGCGATCGGTATTGATAAAAATGTCATTGACAAATATTTTACCAACACGGTCAGCCGTATTGGTGGTATCACATTAAAGGATATTGAAAATGATGTCAATGAGCTTCATTCTGCAGCCTACGATCCGCTTGGACTTGAATCCGATCTGACTTTAGAGAGCCGCGGACGCCATAAGATGAGAAGCGGAGCAGACCCGCATCTTTACAATCCTGCAACGATCCATCTGTTACAGGAGGCAACCAGACGAGGTGACTATGAGCTGTTCAAACAGTACACGGATCTGGTTAATAAGGAAGAAAGAGAGATCACACTGCGTGGACTGATGGATTTCAATTACCCGAAAAAAGGTGTACCGCTTGAGGAAGTAGAGAGTGTTGACTCCATTGTACAGAGATTTAAAACAGGTGCGATGTCCTATGGTTCCATTTCACAGGAGGCACATGAGACGCTCGCAATCGCAATGAATCGCCTGCATGGAAAATCCAACTCCGGTGAAGGTGGTGAGGATGCAGAGCGTATCGCAAGTAAAAACAGCAGTGTCAACCGCTGTTCTGCGATCAAACAGGTTGCATCCGGACGTTTCGGTGTCACCAGCCAGTATTTAGTCAGTGCACAGGAGATCCAGATCAAGATGGCACAGGGGGCAAAACCTGGTGAAGGCGGACATCTTCCGGGTAAAAAAGTTTATCCGTGGATCGCAAAGACCAGACTTTCCACTCCGGGCGTGGCTCTGATCTCTCCGCCGCCACATCACGATATTTATTCCATCGAGGATCTTGAGCAGCTGATCTTCGACTTAAAGAACTCGAACCGTGATGCGAGAATCACAGTAAAACTGGTATCTGAGGCAGGTGTGGGTACCGTTGCAGCCGGTGTTGCAAAAGCAGGTGCACAGGTTGTACTGATCTCCGGTTATGACGGTGGTACCGGTGCAGCTCCGGCAAGCTCTATCCACAATGCAGGTCTTCCTTGGGAGCTTGGACTTTCCGAGACACACCAGACTCTGATCATGAACGGACTTAGAAATAAAGTCCGCATTGAGACAGATGGTAAGTTAATGAGTGGCCGTGACGTTGCAATCGCAGCACTGCTCGGTGCGGAAGAATATGGTTTTGCAACCGCTCCGCTTGTAACGTTAGGCTGTGTCATGATGCGTGTTTGTAACTTAGATACCTGTCCGGCAGGTATTGCAACACAGAACCCGGAACTCCGCAAACGTTTTGCAGGAAAACCGGAATATGTTGAGAATTTCATGCGTTTCATTGCAGCAGAGCTAAGAGAATACATGGCAAAACTCGGCTGTAAGACGATTGATGAGATGGTCGGCAGAAGTGATCTGTTAAAGGTTCGTGAGGACTTAAGCGGCAGGGAGAAAGAAATTGATCTTTCCAAGATCTTAAACAACCCATTTGCAGACCAGAAAAAGAAAGTTATCTTTGATCCGAAACAGGTTTATGATTTCGAACTGGAAAAATCAAAAGATATCACGGTGCTCTTAAAACAGTTAGGACCAGCACTTGAAAAACAGCAGCGCAGAAGTATTGATGTGGAAGTGACAAACACCGACCGTTCCTTCGGTACGATCTTTGGTTCTGAGATCACCAAGAAATACGGCGGCGAGGGACTCCCGGAAGATACATTTATTGTAAAATGCAGTGGCGCAGGCGGACAGAGTTTTGGTGCATTTATCCCGAAAGGGCTGACCTTAGAGTTAGTCGGGGATTCCAACGATTACTTTGGAAAGGGTCTTTCCGGCGGAAAACTGGTTGTTTATGCACCGGCAGGCGTAAAATACAAAAAAGATGAGAATATCATCATCGGTAACGTGGCTCTTTACGGGGCAACCAGTGGAAAAGCATTTATCAGCGGTGTTGCAGGCGAGCGTTTCTGTGTCCGCAACTCCGGTGCATCCGCAGTTGTTGAGGGAGTCGGCGATCATGGATGTGAGTATATGACCGGCGGACGTGTTGTAGTCCTTGGTAAGACTGGAAAGAACTTTGCAGCAGGTATGAGCGGCGGTATCGCATATGTACTCGACGAAGACAACGATCTGTATACAAGAATGAATAAAGAAATGGTATTTTCCGAAGAAATATCCAATAAATATGACGTTATGGAATTAAAAGACATGATCAAAGAGCATGTGGCATTGACCAATTCCGAAAAAGGAAAAGAGATCCTTGATAATTTCAGCGAATACCTGCCGAAATTCAAAAAGGTCATTCCATACGATTATAACCGGATGCTGATGGCAATCGTTCAGATGGAGGAGAAAGGTTTATCCTCAGAACAGGCGCAGATCGAAGCATTTTATGCAAACACGAGAGGTTAAATAAGCAAGATGTTCCTGCGGCAAGTGCCGCAGGGCATCACGATGGAGGATATGAGCAATGGGAAAACCAACTGGATTTATAGATTATGAGAGAGAAGATGCGAAAGCGATCGAGCCGAAGGAGCGCATCAAAAATTTTAAGGAATTTCATATTCCACTTTCCATGGAAAAACAGCAGGTTCAGGGCGCAAGATGCATGAACTGCGGTGTGCCGTTCTGCCAGTCCGGTATGACCATCATGGGAATGACAAGCGGATGTCCGCTGCACAATCTGGTACCGGAGTGGAATGATCTTGTCTATACCGGAAACTGGGAACAGGCATATAACCGTTTAAAGAAAACCAACAACTTCCCGGAATTTACATCACGTGTCTGCCCGGCACTCTGTGAGGCGGCCTGCACCTGCGGTCACTGGGAAGATCCGGTCACCTGTAAGGCAAACGAGCACGGCATTATTGAAAATGCTTATGAAAAGGGATATGCAGCAGCAAAACCGCCGAGAGTGCGTACCGGAAAGAAAGTTGCAATCATCGGTTCCGGTCCTGCAGGACTTGCCGCAGCAGATCAGTTAAATAAGCGTGGGCATCAGGTGACGGTGTTTGAACGTGACGACCGTGTCGGCGGACTTTTGATGTATGGTATCCCGAACATGAAACTGGAAAAATGGGTGATCGACCGTAAAGTGGATATCATGAAAGAAGAAGGCGTGGAATTTGTAACCAGCGTCAATGTCGGAAAAGATGTAAAGGCAGCGAAGTTATTAAAGGATTATGACCGCGTCATCTTAGCCTGCGGTGCAAAAAATCCGCGAGACATCAAGGCACCGGGACGTGATGCAAAGGGCATTTACTTTGCAGTGGATTTCTTAAAGGCAACCACAAAGAGTCTTTTAGATTCCGACCTGAAAGATAACAATTATATTTCTGCAAAAGGTAAAAAAGTGGTCATCATCGGTGGCGGTGATACCGGAAACGACTGTGTCGGAACATCCATCCGCCATGGCTGCGCGAGCGTGACACAGCTCGAGATGATGCCGAAAGCACCGGATACCAGAGCGGCGAATAATCCGTGGCCGGAGTGGCCGAAAGTCTGCAAGACAGACTACGGTCAGGAGGAAGCGATCGCTGTATTTGGACATGATCCACGTATCTACCAGACGACAGTCAAAGAGTTCTTAAAAGATAAAAATGGCAACTTAAACGGCATTATCACCGTAAAATTAGAGAGCAAAAAGGATGAAAAGACCGGACGCATGGTAATGTCAGAAGTGCCGGGTTCCGAGACGAAACTGGATGCAGATCTGGTTCTAATCGCAGCAGGATTCCTTGGAACAGAGAAATATGTCGCTGATGCATTTGGTGTTGAGTTAAATGCAAGAACGAACATTTCAACCGCAGAGGGCGCATATGCAACAAGTGTGAAAAATGTATTTGCAGCAGGTGATGTGCACAGAGGACAGTCTCTTGTCGTGTGGGCAATCCGTGAGGGACGTGAGGTCGCACATGCGGTGGATGAGAGCCTGATGGGATATTCTTACCTGTCGGTACAATAGGGAAAAATAAAAATTGTTGATGGAAATAATATAATAAAAGACCGGAGTGACATGATTTGGGACACTATATGAAATCATGCGGCTCCGGTCTTTTTCAAAAGTTGTTTATTGAAACATTTTATGGAATGTGCTATTTTCATCATATAGATTTTCCAGCGGATGGGGAGTCCGGGAAGAAGATATGATGGGGGAAACAGAAACGATGTTGAAAATTTTTCTGGCAGAAGATGAGATTGTAATGCGGGAGGGGATACGAAATAATATTGCATGGCAGGAGGAAGGATTTGAATTTGTTGGTGAGGCGAGTGATGGAGAACTCGCGTATCCGATGATTCAGAAACTAAAACCGGACATCCTGATCACGGACATCAGGATGCCTTTTATGGATGGACTGGAACTTAGCCGGATCGTAAAACAGGAACTTCCGGATACGAGTATCCTGATTCTGAGCGGATATGGTGAGTTTGATTATGCAAAAGAAGCTATCTCGATCGGTGTGGAAGACTATCTGCTGAAACCGGTGACCAGTGCACAGCTTTTAGAAGCAATCAGGCGGATCGCAGAAAAAATTTACGGCAGGAGAGGCAGACAGGAAGAGACAAAAAACGAAAAAGAACAGAGAACGCTTACAAAAAGAAGACTGTTCCGACATATCGTATCCGGTGAGCACTCCTTTTCGGAGGTGTTAAAAGAGGCCAGAGAACAGGAGATCGAACTGGCAGCGGAGCGCTACAATGTTCTTATGTTACAGCTCTTTTTCGAGGACGGGACGGAGACGTTTTATGAAAAAGATGAAGCATTTGAAGATCATATGGAACAGTTTTTTGCATACGGTTCGAGTGTGATCTGCGCAAAACTAAGCTGTGGGGAATATCATCTGGTACTGAAAGAGGAAAATGGTGTGACGCTTGAACAGCTGAAAAATGCCATTGAACAGGAACTTGAAATATATCTCTGCGGGGAAAATAAGATCGATTATGCCGCGGTATACGGGATACCGGTCACACGGTTCAGCGAGATCAAAAAATGTTACGAGGAAGCGAATCTTCTTTTTGCAAAGCGGTATTCCTTAGAGAAAAATAAGATCACGGAACAGGTAAAGAAGATAGAAAATGAGATGGAAACAAAAGAGACATTAGATCTTGGGGAACTCAATGTGTCCGGGATCGACCGCAGACAGGTGGAACAGTTTTTGTATACAGGAAGAAAAGAGGAAGTATCCGGGTTTGTGGATGATTATTTCCGGAAAATCTCAAACGGTAGCTTACAGTCGGTTCTGCTGCGTCAGTATGTGCTGATGGATCTGTATGTGAGCGCGGTCTCCGTGTTGGAAAAAAGCGGATATACCAGTGAAAATCTGTTGGAACAGTACAAAGATGCGCAGAAGATGGAAATTTTTCTTGGCACTGCAGGACAGGCGAGGGAGTACATCAAAAATCTGTTCGGGGCAGTGATCGAACTGCGGGAGCAGGGCATGGAACGCAGATATGACAATCTGATCCAACATGCAAAAGCCTACATAGAAGATAACTATAATCATGAGGATATCTCCTTAAATATGGTCGCTTCGGAGGTAAATTTAAGTTCGAGCCATTTCAGCACTGTATTCGGACAGGAGACGGGAGTGACGTTTGTTGAGTATCTGACAAAGGTGCGCATGGATAAGGCAAAACAGTTATTGCGGACGACCGGGACTAAGACCACGGAGATTGCATTTGAAGTCGGTTTCCGGGATGCACATTATTTCAGTAACCTGTTTAAAAAGACACAGGGGTGTACGCCGCGGGAATACAGAAACAGGAGTGACAGACCAGAGCAGGAACAGGAAAAATTATGAACGTAAGAAAAAAATTTTCATTAAAAAACAGGTTGTATCTGCTGCTTCTTATCTGTGTGATCCCACTAACGGTTATGATCACATATTTGCTTTTTATGATCAACAATGTATCGTCAAAATATGACCATATTGTGGAGAAGATCACAAAGGCAAATGCATATAACATCGGATTCAAGGAAGATATCGACTATGTGATGTACATTATCGTGGTTAATTCGGAACGTGCGGAGGAGTTAGTCGATACACAAAAGCCGCAAAAGATGATCAAAGAGGCGAGAGAGGTGTTTGGGGAATTGGCAGAGGATGCCGATTCCGCATATGCGAAACAGCGTCTCTCGCGAATTTTAAAGAGTCTTGACACCCTTGAAAAAAGGGTGCAGGAGATTGAGGAAGATGCGTTAGTCAGTGGATCTTATGAGACAAATATGGAGAGTTTGGACTTAAATATCAGGGTGCTGACGGAGCTGATCCAGGAACAGATCCAGTATTATATTTATTACGAGAGCATGAACATGGAGGATCTGCGGGGTGGGATTCGTAATGATGTGGAGCAGGCGATTGCGATCACGAGCGGTATTTTACTGGTGATCTTAGTGGGTGCATTTGCAGTCAGCAGAAAAATCGTGACGGGCATCACAGAACCAATCGGGGAGCTGTGCGATGCCGCAGTGGCTGCCGGGGGTGGCGATTTCAGAATCCGGGCGGTGAAAACCGGACCGGAAGAGATTGAGGTGCTAAATAAGAGTTTTAACCAGATGGTGGAAAAAATCGGCAACCTTGTGGAAGATATCCATACGGAGGAGTTGAATTTAAGGGCAGCAGAGCTTCGGGTGCTGCAGGAGCAGATCAATCCTCATTTCTTATATAACACGCTCGATAATATCATCTGGCTTGCCGAGTCAAAAAAGACAGACGAGGTCGTAATGATGGTGTCCTCCCTGTCCACATTTTTCAGGACTTCTTTGAGTAAGGGAAGGGAGTTTGTCTCCGTGAAAGAAGAGACAGAGCATATCCGCAGCTATTTAGAGATCCAGCAGTTCCGCTACCGGGACATTTTAGATTATGAGATTGCGATCCCGGAGGAATATTACGGTTATGAGGTCATCAAACTGACACTTCAGCCGTTAGTGGAAAATGCACTTTACCATGGCATAAAAAACAAGCGTGGAAAGGGACATATCACGGTCTCGGCGGAGCGTTGTGCGGATGTCTTGATCTTTAAGGTAAAAGATAACGGGATCGGGATGGATAAACAGAGACTTGCAGAAGTATGCGCGATGTTAAAAGAGGATGGCAATACGAAAAAAGAAAATGACGGCTTTGGACTGTTTAATGTCAATCAACGCATCCAGTTGCATTATGGCACGGAATATGGACTGAAAGTGCAGAGTACCTACGGGGAAGAAACGGAAGTCTGGGTAAGAATTCCGGTAAGAACAGAAAGCAGTTCATAAAAAATACACATTTTTCCAAAAAAAATACACTTTTTTACCGAAATATATGAAAGCTGTTCACAATTTAGTAAAAAATTATACTTAATTCAAATTTAATTCGGTATTCATAAAAACCTCTCACAGTTATAATTAGACCATGGTTAGCAACGAAACCAAATCTAAAAAAACTATGGGAGGTTTTTGAAATGAAAAGAAAATTGGTGAGTATGGTAATGTGTATGGCATTAGGGGCAACAATGTTAGCAGGATGCGGAAACAGCGCAAACACGTCAACAGGTAATGCGGGTGCATCCAATGATGCCGCAGCAAAAACAGATGATGCAGCTGCTGCAGATCAGACAGAAGACAGCGCAGAGGCAGCCGGAACAGAGAGCTCCGCAGCAAGCGGTGATACGGTTACAATTGGTTTTGCACAGGTTGGACACGAATCTGACTGGCGTACCGCTTCCACAGATTCCTGTTTAAGTGTTTTTTCCGCAGACAATGGATACGATCTTCAGTTTGTAGACTGTGATAATGATTCTGCAGTACAGTTAGAGGCAGTCAGAGGATTTATCGAGCAGGATGTTGATTATATCATCATCGATCCGATCGTATCAACCGGATGGGACACTGTACTGACAGAGTGCGAGGAAGCAGGAATTCCGGTTATTGTCATTGACCGTACGATCGATGACTCAGATAAATATGTTTCATGGGTAGGTTCTAACTTCAAGACAGAAGGTCTTGCAGCAGGAGAGTGGTTAAAAGCATATACAGATGCAAAGGGCATCAGTGATGTCAATGTACTTGTGATCGAGGGATCTACCGGAGCTTCCGCAACGATCGGACGTACCGACGGATTTAAAGAGATTGCAGATGCAAATGGATGGAATATCTTAGATTCCCAGACAGGTGATTTCACACAGGCAGGCGGACAGGAAGTCATGGAGTCCTACATCAAGAGTTATGAAGGTAAATTTAATGTTGTTGTATGCCAGAACGATAACGAAGCATTCGGTGCAATGGATGCAATGAAGGCAGCTGGTATCTCCTACGGTGTAGATGGTGATGTGATCCTTGTTTCCTTTGATGCATGTACCGCAGGACTTGAGTATGTAATGTCCGGTGACATCAATGCAGACTTTGAGTGTAACCCGCTTGCAGCTCCGTTCGTAGAGGAAGTTATCAAACAGCTTCAGGCTGGTGAGACTCCGGAGAAAGAAGTATACATGACAGAACACTGGTTCGTAAATGAGGATGTCCTTTCTACGATCAATGTAAATGGAGAAGATCAGGATCTGACCGTTGTCACAAAAGAAATCGTAGATGCCCAGTACTAATCAAACCTGATGGCATAAAATGCGGGGGAGACCATCTGGTCTCTCCCATTTTAAAGAAAGGGTGAAGGAAGATGGAGAGTAATGTTGTATTGACCATGCGCGGAATAACCATGACATTTCCGGGAGTAAAAGCATTGGATCATGTGGATCTTACATTACGCAAAGGTGAGATCATGGCACTGATGGGGGAAAATGGTGCCGGAAAATCTACGCTGATCAAATGTCTGACAGGAATCAATGCATTTGAGGCAGGAGAAATACATGTGGAGGGCATCGATGGTCCGGTTGTCAATCATTCGACGCTGGATGCACAGAAAAAGGGCATTTCCACTGTGTATCAGGAGGTAAATCTTTGCCCGAATCTTAGTGTTGCAGAGAATTTATTTATTGGAAGGGAACCGAAAACAAAACTTGGAACGATCGACTGGAAGACCATGGTCGCAAAATCGGAAAAGATCATGGACAGTCTGGATATAAAAATTGATGTAACGCAGAATCTGGAAGAATATTCACTTGCCCTGCAGCAGATGATCGCAATCGCGAGAGCGGTGGATATGGAATGTAAAGTACTTATCTTAGATGAGCCGACGTCATCGTTGGATGACCATGAAGTAGAAAAATTATTTACCCTGATGCGTCAGCTGAAAGAAAAGGGAGTTGCAATCGTGTTTGTAACCCATTTTTTAGAGCAGGTCTATGCGGTCTGTGACCGTATCACAGTACTCAGAAACGGTAAATTAGTCGGGGAATATCCAATCGAAGAACTGCCGAGGGTGCGTCTGGTTGCGGCAATGATGGGAAAAGATTTTGATGATCTTGCGGCCGTAAAAACAGAGCAGGCGAAAGACTTTTCAAAGGAACCGCTGTTTATCGATGCAAAGGGATTGAGCCATAAAGGAAAAATCAAACCGTTTGACTTACAGATCCATAAGGGAGAGGTAGTCGGATTGACCGGACTTTTAGGTTCCGGTAGAAGTGAGTTAGCACGTGTTATTTACGGCGCGGACAAAAATCAGACCGGAGAACTGAAAGTGGCGGGAAAAGAAGTAAAGATCAATGCTCCGATCGATGCCATGAACCTTGGAATGGGACTATTGCCGGATGACAGAAAGGCAGAAGGTATCATAGGTGACCTGTCGGTAAGGGAAAATATTATTCTTGCACTGCAGGCAAAACGTGGAATATTCAAACTGCTGCCGATGAGTAAGCAGATCGAGATCGCGGACAAATACATAGAACTTCTTCAGATCAAGACCGCAAACAGGGAGACACTGATTAAACAGCTCTCCGGTGGTAACCAGCAGAAGGTGATCTTAGCACGCTGGCTTGCGACCGATCCGGAATTTTTAATTTTAGATGAACCGACGCGTGGTATCGATGTCGGAACAA